>Ga0310810_10010796_pt1 | contig 10654 bp, 9 predicted proteins | sample NCmetagenome_FD_207641 | JGI IMG/M metagenome (GOLD analysis project Ga0310810, IMG submission 207641) | Soil microbial communities from experimental microcosm in Duke University, North Carolina, United States - NC | ecosystem: Engineered > Artificial ecosystem > Soil microcosm > Unclassified ... | reverse complement strand
TTCCTGCGCTGGGCCGTGAGCCTTTACCTGCTTTTCCACCTGGGCCTCTGGACGGGCAAGAATCTGGCGGCTCCTTCCGACGGCCAGGGGGACGCGAGGAGTTTCTGGGGCCAGTCCGTTTACCAGGTCTTCGCCCTGGGCGCTGTCCAGCTGATTCCCTTGCTGAACCAATGGTATGCCTCGTGGCTGGGCGTGGGGGATTTGAGCATGCTGAATTACGCAGATCGTCTCTATCAAATCCCTTTCCAGCTTTTTCTGGCCGGGCAGTCCCAGATTTTCCTCTCGCATTGGGCCGACAGTTATTACGAACAAAGCAAGACCGACTTCCGGCGCCGCGTCCAAAGGGACATGGCGGTCACCTTGGGCGTCGTGACCCTCTTCGCCGCGGGCTGCTGGCTCAGCCGCGGCCTCCTCGTTCGCCTTTCGCTCGGATTCGGGGAAGTGAAGGGAGCTTCTCTCGAGTCTATTTCGTCCCTGTTCGGTGTCCTTATCATGGGATTGGCTCCAGCCGTCATCAATACGCTTTTGCTGCGAGTCCTGTTCGTCATGCGCCAATCCGCGGGATTCATGGCTCAGTCGGTCATCAAGCTGGGGCTGCAGCTTTTACTCAACGGCCTTCTGATGAAAGTCTACGGCCTGCAGGGCATTGCCATCGCCACGATGCTGAACGTGACGGTGACGACCCTCGGCCTGTACGCCTACATTTTATTTTTGTGGAAGCGGCAAAGCGTATGAAAAAAATCCTTGTTGCCAATCTTGCTTCGCCCGCAAATCCCGGAGACCAGGCCATCCTGAAAGGGACGCTCAAGCTCTTCCGGGAAGTCTGGGAGCAACCGGCGGTTACGCTTTCGACGCGCGCTTTTTCTGAAAAAGCGGTTTATGAAGCCTGCGGATGCCGCGTTGTGCCCAGTTATCCGGATGTCGATTGCCTGAGTATGGATGATTCCCTGGGCAAGATGATGCGCATTCCCCAGGCGCTGTTCCGGCCCGGGCTTTTGCGGTCCGCGGTGCGGGAATCTGACGCGGTTTTCCTCGCGGGAGGCGCTTACTTCTATTCTTACCGTTCCTGCCTGCCCGGGCTGACCTACCTGGCCCATTTGAGCGCCGCCTGCTGGGGCCGCCGCTTTCATAAGCCTGTGATCCTGCTGCCGCAGTCCTACGGACCGTTCCGCTCCGGGCTGGCAAAGAAATTTTTTGACGATGTCGTGGCCGCGGCCAAAACCGTTTTCTACCGTGAAGAAATCACGGGCAATTTTTTGAAGCGCGAATATCCCGCGCACCAGAAAAAATTTCATTTCCTCCCCGACCTCGCGCTTTTCCTGACCCGGGAAGAACTTCTCGGCGCCAGCGCCTTGCCGCCGCGCGGCCGGACGATCGGCGTGACGCTGCGGCCCTGGGAAGCGGGGAAAAAAAACGTCGAAGACTATATCCGCATTTTATCCGGCCCTCTCTATGCACTGGCCGCGTCTGAAAACGCGAAGGTCCGCATCATCGTGCAGGTCCAGGACCGCAAACGGGGAGAAGGGGACGAGGCTGTTTCGCGGCTTCTGGAAACGCGGCTGAAGTCTTCACTGGGCCCGGAACGGGTGGAGTTTTGTACGGCGCAGCCCTATTTCGGCCTCCCGGACTTATGCCGGCTTTACGCGGAATGCGACCTCATGATCTCGATGCGGCTTCATTCCGCGCTTTTGTCTTATGTCGTGGGCACTCCGGCGGTCGTGGCCGGATATCAGCACAAGGCCGAAGGCATTCTGAAGTCCCTGGGACTCGAAGGCCTTTACCTGGGCGGGTTCGACGAGTTGGAAGACGGCGCATTCAAGAACCAGTTGGAAGCGGTATGGAAAGAGCGCGCGATGTGGTCCGAACGGATCGCGCAGGCGCTGGCCAAGGCGCGGATGCTCATCCTGTCGCGATTCAAGGAGCTTGCCGCATGAAAATCCTCTACGCCCATCTTTATGATGCCCGGTACAGCATGGGAGGCGCCGAAAAAGTGCTTTATGACCTGGCCGTGACCATGAAAGAGCGGCGGGGCCACGAGGTGTCGTGCGCCGTGAATCCCGGCCAATTGGCCAAGGCACTCAGGCATCGCGGCATCGAAGTCCGGGAAATCGCGCTGGAAAAATACAAAACGCTCAAGACGCTGGAGGAATTGCGGCGCATGATTCGGGAAATCTCGCCGGACGTGATCCATTCCCATCACCGCTTCACGACGTTCCTGCTGGATGTTTTTTTTAAAAGGAAAATCCCGGTCATTCACACCGAGCACGTTTTGAGAAACGATAAAAAGTTTCTGTTCCGTGCCGGAACCATGGCCACGGCCGTGCACGAAACCGTCGGCAAGAATTTGATCCAGGAATTCCGGGTGCCCTCGGACAAAGTGCGTGTCATTCCCAACGCGGTCCTTCCTTGCTATCCGAGAAGGGACATTTTGCCCGAGCTGCGGCGCGCTTATCCCCGCCGGGAAGGAGAAGTCTTTGCCGCGTTTACCGGCCGGCTGGAAGAACAGAAAGGCCACCGTTATCTCATTGCCGCGGTGGCGCGCCTCGCGGCGGGAGAAAAAAAACGCCTTCGTATCTTCCTGCTGGGAGACGGAAGTCTGGAGCCCGCCCTCAAGCAGCAGGCGAAGGACGCGGGCGTGACCGACAATTTCGTTTTTCTGGGGCATACCGACCGGGTCGCGGAATTTCTGGCGCTGGCGGATTTCTTCGTGCTTCCCAGCCTTTGGGAAGGCATGCCGCTGTCCGTCCTTGAAGCCTTCAGCGCGGCAAAGCCTGTGCTCGCTACGGACATTCCGGGAACGCGGGAGCTGATGGACGCCGCCACGGGGAGGCTCGTGCCCGCGCGTGACCCCAAGACGCTGGCCGCAGCCCTGTCCGAATGGATCAACGCGCCGGGACTCTTGAAACCGCTCGGCGAAACGGCTTTTAAAAAATGGCAAAAGGAATACGCCTTTGACGTGATGGTCTCTCGTTACGAGGACCTTTATAAGGAAATGGCCGCGAAAGGAAAATCGTGAAAGATCCGCTTTTGAAAAAATGGCGTTGGGTGATGATGGGCGCCGGCGCCTGGTGGCTGATGGGGCTGAACCTCTTTGTGTACCACCTCTCCGCCTTCGGCCTTTTCATGGAGGCCATTCACCGGAAGAACCGCCAAAACGCCGGGGTGTACATGCCTGCGTCGGCGAGGTTCCTTGTGGCCATTGCCGTCATTTATTCTTTTTCGATCGTCATCCACCTGTCCAGCGCCGACTCAAGCCGCATTGTCGCGGCCGTCTATAACCTCAGCTTCTGGATTATGGGCGCGATGATCGTCGTGGTCATGGCCAACAATTTCCGGTCCGAAATGATTCCTGACATCCTGGACGGCTTTTACGCCCTTTCCTTTTTTGTCGCCGTGGTTTCTTTTTTGATCCTTGCGGCCTGGATGAAGGGCATCCGGGACGTCACTCTGCCTTCGCCGTTGTATGGGCTGGCCAGCCATCTCGGGGACACGAATCTCGTCAAAGACTCGCTGCTCATCCGGCCGCTCATGTGGGACTGGTTCGCGTCCGTGTCCCGCCCGCGCTTCAATGTTTTTTCGCCTTATCCGACCGCGGCAGGCGGCTGCATCATGATCATCCTCCTTATGATCCTGACCCGCGCGGTGCTCCTGCATAAATTGAAAAACGCGGTTTTCATCGGCGTCTTTGCCCTGAGCTCGCTGGGTTTTCTCATGACACTTTCCCGCATTTCGATCCTCGCATTTTTGGTCGCGTTTTTCGTGGTTTTCCTGGTCGAGAAAAAGAATTTTGTGATATGGCTTCTGGGCCTCGTCTTCGTGCTGGTGATCTGTTATCCGCTGCTCGAAAGCCTGACGCAATGGATCATGGGACTCCGCGAGGGCAGCACCTCGATCCGCTTCCAGCTCTACCGTTACAGCCTGGAACAGCTGCATGACGCGGACTGGATTTTCGGGCTCGGTATCAAGCCGCGCGAAAACATTTTCGCCATCCCGCTGGGATCGCACTCCACGTACATCTCCCTGCTTTTTAAGACCGGAATCATCGGGACGACCGCGTTCGTATCGTTCCAGGCGTGGCTGATGATGAAATGGTTCCGCCTGCGCCTGATCGTGCGGCGCAAGAGGGAGCTTTTCCTTTTCTGGCGGAGCATCGGGCTGGTGCTTGTGGCCATGAGCCTTTGGATGGCCACCGAAGACATGGACGCGCCTCAATGCCTGGCCTTCCTGTACTTTTCCATCATCGGTTGCTTCGAAGGTTTCCGAAGGGAATGCCTGTATGGAAAATCTTAAGATCGCGGCCAAAGAGCCTGAGGATCTCCGCCTGTTCGACGTGCCCCTCCACCGGGTCGGCGTCGGAAGGCTGCACGCCTTCATTGAAAAGACCGCGCTCGAAGGCACGAAGGCGCTCATCTTGAACGTGAACATCCACTGCATGGTGCTGTCTTTCAAAAACGCGTGGATGCGGGAAATCCTCAATCAGGCGCAGATGATTTATTGCGACGGGGACGGCGTGAAGGCCGGCTTGCGGATCCTCGGCATGGACACGCCGCCGAAAGTGGCGTTTACCCGATGGATCTGGGATCTCGCCGCCTTTGCCGAGCGGAAGCAGCTCCGGCTTTTTTTACTCGGCGCAAAGCCGGGCATCGCGGAAAAGGCGGGGGCCTGCCTGAAGGCCCGCTTCCCGAAACTCGAGATCGCGGGCGTGCACGACGGCTACTTCAAAAAGGAAGGGCCGGAAACCGAAGACGTGATCCGGCAGATCAATGCCTCGGACGCGAACATCCTGATCGTGGGTTTCGGCATGCCGATCCAGGAACGCTGGCTTTACGACAACTGGCACAAGATCGACGTGAACATTTTCCTGCCGGGCGGGGCCGTGCTCGATTATGCTTCCGGCATGCTGGGCCAGGCGCCTCGCTGGATGATCCAGTGGCACTTGGAATGGCTGTTCCGGATTTACGAAGATCCGAAACGTCTTTTCTGGCGCTACGCGTACGACATTCCGGTGTTCTTTTCGAAGATTCTTTTGACTAAGGCCGTCCGGGTTTTGGGAAGGGAAAAGTAGTTATTTCGCGCCGATCCCGAAGATCACGATCGGGATGGTCTGCAGGAAGAGCCTCAGGTCCAGCCAAAGCGACCAATTATCGATGTACTCCAGGTCCAGCTTCATCCACTCGTCGAATTTCACAATTTTGTTCCTGCCCTGAACCTGCCACAGGCATGTGAGGCCCGGACGCATGCTGAGGCGCCTGCGCTGCCAGGGTTCGTAGCGCTTGACCTCCGCGGGAATCGGGGGGCGGGGGCCCACGAAACTCATGTTGCCTTCCAGGATGTTGAAGAGCTGCGGCAGCTCGTCGATGCTGAACTTTCTCATCCATTTTCCGTATTTGATGATTCTGGGATCGTTGGTCATCTTGAACGCGGGTCCTGACATTTCGTTGTGCTGGCGCAGGGCCTCGAGCTTTTTCTCCGCGTCGACCACCATCGTGCGGAATTTGTAAACGGTGAAAATCCGGCCGTTCAGGCCGCAGCGCGCCTGTTTGAAAAGAATGGGTCCGCCTGAAGAAAATTTGATGAGGAGCGCCACAATCGCCAGGAAAGGCAGCAGAACCGCGATGGCCACGGCCGAGAGCACTGTATCCAGCACGCGCTTGACGATGAGCTGCCAGAGATGGTCGGACGTGGTCTCGAAGGTCAGAAGCGGAAAGTGATGGATCTCCCGCTGCACGGCCTTGGCGAATTTGACGTTGAAAAGGTCCACGGCGATGCTGACCCGTTTTCCCAGCTGCTCGCAGTAAAGGATCGAATCCTCGATTTTGCCCAGCCAGCCGCGCGGCACAACGAAGACCACTTCGTCGATGACCAGTTCTTCCAGGAGATGCGGGATGTCGGACAAAAGCCCCAGGACTTTTTGCCCCTCAATCGTCTGCCATTTGAGCCGCGGGTCCTCGTCGACGAGCCCGACGATTTTCAAGCCCCATTCCGGATGATTGTGGACCATTTTAATGAAGGATGCGGCGCGGCTGCCGGTCCCGATGAGCAGCAGGTAGCGCGTGAGAAATCCTTTTTTGCGCAGGCTGCGCAGGATCTGGAACATGACGACGCGCTCGACGCAGAGAAAGGACCAGGCGAAAAAGGACACCATGCTTACCATGATGCGGCTCACGTACTGGAGTTTCAGCAGGTAGGCCAAGCTTCCGAACAGCAGCGTGGCCATGAGCGCGGCGCGCGTGATATCGAGGAGCACGACCAGGAGGTTCTGCACCCGCAGCGGCTGGTAAGCCCCGGCCGCGGCGAGGGTAATCATCCAGATCGCGAGCATGTAGGGCAGGAGCGTGATGTATTTCGAAAGGGGATAAGTCCTGCTTACCGATTCAAATTCCAGGAGAAAGCCCCAGTGGTTCCTGAGGTAATGTCCCAGAAGGAAAGCGGACGTAATGAGCAGGAGGTCGGCGATAATGAGAACGCGTGTATAAACGGCTTGATGTTCTTTAAGCACTGCTAAACCCCAGGATGGGTTGGGAAAATCATTTTATTATCGGCTATCCGGGACATTTGTTCGGCGGTATTTATCAGGGGGATTAAAGGGAGCTGGCAAAGGCCCGGCCGATCTTCGCCTCGCGCTCGAACTTCTTCAGGATGCAGCCTTTGTTCGATTTGCCGGCCTTGGCCACAATGGCGCCTTTTTTCCACTGCGGGTAGATCTCGTTCATGAGCGACGGAAGATCGTTGGCATTGATCCGTTTTACGTCCGTGCCGTCCATCGCGTTGTACTTGCCGTTCTCCACGAACACGCAGATCGTGTGGGCAAATCCGGAACCGTAGATGTTCAGGAGGAACGTCTTTTTTCCCTGCTGCTTCAGGATCTCGCTGGCAAAGAGAGCAAAATCTTCGCAATCGCCCGCCTTGTTCTCCATGAATTCCTCGGGGGACTGCCAGTATTCGGCCTTGCCGAAATTGCTCTGGTCGTTTTCGTAACGGAAATTGCGCCACATGTACTTGGCGAGATCTTCGGGGGTGCTGAGCTTCGTCGTGAGAGTTTGAAAATCGAGGGAAGGGTGGCTGAAAAGTTGGGCTTCCGCATTGGAAGTACGAACAGTAGATACCATTACTGTTAAAGCTGCGATCGCCCATACAGTCGCGATGTATTTTTTCATGCCGAACCCTCCCCTCGAAACTCGAGAGGTTCTGATTCGGCCAAATCACAGGATTTGGCGGCCCAGCCATACCTTAGGCCTTGCGGCCCAGTCGTATCTGCGGCTTTGCGTCCTCCGGTTACCCGGAGTTTGCCGCCTGCCGGCACTGTTTGATTGGCAGGCTCCGCTTGATTAGAGCGGATTTGTCATTCCTAATCCCGATGGATTTGGCGGCCCAGCCATACCTTAAGCCTTGCGGCCCAGTCGTATCTGTGGCTTTGCGTCCTCCAGTTACCTGGAGTTTGCCGTTGTCAGAATCCTCGGTATATTAAAGATCAATTACTTTACTTCTCTTAATCAAAAGGTAGCATATGATCGCTCTTAGTCAATCTTGACTAAAAGTTGCTATATGTCTGTAAGTTATTGGATTTAAGCGGGTTAAGACTTTTTATGGGAGAAAGTTAATTGACTTCGGCGAAGCTGCCTGATAGGATACCTCCTAATCTTCAGGGCAGGGTGAAAGTCCCTACCGGCGGTAATGTCCCTTCCAAGGGATTTAGCCCGCGACTCCCGGCAAAACGCCGGGACTGAATCCTGTGTGATCCAGGTGCCGACGGTAAAGTCCGGATGGAAGAAGATGGATCCACCGCAGGGAGAAGCGTCCGCTTCTGATCCAAAGGATTTTCTCCTGCGTTGAGTCAGGCCGTCTGCCCGAAGATTCAATCTTCGGGCTTTTTTTTTGAGCCCCGCGAGGCCAAATGAAATTTAATACGATTCCGGAAATCATCGAAGACATCCGTCAGGGCCGCATTGTGATCATGGTCGATGACGAGCAGCGCGAAAACGAAGGCGACCTCATTTTCGCCGCGTCGCAGGTCACGCCCGAAAAAGTCAACTTCATGATCAAGCACGGGCGCGGACTCATCTGCGTTCCGCTCGCGGACGAAAAAATCGAAGCGCTCGGCCTCAAGGAAATGACCGAATCCCTGCAGGACACCTTCCGCACCGCGTTCACCACTTCCGTGGACGCGCGCTCCGGCATCACGACCGGCATTTCCGCTTTTGACCGCACGCGTACGATCGAGGCGCTTGCCGAACCGCAGGCAGGTCCTGCCGACATCGTTTCGCCCGGCCACATTTTTCCGCTCCGCGCCAAGAAAGGCGGCGTGCTCATCCGCGCCGGACACACCGAAGCTGCGGTGGACCTCGCACGGCTCGCGGGACAGACACCCGCCGGCGTCATCTGCGAAATTATTTCCGAAGACGGAAAAATGGCGCGGCTTCCGGAGCTTTTCGAATTCGCGAAAAAGCACGGCCTCAAGATCGGCACGATTCAGGAGCTTATCGAGCATCGCCGGCGCTTTGACCGCATCGTGGACAAGGTGAGCGAAGCCACGATCCCCACGGTTTTCGGGGAATGGAAGATCATGCTCTATCGGTCTCTGGTCGACGGGCGTGAACACGTCGCGCTCGTCAAAGGAAAGATGGACGATTCGCCCACGCTTGTGCGCATGCATTCGGAATGCTTCACCGGCGACGTGCTCGGTTCTCTGCGCTGCGATTGCCAGGATCAGCTCATGGCGTCCATGGAGCGCATCGAAAAAGAGGACAAAGGCGTGATTGTTTATCTCCGCCAGGAAGGGCGCGGCATCGGGCTGGCCAACAAACTCAAGGCCTATGCGCTTCAGGAAAAGGGCATGGACACGGTTGAAGCCAATGAAGCCCTCGGCTTCAAGCCCGACCTTCGCGAATACGGCACCGGTGCCCAGATATTAAAAGATCTCGGCCTTTCCAAACTCCGGCTCATGACGAACAATCCCCGCAAAATCGTGGGGCTGGAAGGTCACGGCCTGCACGTCGTGGAGCGCGTTGCTCTTCAGGTCGAGCCTAATGTCTATAACGCGAAATACCTGATGGCCAAGCGGCAGAAGCTCGGCCATTATTTCAACCAGCATTCATGAAATCGTACCGCGGACGTTTCGACGCGAAGGGCCGGCGCTTCGGCATCGTCATCGCCCAGTTCAATGAGTTCATCACCCGGCGTCTGCTGGAAAGCGCGCTTGTCACGTTCGAGCAGGCAGGGGTCCCGCGGAAAAAGATTCCCGTGGTGTGGGTGCCCGGCGCGCTGGAAGTCCCGTACTTCTGCCAGAAGCTGGCCTCGCGCGGACGCTTTGACGCAATTGTCGCGATCGCCTGCATCCTGCGCGGCGATACGTATCACTTCGAATGCGTGGCGCTGGAAGTCACGCGCGGAATCGCCCAGGTCGCGCTGGAAAAAAAAGTTCCCATTGCGACGGGCGTGATCACGGCGGACACGCTGGAGCAGGCCATCGACAGGGCGGGGCTGAAAGCCGGAAACAAAGGCGCCCAGGCGGCGCTGGCCGCTTTGGAAATCGCGGACCTTGACCGCCAATTGACAACCGGACAAAAGAGGAGATGAGAAAAGCGGACCGTTGCGGATGCCGCTCTTTTCTTACGTGGGATGCGTAAAAGAACCCAGGCTCGTGAATATGCCCTCCAGATGCTCTACCAGTACGAGCTCAACCCCGAGCCTCTCGACAAACTCTTCGTCCACTTCTGGGACCAGAACCCCGACCCTTCCGACGAGACGCGCCTTTTCGCCCAATCGCTGGTGAAAGGGACGGTCGATAACCTCGAAAAAATCAATGAAGTCGTGGCCAAGTACGCGGAAAACTGGGACATGAACCGTATGGCCGTCATCGACCGCAGCATCCTCCGGTTCGCGACGTACGAGCTTTTGTTCCGCGAAGACATTCCGCTCAAAGTTTCCATCAACGAGGCCGTGAACATCGCCAAAAAATTTTCCCAGGAAGATTCCGGAAAATTCGTCAACGGCATCCTCGACAAAATCAGCCATTCCGAAAAACCGCGCGACCGTCCTCCTGCTGAAAGCGGCGTCGCGGACCCGGACGATTGACGGGACAAGCCATGGCCCGCGGCGCCGGTTTTCACGAATCCTGGATGGAAAAATGCCATGCGCTGGCCGAACTGGGCCGCGGCGCCGTAAGCCCGAACCCGCTTGTCGGCGCCATCGTGGTCAAAAACGGCCGTGAGATTGCCCGTGGGCATCATGCCTATTACGGCGGGCCGCACGCGGAAGCGGAGGCGCTTCGTAAGGCCGGCGCCCGCGCCAAAGGAGCGACGCTTTACGTGACGCTGGAGCCCTGCGCGACCTGGGGCAAAACGCCGCCTTGCATGCAGGCCGTGGCAGGTGCCGGCATCAAGCACGTCGTCATCGGCATGAGCGATCCCAATCCCGCGAATCACGGAAAAGGCATTCGTTTTCTGCGCCGCAGAGGCATCCACGTCACGACCGGCGTCCTCGAAGAAAAACTCCGCGGGCAAAATGCCGCCTTTTGCCGCTGGATCACGACGCGGCTGCCCTGGGTCGTGCTCAAGATGGCGCAGTCGCTTGATGGAAAAATCGCGGCGCCGGACGGTTCTTCGCGCTGGATTTCCTCGCCCGCCTCCCGCGAGTGGGTCCATCATCTGAGGTC
>Ga0310810_10010794_pt1 | contig 10655 bp, 10 predicted proteins | sample NCmetagenome_FD_207641 | JGI IMG/M metagenome (GOLD analysis project Ga0310810, IMG submission 207641) | Soil microbial communities from experimental microcosm in Duke University, North Carolina, United States - NC | ecosystem: Engineered > Artificial ecosystem > Soil microcosm > Unclassified ... | reverse complement strand
ATCAAGCTGACGCGCTCCCGCCTGGAACAGCTGGTCGACGACTTGATACAGCGGACCGTCGAACCCTGCCGCAAGGCTTTGGACGACGCCGGCGTCTCAGGCCGCGATATCAATGAAGTGGTGCTGGTCGGCGGGATGACCCGCATGCCCAAGGTCATCCAGGTCGTGAAGGACTTCTTCAATAAGGAGCCGCACCGAGGCGTGAACCCCGATGAGGTGGTGGCCATCGGCGCAGGTATTCAAGGCGGCGTGCTCAAGGGCGACGTCAAGGACGTGCTCTTGCTGGACGTCACGCCGTTGTCTCTCGGCATCGAAACGCTCGGCGGCGTCTTCACGAAGTTGATTGAGCGCAACACCACCGTCCCGACCAAGAAGAGTCAGGTCTTCTCGACGGCGGCCGACAATCAAACTGCCGTAACCATCCGTGTCTTCCAAGGCGAACGGGAAATGGCGAACGACAACAAATTGCTCGGCCAGTTCGATCTCGTCGGCATTCCGCCGGCCCCTCGTGGCATGCCGCAGGTCGAAGTCACGTTCGATATCGACGCCAACGGGATTGTGCACGTGTCGGCCAAGGACTTGGCCACACAGAAAGAGCAGTCCATCAAGATCACGGCGTCCAGCGGTCTGAGCAAGGAAGAAGTGGAAAAACTGGTCAGGGATGCTCAGAGCCATACGGAAGAGGACAAGAAGCGGAGAAAGGCGGCCGAAGCCAAGAACCAGGCCGACACGCTTCTCTATCAAACCGAGAAGAACCTCAAGGAGCACGGAGACAAGATCTCGGCCGACGACAGGACCAAGATCGAAGAAGCCGTCGTCGCGCTGAAAAAGGCGATGGAAGGCAACGATCCAGATGCAATCGAGTCCGCTACACAAACGTTGACGACGGCCTCGCACAAGCTGGCGGAGGAAATGTACAAGAAAGCCTCGGCCTCGTCAGCGACCGGCGCCGGCCCTTCGGAAACGGAGAGTCCCAACGGAGCGAAGACGGACGAAAAAGTCGTCGACGCCGAGTTCGAAGAAGTGGACAAAGATAAAAAGTAAGATAGAATACGGCCATCGGCTAGAACAACACTCATACAATCGAACTCGCAGGACGTTCAAAAGGACCGTCCAGCGAGGCCGCAGCGAGCGAGGAGGCGAAGGCGTACTCTGTTTCGTACGTCGAGCCTCCAAGCGATATGAGAACAAAGCTGGCGGACCTTTTCAATGTCCTGAGCAATGGCTTCTGTGTCTAAACGAGACTTTTACGAAACGTTAGGCGTCGAACGGACGGCGTCCGACGATGATCTGAAAAAAGCCTACCGAAAACTAGCCCGCCAATATCATCCCGATCTTCACACCGGTGAGCACCAGAAGAAGCACGCCGAAGAGAAGTTCAAAGAAATCAACGAAGCCTACGAGCATCTCAGCGATCAGGAAAAGCGGAAACGCTACGACATGTTCGGCCACGCCGGCGCCCAGGGCGGAGCCGGGTTCGAGGGCTTCGACTTCGGACGCGGCGGATTCGGCGACGTCTTCAACGACATTTTTGAGGATTTTTTCGGGGGCCAGCGGGGCGGCGCGCGCGCGGAGCGCGGAAACGATCTCCAGTACAACCTGGAAATTACGTTCGAAGAGTCGGTGTATGGGAAGGAAGCGAAGCTCAAGATCCCGCGTTGGGAATCCTGCGCCGAATGCAAAGGCTCCGGGGCCAAGTCGGCAACAGCGGTCAAGACGTGTCCGAGTTGCAAAGGGGCCGGGCAGATCCGGCTGCAACAGGGATTTTTCAGCGTAAGCCGGCCGTGCGGCCAATGCGACGGCTCAGGCCGCATCATCACGGAACCATGCCTGACTTGTCAGGGACGTCAACGCGTCTATCGCGAACGGACGATTGCCGTGCACATTCCTGCCGGCATCGAAACCGGCATGCGCTTGCGTCTCTCGAACGAGGGGGAGCACGGCGTCAATGAGGGACCGGCCGGCGACCTGTATGTGGCAATCACGGTCAAACCGCATCCGGTATTCCAGCGCAAAGGCAACGATATCGTCTGTGACGTGCCGATTAGCTTCGTCACGGCGGTCCTGGGCGGGAAAATTGAAGTGCCAACCTTGAAAGGCACGACCGTGATGAAGGTGCCGGCGGGAACGCAACCGGACAAAATGCTTCGCCTGAAAGGGCTTGGCATCCCGAGTCTCAAGCATCACACCACGGGCGATCAACTGTTCACGATCAAGGTGCATATTCCCACCAAGCTGACCGCCAAGCAGCGCGAGTTGCTGACGGAATTCGCCAAAGAAAGCGGCATGGCGATGGAAGCCGACGGCGACGGCTTTTTCGATAAAATGAAGACCTTTTTCGAGTAACGCCGCAGCCTGCCGGACCGGTCTATCTCTCATGCCAACTTTTTTTGTGGGGTCCGAGGCGATCGTTCCGCCGACTATTCGTATTACTGGCCCCTTGCTCCGTCACCTCCGCCAGAGCCTTCGCCTCCAGACCGGTGAGCAACTCACGGTCACCGACGACCGAGGCACGCGGTATCGCGCCGAAATTTCCGAGATCACGAGCGCAGCACTAATCGGTCGCATCCTCGACACTATCCCTGCTCCTCCGAAAACGGCTCGATCGATAGTGCTGGCTCAGTCTCTTCTCAAGGGTGAGAAGATGGATTGGGTGATTCAGAAAGCCACGGAATTAGGAGTCGATCGAATCGTGCCGGTCCTGGCCGCCCATAGCGTGGTCAGGCCCCGAACAGACCGAATCGAGCATCAACTCGCGCGATGGCAGCGCATTGCGCATGAAGCGGCCCAGCAATCGGAACGTTGGTCGGTACCCATCATCGACGAACCGGCGACCGTCAGTCAGCTATTGTCGGCCTCCAAGAAGGTCTCTTCGAAAATTCTCTTGGCCGAACGGTCAGATGGCGCTTCGCTGACCAGCCTGCCGTTGCACGGCAACGGCGATGTGTGGCTATTGATTGGACCCGAGGGAGGCTGGGACGAAGTGGAATTGCGCGAAATGCGTCAAGAGGGTTTTCTTGCCGTCACGCTGGGGCCGAGAATTCTTCGAGCTGAGACCGCAGCCATTGCGGCACTGAGCGTCCTTCAGTCTCGCCTTGGCGGACTAGAATAGATGACGCGGGTCCTGTGCTCGATGATCCTTCGTCCTCGCACCCCCGCCCGGTGTGGGGGCCCCCCGCTGCGGGCGAACGATTCATCGATCCCACCCGCTTGAGGGAGGGAGCAGAAGGTGAAAAGCCGGCTTACTTTCCGAGCGTGAGGTGAACAATTGTCCCCTTCTCCCCGCTGGCCCAGCCGTGCAATGTATTCGGGAAGGACAAACCGAAGAGGGACACATTCGCGACGGCGCCCTGTTCTTCCCACGTAAATCCGCTGTCCGCCGTATGGTAAGCCATGCCCCGCTCTCCCACGATCCATCCTGTTTTAGGATCGGTGAATCGAATGCGGAGCAGATCCGTGAGCCTCGTGCAGGTACGCGAACAGGGCAACGTGCGGTCGATCCAATGGCCGCCTCCATCGGTCGTCTGAAACATGGCGCCCGCATTGCCGACGACCCACCCTGTCAACGGATCCGAAAAATAGACATCGAAAAGGGTCACCGATCCTTGAGTTTCCTGAGCCACCCACGTCGCGCCGCCGTCTTCGGTGGCGAGCACCGTTCCCACGGCCCCAACGGCTGTCCCTCGCCGCGCCGTCAAGAATTGCACGGCATACAGGGCCGCCGTGGTCGAGCCCGACTGGTCCGTCCAATGCGCGCCTCCATCCGTGGTATGGAGTATCGTTCCATTGCCCCCCACGACCCATCCCTCTTGCAGGGAAATGAACGACACACCGTAGATAGGCGCGACCGTGTCGATGGCCTGCGGTTTCCACGTGGCGCCCCCATCGGCCGTGTGACGGATCGTGCCGTTCGCGCCGATGATCCATCCCTGCTTCTCGTCGGCGAAGTAGACGCCCGACAGTTGCGCCGGCGTGCCGCTGGTCTGTTTTTTCCACTTTTGGCCGCCGTCCGTCGTTTTGAGTACCGTACCGCCCGAACCCACCGCCCATCCGAGATTGGCATCGCGGAAAAACACGCTCATGAGCGTGACCTCGGTACCCGTTTTTTGCGGAGAAGCTTTCAGCTGCGGTTCGGCGGCGAGAGAAGTGAATGGAGCGAGTACTAAGAAGGCGAAAAAGGCACCGAGGAATCTACTCATATCGCGCTAGTCGTTCGTGGCGCCTTCAGGCCGAGACTCAAAGAAACTTTGGTCGGGCATGCCCTTGGCTTCGATCGTGAACGTGCCGGCTTCAAGCGTCAGCCACTTTTTCGACGTGCAGCACGTGCCGTCGGGAAGCATGTCCCACGATCCGCGTCGGATCACCAGTGGACCGGTCGACAGATCGGCGCTGAATTGTCCGGGCTTTCCGATGCCGAAGAGATGGCGATGGGGGACACGTGCCTTGATTTCGGTGTCCGTCCAGGACACGACGATCGCACCGATATTGTTGAATAACACTTCGGTACGAGAAACGTTCTCGCCGAGTTCGATTTGGCTGCGTTTGAACGCCTCCACGCCGAGCTTTGGTTGCGTCGCTTCGGTGGTCTTGATGAAGGAGCCGAACCCGGAGCCCTTGATCGTCACGACGTCATCCAAGCCGGCAGATGTGGGAGAGTAGGACTCGATCGTCGGGACGACCAACGTGAACGTCCCCGCTTCCATGGAAACGATACCCACCTCCGTACAGCAGGAGCCATCTGCGGCAGGCTTTGGCGCACCACGGCTGACCACGACCTGACCGCTTTTCGCGCTGAACGGGACCCACGCGTCAATGCGGTCGTCATTCCAGCGATAGATGACAGCCGGGACACCGCCGATTTCCACACGGTTTTGGCCGGTGTCGAAATCCGTATAGTTGTAGGGCGTCGCACCGCTCTCGGAATAGGCACCGAAATGCTCGCCATTGATTCGGATGAGCGTGCCGATCGGAGCACTGGCTGGCGTAAGGCCGGTCGCTTTCGGGATCTCGACCGTAAAAGCACCCACCGTCCGTTCTTTTCCCTGTTGAGTCAACACCACGGGTCCGCTTTCCGCATTCAGCGGCACGTGCACGACAATCGCGCGATCGCTCCACTGGGCCACAGGAGCCACTTTTCCGCCGATCAAAATCTTGTCTTCCCCGGTCTTTTCCCGACCGAAGCCCTGACCAAACAAGACGACTTTCGTCCCCACCGGCCCATGGACCGGATCGACCTGAACGGTAGGAATCATTTTCAGGGAAACAGCGTTGCTGACCGTGTGTTGCACCGGCGCGCAACACGAGCCGTCCGGCAAGGGATCCGACGAGGCAAGACGTACGGCAATATCTCCAGAACTCGCATTGGCGGGGACATCCACTTCGATCTTATCGTCCTTCCATCGTCGTGGCCTGACCGTCAAATTGCCGACCACGACGTCGTTGACGCCGAACATCGTGTTGGGATCGCGCGGACCCGCCGTAATGCCAAAATGCTCGCCCAGAATTTCGATGGTGTGGCCGGGCTCGATCGAGGGCGGATGAATCGAATGGATTTTCGGATAGACGACGGTAAACGTTCCCGCCGGAACCTTCTTTTTTCCGATAATGATGTCGACGGGACCTGTTTGCGCCTTAGACGGTACTTTTACTTCGACGACCTCCTGGTCCCACCGCTGAATAAGCGCGGGCACTCCGGCGAACAGCACACGGTTGACTTGCGTAGATTTGAACTCTCCGAACCCTTTGCCCACAATGGATACGGTGCCCCCTGGAACGCCCGTCTGTGGCTGCAACTCAATTTTTGACGGCGGTGCGGCGGCAGTCCCACTGCCTACCCAGGCCAGCACCAAACCTGCTGCAATGACAATAATAATCCAGGTCTTCATAGAGAGACGAGTCTGAAACAGCATTCGCCGAATAGTGGAACCATGCTCAGAAGGCCCTGCGTGGCACGAGAACCCCACGCACGAGTCCGGGAAGGAACGACCGGGGTGCAGCGTGAAGCGAGGGACGACGGACTATAACAAGCAGTTTTTTCAGGTGTCAAGCCGATGAAAGAACAGGAAAAGCCGGCGGACAGCCTTCACTTGTCAGGTCACGAGACCGCCAAGATCACTTCGATTTCTACGGCGGCGCGGCGGGGCAGTTCGGCGGCACCTGTCGCCACACGGGCATGGCGTCCGGCTTCTCCAAAGATCGCCACAAGAAGGTCAGAAGCCCCGTTCAAGACCTGAGGCTGATCAGTGAATCCCTCGGCCGAGGCGACATGGCCGACAATTTTCACGACCCGCGTGATCCGCTCCAAAGTCCCCAGTTCCATCTTGGCAATCGCCAAGGCATTGAGCATCGCGACTTTCGCCGCTTCCGCACCTTCGGCGAGGCTCAACTCGCGGCCGAGCTTGCCTGCAAAAGCCAATTGGCCGTTCCGCATCGGCAACACTCCGGAAAGGAACAAGAGGTTGCCCGTCCTGACAGCCGGCACATAGGTTGCCACAGGCTTGGGCGCTTCCGGCAACTCCAGTCCCAACGCTTTTAATTTGTCTTCATACCCCATGTGTAGTTTCCGATTTCAATCTCAGATCTGTCTCTCACCCTGGTCTCAATACATCGAGAAAACTGTCGCCGACCGTCAACGATTCGCCCTTGAGCCCCTCAACAATCGTCTGCCCAAGATCCGCCGCCGTGGGCCTCACTCCCAAGTTGACGCCTTGCGCCAGCTTGGGGCCAGTGATGATGAGAGGAACATACTCGCGGGTCGAAAGCGCATGTGGCTTGCCTGGATCTCGCCCATGGTCGCCTGTGACGATGAAGAGGTCCCCAGGCCGCAGCTGATCCAACATTTCTGGAAGCCGGCGGTCAAAATCCTGAATCGCAGCGACAGATCTTCCCGGGTCGGACCCAATGACATCGAGGCCCGCAAAGATGAGTCCCCGCGGAACTTTGTTGAACATGCCTCCGATTTCGTCCAGCGCGTCCGTCCAACTCGATGCGAGCGCCGACCTTGTCAATCCTCTTCCGCCGAACAAGTCACCGACTTTCCCGACGCCAATCAGAATCTGGCTTGCGCGGTTCAAGACGTCCAACATCGTTAGTGCAGGCGGCTCTCCGGCAAAATCCCGGCGACCTGGTCCGAACTGCAATCCTCCAGAGGGTCCGATGATGGGATGAGCGACTACACGCCGCATCCCCCACGTGTCTTTCAACGCCTTCCGCGCTTCCCGGCTTCGTTGATACAGCAGATCGACTGTCCACACGTGGTCGTGAGCCGCGACGTGACAGGTCTGGCGTCCATCGGTCCAGACAAGCGGCGCCCCGCCGGAGAGGTGTGATGCGCCGAACTCTTGTAACACCTCTTCTCCGGACGCGACCTTGCCCCCCACGATCTTATGACCAAGCAGGTTCTCGAGCGCGGCCTTGGCCTCGGACGAATAGCCCTCGGGGAAGGCCCGGCCCTCGTCCTCCGTGATACACCCAGCAATCTCCCAATAACCCACGAGAGAATCGACGCCCTTGCTCTTGAAGGCCAACCGGCCGAAACAGCCGACCGGCTGGGCCATCGATCGTACGCCTCGAATGGCCGTCACATGGCCGAGCCCAAGCGATTCCAAGGTCGGAAGACTGAGTCCTCCCGCTGACTCGGCAAGATGTGCAAGCGTATGCGCCGTCGCATCACCATATTCCGACGCATCCTTCGCCGCTCCCACTCCAAGGCCGTCAACAATAAGCAAGAACACGCGCTTGATCATGAGCGCACTATAGCAGATGGAAATTGTGCCGCAAACCTTGTCATGAGGCGGACGGGATCTCTAGAGGTCGTGGTGCCTTTGAAATCTTGGATATGAGATCTGAGATTGGGAAGTCACGACGTCAGCTTGTCTTTTGCCACCACCAACAGAAAGTCGTCGAGCCGGCGTTTAGAGGCTGATTCGACCACCATGAACTCCACACCGAACTCGCGGCGGGTCGACCAACGCACCTTGCCGAGCTCGATCGTGATCGGTGTGGGTTGATTTGACACCGTAATTTGCAAACTGATCGGGTCATCCGCGCCTACATAAAGGTCGGTTTCAATGGCGCAGCCGCCGCACGAAAGGTTGAAGGTCGCCCCTTCGCCCGGCTTTCCGTCCACGACGAACGCCACGGGACATTTCACCTGATACCGGACGTCCCTACGCAAGGCCTTGGCTCCTGATCAAGTGGCGCCCCGCCGACCATTCCTCAATGATTTTGAGACTGGCGCTCGTGCCGATGCGGTCGGCGCCCGCTTCGAGCATTTGCCGTACCGTGTTCCAATCACGGATGCCGCCTGAGGCTTTGACCTTGGCCCGTCCACCCACCGACGCCTTGAGCAGCCTGACGTCAGCGATCGTCGCTCCACCCACTCCGAAACCGGTCGAGGTTTTCACATAGTCGGCACCGGCTTCCACAACGAGTCTGCAGGCGGTCATCTTTTCTTGATCGGTGAGGTAGCACGTCTCCAATATGACTTTGTGCTCGGCATGCGGCGTGGCGCGAACGACTTCGGCAATATCCTGCCTGACCGCATCGAGATCGCCGGACTTCAGCCGACTGACGTTGATGACCATATCAAGGATCGCAGCGCCCCGCCTCACTCCCTCCACGGCTTCAGCCACCTTGATACTGGTTGCATGCCCTCCGAGGGGAAATCCGATAGGAACGCCTACCCGTACCGCGGATCCGCAAACCGCCTCAACAGCGTCCGCAGTGTAACAGGGCGGAATGAAGATCACGGTGAATCCATGTTGCTTCGCCTCTTCGCAGAGACGCAGCACATCGTGTTTCGTCGCCTCCGGACGCAAAATCGTGTGATCGATCAAGGCGGGCAGATTCCACTCGCTTTGCATCATGGCATCGTCCTCTTCACGGAAGTCATCGCCGAGGTACGCGAGTGCATCCCCCGTCTGAACGGCCGCTTTTGATATCGTTCGACCGCTTCGTTGTGCTCTGCCAGAGTAGCCGAAAACTGATGCGTCCCGTCGTTCTTTGACACAAAATACAGCGCCTGGGAATTCGAAGGATAGAGGGTGGCACGAATCGATTGAATACCGGGGTTCGCAATGGGTCCCGGGGGGAGACCGGCGACGCGATAGGTGTTGTACGGGCTCGGGCTCAGCAAGTCCTTCTTGTGGATGTTTCCGTCGTAATTAGGCAGACCATAAATCACGGTGGGATCGCTCTGCAAGGGAATGCGTTTCTTCAATCGATTGTGAAAGACCGCCGAAATCTCCTCTCGTTCGCCGTTCGAGCCCGATTCCTTCTCGATCACGGAGGCCAGCGTGAGGACTTCGTGCTGTGTCATCTTGAACTCTTGCGCTCGCGCCTCGAGGTCGGGACCGTAGACTTGCCGTAAATGCTCGACCATCGTGGTCAGCACCTCTTTGGGTTTTACGCCTTTGGGAAACTTATACGTATCGGGATACAGATAGCCTTCCAATGTGCCTGCCTTGATGCCCAGCGAAGCGATGAAGGCCGGGTCTGTCATTAAGCGCAGCGCCTCTTGGCGGTCCATCAACCCCTGCTGCCCAAAGATGTCCGCAATCTGCAGCATGGTCAATCCTTCTGGTATCAGGATGGGATGCAGCACGACCTGGCCAACGGTCAGGCGTGAGAGGATTTCGGCGGGCGTCATGCTCGGATTGAGTTCATATTCACCGGCCTGGATTTTCCGATCCGCGGATTGGAACCGCCCCAGCCAGACGAAAGCGAGCCGGCTTTTGATCAATTCTTCCCGTTCGAGCAGGGCGGCGACTTGCTGAAAGGTGGAACGGTCAGGAATGGTCACGGTCTTGGAAGGCGGGCGCAGTCGCGGAGCAACGGCCGGTTCCTGGGCCCACTTAATGGTCTGATAGGCGGCTGCGCCGAGTGCGGCGGCCGCGACCAGAAGCACGAGGAGAAGGTTGCGAAGCTTCATCGGTGTTGGCGGCTGTCGACCAATCCCCGTCCGAGACCGGCTCTGTCGCTTGTTCCCGGCTCGCCAGATAGGACTGCAATAAGATGGCGGCCGCCACGCGGTCGACGGCGCCCTTCCGCTTTTTCCGGCTCACATCGGCGGCGATCAACAGATCTTCCGCCGCTTTGGTCGTCAATCGTTCGTCCCACAAGACCAACGGAACCGACAATCCCTGCTCCAAGTGGGCGGCAAAATGCCGCATGGCCTGGATGGCCGGACCCTCCCGCCCATCAAGCTGGAGAGGGAATCCCAAGACCACCTCTCCCACGGCGTGGGTCTCAACGAGCGACGCGACGTGGGCAAGATCACGATCGAGCGTCCGCCGTTCGAACGTCTCGAGCGGCTGCGCCGTCCAACCCAGTTCATCGCTCAGGGCAACGCCGATACGCTTGGTGCCGTAATCCAACGCCAGTATTCGCGATCCGGACATGATTCTACCGCTGAAGTGCTTGTTCGACCAAGCCAAAGACCTTTTCCAACGATGCGTCGAGTTTCGAGGGGTCCTTGCCGCCGGCTTGCGCCATTTCCGGTCGTCCTCCGCCGGTGCCGCCCACTTCAGCCGCCATGGGCTTGATCAAATCACCAGCTTTGATTTTCGCCGTGAGGTCTTTTGTGACCACGACGAGCAGCGACACTTTGCCGTCGTCCGTCGCCGCCCCCAATGTGACGACTCCGGTTTTAATTT
>Ga0310810_10010793_pt1 | contig 10656 bp, 10 predicted proteins | sample NCmetagenome_FD_207641 | JGI IMG/M metagenome (GOLD analysis project Ga0310810, IMG submission 207641) | Soil microbial communities from experimental microcosm in Duke University, North Carolina, United States - NC | ecosystem: Engineered > Artificial ecosystem > Soil microcosm > Unclassified ... | reverse complement strand
GCGCTCGGATGCGGAGCTGAAGAATATCAGGGAAGAGCTTGTCGACCGGTTTGGCCAGTACCCGGAAGAAGTGGAACACCTCACAGGGCTCATGACGCTGCGGCTGATCGCGGCCGGCGGCAATTTCATAAAAGTTTCCCTGAAAGGTCAGACCCTCGTCGTGACCCTGCCGGATTCCTCCGATGACAAATTCTACGGGACACAGAGTGACGCGGAGTCTCCGTTTCAATTGATCATGCGAAAGTTAGCGGACAAGAGTCTGAAAAACATTCAACTCCGCCAGCAAGGAAAGGATCTCACTCTGCAGACCGCACTGCCGGCGACGGCGGATCCCCAACTGCGATTGGCAGCAGCTGCAAAGGTCATCGGCGAGATGGCAGACGCTTCGCGGCGAGTGTCTCAATAATGAGTGCGATTTGTAATATCATATAAGTACTTGTGCGGCAATGGCTTACGATTGCAGTACGCCAAGAAAAAACCCCGTCGATGACGGGGTTCTTTATTGGCGATACGTCAGATTCATCATTGCTGCTTGATATCATTTTCCGAATGACTCTGATCGTTTCGAATCATGTCCTTGACGTCCTTGTCGGAGACGGTCTTGTGATGATATTTCTTTTGATGTGTTTTCATGATCGAAGCGATCTCTTTCTCGTTGTGGCTTCGGACCATGAATCCGCAGATGTCGCATGTGGCCGATTGGAGAGAGCCCGACATTTCCTGGTTGTTGTTCATTCCCCGTTGCCCCTTCATGCCGCGATTGAACGTGTCCCGGTCATTCATTTCCCCGTTCTTCATGTCCCGGTTCATGGCGCATCTGCTGTGTCCTGCTTCATATAATTATGCCCCGTTGTGTCACGCCTCATTGTGTCCTGGGCGATCGCCAGTGTCACAAATGAGAACGCGAAGACAAGAACAAAGCCCGCAAGAAAAATTCGTTGTACCATGACTGACTCCTTATGAATGTTGAATGATCTTTCGACGATGACATTAATAAAAACGTTGTGTGCTACCCAATGATTCAGGTTGGCAATTAAAAAAAATATACAATGCCTTTTGCCGTCTAAAATTCTTTTAGGATTTTGTCGTAACAGGCAGAGCATTTTTCCGGACGAATTTCTGAAAACGTTGCGCCGTTCTTACTCACTTCGGGCCGACGGCAACCGGCGCGACATGAGGTTCCGGGCGGGCTGAAGGAGACCCGATGTCAGGCCCTCATAACGGTCAGAATTTTTGTCCCCTTCTTACCCACTTTGGGTCCATTTTGAGCCCTTAGGCACCCTCGAAAATAGCCCGTTTTAGCCGTTTTTCTTCAGAGTTGTTGTTCGGCTTCACAAAAGCCCAGTAATTCCCTCCAAAACGCAAAAAACACTTGACTTTTAAGCAAAAAACCCTAAATTGGAGTTTCACCGGTGGGGAAAAGTGGGGAATAATGGTGTGGAATTTTTTTTGATTTAAAGGATTTTGTCGAAGATCAGGAAATGAAAAAATAATGTCGTCATTTAAGGGCTCATATATGTATGCCGTCGATGAGAAAGGAAGAGTAAATCTTCCTGCCAAGCTGCGGAAGTACGTCAATCCGGAATGCAGCGACACCTTCGTCATCACGCGCGGATTTGAGAAGTGCCTGTTCGTCTATCCAATCGACGAATGGAACAAGCTCGAACAAACCCTGCGCAACCTCTCCTCCTACAATCCGGAGCATCGAAGCCTTATCAGAGCATTGCTCGAGCTCGCGTCGGAAAGCCAGCTCGACGGCCAGGCGCGCCTTTCCATTCCCCAGGAGCTGCGCGAGTTTGCAAACATCGGCGACGAGGTCCGGATCATCGGAACGCTGGACAAAATTGAGTTGTGGGATCCCGGAAGCTACGAGGACTACAAGAAGAACCAGCAGGAGCCGTACGAGAATATCGCCGCGAAAGTCATGCGGTAAACAATCCATGAATGTTCAGAACATCTCTTTCCTTGCTTTGTCGTAAATGCATCATGAGTTTCACTCACCGGTATTGGCGCAGGAAGTTGTCACCTACTTACATGCCGTTCCCGATGGCGTGTATGTCGACGGCACGCTCGGCGGCGGCGGGCACACGGAGCAGATCCTGATGACGGCCGCAAAGAGCAGGGTCATCGGTTTTGATCAGGACGTTCAGGCGCTTTCGGTTGCGAAGGAGCGCTTGCGGCAGTACGGCGACCGGGTGACGTTCATCCACGATAATTTTTCAAATATGAAAGCACGGCTCGCGCAGCGGAATATCAAATCAGTCGACGGCATCCTCCTGGACCTCGGCGTCTCTTCGCATCAGTTGAACGAGAGCACGAGAGGGTTCAGCTTCCAGCACGACGGCAGGCTGGATATGCGGATGAACCAGCAGGAGAAGCTCGATGCCGTGCGAGTCGTCAATACCTATGAGCCTGGACGATTAACGGAGATCTTTCGCGTCTACGGCGAAGAAAAGAACGCCGCAAGAATTGCCCGCCGGATTGGCGACGAACGGAAGAAGGGGCCAATTGAAACTACCCGCGCCCTGGCAGCGATCGTCGAATCCGTTACCGGCAAGCACTTCCTGCAAAAGTCCCTGGCGCGCATTTTTCAGGCGATCCGCATCGAAGTGAATGACGAACTCGGCCGCCTGGATGACGGGCTTCGCGCCGGGCTCGATTGCCTGTCTGCCGGCGGCAGGTTTGTCGTGATATCGTATCACTCGCTGGAAGACAGAATCGTCAAAACATTTTTCGTTGAAGAAGCGAAAACATCGATCCGAGCGGAGCACAAATTGCTTCCCGATATTCCGCGGCAGGCGAGAGTCAAGATCCTCACAAAGAAGCCGGTAAGTCCGGGCGAACACGAAATCACCAATAACCCGCGCGCACGAAGCGCAAAGTTGCGCGCAATCGAGAAGGTCGCAGCATGAAGCCGTTTGATGAAGACCTCGACGTAGCACCGCCGCCATCCGAGCCGAAAGAACGAAGGTACGTCTACAACGGAGGGGGGAGTCCCCCGCCTGCGCGCGAGGAAATACGCCGCGGCAACCGCCCCGTGACACGGCGAAGGCGGTCACCGTTCAATTTGATTCTGGCGATGGTGCTTGTCTCCATCCTCATCGTTCTCTATGTTTGGAACAAGCTCACCGTGAACAGGTTGGCCATGGAGATTAACGATCTCCAGATGCAGTGTCAGAAGGTTCAGTATTCGAACGAGGTGCTCAGAGCGGAAGTCAACAGAAAGTCGAGCCTTGAACGCATCGGAAAAATTGCGACCGATAAACTCGGAATGACCTATACAAAAACGCAGCCTGTTCCGTTGGACATCGACGAACAGCGTCTTGAAAAACTTCAGCCGTGATCCGGAGACTGTTCAAAAAATTTCTTGAAGCGGCCGCCGTGACAACCGTCGCGGGGAAACAGAAGCCTGTCTGGCTGAACAACACGCAGAAGCGTCTGCGTTATCTTCAGATCGGCATTCTACTCTTCTTTGTCGTCGTTTGTCTGCGGCTCGCGCAGGTCCAGATCGTCAATTTCGGAACGTACCGGGATCTTGCGAAGAGGCAATACCAGACAAGAATGGATCTCCCGGCAACGCGGGGAGTGATTTACGACCGGAACGAAGAGGTGCTTGCGTCGAATTCCATGTTCGTCTCCTTTGCAGCAGATCCCAAGGTCGCGGCTGAGGATGCCCGCGCGATAGCGGCAAAGTTTTCACAGCTGTTCGGCAAGCCCAAAAAATATTATCTCGACAAGCTTGATTCCGACCTGCGATTCGTGTGGCTGGAACGGCTGGTGAACCCCGATATTCTCAAAAAGGTGGACGCGGCAAAGCTCGAAGGACTTATCGTCCTCTATGAACCGAGAAGGCTCTACCATAGCGACCATGTCGCAGGGCAGCTCATCGGATTTACCGATATCGATAATAACGGCCTTGCGGGCTCCGAGCTTGAATTCGACAAGCTTCTCCAGGGCGTCGACGGATATGTCGTCCTTCAGCGGGACGGACTTGGGAAAGCCCGTCCGTCGGTCGATTATCCCCGTGTCGAGCCGGTCAACGGCCACAGCGTCGTGCTGACCATCGACGCGGAGCTCCAGTCGATCGCAGAAAAGGAGTTGCAGAAAGGGGTTGAAACGAACAAGGCCGACCGCGGCATTGTTATTATGATGAAGAACAGGACCGGGGAAATTCTCGCGATGGGACAATATCCGCCGGTCGATCCGGCGCGCTTCGGAAGTTACGGAGCCGAAGATCAGAAACTCCGCGCCGTCACCGACGTCTTCGAACCCGGCTCGGTATTTAAGATCGTCACGGCTTCGGCGGCGCTTGAGAATCATCTCATCAAACCGGAACAGAAATTCTTTGCAGAGAACGGAAAATATAATGTCGCCGGCCGCCCCAAACCCATCGTCGACACGCATGAATACGGATGGATCACGTTCCAGGAGGCGATGGCGTATTCGAGCAACATCGTGATGGCGAAAGCCAGCGACGTCATCGGAAGCGAGCGTCTGTACAAAATGGCCCGTGACTACGGCTTTGGCATCTCGACAAATGTCGAGTTTCCCGGTGAAGTTCGCGGAACCCTGAAAAAGCCTGCGGAGTGGTCCGGCACGACGCTCAACACGATGGCATACGGCTATGAAGTCCAGGTGACCCCTCTGCAGATCGCTTCGGCGTATTGCGCTCTGGCGAACGACGGCGTGCTCATGAAACCGATGCTCATCAAACAGGAACTCGACGCGCAGGGACAGGTCGTGAACGACTTTCAGCCGCAGATGATCCGCCGCGTCATCTCCGAGGCGACGGCAAAAACGCTCAAGCATTTTTTTCAGGATGTCGTGAAGATCGGCACCGGCAAACCTGCGGCGGTCGAAGGGATCGACATCGCGGGTAAAACAGGAACGTCGAAGAAATTTGTCGAAGGAAAATATGAACCCGGAAGTTATACGGCATCGTTCGTGGGATTCTATCCCTCGGAGGATCCGCAGGTTGTCTGCCTCGTCATGATCGACAACCCGCGGGCCGGGACATACTACGGCGGCACGACGAGCGCGCCGGTCTTTAAGGCGATTGCCGAGCGCGTGATCGGGGCGTCGGAAATGTTCGCGTCTGTAGCGCCGCAAAATCCGAGAGCCGTGCCGGAACCTGCGCCGGAAAAGAGTACCCAGGTTAACAATGTTCCGGTAAAGAGTGCTCCGGTGAAAAAAGCCTCCGCGAAGTCCGCGGGGGTATCAACGCCGGCGGACATGGCCAATGTTATCCCCGATGTCCGCGGGATGAGCGTGCGAAAAGCCGTCAACATGCTGAGGATGAGAAAGCTTGATCCCGTTGTCAGCGGTTCCGGAACGGTGAAGACCCAAACTCCGGGAGCCGGCCAGTTGCTGAAGGCAGGAACGAAGATCATGCTCGTCTGCCAGCAAAAATCACTGACGTCGTTATCCGCCAACTAACAGAGGACGAGAGTATTTACGCGCGCGCCGATGGAACAAGCATGTATCGAAGAACCCGCGCCTGAACCGGCATTCATGACATTATCACGATTATTGGACGGAGTTTCCGTCAGCAAGATGTTTCAAACATTATACGGTCGGATGGTGGTGACACACGATATCCAGGTGAACCGCGTCTGCTACGATTCACGGCGCGTCGCGCGGGGAGATCTGTTCATCGCGATCCGCGGCTCAGGCTTTGACGGACATGCGTTTGTTTCCCAGGCGGTCGCGAACGGCGCCTCCGTGGTGGTGATCGAAGACGATTCCGTTCTCCCGGATTCCTATTTCATGCACGCCGGGGTCGTCAAGATTGTCGTCGCGAACACGAGGGTCGCGCTCGCGCGCATCTCGGCGAATTACTTCCGCCATCCGTCGCGGGAGCTCCTCATGGTGGGCGTGACCGGGACGAACGGCAAGACGACGACGACGCATTTGATCCGCTCGCTGCTTAACGCAAAGGGAATGACGACAGGCCTCATCGGTACCATACAATATGAAATCGGCAAGCAGATTCTCCCGGCAACGCATACGACGCCGGAGTCGCTCGAGCTGAACGAACTTCTGGCGAAGATGGTGGAACAGCATTGCGATGCCGCGGTGATGGAAGTATCGTCGCACGCGCTGCATCAGCACCGGGTCGAAGGCATTGAATTTCGCGCCGGCGTGTTCACGAACCTTACGCAGGATCATCTTGACTATCACGGCACGATGCCGGAATACTTTAATGCCAAGAGCATATTATTTGAATCATTGCCCGCCGCGGCGTTCGCGGTGATCAACGTCGACGACCCGTGGGGCGAAAAAATGATGACGATAGGAAGATCGCAGAAGATTTCCTATGGAACTGCCGCCTCCGCAGAGGTGCGCGCTACGGACCTGTCGCTCTCGATGCATTCGACGTCGTGCGTTATCTCTCATGGAAGCGAACGGACGGCAGTCGAGTCTTCTCTGATCGGCAGGTTTAACGTGAGCAATATTCTTGCCGCATTCTCCACCGGTGTGGCGCTGGGGATAGAAAAAAATGTCATTCGCGAAGCGATACATTCGACCCCGGTCGTGCGCGGCCGCTTCGAGCAAATTCAATCTCCCCGCGGCTGGACAGCCGTCGTCGATTATGCGCACACGCCTGACGCCTTGCTGAAAGCAATTACCGCGGTGCGCGATATTTTTGACGGAGGAAATCGCGGCAAACTCATTACCGTCTTCGGCTGCGGCGGGAACAGGGACCGCACGAAACGCCCGCAAATGGGGCGCATCGCGTCGGAGTACAGCGACATTGTGGTGCTCACCTCGGATAATCCGCGGCATGAGAACCCCGAGCTCATTCTCGACGAGGTGTTCGCAGGAGTAAAACCCGGCGCTCGCGTGATCCGGGAAGCCGATCGCCGGACGGCGATCGTTCAGGCGTTGTCCGCGGCAGGGGACAAGGATGTCGTGCTCATCGCCGGTAAAGGGCACGAAGATTACCAGGTTATTGGCGACACGAAGATTCATTTCAGCGACCGGGAAGTTGTAGAGGAGTTTCTTCGCCGGGCAGCATGACTGTTACGATCGATGATCTCCTGAGCATCGGCGATGTTCATGCGCGGAATATTGAAGCGACACGTGGCATGGCGTTGACGGGAGTTTCTACCGACTCCCGCACGATACGACAGGGTGAGTTGTTCTTTGCGCTGCGGGGCGAATCGTTCGACGGCCACCGGTTCGTCGATGCGGCAATGGCGAGGGGCGCCCTGGGCGCCGTCGTCGACAAGAATGCGAATCTTGAAGCCGCCACGAAGCACCCGCTGTTTATCGTCAACGACACGACGAAAGCGCTGGGGCGCGTGGCAAATGTGGTTCGGAAAAAATTTAAGATCCCGTTCATCGCGGTGGCGGGAAGCAACGGAAAGACGACGACAAAAGAAATGATTTCTTCGGTTCTCAGAACTCAATACGACGTGCTCAACACGGAAGGAAATCTCAATAATCATATCGGCGTTCCGTTAACGCTGTTGAAGCTTGAACAACATCATGAGAAGGCTGTGATCGAAATCGGGACAAACCATTTTGGCGAGCTGCGGTATCTCTGCGGCATCCTTGAGCCGACGCACGGTATTATTACAAACATCGGGCACGAGCACATGGAGTTTTTCAAAAACCTCGATGGCGTAGCTCAGGCAGAGGGGGAGCTCTTTGACGCATTGGCAAGCGGCGGTACCGCCTATGTCAACGCCGATGACCGCCATCTGGAGAAGCAGGCGTCAAAGCCCCGAACGAAAGTGACCTACGGTTTCTCGCAGAAGGAAGCCGATGTCTTCGGCAGGATCGTCAATATTGATCCGGAAGCACGCACTTCGATTTCCGTAAGCTCAAAAAATGTTCCTGAATTCACTATTGAGCTCACAGTTCCCGGAAAACATATGGCGCTGAATGCCCTCGCCGCGGCGACGGTAGGATTATCCCAGGGCGTTGAAGTCCGGAACATACAGAAAGGGTTGAAAGAATTCACGGCCGTCGGAAAACGGATGCAGATCGTCAACGCCGGCGGGGTTACGATTATCAACGATACCTACAACGCGAACCCCGACTCCGTGGTCTCAGCGCTGGAGTCGCTCGCCGCGATGAAAACGAGCGGAACAAAATTCGTCGTACTCGCCGACATGCTCGAGCTCGGAGACGCCTCGGCCGAGGAGCATCGTACGGTAGGCTCCGCCGTGCGTGCGCTCGGCTTCGATCGCCTTCTCACGTTCGGAAGCATGGGCGAAGAGATCGGCAAAGGAGCGCGAGTACAACATGGGATGCACTTTAACGACAAACAGGAGCTTTCACGATACCTGGCGTCAAAGCTTTCTCCCGGCGATATCGTGCTTGTCAAGGGATCGCGTGGAATGAAAATGGAAGAAGTCGTTGCGTATGTTCAGAACACAATGTCAGGAGTAAAAAAATGAAGATAAAAATATTCATTGCGGTTCTCGCTGCAGCGTTGTTCGGGTTTCAATCGTTGAAGCACGCCGATTTTTCCGGCGCATGGCAATTGGATCTGAAGAAAAGCGAGAATCTTCCCGAATCGTTCAAAAATATTGACTCATTTATTATGAATATCCGCCAGACCCGCGACTCGATCGTCACCGTCGCTTCGATGAAGGGAATGGGACAGGATGTCAAATTACCGTTTACGGCATACGCGCTGAACGGAAACGAAGTATTTCGCGCGGACACCGCACGCAAATCGGCGCGGTGGATCAAAGCGTCGTGGAAGTCGGGCGGAAAGCACTTTGTGGTTGATTCAAGGGTCGAACAGCATGTCGGCACTCCTGAACTGGAAAAGTATTCCCAATCGGATACATGGGAATTAACCGACGCCAATACGCTTCAGATATCGGTCCTCCAGAAGACGCCCGAAGGCAAAGAGAAGCACACCGAACGCAGAGTATTTCACAGGGCCAGGTAGATGTTCATTTATCTCTTCGAGTATCTGAGGCGTCAGTTTCATATTCCCGGCGTGGGAGTGTTCCGGTACATTACGTTCCGGGCGGGGGCTGCGGCTCTCACGGCGCTGGTCATCGCGTTCTGGCTCGGGCCGAAAGTCATCAGGCTCCTGAAACGGCTTCAGATAGGCGAGTCGGCGAAACTCGAAGCCCCGAAATCGCATTTGTCGAAAGCGGGCACGCCGACGATGGGCGGCCTGATCGTGCTTTCCGCGACATTGATACCCGCGGTGCTCTGGGCCGATATCAAGAACGGCTATGTCATTCTCATATTGTTCGTCACGGTGTGGCTTGGGGCTGTGGGATTTCTTGACGACTATCTGAAGGTCGTGAAGAAAAAAAGAAAAGGGCTTATCGAAGAGTACAAACTCGTCGGCCAGGTCATTGTCGGATTGATCGTCGGCGGAGTTATTTATTTTTATCCCGAGTGGATCGACGCGACGCTGGTGAAATATAAATCGAGCACGACTGTCCCGTTTTTCAAGAACAGGGTATTTGATTTTGGCCTGCTCTACGTGCCCATGGTCGTGTTCGTCATTACGGCAACGAGCAACGCGGTGAATCTTACCGACGGGCTCGACGGGTTGGCGGCGGGCACGGTCGGGATCGTGGGGTTGACGTTGGCGATTATCTGTTATGTGTCAGGACGTTTTGATGTGAGCCAGTATTTAACCATTCCTTTTCTCAAAGGGAACGGAGAGCTCAGCATCTACTGCGCGGCGCTGGTGGGAGCGTCGCTCGGGTTTCTCTGGTTCAACGCCTACCCGGCGCAAGTGTTCATGGGTGACACCGGATCTCTTGCGCTGGGCGGCGCGATCGGAGCTCTCTGCGTCCTCATTAAAAAAGAACTCATGCTGCCCATTCTTGGCGGCGTGTTTCTCATGGAAACGGTCTCCGTCATCATTCAGCGGTACTACTTTAAGTACACAAAAAAGAAATACGGAGAAGGAAGGCGGATTTTTAAAATGGCGCCGCTCCATCATCATTTTGAAATGTGCGGATGGCCCGAGCCCAAGATCGTTACACGGTTTTATATCGCGGCGATCTTGTTGATGATCCTCAGCCTGGCGACGTTTAAGGTACGGTAAGAGTGGAGATACTTTACGAAAAGGAAGTGAGTACGAATAACCCGGTTGCGGGAATGAACATATCGGTGATCGGCGCTGCCCGCAGCGGCATCGCCGTAGCACGGCTCCTGGTCTCGCACGGAGCGAACGTGTTTGTCAGCGACAGCTCTTCACGCGAGAAGCTGCGCGCGCAAATTCCGGATCTCGAATCCATCGGGGTGGAGTTCGAAGTGGGATCGCATTCGAATCGCGTGCTGGACGCCGACCTTGTGGTGCTGAGCCCCGGAGTTCCTTCGACCGCGGAAATCGTTCAGAGTATCAAAGGCCGGGGAATCCGGATCGTCAGCGAGCTCGAAGCGGCAAGCTGGTATTGCCCTTCGCCGATCGTCGCCATTACCGGTACGAACGGGAAGACGACGACCACGACGCTGGCAGGACGATTGCTCGAGGACGCCAAAAAGTCTCCTGTCGTTGCGGGGAACATCGGCAAGGCATTTTCCTCGGCGATACCGGAGATGACGCCGGAATCGATCGCGGTCCTTGAAGTCAGCAGCTTTCAGCTCGACGACATTGAATCGTTTCATCCGAAGGTGTCCGTCATCCTGAACATCACGCCGGACCATCTCGACCGGTACGAGCAT
>Ga0310810_10010792_pt1 | contig 10656 bp, 3 predicted proteins | sample NCmetagenome_FD_207641 | JGI IMG/M metagenome (GOLD analysis project Ga0310810, IMG submission 207641) | Soil microbial communities from experimental microcosm in Duke University, North Carolina, United States - NC | ecosystem: Engineered > Artificial ecosystem > Soil microcosm > Unclassified ... | reverse complement strand
ACTGGTACAACATGAGTGTCGACTATAATTACACCTATAAAAACTTTCATTTTTTTGGCGAAGCTGCTACTGATAAGAATTTCAACAAAGCATTTTTGAATGGCGTTTTGATCAGCGTTGACCCAAGGGTTGACATATCGATGGTGCATCGTGCAATAGAAAAGGATTATCAATCGGTCAACGGAGATGCTTTCACCGAAAATATTTATCCAAATAATGAAAGGGGATTTTATAGCGGCATTACTATTCGTCCAACCACTGCATTCCGGCTTGACGCGTATGCTGATATATATAAATTTCCCTGGTTAAAAAGCAACGTGGACGCGCCAAGTTATGGAAAGGATTACCTGGTACAACTTACCTATGTTCCAAACAAACAACTGGAGGTCTACACCCGCTTTAAAAATGAACGAAAGCAAAACAATCAACCGGACAACAATACTGTTACCAACTACCTCGATAACTTTCCGCGGCAAAACTGGCGGGTCCAGGCAGGTTATAAAGTCACCAATGCAATTGCGTTGCGAAGCCGGGCTGAAGTAATCTGGTATGACCGAAAAGGAAAAAATGCGGAACAGGGCTTCCTTTCATTCTTTGATTTCATTTATCGGCCATTGACAAAACCGTTCTCCGGCGTTGTGCGTCTCCAGTATTTTGAAACCGACGGTTATGATTCAAGATTATACGCATACGAAAACGATATTCTATACAGTTACTCCATTCCAACATTCTATGATGAGGGATATCGGTACTACATAATGGTGAATTATGATCTTGACTCCAGAGTTTCATTGTGGTTGCGACTGGGGCAATATTCATACAGGAATAAAAACATAATCGGTTCTGGCGCTGATGCGATCGAAGGCAACACAAAAACTGAATTAAAAATCCAGGCACGTTTCCTATTATAGATTTTGCTCATATTCTGCAATTTTTATTTTCTTCAAAAAAAGGTTCAATTTTTGGTGCAGCGTCAGTGGACACACCAATGTCTTCTATTAACAGCCTCCCCGACACTAACTGTATACAAGAATCACTAACTACTTTTCTGAGATCATTACACTACCACCAACAGTAGCCTTTTACAAGACCCGCACTTATTAATTACAGGCACTGTCGTTTCTAAACCTATTAAAGAGTTTAAGTACGGTCTATTGTTGTAAACTCTAAATTTAAATTCACATGAGAAAAATCGCATCACTGTGCGCAGTGCTGATGCTGTTATCAGCATTTGCTTATGCGCAAACCAGAACTCTTACAGGACAGGTAAGAGATAGTAAAGGAAGCCCGGTTCCATTTGCCAATGTTACTATTAAAGGAACCAACAGCGGTGTTTCATCTGACGCCAATGGCAATTTCAGAATCGATATCAGGGATGGACAATCTCTGGTTGTAAGTTCGGTTGGGTTCGCTGAGCAGGAATTTAAAGTGGGAACTTCTTCCACACTAAATATCACGCTCCAGTCCCAGGGCAACCTGCAGGAAGTGGTAGTCACGTCGCTGGGATTAAAACGTACCCGCAACCAGGTGCCTTTTGCTGCTCAGCAATTGGCAGGTGACGACGTCAACCGTTCCAGGAACGCCAATTTTGTGCAGAATCTTTCGGGAAAAGTTGCGGGACTTGATATTAAACAAAATAATTCGCTTGGTGGCTCGACAAATGTGATTTTGAGAGGCACAAAATCCATAACCGGCGATAACCAGGCCTTGTTTGTAGTGGACGGTGTTCCTTATAACAATTCCAACACTAATACCCTGGATCAAAGAACAGCGCGCGGAGGCTATGATTATGGAAATGCGGCCGCCGATATCAATCCCGACGATATTGCATCGGTCACCGTATTGAAGGGTGCGGCAGCAAGCGCTTTGTACGGTTCCCAGGGTGCTAATGGAGTGATCCTGATTACGACAAAAAAAGGCGGTAAAGGATTGGGGATTACAGTTAACTCAAGCATTAGTGTGGGAAAAATAGACAAGTCAACTTTTACTAAATATCAAAAACAATATGGCGCGGGATATGGTGCTTTTTATGAAGACTCAACCGGTTACTTTTTGTTTCGTGATATAGACGGCGATGGCAGGGAAGATCTTGTGGCACCCATGTTGGAAGATGCTTCCTATGGCGGAAAATTTGATCCCAACCTGATGGTCTATCAATGGGATGCATTTGATCCTGCATCGCCCAACTTTGGCAAAGCCAGGCCTTGGGTGGGTGCAGCCCATGATCCAACCGAATTTTTCGAAACGCCCATTTCATCCAATCAAAGCATCTACATAGATGGCGGCTCAGACAGAGGCGCTTTTAAGATGGGTTACACGCGAAGTGATGATAAGGGCTATATGCCGAATAGCAAGATCACCAAGAATCTTGTCAATCTGGGTGGATCGTATAATATTACGTCACGCCTAACCGCTGCCGGCGTAATTAATTTTTCAAATATTGAAGGCAAGGGTCGATACGGTACAGGTTATGACGGCGGAGGTGCGCGCAACCTGATGACCAACTTCAAACAGTGGTGGGAGACTAATGTCGACATTAAAGAGCAAAAGGATGCTTACTTCAGAAACCATAAAAACATTACGTGGAACTGGAAAGACCCGGATAATTTGGTCCCCAATTTTTGGGACAACCCATATTGGACCCGCTACGAGAATTTTTCAAACGATGAACGCAACCGTTATTTCGGTAACGTGAGTTTAAATTACAAGGTCACTGATTGGTTAAATCTTCTGGGTCGTGCTTCGTTGGACCATTATGATGAGATACAAGAGGAAAGAATTGCCGTAGGTAGTGTAGCCACTTCGGAATATGAACGATTTAACAGGAGCTTTTCGGAAGCTAATTATTATTTTTTAGCCAGCCTTGATAAGGACCTTTCAACAGACATTAATTTTAAAGCCTTGCTGGGCTTTAATCTCAGGCGTGACAGGACGCAAAGCATTCGTGCCGAAACCAATGGCGGGTTGATTGTACCTAAAGTATATTCTCTTAGTAACTCGGTAAATACTCCAAATGCGCCGATTGAGTTCGACGGCACAAGAGAAGTGCAGGGATCATTTGCCGGGGCAACATTTACCTGGAGGGAAATGGTGACACTTGATGCTACCATCCGCCGGGACAAGTCTTCTACGTTGCCCGAAGACAACAATGTATACTATTACCCATCTGTATCTGCGGGTTTCGTATTTTCTAAATTAATGCCCCTGGCTGAGTGGCTAACGTATGGAAAACTAAGAGCCAACTATGCTGAAGTGGGTAATGATGCACCGATATATAGCGTCAACGATGTCTATATAGCCGTTCCCCCTTTCGGTGCTGAGGCACAAACGTCGGTGACTGCGGCCAAAAACAATCCCGACCTTGTACCGGAACGCACCAGGAGCTACGAGGCAGGTGTGGAGATTGCGCTCTTTAAAAACCGCGCAGGTTTTGATGTCACGGCGTATACTGCAAAATCAATCGACCAGATAATGCCGGTTATCGTGTCAACGGCTACTGGCTACAACTCAAAATTCCTGAATGCGGGTACGATGGAAAACAAGGGCGTTGAAGTATCTGTATTTGGTACGCCAGTGCAGTCACGGGATTTCTCATGGACGATCAACGTCAACTTCGCAAGGAACAGGAACAAAGTTGTTAAATTATTCGAAGGCGCTGACAACCTGGTGCTGGCAGATTTCCAGGGTGGAGTTTCACTTAATGCTACCATCGGGCAACCCTACGGCGAGATACGGGGTAGTGACTATGTTTATTTTAACGATAATAAATCACCTGCTAACCGGGTTGTTGGAGCAAATGGCCGGTACCTTGTTTCATCCAACGCGAACATCGTTATTGGAAATGCAAACCCTGATTGGACAGGGGGAATAAGCAATACACTTAAGTATAAAAACTTTTCATTTAGCTTTCTGATAGATACCCGGCAGGGAGGAGAGCTTTTTTCTCTCGATCAGTTCTACGGGCAGGGTACTGGTTTGTATCCTGAAACAGTCCTGTTAAATGATCTCGGCAATCCATCGCGTGATCCGGTTGCATCAGGTGGGGGCATTATACTTCCCGGGGTTAAAGAAGACGGCTCGCCCAATGACATTCGGCGGGCAAATTCAGAAGGAACGCTTGGATATCGCCAGCCCACAGCAGGATTTGTGTATGATGCCAGCTACATCAAATTAAGGGAGGCTGCCATCAACTATGCTTTTCCAAAATCGTTCGTGGATCGACTGAAATATTTTAAAGGAATTGATATTGCCTTGTCAGGAAGAAATCTTTGGATCATTGACAAGGACCTGCCTTATGCCGATCCGGAAGAATCGATGAGCGCCGGCAACCTGCAAGGTTACCAGGTTGGTGCGTATCCAACCGCGAGAATGCTTACCCTTAACCTCAAACTCAGATTTTAATCTTAAAGCTATGCGAAACTTATTATATGTAGTTGCGGTGACTGTTGCTTTGCTAACATCCTGCACAAAAGACATTTCGGATCTGAATATTGATCCGAAAAATCCTTCCACAGCGCCTTCCTATTCGTTTTTTACAAATGCGCAACGTTCTTTGTCGAATACGCTTGCTTCGTCAAACGTAAACCTCAATATATTCCGCCTGATAACACAGCATTGGCAGGAGACGCAATATCCCGAGGAGAGCCAATACGACATCGGTACGAGGGAGATCAACGATAACTTTTGGAATGCACTTTTCAGAGATGTGCTTAGGGATTTGCGTGAGGCAAAAGCGCTGACACCTGTCGACGTGGTAAATCCGGATGGCAGTGCCAATTCGGGGCATCAGCAAAATAATCTCGCCATGATAGAGATATTGGAAATTTATACATGGTATTACCTGGTGACCACTTACGGAAATATTCCTTATAGCGAGGCATTGAATATTGATGACCCATTCCCTAAGTATGATGATGCAAAAACCATTTATGATGATTTGCTTGCAAGACTAGACGTTGCTATAGGCCAGTTAAATCCGGCAGAACCTGGTCTCGGAGAAGCAGATTTAATATACGGCGGAAATGTTGACCAATGGAAGAAGTTTGCAAATTCATTAAAACTAAAAATGGGAATCACCATCGCAGATGTTGACGATGCTAAAGCAAGAGAAACTATTGAATCGGCAGTGGCTGGTGGCGTCTTTACTTCGAATGAAGACAATGCCTTGTTGAAATACCTTGGTGCTCCGCCCAATACGAACCCAATATGGGTTGATCTCGTACAAAGTGGACGAGATGATTTTGTTGCCGCCAGTACTCTGGTAAATGAACTGCTCGATCTCAAGGATCCGCGGATCGATAACTTCTTTACCGAGGACCAGGCGGGAAGAGGGTCGCCGACAACCAGCTATTCAGGCGCCGATCCGGGTGTTCAATCCGCCTATATCCAGTATTCCCACGTTCATCCAAATATTACCGCTCCCGACTTTCCTCATGTTTTGATGGATTATTCAGAAGTAGAATTCTATCTCGCTGAAGCAGCGCAAAGAGGATACGATGTTGGTGGTTCCGCATCCGAACACTATGCAAATGGCGTTACGGCGTCAATCCTTTATTGGGGTGGCACTCCGGCAGAAGCAGCAACGTACCTCGCCCAACCGGGCGTTGCATATTCGCCCGCAACGTTTAAACAACAGATCGGTATTCAGCAATGGATCGCATTTTACAATCGTGGCGTGGATGCGTGGATTTCGTGGAGAAGACTGGACAGTCCTCAATTGCAACCGGCCCACGATGCTTTGTCAGATATTCCAAAAAGATTTCCATACCCCGTCAACGAACAGAACGTAAATACGACGCACTATCAAGAAGCTGCCGAGCAAATAGGAGGCGACGTAGTTGAGACCAAACTGTGGTGGGATATCTTTTAGTGTTCTATAATTTATTAAGAAAAGCTGCCATACGGCGGCTTTTCTTTTTTTATGTAATTATTGTAAATGGATGTTTTGCACAACTTGATTAAGATTTATAAATGCCGGAAATGCCTCAATTTTTTCCTTTCATAAAAGTTCTGTGTTAAAAAATCTTATACCTTTCCCGCAGCAAAATTCATGGTTAAGATGTCTCATTTAACGGTTTATGCCATTAAATGGAAGCTTTTCCATTGAATTCCAACGTATTAAAAATTAAACAAACACTAACATGAGAAAAATTGCCTCACTGTTGCCAGTGCTGATATTGCTATGCACTGCCGCATTTGCGCAAACCCGAACTGTCACCGGGCAGGTTAGGGATGACAAAGGAGAACCAATTCCCTTCGCAACGATCACTGAAACCGGAACCAAGAATGCTACCACGGCTGATGCGTCCGGTAATTTCAATTTAAAGATTAAAGACGGGTCACAAATTACAATTAGCTCCACCGGGTTTTCAAATTTGACTGCTACTCCCGGTACAGGGAATCTGGCTTTTTCTTTGAAAACCGTAACTCCGGTAATGCAGGAAGTAGTCGTGACGACAGCATTGGGTATTGCGCGGCAAGCCAAAGAAATTGGCTATTCTACGGCCAAAGTGAAAGCTGCTGAATTGACCCAGGCAAAAGTGATAAACCTGCAAAACGGTTTAACCGGTAAAGTTTCCGGTCTTAATGTGCAAACCACAAATAATGGAGTATTTGCCGACACTAGGATCACTCTTAGGGGTATTCGCTCGTTGACTGGAAATAACCAGCCGACGCTGATATTGGATGGAGTTCAGTTATCCCTGGGTTTTTTGAACTCGATAAATCCTAATGACATTTTGGATGTAACCATTTTGAAATCTGCTTCTGCTACTGCAATTTATGGACCTGATGGTGTGAATGGTGCAATAGTGATCGCGACGAAAAAAGGAAATAAAGCAAGACCAACGGTAACGTTGAGCCATACTACGCAGTGGGAGAAGGTATCCTACATGCCGGAATTCCAACACGAATTTGGTGGTGGATATTCCCAGGATGCTTACGGCAACGGTGTTTGGGAGCCAATTGAGCAACAAAGCTGGGGGCCTCGCTTTGATGGATCTATTCGCCAGTTTGGTCAAACAGGACCTAATGGAGAGAAACTGGAAATGCCATTTGCCTATAATGAGAATGGAAGAAGAAACTTTTTTGCTACAGGACGCACCCATCAAACCGATGTGTCGTATTCGCACGGTGATTTTTATCTCAGCGCTCAAAACGTTTCCGTCAACGGTATATTGGAAGGCGATAAGAATGACAGGCGAAGCGTTAACATGAAAGCCGAAAAAGAATATGGAAGGTTTAGAGCAAACTTTGCTTTGCGCTACACCGAGCAACAATACGATGTGACTAATAATCAAATTCGTACTTACTATAATGTAACAGGTTCACCGGGCAACTATGATTTGAGCCGTTTTAAAAATTGGAGAACCGATTACTTTTCCAGCCCTGACGGTTACTACACGCCATACCTCGATAACCAGGATAAGACTCCCTATTTCTCAAAAGACAACTCGAGAGAAAGAGGACGCAGTGATGAATTCTTTGGAATGGGAGAACTTAATTTTAAAGCTACTTCCTGGTTGAACTTTACTTACCGCGCAGGGATGACTTACACCAACGGAGAAGCTACTTCAACCCGTGGTGCCTTTAATTATACGGCATACCATCTTACATTGAGGGACCATGGTACTCTGAACATCACGTCTGCTGTTACCAACGCAAGCACCACAAACAGAAGGCTTACGTCTGAGTTTTTTGCAAATGCGACCAAGAAGTTTGGAAACTTTGGTGTCAGTTTATTGGCAGGCCAATCTTATCGCGAAACCCAATTCAATTTCCTGAGCGCAGGAAGCAACAATTTGGGAAATTCTACATTACTGTCTATACAAATGCGTAAGGGTGAACCAGCCGTTACCGTCGATAATTCCAAAGTAAGACTTGAAAGATTTTTTGGAAGATTGGCTGTTGATTACAACAACTGGGCCTTCCTTGAGGCAACTGCCAGCTACGATTTTGACAGCCGCCTGGTTAAGCCAGGTGTAGAATTCAAGAAATCAGATATCGGATTCTTTTACCCGGGTGTAAATGCTTCCATTTTGTTACATGAAGCGCTTACAAGTTTAAAAACAAGCAGGCTGATCAGCTACCTGAAAGTACGCGGTGCTATTTCAAAGACAGGGAATGTGAACTTACCTGCTTACGCATTTGAAAATACATTTGCAGCTTCTACATTCTTCCCTTATGGCGATATCCTGAGTTTCGGGGCAACAGCCAATACAGTTGCGGCTCATTACAACCCGGAATTTGTAATAAATAAAGAAGTGGGTGTGGAAATTGGTTTGCTGCAGAACCGGATAAACTTTGAGGCTACATATTATAAACAGGATAATACAGATCAGATCATCGATGTGCAGCTTTCTAACACCACGGGTTATACAACGGCTACGCAAAATGCAGCTGCCTTTACTAACAAGGGTCTTGAACTTGACCTGAAATTGACTCCGCTGGTGAAAATTGGCGACGTCAATATCGATTTCAAGGTTAACTATACCAAGCAAAAGAATGAAGTTACCTCACTTGTGGACGGAGTTAATGAGCTGGGCATCGGTAATTTCAACTATGTTATCGTAGGGCAATCTGCCTATGTATTCAAGTTAATTGATTATAAAAGGGATGACCAGGGCCATGTCATCGTGGACAAAGAAACTGGTATGCCTGAGCAGGATCCTAACCTTAGAATGTTTGGCAAGACAACACCTACGGACTTTTTCGGTATGAGCCTGAATGTAAGTTGGAAAGGGTTAATGCTTAGTGCCGTGGCAGATTATCGGAGCGGCAACCAGATCGTGGTTGACCAGTTAGGAGGTTTCCTTGATGATAATGGAATCTCTAAACGCAGTGCGTCATTTGGGCGTCGTGCATTCATTTTCCCGAATTCTGTATACGATGATGGAACAGGTAAATACGTAACAAACACAGATGTTTACACATCCAACTATGGTCGTTTGTTCTGGAATAGTGACTTAAACACTGCAGTTACCAGCAATTATCTTGCTGATGGTTCATTCTGGAAGCTGAGAGAAGTCGCTATTTCTTATGAAATACCTAATAAAATATTTGGAAATAGTGTCGGTAAAGTGATCAAAAGCGCTACAATTGGCGTTAACGGCAGAAACCTGTTGATGTGGGTACCTAAATCAAATGTGTGGACTGATCCTGAATTTTCAGGAGGAATCAGTCCGACTACTGGTCTTCCAAATAACACGTCGAATGTTGGTAACGCAACGGGCAGGAGCACGGCCTTCAACTTTCCGCCGACGAGAATTTTTGGTGCCAGCCTTGTTGTGAGATTTTAATTATCTAAAATGAATTTTATTATGAAAATCAAAAATATATTTTATACAGCGACCCTTGCTGCATTCATTATTGTTGCTGCTACAGGGTGTAGCAAGGATAAGTTTGACATCAATGCCAACCCGGATGATGTCACGGATGTATCGGTTACTCCATCTGTAATCTTGCCGGGTGCTTTGCAGGCTACCGCCACCAACATTGCTGCAGAATACTGGTTCCTGGAATGGTGGATGGGCCACGGTGCAAGATCTGGTTCGTACCAGTCATTGAACGAAGAAGAAACTTACAAGTTCACTAACGACTTCCACGTAGGTGTATGGAACGGCCTTTATGCAAATGCCAATAATTATCAAATTTTGATAAATAAAGCGGTCGAGCTTGGTGCAGGAACTTATGAGGCAATCGGAAGGATCATGAAGTCGCATAACTTTCAAATGCTGACAGATATTTATGGAAATATTCCGTACTCAGAAGCATTTAAAGGAACAGCGGCCGCAACTCCTAAATACGATAAGTCGGTAGACATTTATAACGGAATTTTTGCGGACCTTGATGCTGCCATTGCATTGCTTCACGATGCTGCCGCTACAGACCCTGCAAAAAATCCAGATATTGCAACATCTGACATCGTCTATGGTGGTGATACAGACCTATGGATAAAATTCGCCAACACGCTTCGTTTAAGAATGCTTGTGCACGTGCACAATGGAACTTCCGCCTCGGGTCCTGCTGCCCCCGGCGTAAACGTCGGTGAGCAAATGGCAAAAATGGATCCTTTAGGTTTCCTCGGCGAGGGCGAATCCGCTCATCTTAATCCAGGCTTTACCGGAACAAAACCTCAACCTTATTATCGCTTTTATAATACCAGTGAAGCAGGGAGCGGAAGTCAGCGGGATTATCTCCGAGCCAGTGAATATGCGATAAAATATTACCAGGCGGATGGCGATCCACGTGTCAGTCGTTTTTATACAGCCCCCGGCGCGTCACATAAAGGTATTAAGTTTGGCACTCCAGCCGGAACAGGCGTGCCAACCGGAGATCAATTGTCCAATATCAGGGGCGTTGGATATTCTCCAAATAATGCAAATTCGAGGGCATGGATCCTTACGTCTGCTGAAAGCTTTTTCTTGCAGGCAGAGGCCAGGGAGCGCGGTTTCCTGACTACAGGTCCAACTGCGGAAGATTTGTTGAAATCAGCAATTTATGAATCATTCGTATGGTTAGGTTTGACTACTGCAGACGCTGATGACTATTTGGCCTTCAATTCAGGATACCCAGACGTTGACTACAACGCTGCTGCGCTCGGTGCCGGTCTTCCTGCTGGGGGATTGTACACAATACTTTCTCAAAAATGGTTTGCTC
>Ga0310810_10010791_pt1 | contig 10656 bp, 7 predicted proteins | sample NCmetagenome_FD_207641 | JGI IMG/M metagenome (GOLD analysis project Ga0310810, IMG submission 207641) | Soil microbial communities from experimental microcosm in Duke University, North Carolina, United States - NC | ecosystem: Engineered > Artificial ecosystem > Soil microcosm > Unclassified ... | reverse complement strand
CGAAATCGCCATGGGACATGTCTCCGCGGTCCGTCGCGTCGCCCTCGAGGACGACGCGCGACGCCAGTTCGCGCGCCATCTCGAGGCTGACTGGGCGCACTCCGGCGCCGAGCATCAGGTCCAGCACACGCTCCACCTGCGCCGAGTCGAGCGCTCCGCGGCGCGTCAGATCGAGCACGTAACCCCACGCCTCGGGACTGACGGTTTCACGTTCCTCGGCGCTCAGCACGCGCAACGCGTGCTTGCCGGGCGCGCCGTCGAGCGCGCTCTCCGCCGCGACCGGACCGTCCTGGCCCGCGCTGCGCAGCGCCCAGAGCGCGTTCTGCAGATCGTCTCCGCTGTAGTGGCCCTCTTCGATGCGCTCGCCCAACGTCTCGAACGCGAGTTCGTCACCTTCCAGATAACTCTCCAGCCGCTCCGCGAACAGCCGGAGCAGGCGGACCACTGCGTCGTCCTGCGGTTCGTGGCTCATGACGCGCTCCCGACGCCCTCGTCGATGGGCATGTGGCACTTCTTGTACTTCTTCCCGCTGCCGCACGGGCAGGGATCGTTGCGCCCGACGCGCGGCGCGCCGCGCGTCACCGGCGTGGACGCCTGGGTGGCGACGGTCGCCGGGGCGTCCGCGTCGCCGTCGGCGACGGCCGGCGCTCCCGCGAACACCTTCGCCTCCGCGTGCTGCGCCACCATCTGGCGCGGCGCGGGACGGCGATCCATTTCACGCAGCGTGTCCGGCGCGAGCTGCACCCGGAACAGGCGCTGCACGAAGTCCTCACGCACTTCGTCGAGCAGCGTCTCGAACAGCGCGAACGCCTCCTTCTTGTACTCGAGCAGAGGATCGCGCTGGCCGTAGGCGCGCAGTCCGATGCCACCCTTCAGGTGGTCCAGCTCGTACAGGTGATCGCGCCAGTGCTCGTCGAGCGTATAGAGGTACAGATGTCGCTCGAGTTCGCGCAGGACCTCCGGGCTGAACGCGGCCTCGCGTGCCCGGTACGCACGCTCGCCGACGGCCTGCGCCTTCTCCTCGACCTCGTCGGGTTGCGCGCTTTCGATGTCGGAAACCGCCACGGGACTCAGCAGCAGGTACGACAGCTCGTCGGCCAGACCGCGCAAGTTCCAGTCGTCGCGGTGGCTGGCCGCGCCGACCGACTTCTGCACGCGCTCCGTGACGCTGTCCGCGATGTTCTCGAGCACGGTCGCGCTCATGTCCGTGCTGGACAGGGCCTGGTTGCGCAGCCCGTACACGACCTCGCGCTGCTGGTTCATCACGTTGTCGTACTCGAGCAGGTGCTTGCGGATGTCGAAGTTGTGGGCTTCGACGCGCTTCTGCGCGTTCGAGATCGCGCCGGTCACGATCGGATGCTCGATGACCTCGCCCTCCTCCGCGCCCATGCGCTGCATCAGCGCGGCGATGCGCTCGCTGCCGAACAGGCGCATCAGATCGTCTTCCAGCGACAGGTAGAAGCGCGACGCGCCCGGATCGCCCTGACGCCCGGCGCGCCCGCGCAGCTGGCGGTCGATGCGCCGTGACTCGTGGCGCTCCGTGCCGAGGATCTGCAGCCCGCCGACGCCGGCGACGCCGGCGCCGAGCTTGATGTCGGTGCCGCGTCCGGCCATGTTCGTGGCGATGGTCACGGCGCCCGGCTGTCCGGCCATCGAGACGATCTCGGCTTCCTGCTGGTGGTACTTCGCGTTCAGCACGCTGTGCTTGACGCCGCGGCGCTTGAGCATGCGGCTCAGCAGTTCGCTCACTTCGACCGAGATGGTGCCGACGAGGACCGGCTGCTGGCGCTCGTGACACGCCACGATCTCGTCGATCGCGGCGTTGTACTTCTCGCGCTTCGTGCGATAGATGACGTCGTTCGCGTCCTCGCGGCGCACGGGCTGGTGGGTCGGCACGACCGCCACGTCGAGCTTGTAGATCTCCCAGAACTCGTGCGCTTCGGTTTCCGCGGTGCCGGTCATGCCGGCCAGCTTCGTGTACATGCGGAAGAAGTTCTGCAGCGTGATCGTGGCCAGCGTCTGCGTCTCGCCTTCGACCTTGACGCCTTCCTTCGCCTCGATGGCCTGGTGCAGACCGTCCGAGTAGCGGCGCCCGGGCATCAGGCGGCCGGTGAACTCGTCGACGATCATGACCTTGCCGTCCTGCACGACGTACTCGACGTCGCGCTCGTACAGCGAATAGGCCTTGAGCAACGCCTGGATGTTGTGGATGCGCTCGTTCTTGACCGCGTACGCCCGATAGATCTCGTCGCGCAGCTTGACCCGGGCCTCGGGCTCCATGTCCTCGCGACCCTCGAGCTCGGAGAGTTGCGCCGCCAGGTCGGGCACGACGAAGCGATCCGGATCGCCGGGCGACATCAGCTCGCGGCCCTTGTCGAGCAGGTCGACGTTGCGCGCCTTCTCGTCGATCGAGAACAACAGCTCTTCGTCGAGTTCGTGCAGGCGCTTGTCGCGCAGATACTCGAGCTCGATGCGCGTGATCATCTTCTTGAGACCGGGCTGCTCCGACAGCAGCTTCGTGAAGCGCTTGTGCTTGGGCTGGGCGCGCTGCACCTGGAGCAGGAGCGTGCTGGCCTCCTGCTCCTTGTCCGCTTCCTTGAGCAGCGCCTCGGCCTGGGCGAGCGTCTGCGTCGCCCACTGGGCCTGGGCGCGAATCAGCCGCTCGACGGGGAGCTTCAATTCGTCGAACGCCTGGTCGCTGTGCTCGACCGGACCCGAGATGATGAGTGGCGTGCGCGCTTCGTCGATCAGCACGGAGTCCACTTCGTCGACGATTGCGTACGCGAATCCGCGCTGCACGCGATACTCGGGACGCACCGCCATGTTGTCGCGCAGGTAGTCGAACCCGAATTCGTTGTTCGTGCCGTACGTGATGTCGCACGCGTACTGCTCGCGGCGCAGCGGTGGATCCTGCCCCTGCTGGATGCAGCCCACGGTCAGCCCGAGCAGCTTGTAGATCTCGCCCATCCATTCGCTGTCGCGACGCGCCAGGTAGTCGTTGACCGTGACGAGGTGCGCCCCCTGCCCGGCCAGCGCGTTCAGGTACAGCGGCATGGTGGCGACCAGGGTCTTGCCTTCGCCCGTCGCCATCTCGGCGATCTTGCCCTCGTGGAGCATGATGCCGCCGATGAGCTGGACGTCGTACGGGACGATCTCCCACGTGAGCGGGATGCCGACCACGTCCCAGGTCCGCCCGCACAGTCGCCGGCAGGCGTCCTTGACGGCGGCGAACGCCTCGGGCAGCAGGTCCTCGAGGGTCTCCCCGGCAGTCAGGCGCTGCCGGAATTCCCCGGTCTTGGCCTGCAGCTCGTCGTCGGAGAGCGCCGCGTACTCGGCGAAGAAGCGATTGATCTCGTCCACGATCGGGGCCACCCGTTTGACGTCACGGTCGTGCTTGGACCCGAACACGGATTTCAAGAGGTTATTGAACATGGGCCTCAGGATAGAGGGGTTGTCAAGCCGGTCACGGCGAAGGGGGGCGGGAACCCCGGCTGGATGGGGTGACTTTCGCGAGGCCTTGGGATGCAAAAACACCGCGGCCCGATGCGGAGCATCGGGCCGCGAGCTCTCGGGCGACGCGACGGCTCAGAGAATGCGGGTCACGTGGGCGGCCTCGGCGCCCCGCTCGCTGGTCTTCACTTCGAATTCGACCTGCTCACCCTCGTGGAGGGTGCGGAATCCGTTTCCTTCGATCGCCGAGTGATGCACGAAGACTTCGACCTGTTCCGTGGAGATGAATCCATAACCTCGCGTGTCGTTGAACCACTTGACCGTGCCACGGGCCATGTGGGGTCCTCCCTGTTGCGGGTGGTCGTTGGGCCGACGCCCGAGAACGCGCCTAGGGTGAGCCGACCGCGGAAGCCGGTCAAGACCCATTCGAAGCGCCAAATCAGCGGGCGGCGTGACGGCGCCCGCGCCCCGACCACTGTTCGATCAGTTCGCGGGCCGCTCCGTGTTCCGGATCGTGCTGCAACACCAGCTGCACCTGCTCGAGCGCCTGCGCGCGTTGTCCGAGCCCGTCGAGCGCGCGCGCGAACATCAGGCGCGCCGCGTGGTAGTCGGGATTCAGCTCGAGCGCGCGCCCCAGCGACGCCAGCGCGTCGTCCAACTGGCCGAGCCGGAGTTCGACGCCGCCCAGCATCGCGTGCAGATCGGGATAGCCCTCGTGATCGGGCAGGACGTCGCGCAGCACCTGTGCCGCGCGCTCGAGAGCGCCCTCGTGCAACAGCGCGCGATGGCGCTCCAGCGCATCGCTCAGCGTCGGATCGCCGCTGCCGATGGCGCGGCGGAACAGCGTGCTCGCGCCGTCCCAGTCCGCGCGCTCCAGGCTCTTCAGCCCCTGCTGGAACGCGAGCGGCTCGCCGATGTGCGTGTCGCGCTCGACTTCGCGGAGCGACGACAGCGCCTCGCCGATGCGCCCGTCGCCCGCGTCGAGCAGCGCGAGTTCCACGCGCGCCGCCAGGTAGCGCGGATGGATGGCGAGCGCCGCCTGCAGCGCGCGGCGCGCTTCGGGCTTGCGCTGGCGCGTGAGCATCACCTGGGCGAGCTGCAGGTGCAGATCGGCGTAGCGGGGCTTCAGCCGCAGCGCCTCGTCCAGCGCACGCTCGGCGATCTGCGCGTCTCCGGCGTCGGCGGCGGCGCGCGCGATCCGCGCGAACGCGCCGACCGCGGCGGTGACCCACACGCTGCGGTCGCGTTCGGCACGGGCCCGCGTGCTCAGCCAGTCGAACGCCTCGGCGTGCCGGCCGTCGCGCGACAGCGCGAGCGCGGGCTCGACGTCGGGAATCGCAGGATCGACGGGTCGGGGGCTCATAAGGGCGCCATCAGGAGCTTCATGACGTAACCGGAAACCAAGGTCATGCCCAGGTTGTCGTCCAGGGGTATCGGCAGGAGTTCGACCAGACTTGCGGCCACAGCGCCGGCCATGGCCACGCCCCACGGCACGTGACCGGTCGCGGCCAGGGCCGCGCCCCAGGCCACGCACGCCGCGAGGCCACCGAGCGCGCCCTCGATGCTCTTGCGAAAGAACGGCGTGCGACCCCACGCCTTGCCGACCATCGCGGCGAACGCGTCTCCGACGACCGTGAAACCGATCGCGCACGCCGCGATCTCGCGGGGAAAGATCTCGACGGCGAGCAGCGCGGCGATCAGCAGGTACGTCGAGCCGAGCAGGCTGAACTGTTCGTGCTCGCGGATCAGCTCGCCGAAGAACTGGCGGAAGAAGCGTTTGACGCGGCTCTCGTGCAGTCGCAGCAAGTCGACGACGATCGCGCCCACCGTCAGGAGCAGCAGCAGGAGGATCCACTGCCTCTTGCCCCGCGGCCACGGCAGCGTCTCGAACAGCAGGTCGAGGGGCAGGATCAGGAACGCCAGATGGACGGCCTTGCGCTGCGCCTCGTTCAGCCAATGCCGCGAGCGCAGGGGGTGGATCGGGTCGGCCGGGCCCGTGGGGTCTGGGGTCACGCCCTCATCTTAATGGGCCGGGGCCCGGATCGCCCCAGGAAACGCGGCCGGGCCGGGCGGCTACTCGCGCGCGGCGCGCGGGCGCAGCTCGCGATACGCGGCGCGCACGGCCACGATGGTCTTCACGTAGTCCTGGGTCTCCGGGTACGCGATGAACTCGACGAGCAGGGCGTCGCCCTCCCGCCCCGCGGCCGTCGCCCAGCGCGTCGCCGCGTCGGGGCCGGCGTTGTACGCCGCGAGCGCGAGCGGCACCCGGCCCGCGAAGCGGTCGAGCAGCGCGCGCAGATAACGGCCGCCGTAGCGCAGGTTCGCGGCGACGGTGCGCAGCGACGAGTCGGCGGGTTCGGGTTCTCCCAGTCGCGCCGCCATCTGCTGGGCGACTGCCGGCAGGAGCTGCGTGAGGCCGATCGCGCCGGCACGCGAGCGCGCCGCGCTGTCGAAGTGGCTCTCCTTCCACGCGAGCGCGCGCATCAGGTCGGCCGGCACGCGAATGCGACCGTCGGCCTCGACGCGCGCGAAGTCGTCGGCGAACGGCGGCGCGTACAGCGCCGCGCTCGCGATCCAGCGCACGCTGTCGGCGGAATCGGCGAGCGCGACCGCGGCGCGCTCGGCGAAGCGCGTGGCGTTGCCCGGCCGGCCGCACGCGTGCTCGATCGCCGACGCGTGGAGCAGGGCCCACGGGCGGCCGCGCGCAGGGCCGCTCGCCGTCAGCCGCGGATCGTCCGCGGCCCAGCGCTCGACGAGGAACGCGGCGTCGTCCTCGAGGCCGGCGGCGAGCGCGTCCTCGGCGACGCCGAGCGCCGGCTCGTCGTCCGGGGGCGCCGCGACCACGCCGCCCCCTGCCCGTTCGCCCGCGAGCCCCAGTGATTCGCGCGCGGCCGTCCGATAGAACGCGTAGCCCGGCGTCTGTGCGAGAGCGGCGAGCGCGGTGTCGGCCGCGGCGCGGCTCGAGTCGCGCACGGCGATCGCCCACCAGAAGCGTGCGCCCTCGCCGCTCGAGCGCGCGAACGCGCGCCGTGCGCCGCGCCGGTCGCCGTGCAGCAGGCGCACGAGCCCGTCGCGAAAGCGCGCGTCCGGGGCACGCCGTCCGCCCAGCCGATCGACGCGCGCGTAGGCAGCCTGCGCCTTCTTCCATTCGAGCTGTTCCTCCGCCTCGCGCCCGGCCTCCCACCACGCCGCCTCCGCACCGGAAACGTCGCGCGTGAGACCCGCGGCCATGGCATACGCGCGTTCCGCCGCGCGGTAGTCGCCGGCGTCGCGGCGCACGCGCGCGCGCTCCAGCCAGACCTTCGCGCGCGCCGTGCTGTCGGGAGCGACGCGCAGCGCGGCGCCGAGCGCGGACTCGGCGTCCGGGAAGCGGCGCGAGGCCCGCTGCCACTCGCCGAGCCGTAGTCCGCTCGCCCAGCCCGCGGCGTAACGCGGCGCCGTGAACGCGCGCGTCAGCCGGCGGATCGCCGCGGCGCGGTCCCCCAGCCAGTTCTCGACCTCGGCCGCGGCACGCGTGTCGTCGAGGCTCAGCGAGTCGCCGGCGGCGGCGGCCAGGGCGTCCAGCAGCGCGACGGCGTCGCGTGCCGGCGCCAGCGTCGGCGCCACGCGCAGGATCTGCCGCGCCTCGCGCCGCGCCGCCGCGGTGTCGCCGCGCGCCGCGCGCAGCCGGGCATGCAGCGCGGCGCGTTCCGCGCGATCGGCGGGCGCGGTGACGCCGGCCGCCGCATCGAGCCAGCGCTCGGCGCTCAGCGTGTCGGCGCGGTGGAGCGCGGATCGCGCCAGCGCCCCGGCGCATTCCCATTGCCACGGATTCGGCGTGGCCGCGAGCGCGGCGCGGCACGAATCGGCGATGGCCGAGCCCGGGTCCGGCGCGAGCGCGCGCATCCAGCGGACGAGCGCGAACGCCCAGCGCAGCGTGTCGCGCGCGGGGGCGTTCCACAGGCGGCGGCCGCCGGGCGCGAACGGATCGGGCAGCGGCGGCGCCGGGCGCGCGATCGCCAGCGGCCGCCACAGCAGCGAATCCCCGCGCCAGGCGACCGGCCGAGCCGGCCGCCGGCGCCACGCCGTCGACCCGCCGAACTCGACGACCGCGCGGCGCGCGATCGCGACGTAGATGGAGTCGGCGATACGCGCGTCGCTCTGGCTCGGCATGCCGGCGTCGGCGCGGACGCCGGTCGCCGCGCACGTCACGAGCCACGCAACGCCGGCGAGAGTGGCGAGCCGGGCGGCGGTGCCGGCGCGCCCGCGCGGCGTGCGCACTCCCCCGCTCACGCGCCTCACTCCCACTCGATCGTGGCCGGCGGCTTGCTCGTGCAGTCGAACACCACGCGATTCACGCCGCGCACTTCGTTCGCGATGCGGCTCGCGGCGCGGGCCAGCAGCGACGCCGGCAGGCGCGTCCAGTCCGCGGTCATGCCGTCCGAGCTGCTCACGGCGCGCAACGCAATCACTTTCTCGTAGGACCGCTCGTCGCCCTTGACGCCAACGGAATGGATGGGCAGCAGCACCGCGAACGCCTGCCACGTGCGGTCGTACCATTTCCCGCGGCGCAGCTCCTCGATGAAGATCGCGTCCGCGCGGCGCAGGATCTCGAGGTCGTGGCGTTCGACCGCGCCGAGCGTGCGCACGGCCAGCCCGGGCCCGGGGAACGGGTGGCGGCCGACGAGGTGCTCGGGCAGCCCGAGCTCGCGGCCGAGCGCGCGCACCTCGTCCTTGAACAGCGTGCGCACCGGCTCGACGAGCTTGAGCTTCATGCGCTCGGGCAGGCCGCCGACGTTGTGATGCGTCTTGATCACCTGCGCGCCCCAGCCCGTCGAAGCGCTCTCGATGACGTCCGGGTACAGCGTGCCCTGCGCCAGGAACTCGATCGCCCCGAGCTTCTTCGCTTCCTCCTCGAACACGGCGATGAACTCGCGTCCGATGATCTTGCGCTTCTGCTCGGGATCCGCGACGCCGGCCAGCGCCGCGAGGAATCGCTCGCGCGCGTCGACGACCGTGACGTTCAGCCCGCGACGCGCGCCCAGCTCGAGCGCGACGTCCTCGGCCTCGCGCTCGCGCAGCAGCCCGTGGTCGACGAGCACGCACGCCAGCCGGGCGCCGACCGCGCGGTGGCACAGCGTGGCCACGACCGTGCTGTCGACGCCGCCCGAGAGCCCGCACAGGATGTGGCCGTCGCCGACGGTCTCGCGGATGTCGGCGATGGCGCGCCGCACGAAGCTCTTCATGCTCCAGCCGCCTTCGAGGCCGGCGATGCCGAACAGGAAGTTCTTCAGCACCTGCGTGCCGTACGGCGAGTGCACGACCTCGGGGTGGAACTGGATGAGGTGGTATGGGCGGCGCGTGTGCTCGGCGGCGGCGAACGTGGCGTTCCCGGTGTGCGCGGTTCGGCGCCACTCGGGGCCGAGGGATTGCACCTCGTCGCCGTGGCTCATCCACGCGCGGAAGCGCCGCGGCAGCCCGCGAAACAGTTTCGCGTTGCCGTCGCGCACGAACGTCGCGGTCCCGTACTCCGCGCGCTCGGCCTTGGCCAGCGCGCCGCCCATCAGGTGTTGCGTGACCTGAAAACCGTAGCAGATGCCGAGCAGCGGCTTTCCGAGCTCGTAGATCTCCAGGTCCGGCACCGGCGCCGCGACCCGATAGCCGGACGCCGGCGAGCCCCCCAGGATGAGCGCGCTCGGCTTCTTCGCGCGGATGGCGGCGATCGGCGTGTTGCCCGGGATCACTTCCGAATACACGCCGAGCTCGCGCACGCGGCGCGCGATCAGCTGCGTGTACTGGGAACCGAAATCGAGGATGAGGACGAGTTCACGAGGCATGCAGTCCTTTCGTTGGCGGCTCGGGCATCACGACGGGGAATCCTCCGGGAGTTCTTCACGGGCCGACAGGGTGGCGACGAGCGCGAGACGCAGCGCGCGCAGGTCGTCGTGGTCGACGCGGGTCTGCGCGCGGTGTCCGATCCACACGACCGCGGGCACCAGCACGACGATCGCGGGCAGCTGCCAAATCGGCAGGCCTCGATAAGACTCCACGACGGACGCCCAGTTGGCGACGACGATGGCGGCGAGCAGCACGACGAGGGCGGTCGAGAGCCAGACCATGCGGCGCTCCTGGTGGAACGACACGCGGATGCGCGTCCCACCGCCCGCCAGATCGAAGCGCCCGACCGCTTCGAGACGATGATAGTGGCGCCGGTGCGGCCGGGCGTAGAGGCGGAAGCCGCCTTCCGACGCGCGCCCGCGGAAGCGCCGTCCCCCCATCGTCCACCACGGGAACCACGGCGCGATCTGCTCGCGCAGCCGATCCGCGCACTGCTCGGGCGCCGCTTCGCTGAGGATCGTCCAGCGCACTTCCGCGAGCGGATTCCAGGCGGGCGGCGGCGCTTGGGGTCTCAATGCCGGAACACCCGTCGATCCGTGAACAGCATGGCGACGCCGTGGCGGTCGCACGCGTCGATCACTTCGCCGTCGCGCGTCGAACCGCCCGGCTGGACGACGGCGCGAATGCCGGCGGCGGCGGCGTGCTCGATGTTGTCGGCGAACGGGAAGAAGCCGTCGCTGGCGAGCGCGGCGCCGTCCGTCGCGTGGCCCGCGCGCCTGGCCTTCATGAGCGCGACGTCCACCGCGTCGACGCGGCTGGTCTGCCCGGAGCCGAGGCCGATGAGCGCCGTGCCGCGCGCGAGCGCGATCGCGTTCGAGCGCGCCGCGGCCACGACCTCCCACGCGAACTCGAGCGCGGCGCGCTCGGCGGCGTCCGGCGCGCGGCGCGTCACGACCTTCCATTCGGGCGCCGGGCCACGCGGCTCGCCCTCGAGCAGCGCCCAGCGTCCGGCGAGCCGGACGCTCCACGGATCGGCCGACGTCACGTCGTCGAGGCCGAGACGCACCGTGCGCAGCTTCTTCTTGCCTTCCAGGACCGTCAGCGCCTCCGGCGCGAACTCGGGCGCCGCGACGCACTCGACGAACTGGCGGGTCAGCGCGTGCGCCGTCTCGGCGTCCAGCGCGCGGTTGAACGCGACGATGCCGCCGTACGCCGACTGCTCGTCGGAGCGCAGCGCCGCGGCGTACGCCTCGGCCGGCGACGCGGCACTGGCCGCGCCGCACGGCTGGTTGTGCTTGACGATCACGCAGGCCGGGGCCCAGAAGCGCCACACCAGCGAGACCGCGGCTTCCAGATCGAGCAGGTTGTTGTAGGAGAGCTCCTTGCCCT
>Ga0310810_10010790_pt1 | contig 10656 bp, 12 predicted proteins | sample NCmetagenome_FD_207641 | JGI IMG/M metagenome (GOLD analysis project Ga0310810, IMG submission 207641) | Soil microbial communities from experimental microcosm in Duke University, North Carolina, United States - NC | ecosystem: Engineered > Artificial ecosystem > Soil microcosm > Unclassified ... | reverse complement strand
GCGGCCCGCTGTTCGTCGCGCTGTCGATCCTTGTCTTCGCGGTTGCCATTCGCCCCCTCGGCCTGGTCGTTTCGGCATTCATTACCTTCCTGGTGTCGGCGCTTGGAACGCCCGAGACCCGCTGGACGGAGACGATCATCGTCGGAATCGCGCTGACCGTGTTCTGCAGTTTTCTTTTTCCCTATGCGCTTGGGTTGCCGATGCAGCTTTGGCCCCGCTTCCTGGTTCAGTGAGGAACGATGTCCGAACTCTTTTCCAATCTCTCACTCGGCTTCGGCGTTGTTTTCCAGTTCATGTCATGGGCGCCCCCGTGGCTTGGCGGCTATTCGATCCCGATCCCGGTCAACATCCTGCTCTGTCTGATTGGCGCGCTGGTGGGCACGCTGGTCGGCGTGCTGCCGGGCATCGGCACCATCGCTACCGTCGCCATGCTGCTGCCGATCACGTTCGGCTTGCCGCCGGTGGGCGCGCTGATCATGCTCGCGGGCATTTACTACGGCGCGCAGTATGGCGGCTCCACCACGTCGATCCTGGTCAACATTCCCGGTGAAGCCAGTTCCGTCGTTACCACGCTCGACGGTTTCCAGATGGCCAAGCAGGGCCGCGCCGGTCCGGCGCTTGCGATCGCCGCGATCGGTTCGTTCTTTGCCGGTTGCGTCGCCACCGTCCTGATCGCGGTGCTCGGCGCGCCGCTGACCAAACTGGCGCTGGCGTTCGGCCCGGCCGAGTATTTCTCGCTGATGGTGCTCGGCCTGATCTTCGCGGTCGTGCTGGCGAAAGGCTCAGTGCTGAAGGCGATCGCGATGATCGTGTTCGGTCTGTTGCTGTCGATGGTCGGTTCGGACATCGAGACCGGGGCTTCGCGCATGGCCTTCAACATTCCGGAACTCGCGGACGGGCTGGGTTTTGCGACCGTCGCCATGGGCGTGTTCGGCTTTGCCGAGATCATCCGAAACCTGGACGCGGGCGCCGAAATGGATCGCCAGCTCGTGCAGGAAAAAGTCACCGGCCTGATGCCGACCAGGCAGGACATGAAGGACTCCGCGCCGGCAATCCTGCGCGGCACGGTGCTGGGATCGATCCTCGGCATCCTGCCCGGCGGCGGCGCGACGATCGCCTCTTTTGCGGCCTACACGTTCGAGAAGAAGATCGCCAAGGATCCGTCGCGGTTCGGCCGCGGCGCGATCGAAGGCGTGGCGGCGCCGGAGAGCGCCAACAACGCCGCCGCGCAAACCTCGTTCATCCCGCTGCTCACGCTCGGCATCCCGCCAAATGCGGTGATGGCCTTGATGGTCGGCGCGATGACCATTCACGGCATCGTGCCGGGTCCGCAGGTGATGCAGAAGCAGCCCGAATTGGTCTGGGGCATGATCGCCTCGATGTGGGTCGGCAATCTGATGCTGATCATCATCAACCTGCCGCTGGTCGGCATCTGGGTGCGCCTGCTCCGCGTTCCGTACCGGCTGATGTACCCGTCGATCGTGATCTTTTGCGCGATCGGCATCTACTCGGTGAACAATGCGCCGGTCGACGTCGTTCTCGCGGGCGTGTTCGGGCTGGTCGGTTACTGGCTGATCAAGCATGATTTCGAGCCGGCGCCGATGCTGCTCGGCATGGTGCTGGGCCCGCTGATGGAAGAAAACCTGCGCCGGGCGCTGTTGATTTCGCGCGGCGACTGGACGGTGTTCCTGACCCGTCCGCTTTCGGCGGTGCTGATGGCCATTGCCGCAGCGCTTCTGGTGCTGGCGGTCTTGCCGGCGCTGCGCAAGAAGCGCGACGAGGTGTTCGTGGAGTCCGAAAGCTGACGGGCGAAATCGGGACGCGGGTTCCGGTGCGCAAGCCGGCAAGTTGATCAATGCGTTCAAATAGATAGATGAGGGGCGGAACGCGGGTTCCGCCCCTTGCCGTTGGCGGCCGGGATCATCATTTTCCTTGTATAATCGCACAGCAGCCGAATCGGCACTGTCGATCGCCGCCTCCGGCCGTTAAATTCGCCTTCTTCCAAAGGCCCGACCAGACGCCATGAATCAGTACCACGACCTGCTCGAACGGATCCTCGCCGATGGCGCGGAGAAGCACGACCGCACCGGCACCGGCACGCTGTCGATCTTCGGCCACCAGATGCGCTTCAATCTCGGTGCCGGTTTTCCGATGCTCACCACCAAGCGGCTGCCGCTGAAGGCGATCGTGTACGAATTGCTGTGGTTTCTGGCCGGCGATACCAACATCAAATACCTCAGGGATAACGGCGTATCGATCTGGGACGAATGGGCCGACGCCAACGGCGATCTCGGTCCGGTCTATGGCTCGCAATGGCGGTCGTGGCCGGCGCCGGACGGGCGCCGCATCGACCAGATTTCCAACCTGATCGACATGATCCGGCGCAACCCGGATTCGCGGCGCCTGATCGTGAGCGCGTGGAATCCGGCCGATGTCGACAAGATGGCGCTGCCGCCCTGCCACTGCCTGTTCCAGTTCTACGTCGCCAACGGCAAGCTCTCGTGCCAGCTCTACCAGCGTTCCGCCGATGTCTTTCTCGGCGTGCCCTTCAACATCGCCTCCTATGCGTTGCTGACGATGATGGTGGCGCAGGTCACCGGTTTGAAGGCCGGCGACTTCGTGCACTCGCTCGGCGATGCCCATCTCTATTCCAATCATCTCGATCAGGCGCGGCTGCAGCTGACGCGGCCGACGCGGCCGCTGCCGGTGATGAAGATCAATCCGGACGTCAAGGACATCTTCGCGTTCCGTTACGAGGACTTCGCGCTCGAGGGTTATGACCCGCACCCGCATATCAAGGCCGAGGTGGCGGTATGAGTGGCCGTGTGAGCAGCGGTGTGGGCGATTGAATGTCTCTTTCGATCCGCCGCGCGCGGCCCGATGAAGCCGGACTGGTGCTGTCGCTGGTGCGCGAACTCGCCGAGTACGAAAAGCTCTCGCACGAGGTCGAGGCCACCGAAGCCGATATCGACGCCGCGCTGTTCGGCAGCCATCCGCGGCTGTTTTGCGAGATCGCGGAGTGGCAGCGCGAGCCGGTCGGTTTCGCGGTCTGGTTCATCAATTTCTCCACCTTCAGCGGGCGGTCTGGCATCTATCTCGAAGACCTGTTCGTCCGCCCGGCGCAGCGCGGCCGCGGCATCGGCAAGGCGCTGCTGGTGCATTTGGCGAAGCAATGCGTCGAGAATGGCTGGTCGCGGCTGCAATGGTCGGTGCTGGACTGGAATGCGCCGTCGATCGAGTTCTACAAATCGCTGGGCGCAGTCTTGATGGACGAGTGGACGGTATGCCGGATCAGCGGTTCGGCGCTGACGGCGCTGGCGCAGGGAACGCGATGACGGAAATCGTTCTCATTGCCGCGGTCGCCGAGAACGGCGTGATCGGCGCTGGCGGCGCCATGCCGTGGCGACTGAAATCCGACATGCAGCGGTTGAAGGCGCTGACGATGGGAAAGCCGATCGTGATGGGGCGGAAGACCTTCGAGTCGATTCCTCGCCGGCCGCTTCCCGGGCGGACCAATATCGTGGTGACGCGCGACAAGGACTTTCGCGCTGATGGCGCCGTGGTCACGAATTCCCTCGCCGACGCCATGGCGATCGCCACCGGCGACGCGCTGCGACGTTTCGCCACTGAGATCGCGATCATCGGTGGTGCGGAAATCTATGCGCAGTCGATGGCTAGCGCCGCTCGCCTGGAAATCACCGAAGTGCATGCCCGGCCCGACGGCGACACGCGTTTTGCCGCAATTGACCCCACCCGTTGGGAGGAGGTCGCGCGCGTGCGGAATCCGGCCGGTCCCGGCGACAGCGCCGACTTCTCCTATGTAACATTTCGCCGGCGCTAGCCGTGTCGACGGTCATTAACCTCGCTAACCAACGTTTGCATTGACAATTATGGCCTCAGGCATAGCTGCTTCGAGCCATAAGCTTGCGTTGTAAGGGCCCGGACGGTCCCCTATAAAGCCGGGCGGATATGCGAGGCCGGGCAGCTTGCCCAAACCGGCGGACCCGGGCCCCGCGGAGGAGAGTTTTACATGCCGTGGAAGAATCAAGGCGGGGGCCCATGGGGCTCGGGTCCGAAGGGACCGTGGGGCTCAGGTCCGCAGTCGGTCGGGCCGCGCCCGCCCGATCTTGAGGACCTCCTGCGCCGCGGCCAGGACAAGATCCAGCAGCTTCTGCCCGGCGGCCATTTCAGCGGCATGGGCGTCGCGCTGGTCCTGATCGGCGCGCTGGCGATCTGGGGTTTGTCCGGATTCTTTCGCGTTCAATCGGAAGAGCTTGGCGTCGTGCTGCGCTTCGGCAAGCATGTACGCACCGTGCAACCCGGCCTGAACTATCATCTGCCGTATCCGATCGAAACCGTGCTGCTGCCGAAGGCGCTGCGCGTTTCCACCATCTCGATCGGCATGACGCTGATCGACGATCCGGCGCGGCGCGGCCGCACCATGCGGGACGTGCCGGAAGAAAGCCTGATGCTGACCGGCGACGAGAACATCGTCGACGTCGATTTCACGGTGTTGTGGCGGATCAAGCCCGACGGCGTCGGCAACTATCTCTTCAACATCCAGAATCCCGAGGGCACCGTGAAAGCGGTCGCCGAAAGCGCGATGCGCGAGGTGATCGGCCGCTCGGAAATTCAGCCGATCCTGACCGGTGCCCGCACCCTTACCGAAGCGACCGTGCAGGAATTGATGCAGAAGACGCTCGACAGCTATGGCTCGGGCATCCTGGTGCAGCAGGTGCAGATGCAGAAGGTCGATCCGCCGGCGCAGGTGATCGACGCCTTCCGCGACGTGCAGGCGGCGCAGGCCGACCTGCAGCGCCTGCGCAACGAGGCCGAGACCTATGCCAACCGCGTGGTTCCCGATGCCAAGGGCCGCGCGGCGCAGATCCTTCAGGTCGCCGAAGGCTACAAGCAGCAGGCGGTCGCCGAGGCCAAGGGCCAGAGCGCGCGCTTCCTGAAAGTCTACGACGAATACAAGAAGGCGCCCGACGTCACCCGGCAGCGCATCTATCTGGAGACGATGGAGCGCATCCTCGGCGGTTCCGAGAAGCTCGTCTATGACGGCGGCGGCTCGCAGAATATCGTGCCGTATTTGCCGCTCAGCGAATTGACGCCGCGGCGTCCGCCGGCCGCGCCCACGACAGGCCAGCCGCAGCAGGGAGGCACGAGATGAGATCCCCCGTTGCAGGCATTGCTGCCCTGATCGCGCTGTTTGTCGTCATCATCGTCGGCTACAGCTCGGTCTTCACCGTCGACCAGACCCAACAGGTGCTGGTGGTGCGACTCGGCGAGCCCGTGCGGGTCGTCACCGAACCGGGTCTGAACTTCAAGGCGCCGTTCATCGATACCGTCATCTCGATCGACAAACGCATCCTCGATCTGGAAAATCCGTCGCAGGAAATCATCGCCTTTGACCGGCGGCGGCTCGTGGTCGACGCCTTCGCCCGCTACCGCATCAAGAACGCGTTGCGGTTCTATCAGAGCATCGGCTCGATCCAGGCCGCCAACATCCAGTTGACCACGCTGTTGAACGGCGCGTTGCGCCGGGTGCTCGGCGAGGCCACCTTCATCCAGATCGTGCGTGACGAGCGCGAAACCCTGATGGGGCGGATCCGCGAGCAGCTCGACAAGGAAGCCGACGGTTACGGCATCGCGGTGGTCGACGTGCGGATCCGTCGCGCCGACCTGCCGGAGCAGAACAGCCAGGCGGTCTATCAGCGGATGCAGACCGAGCGGCAGCGGGAGGCCGCCGAATTCCGCGCCCAGGGCGGCCAGAAGGCGCAGGAGATCAGGTCCAACGCCGATCGCGAGGCGACCGTCATCATCGCCGAGGCCAACTCGACCGCCGAGCAGACGCGCGGCGCCGGTGACGCCGAACGCAACCGTCTGTTCGCGGAATCCTATGGCACGGATCCGGACTTCTTCGCGTTCTACCGCTCGATGTCGGCCTATGAGACCGGGTTGAAGAGCAACGACACCCGCTTCCTGCTGCGGCCGGATTCGGAGTTCTTCCGCTTCTTTGCCAATTCATCCGGTCATCCGCCGGCGGCCGCCGCCGCGCCGAAACCGTAAGGTTTCCGGCCAGGCCACAATAGATTCGGCGAAGCGGGTGACCGCTTCGCCGCACTAAAAGAAAAAGCGCTGCCAACGGGAGGTTATCATCCGATGAGGTCCATAGCGTTCGCCGACTTCCTCATCGGTGTGGGAATCCTGTTCGTGCTGGAAGGCATCATGTTCGCGGCGAGCCCGGCCTGGATGCGACGGGCGATGAAGAGCGCGATCGCGACGCCGGACCATATCCTGCGTGCGGTGGGCATCGGATCGGCAGTCGCAGGCTTGATTCTGGTCTGGCTGGTCCGGCGCTAGCGCGGTGTCGGTGCAGACCCGGCCATCACCGAAAAGCTGGTGCCGGATCAACGCGATCGTGAGTTTCGCGGCCGGTTTTTCGCCGAAATGCCCGGCGCAAATGCTTGCGCCTCAGACCCGTTCGGGCGCACTGTGGTGCCCAAATCGACCCGTTGGAGAGAAGCTGACATGACCGGTGCCAGACCCGCCTTGAGCCGCCGCCTGCGCCTGATGGGAGCCGCGGTCTCGCTCGGTGCCGCCACCATGCTTGCCGCCGTGCCGGCTTGCGCGCGGGGCCCGGACGGCATCGCCGACATCGCCGAAAAAGTGATCGACGCCGTCGTCAATATCTCGACTTCGCAGACCGTGGACGCCAGCAAGGGCGGCGGCGACCGCGGCGCGGTGCCGCAATTGCCGCCAGGTTCGCCGTTCGAGGAATTCTTCGACGACTTCTTCAAGAACCGGCGCGGCGGTGGCCCCAAGGGCGGCGAGCGGAGCGAGATGCAGCCGCGCAAGACCAACTCGCTCGGCTCCGGTTTCATCATCGATGCCGCAGGCGTCGTCGTCACCAACAATCACGTCATTGCGGACGCCGACGAGATCAACGTGATCATGAATGACGGCACCAAGATCAAGGCCGAACTGGTCGGCGTCGACAAGAAGACCGATATCGCGGTGTTGAAGTTCAAGCCGGTGAAGCCGCTGATCGCGGTGAAGTTCGGCGATTCCGACAAGCTGCGGCTTGGCGAATGGGTGATCGCGATCGGCAATCCCTTCAGCCTCGGCGGCTCGGTCACGGCCGGCATCGTCTCGGCGCGCAACCGCGACATCAGCCAGGGCCCGTATGACAGTTACATCCAGACCGACGCCTCCATCAACCGCGGCAATTCCGGCGGGCCGCTGTTCAACCTCGAAGGCGAAGTGGTCGGCGTCAACACCCTGATCATCTCGCCGACCGGCGGTTCGATCGGCCTCGGCTTCGCGGTGCCCTCCAAGACCGTGGCCGGCGTGGTCGATCAGCTCCGGCAATTCGGCGAATTGCGCCGTGGCTGGCTCGGTGTCCGCATCCAGCAGGTCACCGACGAGATCGCCGAAAGCCTCAACATCAAGCCGGCGCGCGGCGCGCTGGTCGCCGGCGTCGACGACAAGGGCCCGGCAAAGCCCGCCGGCATCGAGCCCGGCGACGTCGTGGTCAAGTTCGACGGCAAGGACGTCAAGGACCCGAAGGACCTGTCACGCGTGGTCGCCGACACCGCGGTCGGCAAGGAAGTCGACGTCGTCATCATCCGCAAGGGCGCCGAGGAAACCCGCAAGGTGACGCTCGGCCGTCTGGAGGACACCGACAAGGCGAAGGAGGCCTCCGCCAAGTCGAAGGACGATCCGCCAGCCGAGAAGCCGGTGACGCAAAAGGCGCTCGGTCTCGACCTGGCGACGCTCAGCAAGGATCTGCGCGGCAAGTACAAGATCAAGGACAGCGTCAAGGGCGTGATCATCACCGGCGTCGACGGCACCTCGGACGCCGCCGAAAAGCGGCTCTCCGCTGGCGACGTCATCGTCGAGGTGGCGCAGGAGGCGGTGAGCAACGCCGCCGACGTCAAGAAGCGCGTCGATCAGCTCAAGAAGGACGGCAAGAAGTCGATCCTGCTGCTGGTCGCCAACGGCGATGGCGAACTGCGCTTTGTGGCGCTGAGCGTGCAGTAGGAGGTTTCAGGCTGCCGGGCGGCCGCTCAGCATCCCGGCGATGCCGAGGTCTTCATCAAGTTCGGGCCAGTGAATGCCCATGGCCATCAGCTCGAAGTTTCCGCGAGCGGCGGCACCGGCATCGCGCAGCCGCGGATACCATGCAAGCGGGGTCGCAATCTTGCGGCCGTCTGCCAGCGTCACCACGAGTTCATCGGCGGTGAAGGCAACCGAGACCGGCCTGATATCACCGACGTCAATTTCCAAAGTGCTCATGCCATTTGCTTTCGAGGAGATCGCGTTGCGATCTCAGATGACGGATAATAGCGCCGATTTCATGCGCGGGAAATCCCGCATTGACCGCGACCGATAGGTCGTGCAGCCAGAATTTAGCTTCGAAGTCGCCGGACCGAACGTGAATATGCGGTGGCTCGCCCCGTTCGTTCGAATAAAAAAACGCGCGATAGGGTCCTCAACGTAGGACGGTCGGCATTTGGCCTACCCCTCCACGAACTCATCGCGCCGGTAGCCCTGCGCATAGAGCAAGGCCGTGAGATCACCATAATCGATCCGCGCGGCGGCGGCGGCCGCCACCGCCGGCTTGGCGTGATAGGCAACGCCTAAGCCCGCGGCCTCGATCATGCCGAGATCGTTGGCGCCGTCGCCAGTCACCAGCGTGTCGATGTCGTCGAGATCGAAGGATTCGGTCAGTTCGATCAGGGTCGCAAGCTTGGTGGCGCGGCCCAAAATCGGCTCGGCGACCTCGCCGGTCAGCTTGCCATTCAAAACCTTCAATTCATTGGCGCGGTTTTCCTGGAACCCGATCATCGCGGCGACCGCATTGGTGAAAAGTGTAAAACCGCCCGAGATCAGGCAGGTGTAAGCGCCGTGGGCGCGCATGGTCATGACCAGTTCGCGGCCGCCCGGTGTCGGCCGGATACGTTTTTGCAGCACCTCGTCGACCACGGTGACCGGCATATCCCTGAGCAGCGCGACGCGTTCGCGCAGCGCCGGCTCGAATTCGATCTCGCCGCGCATCGCGCGTTCGGTAATGGCGGCGACGTGCGGCTTCAGTCCGGCGAAATCGGCCAGTTCGTCGATGCATTCCTGGCCGATCATGGTGGAATCCATGTCGGCCAGAAAAAGCTTCTTGCGCCGCAGCGCGGCAGGCTGCACGACAATGTCGATCGGCAGGTCGCCGCGCGACTGGCGCAGGCGGGCCTCGATCGCCTTGACGTCGTCGCTGCCGGTAAAGGGAATATCGACCGCGACTTCGTCGAACAGCCATTGGGGCGTGCCGGGCGAGGGCAGCACGGCCAGCGCGCCGTCGACGATGGTGGAGTCGAGCGCAGGGTTGGCGGGATTGCAGATGAGCGTGGCGACGAGGGACATGCAGGCGAATTCACTATCTCCAGGCAAGGCGGTGCTTATCGCAGGGCCGACCGCCAGCGGCAAGTCGGCGCTGGCGCTCGCGCTCGCGCAAAAGACCGGCGGCGTCATCATCAACACCGATTCCATGCAGGTCTATCGCGATCTCCGCATCCTCACGGCGCGCCCGACTTGGGGCGAGGAGGCGCTGGCGCCGCACCGGCTCTACGGCTATGTCGATGCGGCCGTGAATTTTTCCGCCGGCGCCTGGGTCGCGGACGCCGCCAGGATATTGTCGGAGGCGCAGGCGGAACAACGCTTGCCGATCTTCGTCGGCGGCTCCGGCCTCTACTTCAAGGCGCTGACGCGCGGCCTGTCGGCGGTGCCGCCGATTCCGGCTGGGGTGCGCGACGGCGTGCGGGCGCGGCTGGAACGCGACGGGGTCGAAGCGCTGCATGCCGAGCTCGCACAACGCGATCCGGAGTCAGCCGAACGTTTGAAACCGCGCGACCGCGCCCGCATCGCGCGCGCGCTGGAAGTGGTCGAGGCGACCGGCCGCGCGCTGACCGACTGGCATCGCGAAGGCCTGCCGCCGCTGCCCGCAACTCTACGCCCGGATCGATGCCCGGTTCGAGGCGATGCTGGCCTCAGGCGCCCTGCAGGAAGTGGCCGGGCTCGCCGCGCGGCAGCTTGATCCGTTGCTGCCGGCGATGAAGGCCCATGGCGTGCCGGCCCTGATCCGGCATTTGAAGGGCGAGATCACCCGCAGTGAGGCCGCCGAAATCGGCCGCGCCGACACCCGCCATTACGCCAAGCGGCAATTCACCTGGTTCCGGCACCAACTGCCGGAATTCGAATGGGTGGGGCCCGAGGCGGCGAGGGGGTGGGTGGGTCTTCCGTAGCCCGGATGGAGCGCAGCGCAATCCGGGGCTGCGCGATGCGCGTTTCCCGGATTTCGCTGCGCTCCATCCGGGCTACAGGACCGCGGACCCCGCTTGCATGGCAGGGAACAGCAAATTCGCACTCGCCGAACGGCCGGAACCCCGTTACACTGCTTGAAATCGCGATTTTTGGGTCCTTGCCTTGACTTCCGGGCTTTGGGCGTTATAAGGCGCGTAATCTTTGGGAAGTCTGAGCCGCAAAATGCGTAATATTATTACCAAACTCCTTCTTATCGTAGTCGTACCCAGGCGCACCGCCAGGGATGGCTGAGGCCATCCATTTTCAGGCGGTGCGCATGGGGGCCTCTGGGGCCCTTTTTTA
>Ga0310810_10010789_pt1 | contig 10656 bp, 10 predicted proteins | sample NCmetagenome_FD_207641 | JGI IMG/M metagenome (GOLD analysis project Ga0310810, IMG submission 207641) | Soil microbial communities from experimental microcosm in Duke University, North Carolina, United States - NC | ecosystem: Engineered > Artificial ecosystem > Soil microcosm > Unclassified ... | reverse complement strand
GAAAATGGCGGCTCCGACCGGGTCGGCGTGGCGACCGATCGCGTGGTCGTGTCCGGCCCGAACGGCACCGTCTGGGGCCTGGACAAGGCCAGTGGCGGCGTGATGTGGCAGCAACCCGCCCTCGCGCGCCGCGGCGTGAGTGGCGTCGCGATCCAGGGCAATTACGCAGTGGTGGGTGACTACCAGGGTTACCTGCACTGGCTCAATCTTTCCGATGGCGCCTTCGCCGCACGCATGCGTGCAGGCAAGGATGCGATCCGCGCAACCCCGGTCGTGGCCGATGGCGTGCTGGTGGTGCAGACCACCGGTGGCGACCTGAGCGCCTGGCGCCTGGCGCAGTAACCGCGCTGGCGCGCCGCCGCGGCGCGCCGGTCCACGAGGACGCGAACCATGTTGCCGCTCGTCGCCCTCGTCGGTCGTCCCAATGTCGGCAAGTCGACGCTGTTCAATGCGTTGACGCGTAGCCGCGATGCGCTCGTGCACGACGAGCCGGGCGTCACCCGCGACCGCAACTACGGCGTCTGCCGGCTCGACCCCGTGCGCCCGTTCGTCCTCGTCGACACCGGCGGCATCGCCGGCGACGAGGAAGGCCTCGCCGGCGCCACCGCGCGCCAGTCGCGCGCGGCCGCGGAAGAAGCGGACCTGGTGCTGTTCGTGGTCGACGGCCGCGAAGGCGCGTCGAGCATCGACGACGCGATCCTGGCCTGGCTGCGCAAGGTCGACACGCCGGTGTTCCTGGTCGTCAACAAGACCGACGGCATCGACGTGCAGGCCGCATTGGCCGATTTCGCCCGCTACGGCTTCAAGGACACCCTGGCGGTGTCGTCCGCGCACAAGCACGGCATCGACACCCTGCTGGCGAAGATGCTGGCGCGCCTGCCCGAGGACGGCGATGCGCCGATCCTCGACGACGACCCGCAACGCATGCGCGTCGCCTTCGTCGGTCGTCCCAATGTCGGCAAGTCGACGCTGGTGAACCGGATCCTCGGCGAGGAGCGGATGATCGCCTCCGACGTGCCGGGCACCACCCGCGATTCGATCGCGGTCGACCTGGAGCGCGACGGCCGCAAGTACCGCCTGATCGACACCGCCGGCCTGCGCCGGCGCGGCAAGGTGGAGGAGGCGGTCGAGAAGTTCTCGGTGGTCAAGACCCTGCAGGCGATCGAGCAGTGCCAGGTCGCGGTGATCATGCTCGATGCCGGGGAAGGCGTGACCGACCAGGACGCCACCGTGCTCGGCGCCGTGCTCGATGCCGGGCGCGCGCTGGTGGTCGCGATCAACAAGTGGGATGGCCGCAGCGACTACGAACGCCAGCAGGCCGAACAGCTGCTCGCGCGCAAGCTCGGTTTCGTCGACTGGGCCGAAGCGGTGCGGATCTCGGCCCTGCATGGCTCGGGCCTGCGCGAACTGTTCCGCGCGATCCACCGCGCCCATGCCTCGGCGACGCGCCAGTTCTCCACTGCCGACGTCACGCGCGCGATCGAGGCCGCCTACGAGGCTAACCCGCCGCCGGTGGTGCGTGGCCATGTCGCCAAGCTGCGCTTCGCGCATGCGGGCGGCGACAACCCGCCGACCTTCATCGTCCATGGCACCCGACTGCGCACGCTCTCGGCGACCTACCAGCGCTATCTCGAGAATTTCTTCCGCAAGCGCTTCAAGCTGGTCGGCACGCCGGTGCGGTTCGTGTTCAAGGAAGGCGAGAACCCGTACAAGGACAAGAAGAACGTTCTGAGCGAGCGCCAGGTCGCGAAGAAGAAGCGGTTGATCCGGCACGTCAAGCGCAAGGGCTGATGCAACCGACGGACGTGACCCTGGGATTGCTCGCGGGCGGTCATGCGACGCGGCTGGGCGGCATCGACAAGGCGTGGCTGCAGCGCGAAGGCATGGCCCAGGTCTTGCGCTGGCAACGACGCTTCGCTTCCGAAACTTCCGCACTGCTGGTCAGCGCGAACCGCAATCCGCACGCCTATGCCGCGCATGGCCTGCGCGCGGTCGGTGACCGGGTTGCCGGCATCGGCCCGATCGCGGGTCTCGATGCGTTGGCCCGGGCCTGCACCACGCCATGGCTGCTGACCCTGCCGGTGGACCTGGTCGGCGTCAACGAATGCCTGTTGCCCAGCCTCGCCGCTGCCGGCGACACGGGCGCATTCGCGGCCGATGACGAGGGTGCGCAGCCATTGGTCGCGTTATGGCGCACCGATGCCCTGCGCATGGCGGCGTCGGGGGCCATCGAAGCCGGCGAGCATGCCGTGCATGCGCTGCAGGCCCGCCTGCACATGACCCGCGTCGTCTTCGCAGGCGTGCGTTTCGGCAACCTCAACACGCCCGACGATCTGCGCGCGGCGGGAATCGAACCATGAATGCATCCACCTTACCGGCGTTTCCGTCCGCAATCTCCTTCGATGCCGCCTGCGCACTGATCGCGCAGGTTGCCGGCGCCCAGCCGCTGCCGACCGAAACACTGCCGCTGTCGCGCTGCCACGGCCGCGTGCTCGCCCAGGACGTGGTCGCGGCCATCGACCTGCCTGCCTTCGACAACAGCGCGATGGATGGCTTCGCGCTGCGCGTGGGCGACCTGGTCGATCCGGGCGGCACCACGCTGCAACTGGTCGGCGAGCAGTTCGCAGGCATCGCCCTCGGTCTGGTGGTCGCAGATGCGCAGTGCGTGCGCATCACCACCGGCGCGCCGTTGCCGGCGGGTGCCGATGCGGTGGTCATGCGCGAGCAGGTCCATGTGGACGGCGACAAGGTCTTCGTGCCCGATCGCAATGTGCGTCGCGGCCAGCACGTGCGTCGCAACGGCGAGGACGTGCGTAGCGGCAGCCTCGTGCTCCAGGCGGGATGGACGCTGAATCCGACCCGCCTGGCGCTGGCGGCGTCGCTGGGGATCGAGCAGCTGCAGGTCGCACGGCAACCGACCGTGGCCGTGTTCACCACCGGTGACGAGCTCGTCGAGCCGGGTATGCCATTGCAACCTGGACAGATCTACAACTCCAATCGCGAGTTGCTCATGGGCCTGCTGCGTGCCGATGGCCTGCAGCCGACGGCCTGGCCGACGTTGCCCGACCAGCCGGAGCGCATGGCCGCGATGCTTGAAGACGCGGCCTCCAGCTTCGATGTGGTGATCACCAGCGGTGCGGTCTCGGCCGGCGAGAAAGATCATCTGCCGGAACTGCTGCAGGAATTGGGCCGGGTGCATTTCTGGAAGGTGCGGATGAAGCCCGGAATGCCGGTGCTGTTCGGCCAGGTCGGCCAGGCCCAGCTGCTGTGCCTGCCTGGCAATCCGGTGTCGGTGCTGGCCGATTACCTGACCCTCGGGCGGCGCCTGATGGATGGCCTGCAGCGACGCAACGAAGCCAGGCCTCGCTGGCATGCACGCCTGGCTGCGCCGTTCGACAAGCGCAACGCGCGGCGTGAATTCCTGCGTGGCCGGCTGCTCACGGCGACCGATGCCACGCTGCAGGTCGAACCCAATCCCGCCGATGGTTCGCACCGGCTCGCGGCCGCGGCGCAGTCCGATGCGCTGATCGTGCTGCCCGAAGGCGAGCGCCGCTTCGCCGTCGGCGACCTGGTCGAAGTGCTGCCGTACTGAACACGCGATAATGGCGCGATGACGATTCGCGAACTCACGCCAGCACAGGCACTGGAACGTTTGCAGGCCGGGGCGGTGCTGGTCGACGTGCGCTCGGACAACGAACGCGCACTCGGGAGCGCACAAGGCGCACTCGGCATTCCGAGGGCACTGCTCGAAGCCGACCCGCAACGGCACCTGCCCGGACGCGATGCCGAAATCCTGCTGATCTGCCAATCGGGACAACGATCGCGGCTGGCGGCGCAGGCGCTCGAGCTGGCCGGCTATGCCGATCTTGCCTCGGTTGCCGGCGGGACCAGCGCCTGGGCATCGGCCGGGCTGCCGATGCAGGGTCCCGACCTCGATGCCGATTTCGCCGAACGCTATGCACGTCACCTGCGCCTGCCCGAAGTCGGGCTTGCCGGGCAACGCAGGCTGCAGGAGGCGCGCATCCTGGTCGTCGGCGCCGGCGGCCTCGGGTCGCCGGCGGCCTACTACCTGGCCGCCGCCGGCATCGGCCACCTGCGCATCGTCGATGACGACGTCGTCGACCGCAGCAACCTGCAGCGCCAGATCCTGCATGCCGATGATCGCATCGGCATGGCGAAGGTCGCCTCGGCGACGCAGGCACTGTCGGCGTTGAATCCGCGCGCTCATCTCGAACCCGCACAGCTGCGCGTGACGGCCGCCAATGTCGAGGCGTTGCTGCAGGACGTGGACGTCGTGGTCGATGGTGCCGACAACTTCCCCGCGCGCTACCTGCTCAACGATGCCTGCGTGCACCTGCGCAAGCCGCTGGTGTATGGCGCGGTGCATCGCTTCGAAGGGCAGGTGAGCGTGTTCGATGCCGGGCGCAAGCGTGGCGCGGCGCCGTGCTATCGATGCCTGTTCCCGGAGCCGCCGCCGCCGGAAGCCGCGCCCAATTGCAGCGAAGCCGGTGTGCTCGGGGTGCTGCCCGGCGTGATCGGACTGTTGCAGGCGACCGAGGCGATCAAGCTGATTCTCGGCATCGGCGAGCCATTGGTGGGACGTCTGCTCCAGTTCGATGCGCTGGCGATGCGCTTCCGGGAGACCCGCCTGCAACCGGATCCCGACTGCCCGCTGTGCGCGCCCGGGGCGACATTCCCCGGCTACATCGACTACGCTGCTTTCTGTTCGGGCTGACCCCGCAGCGGAGCAACGCGCATGACGCCAGTCGGGCAGGGACGTCGCCTTTGGCACTGGCTCGCGTTGCTGCTCGTGGCCTGCACCGCATTCCCGGCATTCGCCGGTGAGCCGTGCCCGGCGAACCTGCAACCCGGGTCGAGCAACCTGTCCGAGCGCATCGCCGCCATTGCCTGCCGCGAGAATGCGTTGTGGTATCGGCCGTTCATCGACGCCGATGGCCGCCTGGCCAGCATGACCGTGTCCGAGGCCGAAACCTCGCGCCTGGGCGACGGCCTCACGCCTGCCTGGAAACGCGTCGCCGACTACTGGCGCGGCAGCGGCCTGCTCGGGCGGATGATGGCGTTCCCCGGTGCCTCCGAATGCACCTATGCGACCAATGACGCGTACCCGTCGCCCGCGTGCCGCGCGTTCCTGGTCGACCAGCCCTGGTCGGCGGCATTCATTTCCTACGTGATGGTGCAGGCAGGCGTCCCCGGATTCGACGCATCGCCCAGCCATGTCGATTACGTCCGCGATGCATATCTCTCGCCCGACACCAGCCCCTATCGCTTCGCCGACCCCGAATCCGAGGCGCCGGCGCGCGGCGACCTGCTGTGCTTCGTGCGCGGTTCGCGTTCGGTGATCGGTGCCGCCGGCCTGCAGGCGTTCCTCGCCGGCAACGGCCGCGGCCTGCCGATGCACTGCGACGTGGTCGTGGCTGCCGGCCCGAATGGCGACGGGCGCCTGTATTCGATCGGCGGTAACGTGCTGCAGGGTGTGACCATGCGCCTGCTGCACCTCAATCGCGAAGGCCGGTTGTGGGCATTGCCACGCGGCGACCAGGACGCCTGCGGTCCCACGTTCGAGGCCGGCTGCAACTTCAACCGGCAGAACTGGGCCGCGCTGCTCAAGCTCAAGCCACTGGCGCCGCTCGTGGTGCCGGCGTCGCCGGCGGCGTACCCGCAGCCGGCAACGCAGTGCTGCATCAACTGCGTGGTCGGCGCGGTGCCGAAGATTCCGATCCGGCCACCGGGTGGCTGATTCTCAGCGTGCGTCGGCCGGCGGCGTCTTCATGGGCCGCCGCCGGGCCCGCGGGTCCAGCTGGATGCCGAGTACCGCGTTGCAGTGGATGCAGGCATAGCTCAGGCAGCGCACGCTGTCGTCTTCGCCGACGTTGCCCAGGATGTTCTCGATCCGCGCGTGCAGCACGCGCTTGCCGCATTTGGGACATTCACCCAGGTTCGCCATCGTCGATCCCCTATCGGTTCAGTGTGCGCTGCGGGAAGCCTCGAACGCCGCAAGCTGCTCGGCCGTGGCTTCGGTCTGGTGCTGCTGCTTCCATTGAGCGAACGGCATGCCGTAGATCGCCTCGCGCGCTTCGTCACGGGTCATCGCGATGCCGCGTTCGCTCGCGGCCTCGGCATACCAGTCGGCCAGGCAGTTGCGGCAGAAGCCGGCGAGGATCATCAGGTCGATGTTCTGCACGTCCGGGCGCGCCTGCAGCAGGTGTTGCAGCAGCCGCCGGAACGCCGCGGCCTCGATCTGGATGGTTTCCGAATCCTGGGGGTTCATCTGCGATCCACGGACACGACGGGTGGGCGCCGCCGGCGATGAGGGATAATGCGCGGCCCCGACTCTAGCGCAGCCTCGCCCGGACCGCATGACTGGATCAGCCCGCATCCTCGACGGCAAGCGCATCGCCGAAGACCTGCTCGACGCACTCAAGGCGCAGGTCGACGGCCGCGTCGCCGCCGGCAAGGCCCGGCCCGGGCTGGCAGTGGTGCTGGTCGGCAGCGATCCGGCTTCGAGCGTGTACGTGCGCAACAAGCGGCGCGCGGCCGAGAAGGTCGGCATCCGCGCCCTGGACCACGACCTGCCGGAAACCACGTCCGATGCCGAGCTGCTGGCCCTGGTCGACCGCCTCAATGCCGATCCGGAGGTCCACGGCATCCTGGTCCAGTTGCCGCTGCCAGACCGCCGTGACGCCACCGCGCTGATCCATCGCATCGATCCGCGCAAGGACGTCGACGGCTTCCATCCGGAGAACGTCGGCCACCTGGCGCTGCGCCAGTTCGGCCTGCGCCCGTGCACGCCGCGCGGGATCACCACGCTGCTGGCCTACACCGACCGGCCGGTGCGCGGCGCCAGCGCGACGATCGTCGGGGTCAGCAACCACGTCGGACGGCCGATGGCGCTGGAATTGCTGATCGCCGGCTGCACGGTCACCAGCTGCCACAAGTTCACCCCGCCCGAGGTGCTGGAGGCGGCGGTGCGCAATGCCGACATCCTGGTGGTCGCAGTCGGCCGGCCGGCCCTGATCCCGGGCGAGTGGGTCAAGCCCGGCGCGGTGGTCATCGACGTCGGCATCAACCGGCTGGACGATGGCCGGCTGGTCGGGGATGTCGGCTTCGAAGCCGCATCCCGCCGGGCCAGCTGGATCACCCCGGTGCCGGGCGGGGTCGGGCCGATGACGGTGGCGACACTGATGCAGAACACGCTGGAAGCCGCCGAAGCCGCGGACCGATAGCCCCAAACCGCCTGCAAAGCGGGTTTCCGGGCGCGTTGCGACGCGCTGGAGCGGTTCCGGAGCTCAATATGGTCGCGGCGCGGTTACAATGTCGCGCTTCATCCATTCCGGACCGGCCATGCTCCGTATCCAGGCTGAAGCGCTCACCTACGACGATGTCTCGCTCGTCCCGGCGCATTCCACCGTCCTGCCCAAGGATGTCTCGCTCGCCACCCGCCTGACCCGCGACCTGCGCATCCGCCTGCCGATCGTCTCGGCGGCGATGGACACCGTCAGCGAAGCCCGCCTCGCCGTGGCGATGGCGCAACTGGGCGGCATCAGCGTCATCCACAAGAACATGAGCGTGCAGGCGCAGGCCGCGCAGATCGCCTCGGTCAAGAAGTTCGAGGCTGGCGTGATCCGCGAACCGTTCACCGTCGGTCCGGAAACCACGATCGGCGAAGTGCTCAAGCTCACCCGCGACCGCAACATCTCCGGGGTGCCGGTGGTGGACGGCGGCATGCTGGTCGGCATCGTCACCAGCCGCGACATGCGCTTCGAGAAGAAGCTCGACGATCCGGTCCGCCACATCATGACCAAGAAGGACCGGCTGGTCACGGTGCGCGAAGGCGCATCGGACGACGAAGTCATCCAGCTGCTGCACAAGCACCGGATCGAGAAGGTGCTGGTGGTCAACGACAGCTTCGAGCTGCGCGGCCTGATCACGGTCAAGGACATCCAGAAGAAGTCCGACAATCCCAATGCCGCGTACGACAGCAGCGAACGACTGCTGGTCGGTGCCGCGGTCGGCGTCGGCGGCGATACCGAGGCGCGGGTCGAGGCCCTGGCCGCGGCGGGCGTCGACGTGGTCGTGGTCGATACCGCGCATGGCCATTCGCAGGGCGTGCTGGAGCGGGTGAAGTGGGTCAAGACCCGTTTCCCGCAGCTGCAGGTGATCGGCGGCAACATCGTCACCGGCGATGCCGCGCTGGCGCTGATGGACCACGGCGCGGATGCGGTGAAGGTCGGCGTCGGACCCGGTTCGATCTGCACCACGCGGATCGTGGCCGGCGTCGGCGTGCCGCAGATCACCGGGATCTCGATGGTGGCGGAAGCCTTGCAGGACCGCATCCCGCTGATCGCGGACGGTGGCATCCGTTACTCGGGCGACATCGGCAAGGCGATCGCCGCCGGCGCGTCGACGGTGATGGTCGGTGGCCTGTTCGCCGGCACCGAGGAGGCGCCGGGCGAAGTCGAGCTGTTCCAGGGCCGCAGCTACAAGAGCTATCGCGGCATGGGTTCGATCGGCGCGATGGAGCAGGGGTCCAAGGACCGCTACTTCCAGGATGCGAGCGATGCCGACAAGCTCGTGCCCGAAGGCATCGAAGGCGTCGTCCACCAGCTCGCCGGTGGCCTGCGCGCGACCATGGGCTACGTCGGATGCGCGACCATCGAACAGATGCGCAAGGAACCCAAGTTCGTGCGCGTGACCAACGCCGGTGCCCGCGAGAGCCACGTGCACGATGTGCAGATCACCAAGGAACCGCCAAATTACCGGGCGGGCTGATGCGACCACGGAAGGGAGACGCCAGTTTCCCTTCTTCGTTTCCAGTCAATGAAAACCCCATGACCGACCTCCACTCCGACAAGATCCTGATCCTCGATTTCGGCGCACAGTACACGCAGCTGATCGCGCGCCGCATCCGCGAGCTCGGCGTGTATTGCGAAATCTGGGCCTGGGACCACGACCCGGGCGAGATCGCGAAATTCGGCGCCAGGGGCATCATCCTGTCGGGTGGGCCGGAATCGACCACCGAGCACGGTGCGCCAAAGGCCCCGCATGAGGTGTTCGACGCCGGCCTGCCGCTGCTCGGCATCTGCTACGGCATGCAGACGCTGGCCGCGCAGCTGGGCGGGTCGACCGAAGCCGCCGACGCGCGCGAGTTCGGCCATGCGCAGGTCGAAGTGATCGCCCAGGATGCCTTGCTCGATGGCCTCAAGGATGAGCCCGGCTCGCCGCCCAGGCTGAACGTCTGGATGAGCCATGGCGACCACGTCGCCGTCGCGCCGCCGGGCTTCATCGTCACCGCGCGCACCGACCGCATCCCGGTCGCCGCGATGGCGAACGAGGAGAAGCGCTGGTACGGCGTGCAGTTCCATCCGGAGGTGACGCACACCAAGTCCGGGCAGGCGCTGCTGCGCCGCTTCGTGGTCGACATCTGCGGCTGCCAGACCTTGTGGACCGCCGAGCACATCATCGAGGACCAGATCGCGCGCGTGCGCGAGAAGGTCGGCAGCGATGAAGTCATCCTCGGCCTGTCGGGCGGCGTCGATTCCTCGGTGGTGGCGGCGTTGCTGCACCGCGCGATCGGGGATCAGCTGACCTGCGTGTTCGTCGACACCGGCCTGCTGCGCTATCAGGAAGGTGACCAGGTGATGGCGATGTTCGCCAACGAAGCCGACCAGGGCGGCATGGGCATCAAGGTCGTGCGCGTCAACGCCGCCGACCGCTACTTCGCCCGGCTCAAGGGCGTGTCCGACCCCGAAGCCAAGCGCAAGATCATCGGCAACCTGTTCATCGAGATCTTCGACGAGGAATCGGCGAAGCTCAGGAATGCGAAATGGCTCGCGCAGGGCACGATCTATCCGGACGTGATCGAGTCGGCCGGCAGCAAGACCGGCAAGGCCCACGTCATCAAGAGCCACCACAACGTCGGCGGCCTGCCCGAGGACATGAAGCTCGGCCTGGTCGAACCGCTGCGCGAACTGTTCAAGGACGAGGTGCGCAGGCTCGGCGTCGAACTCGGCCTGCCGCGTGAGATGGTGTACCGGCATCCGTTCCCGGGCCCGGGCCTGGGCGTGCGCATCCTCGGCGAAGTGCAGCCGGAATACGCCGACCTTCTGGCGCGCGCGGACCACATCTTCATCGACGAGCTGCGCAAGGCCGATTTGTACGACAGGACCAGCCAGGCATTCGCGGTCTTCCTGCCGGTGAAATCGGTCGGCGTCGTCGGCGATGCCCGCGCCTACGAATGGGTGATCGCCCTGCGTGCGGTCGAGACCGTCGACTTCATGACCGCGCACTGGGCGCACCTGCCTTACGAATTTCTCGGCAAGGTGTCGAACCGGATCATCAACGAACTGCGTGGCGTCTCGCGCGTCGTGTACGACATCAGCGGCAAGCCGCCCGCAACGATCGAATGGGAATGAATCGCCTGTGTGCGCGCCATGGCGCGCAGGCGATTCATTGACCCGCCATGGATGTCCGGGCCGGACGATCCGAAGCCCGAAAAGTTGCGCCATGGACGGCGGCCAGACTTCCAGTTGAGGGCGACGTGACAAATCCGGCTACCATGATGGCGACCGACGAACGCTGGATGCGCCATGCACTCGTGCTCGCCGACCGCGCGCAGCACGAAGATGACGAGATTCC
>Ga0310810_10010787_pt1 | contig 10658 bp, 10 predicted proteins | sample NCmetagenome_FD_207641 | JGI IMG/M metagenome (GOLD analysis project Ga0310810, IMG submission 207641) | Soil microbial communities from experimental microcosm in Duke University, North Carolina, United States - NC | ecosystem: Engineered > Artificial ecosystem > Soil microcosm > Unclassified ... | reverse complement strand
AAGCGGCCGCGCGGATGCTCGGCCTCAGCCGCCGTGCGCTCTACCGCCGCCTCGAACGATTGGATCTCGGAGAGACTATCTCGCGCCGCACCGCGCCCGATACGCTGGGCGCTTAGCGGCCGGGGGGTCACCGGCCCAGTCAACTCCCAATTCCCAATTCCCAACTCCCAATTCCCAACTCCCAAAATTCCCATTTGGGCGTTGGAGTTGAGGCTTGGGAGTTGGGCGTTGGGGAATTGGGCGTTGGGCGTTGGGAGTTGGGAGTTGGGAGTTGACAGCGAGCCCCGCCGACAGCCGGGCGAGTTACAATTCGGTCACCCGTGTCCCCACTCGAGCCGGTGATCGGGCTGGAGATCCACGCCCAGCTCCTGACCGACACCAAGATTTTCTGCGGCTGCAGCACGCGGTTCGGCGCCGAGCCGAACACCGCCTTGTGCCCGGTGTGCCTCGGGCTGCCCGGGGCGCTCCCGGTCCTGAACGCCGCCGCCGTTTCGCTCGCAATCCGCGCGTCGCTCGCGCTCGGCTGCGAGGTGCACGAGACGTCCGTCTTCGCGCGGAAGAATTACTTTTATCCCGATCTTCCGAAGGGCTATCAGATCACCCAGTACGACCGTCCGCTCGCCACGCGCGGACGCGTGAACGTCACGACCGATGCGGGTGCGGTGACGCTCGGCATCACGCGCGTGCACCTGGAGGAGGACGCCGGCAAGTCGCTCCATGACGGCTTTCCGGAATGCGAGGTCGTCACCCGACTCGATTTCAACCGCAGCGGCGTACCGCTCATCGAGATCGTCTCGGAGCCCGACCTTCGGTCGCCTGCCGACGCCGCCGCGGCGTTTGCGGCCATTCGCGAGATCCTCGTGGCCGTCGGGGCCAACGACGGCAACATGGAAGAGGGCAGCCTGCGGTGCGACGCGAACGTGTCGGTCCGCGTTGATGCGTCGGCGCCGTTCGGCGCAAAAACCGAGCTGAAGAACCTCAACTCGTTCCGCCACGTCGAGCGCGCGCTCGCGTTCGAGATCGAGCGGCACACGACGGCGATTCAGAACGGTGAGCGGCTCGAGCGCGAAACGCGGTTGTGGGACCCCGCCGCCGGCCGCAGCCGCTCGATGCGTTCGAAGGAAGACGCGGAAGACTACCGGTATTTCCCCGACCCCGATCTGCCGCCGCTGCATCTCTCGCGCGAGGCGATCGAGCGCGTGCGCCAGGCCATGCCGGAGCTGCCGCAGGCACGCCGCGAGCGTTTCGTCACCGAGTACGCGCTGCCGCCCTATGACGCGGACGTGCTGACGCAGTCGGCCGCGGTGGCGGATTTCTTCGAGCGCGTCGCCCGCGCCGCCGGCAACGCCAAAGCCGCCAGCAACTGGGTCATGGGCGACGTCCTCCGGAAGCTGAAAGAGATGAAGCTCGCCGATGACGCGATCCCCTTGACGCCGGACGCGCTCGCCGGGCTGATCCGTCTGCTCGACGCGGGACAGATCACCGGGCCGGTCGCGAAGGATGTCTTCGAGAAGATGTTCGCGACGGGCCGTCCGGCGGCAGAGATCATCGCCGCGGAGGGACTCGGGCGGATTGCGGACACCGCGACGATCGATGCGCAGGTGCGCGCCGTACTCGACGCCAATGCGGCAGCGGTCGAGGAATATCGGGCCGGGAAGACGAAGACGTTCGGGTTCCTCGTCGGCCAGGTCATGAAGGCGATGGCCGGCCGCGGTGATCCCGCGCTCGTCAACGAGGCGCTGCGGCGCGCGCTCTCCGACGCCGGCGGGGGCCGCCGGTGATCGACGTTCAGCAGGTCTCGAAGATGTTCAGCCGCAGCGTGTATGCGCTGCGCGGGCTGTCGCTGCACGTCGACAAAGGGGAGTTCGTCTTCCTGACAGGCCCGAGCGGCGCCGGCAAGTCGACGCTGCTGCGCCTGCTGCTGCGGCAGGACGTGCCGTCGGAAGGCCGGGTGATCGTCGGCGGACGCGATCTCGCGCAGTTGTCGCCCCGGCAGGTGCAGGCGTACCGTCGCTCGCTCGGGTTCGTGTTCCAGGATTTCAAGCTGCTGCCGAACAAAACGGTCGTCGAAAACGTCTCGTTCGTTTCGCGTGTGCTCGGGATCGCGCCGGCCTACCAACAGCGCCGCACGTTTCAGGTGCTCAAGTGGGTCGGTCTGCAACATCGGATGAACGCCTATCCGCTCGAGCTGTCCGGCGGGGAGCAGCAGCGCGTGGCGATCGCTCGTGCGCTCGTCAACGATCCCGTCGTCATTCTCGCGGACGAACCGACGGGGAACCTCGATCCGGATCTCTCGCTCGAGATCATGAATCTGCTGCGCGAGATCAACGCCCGCGGGACGACGGTCGTCGTCGCGACGCACGATCGCGAGCTGATCCGGCGGGTGGGGCGCCGCACCCTCACGCTCGATCACGGCCGCGTCGTGGAGTTGAGCTGATGCGGGCGCTGCAGTACTTCCTCGAAGAGGCGTTTGCCAGCCTGAGCCACCGGTGGCGGCCGGCGATCGTGTCGGTCGTGACGATCGCGGCCGGACTCTTCGTCCTTGGATTCTTCCTGCTGGTGAACACCAACCTGCAGCGGCTCGTCTCGCGCTGGACGGACGCGGCGGAACTCGCAGTGTATCTGCGCGACGATGCGACGCAGGAACAGAGCGACACCGTCCGGACCATGATCCAGAGCAGCGGCCTTGCGGCGGAGGTGCACTTCGCATCGAAGGACGAAGCGCGGCGGCAGTTCTCGGAAGACTTTCCGGACCTCGCGCCTGCCGCCGGCTCGCTCGAGCGCAATCCCTTCCCGGCGTCCTACGAGGTCCGCCTGAACAATCGCGCGCAGGACGCAACGACGGCCATCGACCGGATGGCGGCCGCGCTCGGGTCCCTGCCGGGCGTTGCCGACGTGCGATACGACCGTCGATGGCTTTCCCGGCTGGAGACGGTGGTTAGAGTCATCCGTGGTGTAGGCCTCCTGCTGGTGCTCCTGTTGGCATGTGCCAGCGCGCTGACGGTTGCCAGCGTCGTGAGGCTCGCCGCCTCCGCCCGCCATGACGAGATTGAAATCATGCAGCTTGTCGGGGCGCCGTTGTCCTACATTCGCGGGCCTTTGGTGCTCGAAGGTCTGCTCCAGGGCGGACTTGGTGCGCTCCTGGGCGTTGTCCTGCTGGTGGCTGCGTTCACGGCGGTCAAGGCACGTTACGCGGCGTTCATGCACGACGCCATCGGACTGACCGGGGTCTCGTTCGTTCCCGTCCAGCTGGTAGCGTTGCTGATCGTCGGCGGGATGGCGCTCGGGTGCGTCGGGGGGTTGATTGCGGCCCGATCTCTCCGCTGAGCTGCAGATTTCGTTGACACCGGAAGGAGCTCACAAGTAGACTCGAAACATCACCCCTAATATGCACGCGAGGAGTCGCATGGCACGCGTCAGCCCCGTCCGGGTTTCGAGCGCACCTGTCAGCCTGTTGTCCGACTTCTACCGCCAGGAGTTCCTGAAACATCGCGAGTGCCTGGCGCGTCAGCGTGAGTATTATTCGGAGCGTGCCATCACAGATGCCGATGGCGCGATCGCGCTGGTGCTCAAACAGCTCGACGCCATTTGCGCCAAAGACGACGCGCAACAGGTCATGAGTCGCCTCCTCCGAAGCTTCGATATCGTCACCGGCCTCTCCGCTCTCGAACCCCGCCAGCTGCACTGACCGCAAAGATCGCGCAAAGATCTAAAGATCTAAAGATCTAAAGATCGCAAAGATCTGAAGATTGCCAAGATCGCAAACATTGCAAAGATGTTGCGAGAGAATCCCGCAAAGATCGCAACCCGTGACGGACCCAAAGATTTCACGATCTAGAATCTGAGCATCACGAACGACGACCCTCAAATCCGCGTTCGGCTTCGCCGCGATGCTGCTGCGGTTGTCCATGCGGCTATCCGTGCGGGCGAACCTGGGCGTCTCCTGAGCTCGGCGGTGGAGCGTCATCCGCTTCCGGATGGCCCGCTGAACGTCGTGTCGGCCGGCAAAGCGGCGCGTCCGATGCTCGACGCGCTGGTGAGGGCGCATCGAAGCCGCCTGCGCGACGTCGCGATCGGGGCCGGCGGCCACCCTGTCCCCGATGCCACGAGCGTCGAGGCGGGACTGCGCGCGCTGGCGGTCGCCAATGCTGCGAGATTGAGAGGGGAGTGGCTGGTCGTGCTGCTCTCGGGAGGCGCCTCGGCGATGATGGAACTGCCCGTCGATGGGGTGACGCTCGACGATCTGTCGGCGACGACTCGACTGCTCCTCGCCAGCGGCCTTCCGATCGCGCGGATGAATGCCGTGAGGAAACACCTGTCGGCCATCAAGGGCGGCCAGCTCGGGGCCGCGGCGCGGCAGACGATGACGTATGCGCTGTCGGACGTCCACGCACCGGTGGAGAACGATCCCTCGGTCATCGGCTCCGGACCGACGGTCGCAGACGCATCCACATACCAGGACGCAATCGACGCGCTGGATCGCGCGGAACTGACCGGGCGCGTGCCATCCGCCGTTCGTGAGTGGCTGGCGGCAGGCGCTGCCGGAACACATCCCGAGACTCCCAAACCCGGCGACGATCGGCTGAGCGATTCGCGCTTCTTCATCGCGGGCGATCGGCGAACGGTCGTCAACGCGGCAGCGGCCGAAGCGCGTTCGCGCGGATACGACGTGACCACGATTGACCGGCCGATTCTCGGCGAAGCACGTGATGCCGCAAAAGCATTCATCGACGCGGCGCCTGGCGGCGGCCGTCCGGCCGCACTGATCGGCGGAGGCGAAACCACGGTGACGCTGCCGGCTGACGGCCCCATCGGCCGCGGTGGGCGGAATCAGGAGTTCGCCCTCGCTGCCGCGCGCGCGCTTCCCCCGCTGGCGCCAGCCATATTGGTGAGTGCCGGCACCGACGGCATCGATGGCACGACCGATGCGGCGGGCGCGTTTGCCGACGAGACGACGGTCCGCCGAGCCGCCGCGGCCGGAACCGACGTCGAGGCGGCGCTCCGTGCGCACGCCTCGTACGACGTCTTTGCCCGGCTCGACGACCTGCTCGTCACCGGACCCACCGGCACAAATTTAGGCGACCTCCAGGTGCTGCTGCTCGCCCCGCCCGTGCCATGATGCCGCTATGAATCGACCGAAGCTGGCGCTCATCGCGCTCGTCGTTCTGATCGTCGTGTTCGGGATCGGCTATGCGCTCGGCGCATCGGGCCGGCGCACCGCGGAGCAGGCGCTGTCGGGAACGGAGCAGCAGATCGACACGGCGACCGCCCGAAGCCTGCTGCTCCAGGCGCGGGTCAGCCTTTACAACGTGAACTTCGGCGACGCACAACGGCAGTTGCAGGATGCGCTGGCCCCGCTCACGCGCGTGCGCCAGCGCTTTCAGAAGGACGGCAACGACTCCGCCGTCGCGAGCCTGAGCGCCGCGGTCGAACACACCCAGCAGGCGCAGACGCTCGCGGGAAAACTGGACCAGGCCGCGAACACGCAGGCGATGCAGGCGCTCCAGGCACTCGACGCTGCAAAATGAACAGAAGTCAGAATTGAGAAGTCAGAAGTCAGAATGGGGAACCTATTCTGTATTCCGACTTCTGTATTCAGAATTCTTCTCACCGCAGAATCGTCAGCTTCGCTTCCACCTTCACCTTGCGGTCGCTGATTGGATCGGCCGATTGCGAGATCAACACTGGCTTGCCGTCTTCCAGGACGACGGCGAGGCTCTCGTTGACGTTCGGCGGCAACCCGTTCGAATCGGCTTTCGATCCCGCTGCCGCCGGCGGCGCCATGAACGCGTCGATCGCGGGCCGGTATTCGATCGTCAACTCCACACGGACGCGGTTGTCGCGCAGGAGCGTCGGCCGCGCGTCGACGTTCAAAATCACCGGCAGCCGGCGGTTGTCCGCCGTCGTTACTTCTCCCTGCGTGCGGATGCGTCCCCAATACCGATCTGCCGTCATGATCGACACGCTCTTGGAGATCGGCTGTCCGGTGCCCCTGTCGTCCGTGATCGTCAGGTCGATGCGCGTGTTCACCGGCTGGCCGCTCTCGGCCTGAACGCGCTCGGCGGTCTCGGCGGCTTGCTTGATCAGTTTCGCCTGTGCTTCCTTGACAGCGGCGTCTGGCTTTTGCTGCTGCGCATTGACGAACGATGCGGCAAACACCAGCAGTGCGCTCACGATCACCATTTTCTTCATCTGTCTACTCCTCGTGCCGCGTCGGACGGCATGGCGAGCGCCGGCAGATCGAGTGCGGTGACTCGAAGCGGCGCGGGTTGTATCGAAGTCAAGGGGGTCGGCGGCAGCGTCGCCAGCGTATCGACGGACAGCGGTTTGGGAGCGGTCAGGGCATCTATGCCCGCGGCTGCCGGTTCGGCGATTGAAGCCGCCGTAACGATTCTGCGTCGCTTGCGATCGGCCTCTCTGTTGAACGTCGTCTGCCGCGGCTGGACCACGGTGGCTTCGTGCGGTCCCGCGACGTCCGCCACAGGCGTCGGCAATTGCACGTCCCGGCCGGCGAGAAGGTGCGGCGGGCGCTCGGTGGTCCCCCACGGCGCCAAGACGATCGCCAGCACGATGGCGGCGGCCCCCACGCCCGCGGGAATCAAAGACGCCATACGGGGTCGGTGTGGGCGGCGTGCATCCATCGACGCGCGCACGCGCGCACCAAAGACCTCGGACGGCTCCGCGTCGAGCAGCGAACGCACCGCGCGATCGATTTCGCGGTCCAGATCAGCGGACATCGAACAATCCTTTCGATTCCAGCTTCATCCGCAACACCCGGCGCGCTTCGGAGACGCGCCATTTGACCGTACCGAGCGGAATCGCGAGCATCGACGCGATCTCGTCGTACGAGTACTCACCCGACCCGGCAAGCAGCAGGGTGTCGCGGAGCTTGCGCGGCAGCGCGTGTATCAGCCGCCGCAGTTCGCGCTGCAGTTCGGTCGCCATCAGTGTCTGCTCCTGCGAGCGACGGGTCTCGGGAACGTCGTCCACGGGATTGGCCTCATCCTCAGCGCGCGAAACGGCCACACGCTGCATCCACCGGACGACGCTCTTACGGCGATCGATGGCTTTCCGCCAGGTGATCGCCAGCAGCCACGTCTTGAAACTCGCCTCGCCCCGAAAGGTGTCCAACTTCTGGAACGCCGTCACGAAGGCTTCTTGCGCCACGTCCTCGGCCTCGGCCGGAGAGCCCACCGCGGCCAGCGCGGCGCGAAAAACCGCTCTCCGGTGGCGGTCGACGAGATCGCCAAAGGCACGAGCGTCCCCCGCCTGCGCGAGCCGCACCAGCATCCCGTCGTCCGGCTCGGCAGCCTCGAGTGCGTTCACACGGTCATTAGAGGGCCTGACCGGCACGTCGGTTGGGATTTTGTGCGGTTCCGGGACGGCTGGAAAAGCGCCCTTGTGTTGTGGTTTGCTGGGTCGTGTGAACAGCGACCAACTGCTGACGCTCATCCGCGACCGGGTAGAGCACCCCGCAACCATCCGGGAACTGCTGCAACGGCTCAAGATCCCCAAGGAGCAGCGCTCATCGCTCACGCGTCTCCTGAAGCAATTGGTCGAAAGCGGCCACCTGATTGAGACGCGCGGGAATCGATACGGCCTGCCCGACCGGATGAACCTGGTGGTCGGCCGCGTGCAGACGAACCCGCGCGGCTTCGGCTTCGTCGTGCCCGATCGGCCCCTCGAAGGGGTGGACGGGGACATCTTCATCGCGGGCAGCAATCTGAATCAGGCGGTTCACGGCGACCGCGTCGTCGCGCGGATCGAGCACGCGCGCGGCGAACGCGTCGAAGGGCGGATCGTCCGCATCCTGCAGCGCGGGTCTTCGACGATCGTCGGTCGCTACGACGTCGACGAGAGAGGCATGGGATTTCTCGTGCCCTTCGATCGCCGGGTGATCGTGGACGTGCTGATTCCGGATACCGAGCGCGGCGCCGCGCAGCCGGGCGACATGGTCGTCGTCGAAATCACGCGCTGGCCGACGCCAACCCGCACGCCGCTCGGCCGCGTCATCGACGTGCTGGGCGACATCGACGAGCCTGGCGTCGATACCGAAATCATCATCCGCAAGTACGGCATCAACGACGCGCACACCGAAGAGGCCGTCGAACAGGCACGCCGGCTCGGTACCGCCGTCACCGAACGCGACGTGCGCGGCCGGACGGATTTCCGCGGCACCACGACCGTCACCATCGACGGCGAAACGGCGCGCGACTTCGACGACGCGATCACAATCGAGAAGCTGCCCAGCGGCAACTACTGGCTCGGCGTGCACATCGCCGACGTCGCGCACTACGTCCAGGAGGGCAGCGCGCTCGACGAAGAAGCCTACGAACGCGGTACGTCGGTCTACTTCCCGGAGCGGGCCGTCCACATGTTTCCCTCGGAGCTGGCCACAGGGCTCTGCAGCCTCAACCCGCACGTCGATCGGCTCGTGCAATCGTGCCTGATGGAGATCGATCGCCGCGGCGACGTCGTGCGGTACGAATTCCACGACGGCGTGATCCACAGCGACGCGCGCATGACGTACACGGACGTGAACGCAATCCTGACCGATCACGACGCCGAGACGACCAGGAAGTACAGTGCGCTGGTCCCGATGTTCGAGATCATGCAGGAACTGTTCGAGATCCTGCACGCGCGCAGGCGCCGCCGCGGCTCGATCGACTTCGACCTGAAGGAACCCTACATCGTCCTCGACGACGAGGGCATGGTGGAGGACATCATCGCCGCCGAACGGAACGTTGCGCACCGCATCATCGAAGAGTTCATGCTGATCGCGAACGAAACCGTGGCGGGGTATCTCGACGGGCACGATGTGCCGACGTTGTATCGCATCCACGAGGAGCCGGATCCGCTCAAAGTCGAGGAGTTCGAGGAGTTCGTCTCGACGCTCGGCTACAGTCTGGCGGCGCCTGCGGGCGCGGTTCGTCCCCGTCACTTCCAGAAGCTCGTCGAACGGATTGCCGGGAAACCCGAAGAGAAGCCGATTGCGTTTCTGATGCTGCGGACGATGCAGAAGGCGCGATATGAGCCGACCAACGAGGGGCATTTCGGACTCGCCGCGGAGAGTTACACGCATTTCACGTCGCCAATCAGGCGATACCCCGATCTCGTCGTGCACCGATCGCTGCGCGAAGCGCGCCACGGCATGTCCGACGAACGGCGCGAGCAGCTCGCGGAAGACCTGCCGGACATCGCGCGGCATACGTCCGAGCGCGAGCGCCGCGCCACAGACGCCGAGCGCGAACTCGTGCAGTGGAAGAAGGTCCGCTTCATGGCGGACAAGGTCGGCGACGAGTTCGACGGCTACATCACGGGCGTTGCGGCGTTCGGGCTCTACGTCGAGCTGATCGAGCACTTCGTCGAGGGCATGGTGCACGTATCGACGATGGCCGACGACTACTATCGGTTCGTGGAGCGTGCGCACATCCTGCGAGGCGAGCATACCGGGCGCGTCTATCGCCTGGGCGATCGCGTCCGCGTGCAGGTGATCAAAGTCGACATGGAGCGGCGCCAGGTCGATCTCGGGCTGGTCGAGATTCTGGACAAGGTCCGCGCGTCCGAACGGAATCGCGGGGCGCGGCGCAGCAAGGCCGAACCCAAATCGGAGCGGCACCTGAAGGCGGCGGGTGGGAAGCGCAAGCCGCGTCCCGGACGCCGGGAGCGGGAGAAGCGCCGCCGGTGAACCGCTCCATCGTCATCGGCACCGCCGGGCACATCGATCACGGCAAGAGTGCACTGGTCCGCGCGCTGACGGGGACGGATCCGGACCGGCTGAAGGAAGAGCAGGCGCGCGGCATCACCATCGATCTGGGATTTGCGCATACGTCTATCGCAGGCGACGACATCGCGTTCGTCGACGTGCCCGGGCACGAGCGGTTCGTCAAGAACATGCTGGCTGGCGCGGGCGGCATCGATGCGGTTCTGTTCGTCGTCGCCGCCGACGAATCCGTGATGCCGCAGACGCGGGAACACTTCGCAATCTGCCGTCTGCTCGGCGTGCGCGCGGGAGTGATCGCGCTGACGAAGATCGATCTCGCCGATCCCGACATCATCGAGCTGGCGATGATGGACGTGCGGGAGCTCGCGGCCGGTTCGTTCCTGAGCGCCGCGCCCGTCGTGCCTGTTTCAGCGAAGACGGGCGCAGGGCTCGACGATCTCCGGCGAGCGCTGGCGAGCATGTCCGAGCGGATTCCCGAGCGCGCCGTCGTCGGGCTGCCGCCGCGGCTCCCGGTGGATCGCGTGTTCTCGATGCGGGGGTTCGGAACCGTCGTCACCGGCACGCTCACATCCGGCACCTTGCGGGCAGACGACGAGCTCGTGCTCCTGCCCCGAGGGCGGCGCGTGAAGGTCCGGGGACTGCAAGTGCACGGGCAGGCACGCGATCACGCGACGGCTGGACGACGAGTCGCGGTGAACCTGGGCGGTGTCGAACGCACTGACGTGGAGCGCGGCGACACCTTGACGGCGGCGGACGCATTCGAGGTCACCCGCCGCATCGACGTTCGACTCGAGATGCTCGCTGATGCGCCTGAACTGAAGCACGGTGCACGTGTGCGGTTTCATCATGGGACAACCGAGGTGCTCGGCCGCGTCGCGCTGGGCCCGGATCGTTTCGCCCGAATCCGTCTCGAAGGTCCGGCGGTGCTCACCCG
>Ga0310810_10010785_pt1 | contig 10659 bp, 7 predicted proteins | sample NCmetagenome_FD_207641 | JGI IMG/M metagenome (GOLD analysis project Ga0310810, IMG submission 207641) | Soil microbial communities from experimental microcosm in Duke University, North Carolina, United States - NC | ecosystem: Engineered > Artificial ecosystem > Soil microcosm > Unclassified ... | reverse complement strand
CCACGATGCCGAGACCGAGATCGCGCAGGTGCCGCAAAGGCGCAATGTCGTTGGAGAACAGGCGATTCAGCGCGTCGGTCGATGCCGCCAGGGCAAAGGAATCGAACCGCCGCCAGCGCTCATACCGCTTCAAAGTATCCAGCGCGCCGATATCGCGGCCCAGCCTCGCCGCATCCAGCAACACTTCCGCCAGAGCGGCGGCATCCTTCAGGCCCAGATTCAAGCCCTGTCCGGCTATTGGGTGTATGCCGTGGGCGCAGTCGCCCGCCAGCGCAAAGCGCGGCCGCACAAACTCCCGTGCCAGATGAAAAGACAAGGGATAAGACCAGCGCGGGCCCGCAGCCTTGGTTTTTCCCAGATGCGCGCCGAACCGTTGGGCCAGCTCGGCGTTGAATCGTTCCTCATCCAGCGCCAGCAGTCCCGGCGCCTTGGTTTTCGTTTCCGTCCACACCAGCGAGGAACGGTTTCCCGTCATGGGCAGAATGGCGAACGGACCCGAGGGCAGGAAATGCTCATAGGCCACGCCATTGTGCGGCTTTTCATGTTCCACCGTGGCGACAATGCCGGTTTGGGGATAGGACCAGCCGATGATCTGCATCCCCATCTGGGACCGCAGAGCGGATTCACGGCCGTCGGCGGCGATCGCCAGGGCGGCGGAAATCTCCGTGCCATCGGCAAGCCGTACCACCGTGGCACCGGGATTGACCGTCAACGATGTCACGGCCGCAGGCGCCATCAACTCCAGATTGGTGCTGGCCGCCACCGCCTCATACAGCGCAGCGCGGATATGCCGGTTCTCGGCGATGTGACCCAGCGCCTCGGCACCCACTTCCTCGGCATCGAAATGCAGCGAGAAGGGTGACGCCGGTTTTCCCACCTGACCGTCACTGACCAGGATCTCGCGGATCGGCTGGGCGTCAGGTTGAAGCTGATCCCACACCCCCAGCACCTTCAGCATCCGCACACTGGCATAGGCCAGCGCCGAGACCCGGCCATCGAACTTGGGCTCCAGCACCTTGGCGGGCGGCGCGGCGTCGACGACCAGGGTTTTGAAGCCGCCCTGGGCCAGCGCCAGGCCCAGCGGCAGGCCCACCATGCCCCCGCCGCTGATCAGAATATCGACATGCCTCAAGGCACCAATCCTTTGCCTAAATTATGTGCAAAAAGCCAATTTTGCTTAAATACCGGGCAAAACAGGCTGCCTGTTTTTGAGTCACTCACGGCCGATTTTTTGCCAAAAACCATTTCCTGCCAAACCCTTAGTCAACCGCCCAGCAATTGGCCCGCTTCTTGATAATTCGTTAAAGCCGGGCGCTCGTCCGGCGCTGGCAATAACACGACGGAAGGACGGCAGATGAAGCTTATTACGGCGATCATCAAACCCTTCAAGCTCGACGAAGTGCGCGAATCTCTTTCCGCGCTCGGCGTCCAGGGCATGACGGTGACTGAGGTCAAGGGCTATGGGCGGCAAAAGGGGCATACGGAGATCTATCGCGGCGCAGAATATGCCGTGAGCTTCCTGCCCAAGCTCAAAATCGAAGTGGCAGTGAAGAGCGAGATGCTCGACGCGGTGATCGACGCGATTACCTCGAAAGCAAAGACCGGCCAGATCGGCGACGGAAAGATTTTCGTCACGCCGCTCGAGCAGGTCGTGCGTATCCGCACCGGCGAAACGGATGGTGACGCGCTGTAAGCCGCAAGGCCAAAGCACGTCCAAAAGGGGATTGAACATGAGAATTGAAAATTTGAAGAAAGCGGGAATCGCAACGCTTGCCGGACTCGGCACGCTTGCCATGACCGCGGGCGCCGCCTTCGCGGCGGACGCGCCCAAGGATCCGTTGAATTCGGGCGACACCGCCTGGATGATCACCTCATCGGCGCTGGTGCTGATGATGACCATCCCGGGCCTGGGCCTGTTCTATGGCGGCATGGTGCGCAAGAAGAACGTGCTGGCGACGCTGGCGCAAAGCTTCGGCGCAACCGCGCTGATCACGGTGCTGTGGATGGTGATCGGCTACTCCATCGCCTTCACGCCCAATGGCGATGCGGGCATGAATGCCTGGATCGGCGGCTTCGGCTCGCTGTTCCTCAGCAAGGTGACGCTGACCTCCATCAACTCGCTGGCTCCGACCATTCCGGAGTCGGTCTATATGTTCTTCCAGATGACCTTCGCCATCATCACCCCGGCGCTGATCGCGGGTGCCCTGGCGGATCGCATGAAGTTCTCCGCCTTCCTGTGGTTCATGGGTCTGTGGCTGCTGTTCGTCTATTGCCCCATCGCCCATTGGGTGTGGGGCGGCGGCTGGCTGGGCACTGCCGGCGCGATGGACTATGCCGGCGGCTCGGTGGTGCACTTGAACGCCGGTACGGCGGCGCTGGTGACCTGCATCGTGCTGGGCAAGCGCATCGGTTACGGCCATGAGAACATGTCGCCGCACAACCTGGTGCTGTCGGTGATCGGCGCCTCGCTGCTGTGGGTCGGCTGGTTCGGCTTCAATGCCGGCTCCGCCGTCACCGCCGGTTACAATGCCGGTATGGCTGCCGCCGCGACCCAGATCGCGACTGCCGCTGCGGCGCTGTCCTGGATGTTCGCCGAATGGATCGTAGCCAAGAAGCCTTCCGTCCTGGCCATGATCTCCGGCGCCGTCGCGGGCCTGGTGGCCATTACCCCGGCGTCCGGCTTCGTCGATCCGGTGGGTGCGCTGATCATCGGCCTGACGGCCGGCGTGGTCTGCTACATCTCGGCGGTCTGGGTGAAGAAGGCGCTGGGCTATGACGACAGCCTGGACGCCTGGGGCGTGCACGGTGTGGGCGGCGCGCTCGGCGCCATCATGACCGGCATGTTCGCCAAGGGCTCCATCAACTCGGTCTATCCGAAAGGCGGCTGGCTGACGGACGGCAACTTCGACCAGATGATCGCCCAGTTCAAGGATGTGGGCGCGGTGTTCATCTATTGCGCCGTGGTGACCTTCATCATCCTGAAGGTGATCGACATGATCGTCGGCCTGCGCGTCTCGCCGGAAGTTGAAGTCGAAGGCCTCGACATCAATCTGCACGGCGAAACGGTGCACGACTAAGAGTAACTCTCCCTGAATGGACTGGGGCGCCAGCTTGTGCTGGCGCCCCTTTTCTTTGTGGGGCTGTTTTATTTTTGATCCCCCTCCGGCCTCGACTATCACGCATCCGCTTCGCGGCTGCGCCCGTCTCGGCCACCTCCCACTTTGGGCGTGCTTACGCACGCGAAGGGGGAGGCGGGTCATGGCCCTAGCGGATGGTCGCCGCGCGAAATGCGCGGCTCGAGAGTCTGGAACTGCCCGCCCCTTTCGCTCCTCTCCATGGCCGGGCTTGACCCGGCCATCCAGGGCCACTTACTCACACTCTGGTCTATTGCCCCTATGGGGTCTGAAAGTCTGGAGCCCTATTTGTCCTTCGCTGGCCGCCTTGCCCAACTGCCACCTGGTCCCTTCGCCCGGCTCGCGACCCTTCTGGGCGATATCAAGCCTGGCAAGGAGCCCATCAGCCTGGCCGTGGGCGATCCCAGTGGCGCGGTGCCGGAGTTTGTGAAAGAGGCTTTGGCCAAGTCTGCGGCAAGCTTCGGCCACTATCCCGCGATCATCGGCACCGAGGACTGGCGGCAGGCAGCGGCGGGATGGCTGAACCGCCGCTTTCATCTGAACGGCGCGATCGACGCCGAGAAAAATCTGCTGCCGCTCAACGGCACGCGCGAGGGATTGTTCTCAGTCCTGTTTCCCATCATGCCGGAGAGCAAGGCAGGCGCGCGCCCCATCGTTGCCATGCCCAATCCTTTCTATCAATGCTATGCGGCCGCCGCGCTGGGATCGGGCGCCGAGCCGCTGTATGTGCCGTCGCTCAAGGAGAACGGTTTCCTGCCGGATTTTGCCGCGCTTCCGCAGGCGGCGCTGGAACGACTGGCGGCGGTATATGTCTGTTCGCCTTCCAATCCCGAAGGCGCGGTCGCCGATAGCGCCTATTGGCAAAAACTGTTTCAGCTGGCCGAACAGTATGACTTCGTCGTGCTGGCGGACGAATGCTATGCCGACATCTGGTTCGACCGGGAGCCGGATTGCGCGCTTCCCGTCCGCATGAGCCAGTCTGGCGGCTTCTCTCGCCTGCTGAGTTTTCATTCCCTCTCCAAACGCTCCGGCCTGCCCGGCCTGCGCTCCGGCATGGTGGCGGGCGATGCGGGTCTGATCGAAAAGTTCCGCGCCTTTCGCAATGTCGCCGGCCCCACCGTGCCGACGCCTTTGCTGGCGGCCAGCGCCGCCTGCTGGCGCGACGAGGGTCATGTGACCGCCAATCGAATCGCCTATCAGGAAAAAATGACGGCGGCAGAGACCATCCTGGGCAATCGCATGACCCGGCCGGAGGGTGGATTCTTCCTCTGGCTCCAGGTCGGCAATGGCGAGGAATTCGCGCGCCGGGCCTGGGCGCAGCAGGGGGTCAGAATCCTCCCCGGCGCCTATATGGGTAGGGAAATTTTGACCGGAAAAACCCAGTCAAATCCTGGCTTTTCCTATGTCCGGGTGGCACTCGTTAACGACTTATCAACCATTAAGACCGCACTCGAAAGACTGAGAGAAATTCTCTAGGCGAGCTGCCCGGGCCTGCCTCTTCTTGGGGCGGCGGCCAGGAGGGGATTGAACATGGGTACTTCACGAATGATCGGCGGCGTCTACCACCCCCGTGCCCGGGGCGGCGCGATGAGCGACGCCCTGACAGACGCCAAATACGCCATGAACCGGCTGATGCGGGTCGCAGCCCTGCGCGGTGCGGGCCTGGTCCTGATCCTGGCAGCAGCGACAGCCTTGGTCGCGCTGGTCAGCTATTCCTCCGACGATGCCAGCCTGAACAATGCCAACCTGCGCGACACGAGCAATTTGCTGGGCGCGTTTGGCGCGGTGGCGGCCGACCTGATGCTGCAGCTCTTCGGCTGGGCGGCGCTGGCCTTCCTGGCGCCCCTGTTGGTGTGGGGCACGCGTGCCCTGCGCGGCAAGTCGCTCAAATATGCCATGTGGCGGCTGGTGGCCTGGCCGCTGGGCACCATTACCGTCGCCGCCGGTCTGGGCCTGATGCCGCCGCTGGCAAGCCTGCCGGCTGGCGCAGGCGGCATGATCGGCATCGCGGCAAGCGGCCTTTCCGCCCATGCCGCCCAGGTGTGGCAGATGCCGTCTTTGACCTGGGCGCTGCCGCTGGTCCTGCTGATAGCGGGCCTTCCGCTGGCCTTCCTGGCCACGGGCCTGCGTTTCATGCCCATCGCGCGCGGCGTGATGGCCATCCCGTCGGGCACAAGATGGCTGGCGGGGCTGGTGACCAAGCGGCCGAAGATCCATTTCGGCCATGACGAAGAAGGCGAGCACGAATACGAGGACGATGAGGAAGGTACTTATCACCTGGATGAGAGCGAAGACGAGGATGGCGCTGAACGGCCGGAATCCGTCGCCGCCGCCCGGCTGGCCCGCCGCCTCGCCGATCGCCAGGAGAGCCGCGTGCGCCGCGATACCCGCACGGCGGCACCCAAGCGCGCCGACAAGCAGCCTGCGCTGAATCTGTCTTCCGGGGAATACCAGCTGCCCGCGCTGGGCCTTTTGACCGAAGCCCCCCCAGTCAAGGACACCCACACTTTGTCCGACGAGGCCCTGGAGGAAAATGCCCGCATGCTGGAAGCGGTGCTGACCGATTTCGGCGTCAAGGGCCGCATCACCGCGGTGCGTCCGGGTCCGGTCGTCACCCTGTATGAGTTCGAGCCCGCCGCCGGCGTCAAATCCAGCCGCGTGATCTCACTGTCCGACGATGTGGCGCGCAGCATGTCTGCGGTGGCGGCGCGCATCGCCACCATTTCAGGCCGCAATGTGATCGGCATCGAGCTGCCCAATCAATTCCGCGAAACCGTTTTCTTGCGCGAGATGTTCGCCAGCGGTGACTATGAAAAGGCGCGCGCGCCGCTGACCCTGGCGCTGGGCAAGACCATCGGCGGCGAGCCGGTAATGGCCGACCTGGCCAAGATGCCCCACTTGCTGGTCGCCGGTACCACCGGCTCGGGCAAGTCGGTGGGCCTGAACACCATGATCCTGTCGCTGCTCTACCGCATGTCGCCGCAGCAATGCCGCTTGATCATGATCGATCCCAAGATGCTGGAATTGTCGGTCTATGACGGCATTCCGCACCTTCTGTCGCCCGTGGTCACCGATCCGCGCAAGGCGGTGGTGGCGCTGAAATGGGCGGTGCGCGAAATGGAAGACCGCTACCGCAAGATGTCCAAGATGGGCGTTCGCGGCGTGGAAGCCTTCAATGAGCGCGTCCGCAAGGCCAAGGACAAGGGCGAGGTCCTCAAGCGCACGGTGCAGACCGGCTTTGACCGCGAAACCGGCAAGCCGATCTATGAGGACGAGAATCTGGAATTCGAAGCCATGCCCTATATCGTGGTGGTGGTGGACGAAGTCGCGGACCTGATGATGATCTCGGGCAAGGAGATCGAAGGCGCGGTGCAACGCCTGGCCCAGATGGCGCGCGCCGCCGGCATCCATCTGATCGCCGCCACCCAGCGTCCGTCGGTGGACGTGATCACCGGCACCATCAAGGCCAATTTCCCCACTCGCATCTCCTTCCAGGTGACGAGCAAGATCGACAGCCGCACCATCCTGGGCGAACAGGGCGCCGAGCAGCTGCTGGGCCAGGGCGACATGCTCTATATGGCGGCGGGCGGGCGCATCAAACGCATCCACGGTCCGTTCGTCTCCGACCATGAAGTCGAGGACGTGGTGCGCTTCCTGAAGTCGCAAGGGCAGCCGGAATATCTGGATGCCGTCACCGAAGAGCCGGACGAGGAGACCGACGATCCGTACGCCTTGCTGAGCGGCGGGGGAAATCGCGAATCCGGCGACGACCTGTACGACAAGGCGCTGGCCGTGGTGGCGCGGGACAAGAAGGCTTCGACCTCCTATATCCAGCGGCGCTTGCAGATCGGCTACAACCGCGCTGCCAGCCTGATCGAACGCATGGAGCAGGACGGCGTGGTGTCGGCCCCCAACCATAAAGGCGTACGAGAGGTTTTGCTGCCGGACCACGAACGCTAGACTCTTGCGTCAGTCCGCGTCGCCAGCGGAGTTTTTCGGATCGCCCGCCTGCGCGGGCTGAAACAAATCGGGCTGCAACACAAGCAACGCCGCACTTACCGTCTCGAAAACATTCTCCCGCCCGACTGCATCGGCAAGCCCGCCGCGTGCCACAATCTCGCGGAAACGTTCGCCGCCTCCGGCAAGAATGAAGATGACGTCGCGCTTTTTCAGCTCATCGACGAACGCGATGATCTCGTCCTGTGCCGTGGAATCCAGCGCCACCATCATTCGCGCATTGAGCAGGAACCACCGGACCTTGTGCGGATAGCTCTCGAAAGCGTGGCGGGCGCGTTGCCGGAACCAGCTCGCATTCAGGAACAGCGGCGAGCCTTCGAATTTGTAGACGAGAATATCCGGAATGGGCCGGGCGTTATCATGCTGTTCCAGATCATAGAGTCCGGTCATCCCCGGAATCACGCCTTGCAGCGCGCTTTTCGGCACGGAGGCATACCATAAGAGGTGCACCAGACTGGCGCCGATCGCGATCATGATGCCGTTCATCACGCCCAGCCAGACCACGGTGACGGCCGTCAGGAGGCCGAGCACGAGCTCGAAGCGCGATACGCGCCGCAGGTGCCAGAGGCTTTTCAGATCCATGAGATCGACGGCTGCCGAGGTAAGAATTGCCCCCAGCGCCGCGATGGGCAGGATGGAGAGCGGTTGGCTCAGGAATAGCGTCATCAGAATAAGTGCAATGGCGGCAAACACCGCCACCCAGCGCGTCTGGCCGCCGGTGGAAAGCGCCACTGCGGTGCGCGAATCGGCGCCCGACACCGGATATCCCATGCCCAGCGCGGATGCGATGTTGGCAAGGCCGAAGCCGCGAAGCTCGCGATTGGGCTCGACATCCTCCCGAAGCTGGGTGGCAAAGCTCCGCGCTGTCACGATGCCGCTTGAGAAACAGACCAGGGCGATGCCGAGTGCGTCGATCAGCAGGGGCGTCAAATCCGGCATTGCCGCGACATTCGGAAACGAAGGAAGGCTCAATCTGACGTTGCCGACCACAGCGAGGCCGGCCCCCCGGAGATCGAGCAGCCATGAAAGAGCAATGCCCGCAAACAGAATGGCGACAGCGGCCGGAATGACCGGGATGAAGCGCTTCAAAAGCCGTGCGCCAACGAACAAGGAGAGTCCGACGATCAACGTCGGCACATGGATCGCGCTGAATTTTGCGATCAGTTCCAGTGTCGGCGGCACGATTCCATCAGAGACGATCTTGACGCCCGTCAGGCTGTCATACTGGCCGACAAAAAGGCTGGCCGCGACGCCGATGAGATAGCCGTGCAGGATGGGCTTCGACAGCAGATTGGCGATGGCGCCAAGACGCAGGAGCGCTCCCGCCAGACAGAAAAGGCCCACAAAGAGCGCCAGGATGGCGGCGTCCAGACCACGGTCGCCGGTTCCGTGCGGACCAACCTGGGCAAGTGTCGCACCAATCAGAACACAGGTCGCGGTATCCGGGCCGACAATGATGCGAGAAGGACCGAAGGCGGCATATGCGACGGCCCCGAGGATTGCCGAGTATAGCCCCGCCTGTACCGGAAGACCGGTGAGTTTGACATAGGCAAGAACGATCGGGACCGACACCGTGGCGACGGCAAGACCGGCGGCCATGTCGCCAAACAGCCAGCTCCTCGGCAACTGCCGTGTGTTTGCCATTCTCGTGATCGACCACGTCCTTAACGAGGAGGGGAAACCGCGGATATCGGAGGCGATCTCGCAGCGCCAACTCCCGCAAATCCCTGCCATCCAGGAAGCTGCTGCGCCTCCACATCGGTATGGATCAACCTCACGGCTTCATCCATGGCGGCCTCGAAATCACTGTCGACATGCGATCTGGCGATGCGCCATCGCAGGAAATCGGCCCAGACGAAGTCGGTATAGGGAGATGACGTCTTGACATAGTGACCAAGCCTGCGGAGCGCCCCGGCAAGCGAACGAAATGGATCATCCTCCATGGAAAGAATGCTCGCAGGCATATGTTCGAATGGACGGTGAACACCCATCCCGTCGATTGGGCGGGCCCAGGACCGCCGCGCCATGGTGAGCCAGAAGGTGCCGGGATCCAGGTGGGAAAGGTCATCGGCGATCACCAGTCCGGCACGCTTGATGCCCATCCGGCAAAGCGCGATCGCGTAGTGATGGCCGTCATGCAGATAGGGTTCCCCCCCTGGTCCAAGGACCACCGAAAGCCATCTGGCTCGTGGCGTGGCGCGCGCTTCGAGCTTTTTCCTTTTTTCGCAGACCTCTCGAATTCCAACCGCAAATTGCGTCGGCCTGAGAGATAAAAGTTTGCCGGTCACGCAAAGACCCTGGGCCGGCGGGTCTCCTGCTGCTCTTCCGCCAATGATCGATGTGTCAGAGGTCATGCAGATACATGAAAGATCGATCAGGCAGGCTAGGTTGCGCTGGTCCGGGCCGCTGTAAGCCCTTGGTCCAATAATTGGCGATTTTGCAGGCGCTAACGCGCACCGGGTGCGCATGCCCGCCCGGGGGGCAAGAAAACTGGCGCACAGCCCGGCCGGAATCCGTAACGCCGGGAAGGGCAGAACAAAGAGAAGAGCCCGAGTGCAGGAGAACTGCACCCGGGCTCCCTGTTGGTCAGGTTGAAAGACTGTTAGTTGCCCGCGAAGCAGTAGAACAATCCGGCGCCGCCAGTGGCGACCAGATCGGGCTGGCTGCAGGAGCGCGACCCATGCGCCGCGTTCCAGGATGTGAAGTTGCGGTTGGTGGCGTTCGGCGGACCTTTGCCGTCATGATGGCCCAGCATGGCGGAGCCTTCGCCATTGCTCGTCCAATTCTTGCAAGTCGTGTCGGCGCTGATGGGAATATAGCGTCCGGAGGTGTCCGAACCCGTCAGGATGTCGTGGGTGTTGGGCGTATCGCCGGCGCCATTGACCAGGGCACCCTTCTCATTCACCAGCATTTCCTTGCTCAGCTTGGCACTGTGCAAGTCGTCGACATTGCGGGCGATGGTCACGCCCTTGGCATTGACCCAGGGGCCGCTGCCGATGCGGTCGCGGGCATCCACCGGCGCCGCACCACCTTGCACCGGTGTGGTGCTGAGATAGGCGTGCCAGTTGGTCTTGGTCGACCCGGCCGCCTTGGCCAGCGCCGCGCAATGGGCATCCGCCCCCGCCAGCCCGCCCAGATTGGCGCCGTCGCCCTTGCCCACGCTGGTGATGAAAAAGCTCATATTGCTGTTGGCGGTCTGCGCCTGTACCGCCACGCTGGTGAGACCGACACACGCGCCGGCAAAGGCCATAGAAACCCAAAACCCGTTCTTCATGGAAAATCCTCCCTCCCTGGTTGCGCGGGTATCACCCAGCCCAAATATGGCTTAAAAAGGGCAATACACGGTCCTCCGGATAGGGAATAAGGGAAGGGTATGTCGTATATCCAGGAGTCGCTGGGCAGCGGCGAAACCGTCGTCGTCTATGCCCGCTTCCACAAACTGTATGCACTGGGTGCCTGGCTGGCACTGCTGGTCCCGCTGCTCATATTCCTGGTGGCGCTGGTGCGG
>Ga0310810_10010784_pt1 | contig 10659 bp, 9 predicted proteins | sample NCmetagenome_FD_207641 | JGI IMG/M metagenome (GOLD analysis project Ga0310810, IMG submission 207641) | Soil microbial communities from experimental microcosm in Duke University, North Carolina, United States - NC | ecosystem: Engineered > Artificial ecosystem > Soil microcosm > Unclassified ... | reverse complement strand
TGGAAGGGACGGCGCGGCGGTTCAAAGGCAGGGTACCGAGCAGGTGCCGGTGCCGCCGAGCGTCAGGGAATACGAGGCGGCCGGCGCGCCGGCCGCCATGACGGTCAGGAGCAACCGCGTCCCGGTGACCATTCCCAGGAACTGCGCGGGCGGCGGCGGATCGATCGAGATCGGTCCGACTTCGATGCGATAGGTGCCACTCACTTGAAAGGTGCCGCGCGCATCGAGCGTCGGGCGCGGAAACTGGCCGTGGCCGCAGCCGACGACGAGGTTGCAGCCGGTGTCGGCAACGGACAGGCAGGCGTCGCCCGACCAGCGCCCGAGCGCGAGCGGCCCGGCCGCCGGACCCGCCGGCGTGCCGCCGCAAGACGCCATCAGAACGGCAACCGCAATCGTGACGAGCGTGAACGCCTTTCTGCTCATGCGTTGATGGCTGCCGCCCGCCCTGCCAGCCTTCTATCCCACGCGCCGGTTGTGCTCCGTCCTATACCTCGCGCCTGTCCAGCCCTCCGGTCCCGAGGACCCACAACCCGATGAGCCCCAGAAGCACGAGGTTCGGGAAAAGGAGCGGAGCCATCGGCGGCGCGCCGGTGAGGATGCGCTCGAACCAGGTGGCGCCCGGCTGGCGAAAGACGGATGCCGCGTGCAGGCCGAACCCGAGGAAGCCGACGGCCGCCTGCGCGAGGAGGACGTACGCCGACAGGCGGAGGTACCGCTCGTCGACTGGCACGAGGAACGGCACGATCAGGAAGCCGATCGCGCACGCGCTCGACGCCACCGGCACCCACTCCATCGGGTTGAAGAAACCGTTCTGCGCGTGATCGGTGAGGCTGAACACGAAATTGCCCGCGAAGCCGCCGAGCGCGAGCAGGAGGATCCACAGCGCCCAGTCGCGCGTGCCGGGAGCGACCAGCCGGTTGGCGATCAGCAGCAGGCCGAGGCCCGTGTAGGCGAGCGGCGCGGCGAACGGCGCCGCGTACGTCAGGCTGCGGACGGTACGCTCGTAGAAGAACTGGCTGTCGAGATGCAGGACCACGCCGGCCAGCCCGACGACGATTGACAACCAGCCGACGAGGTGCCCGACGTCGCGCCAGACGGCCGGCGCGCGCCGCCTGAGCGGGATGAGCACGGCCAGCACCAGCGCGCCGCCCGCCGAGAACGCCAGCGGGATGTACTCCGTCCCGCGGCGGAAGTGGTTCTCGGAATGCGCGAGGAAGATGTCGGCGGTGAGCCCCGCGAGGTTGCCGAGGACGAACAGCTCGACCCACAGCTGGCAGTCGCGCCGCCAGTCAACGCGCCCGCGATCCATGCTGCCGCCTGAGCTCCTCCGACATGGCGCGGAGCTGCACCGTCTTCGCGAGCATCGGGTAGTTGCCGTGCCACTGGACGAAGTCAGCGCCGCCCATGAACGCCGCATGCTTCGACGTCCGGCCGTCGTAGTGCCAGAGATCGAAATACACGAAGTCGATCGGCTCGGTGAAGGGCTTGCCCGTCAGCAGGCCGTCGTTTCTGAGAGACGTGACGATCGCCGCCGCCGCCTGCACCTTCACGTTCGTCGACGCGACGATCTTCTCGGCCTCGGCGTACACCCGCTCGACGAGGCCGGGCGTGTGGCACTGCGAGCAGAGCTGCTTCATCGCCGCCTGCGCGCGATCGTGGTTCGGCCGCGGCTTCGTCACGGCGTCCGCCAGGTAGTACGACAGCCGGTCCGACGGATCGTGCGTCACCTTCTGGCCGTTCAGCCCGCTCATGTGGCACGTCGCGCACGTCGGCACGAACATGTCGCGCGTCGTCAGCGCGCCGGGCGGCGCGTCGAGGTTGAGCAGGTGCTCCTGCGCGGTGAACATCACACCGTGCTTCGACTCCTCGTAGATCTCGATCTGCGAGTGATCCGGGCCGAGGTGGCACTGCCCGCACGTCTTCGGCTGCCGGGCAATCGCCACCGACGAGGTGTGGCGCGTGTGGCACGCCGTGCACGTGCCGATGGTGCCGTCGTCGTTCGGCTTCCCGACGCTGTGGCACTGCGCGCAGCCGCTCGACGTCGGGGCGTCGCCCTCGAGGGCTGTAAGCGGGTGCGGAGGACGCCGCGTGCCGCCGGGCTGGTAGCGCTCGGAGAAGTCCACCTGCGCGGGCGTGAGCGCGGCCTGCCCGTAGACGGCCGCCCACGACGGCGCCGCATGGCGGCTGCGCAGGAATTCCTGGTAGATCGACTCGTGGCAGCTGCGGCAGTTGCCGGCCGTCAGCTTTGCCGACACCACGAAACCGTGGTGATCCTTTTTCGCCTGCCCCTCGGCCGGTTGATGGCAGTCGAGGCAGTTCACGCCTTTCCTTGCGTGCTGGCTCATCTCGTACTCGTGAACCACCGAATACTGCTGCTGCAGGTGGCACTCGGCGCACTTGCCGGAGGCGCGCACGAACGCCGCCGACGGCTGGTCGATCTCGGCCCGCGGGCGCGCGCGATTGATCAGGAAGGCGCTGACGATCAGGCCGAAGGCGATCACGACAGCAATGAAGATCGGCCGGAATGACATGCTGAGGCACGCACTCTAGCACGTCTCTTGCTTCGGGATTGGCTGCACGCCGCCATGCGTCCGCCATCTCTCCGGAACTGGCCGCTCATCCAGCAGATTCTCCGCGGCGCGGACGGGAACGGCGCGGAAGCGATGTCCGCGCGCACGCGGGCGTTGTCGCCCCGCACCGCCGGCGCCGAGGTCACCCGCTCGGTGTGCCCGTACTGCGGCGTCGGCTGCGGCCAGCTCATCTTCCACAGGCACGGACGGCTGCTGGCGATCGAGGGCGATCCCGAATCGCCAATCTCGCAAGGCGATCTCTGCCCCAAGGGCGCCGCGACCCATCAACTGCTCACGCACCCGCGCCGCGAGACGAGGGTCAAATACCGCGCGCCGTATGCCACAAAGTGGCAGGAGATCGACCTCGAGCGCGCGATGGACATGATTGCCGATCGCGTCTGGACCACGCGCGATCGGACGTTCGAGGAGCAACGCGACGGCGCGCCGCTGATGCATACCACGTCGATCGCGCACCTCGGCGGCGCGACGCTCGACAACGAAGAGAACTATCTGATCAAGAAGCTCCTCACCGGCGGCCTCGGGGTCGTCTGCGTGAGCAACCAGGCCCGGATATGACATAGCTCCACGGTGCCCGGTCTGGGCACCTCGTTCGGGCGCGGCGGCGCCACCACGGCGCAGCAGGACCTCGCGAACGCCGACGCGATCCTCATCATGGGCTCCTCGATGGCCGAGAACCACCCGGTCGGGTTCCGCTGGGTGATGAAGGCGCGCGAGGCGCACGGAGCCACGGTCATCCATGTCGATCCGCGTTTCACGCGCACGTCGGCGATGGCCGACATCTGGGTGCCGCTGCGCGCCGGCAGCGACATCGTCTTTCTCGGCGGCCTCGTGAACTACGTCCTCACGCGCGGACGCGAGTTCCGCGACTACGTGGTCCACTACACCAATGCGTCGACGATCCTGCGCGACGATTTCCGCGACACCGAGGATCTCGGCGGCCTCTTCTCGGGCTGGAACGAGGCGAAGCAGAAATATTCGCCCGAGACGTGGCTGTATCAGGGGGCGCCCGAGTCGAAGCACCTCACCGGGCACGAGGACGCGCAGGGCGGCCACGGCAAGGACCGCGGCGGCGAGGCAGCGGACCTGAGCACATTCGAGAGCGACGAGACGCTCGAGCATCCGCGCTGCGTCTTCCAGGTGCTCAAGCGGCACTACGCGCGCTACACGCCCGAGATGGTCGAGCGCGCGTGCGGCGTGCCGCGCGATCTCTTCCTCCGCGTGGCCGATGCGTACGTGTCGGCATCGGGCCCGGAGCGGACGGGCGTCATCTGCTACGCCGTCGGCTGGACGCAGCATTCCGTGGGCGTCCAGATCATCCGGACCGCGGCGATTCTGCAGCTGCTGCTCGGCAACATCGGGCGGCCGGGCGGCGGTGTCATGGCGCTGCGCGGCCACGCGTCCATCCAGGGTTCCACCGACATCCCGACGCTCTACGACATTCTTCCCGGCTACCTGCCGATGCCGTTCTTCGGCGCCGACTCAGAGCGCCTGTCCGCCTACATCGCGCAGCACCAGACGCCGACCGGCTGGTGGCACAACTTCGACAAGTACGTCGTCAGCCTGCTGAAAGCCTGGTACGGCGAGGCGTCGACTGCCGCGAACGATTGGGGCTTCGGCTGGCTGCCGCGCGTCACCGGCGATCATTCGCACTTCGGATACTGGCTCGACATGGCCGACGGCAAGCTCGACGGCCTGTTCGTCATGGGGCAAAACCCGGCCGTCGGCGCGCCGAACTCGGGCTTCGAGCGCCGGGCGCTGGCGCGGCTCAAGTGGCTCGTCGTCCGCGATCTCGTCGAGACCGAGACCGCCAGCTTCTGGCACGACTCCCCGGAAGTGGCGAGCGGCGAAATGTCGCCGTCCGAGATCGCGACCGAGGTGTTCCTGCTGCCGGCCGCCGGCCATGCCGAGAAGGCCGGCAGTTTCACCAACACGCAGCGGCTCCTGCAGTGGCACCACAAGGCCGTCGATCCGCCGGGCGACGCGCGCAGCGAAACGTGGTTCATGTATCACCTGGGCCGCCGGCTGAAGGAGAAAGCTGCCGCCGATCCGCGGCCGCGCAACGCCGCGCTGAATGCGCTCACCTGGCGCTATCAGACGACCGGGCGCGACCTCGAGCCCGATGCGGAGCAGATTCTCGCCGAAATCAACGGATGCACCGTCGCCGACGGCCGCCTCGTGGATGGGTATTCGGCGCTCAAGTCCGACGGGTCGACGGCATCGGGCTGCTGGATCTATTCCGGCGTCATGCCGCGCGCGGGCGAGAACAAGGCGAGCGCGCGCGCGCCACACGGTCCGTACGGGCACGGCTGGGGATACGCGTGGCCGTCGGACCGCCGCATCCTGTACAACCGCGCCTCGGCGCGCCCCGACGGCACGCCGTGGAGCGAGCGCAAGAAGCTCGTGTGGTGGAGCGAGAGCGATCGCCGCTGGGAGGGGCTCGACGTGCCCGACTTCTCGATGACGAAGCCGCCCGGCTACAGGCCGCCTGCCGGCGCGAATGGAGACGACGCGATTGCCGGCGACAAGCCGTTCATCATGCACCCCGACGGCGTGGGCTGGATCTACGTGTCGAGCGGCCTCAAGGACGGTCCGCTGCCGGCGCACTACGAACCGCTCGAATCGCCCGTCGACAACCTCGTGTACCCGTCGCACGCCACCAACCCCGCCGCCGATCGGAAGGCGCGCGATGGCAACGAGTACGTCGCGCACGGCGACGGCCGCTATCCCTACGTGCTCACGACCTACCGCATGACCGAGCATCACACGGCGGGAGGCATGACGCGCTTCCTTCCGCACCTGGCCGAGCTGCAGCCGGAGCTGTTCTGCGAGATCTCGCCCGAGCTGGCGCGGGAAGCCGGCGTCCGCCACGGCGAGCGGGTAGCCGTCGCGACGCCGCGCGGGCGGATCGTCGCGCGCGCGATGGTCACCTCGCGCATTCCGCCGCTCGTCGTCGACGGCCGCGTCGTGCACCAGGTCGGCCTCCCCTATCACTTCGGAGCGCGGGGCATCGTCACGGGCGACGTAGTGAACGATCTGCTCGCGATTTCCGAGGAGCCGAACGTCCGCATCTTCGAATCGAAGGCGCTGCTCTGCAACCTGAGCCCTGCCCATGGCCATCACCGCCTTTCTGACTGACTCGACGCTCTGCATCGGCTGCAAGGCGTGCGAGGTCGCGTGCAAGGAGTGGAATCAGGTACCCGACGACGGGTACGCGTGGAGCGGCCTGTCGTACGACAACACGAAGGCGCTCGGGCACTCGACGTGGCGGCACGTCAAGTTCGTGGAAAGCGCGCCGCGCTGGGGCGTGGGCGGAAACGCCGGCGATCGGCTCACGTGGGAGTTCTCGTCCGACGTCTGCAAGCACTGCGAGCACGCCGGCTGCCTCGAGGCCTGCCCGACGGGATCGATCGTGCGGACGGAGTTCGGCGGCGTGTACGTGCAGCCCGACGTCTGCAACGGCTGCGGCTACTGCGTCGTCGGCTGCCCGTTCGGCGTCATCGACAAGAGCCCGACCGACGGCCGCGCGTTCAAGTGCACGTTCTGCTACGACCGCCAGAAAGCCGGATCGATTCCCGCGTGCGCGAAGGCCTGCCCGACCGAATCGATTCTGTTCGGGGATCTCGACGAGCTGCGGCAGCGCGCGACCGAGCGCGTCGACGCGCTGCACGATCGCGGCATGAGCGACGCCGTGCTGTGGGACGCGCAGGGCACGAGTGTCGGTGGAACACACGCGCTCTTCATCGTCCGCGGCGACCCGCGCCGCTACAACCTGCCGCCGGCGCCCGAGGTGCCGACGGTGTATCAGCGAGGCGCCTGGCAGTCGGCGGCGTTCGCCGCCTGCGCCATGCTGGCCAGCGTCGTCGCCGCGTTCGCGCTGTCGCGGGATGGCGGCGGCACGTTGGAACGAGCGCACACGCAGCCGGGCACCGCCATATGACGCCCGGGAGCGACAGAATCGGCGAGACGCCGAGCTACTACGACCTGCCGGTTCTGAAACGGCCGACGTGGACGTGGGAGGTGCCGGCCTATTTCTTCGTGGGGGGCGCCGCCGGTGCCGCAGCCGTGATCGCCTGCGTCAGCGGCACGCGCGGGACCTCGAACGACTCCCTGGCGCGCGACGCTCGATGGCTGGCCGCCGGCGGCGGCGCGCTCTCGGCCGGTCTCCTCGTGATGGATCTCGGCAGGCCGGATCGCTTCCTCAACATGCTCCGCGTGTTCAAGCCGCAGAGCCCTATGTCGGTGGGCGCGTGGACGCTCGCCGCGTTTTCGTCCGCGGCCGGCGCCGCGGCATTCGCCGATCTCGTGCGCGATCGCACACGCGGGGGGCTACCCGTCGTCGTGATCGGCAACGCAGCCGGGGCACTCTCGGCGGCGACCGGGCTGGTGATGACCACCTACACCGGCGTGCTGATTGGCGCCACGGCGATTCCCGTCTGGAACCGTCACTCGCGGCTGCTCCCGATGCACTTCGCCGCATCGGGACTCGCATCGGCGGTTTCGCTGCTCGAACTGCTGGGCCACGACCATCGCGCGCTGAACAGCCTCGCGCTCGTCGCAGCGGCCGCCGAGACGGCCGCCGGAGCCGTCATCGAGCGCGACGGCGGCGATGCCTCGCGGCCGTTGAAGTCGGCGGGGAGCGGCTGGATCACGCGTGCCGGCGGTGTGCTCTCGGGGCCGGTGCCGCTGGTGCTTCGGCTCGCCGGCGCGTCGTCGCCGCGCGCGCGCAGGGCGGCGGCCGCGCTGGCGCTGGCGGGCGCCATGCTCACCCGTGTCGGTTGGTGGGCGGCCGGCCGGCGCTCGGCCGACGATCCGCGTCTGCCGCTCGGCCTGCCGGCGGCAGCCCACGCGCCGTCACTCGGCCCACCCGCTGCCGCCTGAGACGGCTCGCGGAAAATCCGGTGGTCGGCATCGAGGCTCGACTGCCGGGCCGTTGCAGGGTGTGCATCTTGCAGCGTCACCGACGTTCTATGCCTGCGCTTCCAACCCGTGCGCCCAAACCGCAGAGCGACGGCGCGATTCCTGTCGACCTCATCGTCAACGGCCGCACTTCGCGGCTCGCCCTCGATCCCCGCGTCACGCTGCTCGATGCGCTGCGGGAATCACTGCACCTCACCGGCACGAAGAAGGGCTGCGATCACGGTCAGTGCGGCGCCTGTACGGTCCACGTGGACGGCCGCCGCGTGCTGTCCTGCCTGACGCTGGCGGTTTCGGCGGCAGGCAAGCGCGTCACGACGATCGAAGGGCTCGCCGGCGCGGACCGGCTCCATCCGATGCAGCGGGCGTTCATCGAGCACGACGGCTTCCAGTGCGGCTACTGCACGGCGGGCCAGATCATGTCGGCCGTCGCACTCCTCGGCGAACCGTGCGGCCCCGCCGACGACGACGTGCGCGAGGCCATGAGCGGCAACCTGTGCCGATGCGGGGCCTACCAGGGGATCGTGCAAGCCGTCCAGTCGCTGCGCGGGGATCCGGGAGCGACGAGATGATCCCGTTCCGATGGGTCGCGGCGGCCGACGAGCCCTCGGCGCTTGCCGCGGCAGCAGCGGGCGGCCGGTTCCTGGCGGGCGGGACGACGCTCGTCGACTTGATGAAGCTGCACGTGGAGCGGCCGTCGACCGTGGTGGACATTTCCGCGCTGCCTCTCGCGCGCATCGAAGAACTGCCGGACGGCGGGGTGCGCGTCGGAGCCATGGTCCGGAACAGCGACATGGCACATCACGCCCTGATCCGGCACCGCTACCCCGTGCTGTCGCAGGCCATTCTCGCGGGCGCGTCGGCGCAGATCCGGAACATGGCAACCACCGGGGGCAACCTGCTGCAGCGCACGCGCTGCTACTACTTCCGCGACACCGCGGCCGCGTGCAACAAGCGCGAGCCCGGCAGCGGCTGCGCGGCCCTCGAAGGAGAGCAGCGGATCCACGCCGTGCTCGGCGCGAGCGACCGCTGCATCGCCGCGCACCCGTCGGACATGTGCGTGGCGCTGGCGGCGCTCGACGCCGTGGTACGGCTGCGCGGCAGCGGCGGCGAGCGCGCGATGGCACTGACCGATTTCCACCTTCTCCCTGGAGAGCACCCGGAACGTGAAGCGGCCATCGAGCCGGGCGAGATCGTCACGGCGGTCGACATCCCGCCGCTCCCCTTCGCCACGCGATCGGTCTATGTGAAGGTCCGCGACCGCGCGTCGTATGCGTTCGCGCTCGCTTCCGCGGCGGTAGCGCTCGACGTCCGCGACGGCCGCGTGCGGGAAGCGCGCATCGCGCTCGGCGGTGTGGCCACCAAGCCGTGGCGGGCGCGCGAGGCGGAGCAGGCGCTCGCCGGCCAGGCTGCCGATGCCTCAGCGTTCCGGCGCGCCGCGGAGGCGGCGTTCGAGGGAGCCGTCGGGCGGCCGGGCAATCGCTTCAAGATCGAGCTCGGCAAACGGACGGTGGTCCGGGCGCTGTCGCGAGCGGGAGCGCTGGCATGATTGGCGACGGCATCGAGCGTCTCGACGGCCGGGCCAAGGTCACGGGCGTTGCCCGCTACTCCGCCGAGTGGCCGATCGAACGCCTGGCGTACGGCGTGATCGTCCAGAGCCGGATTGCGCGCGGATCGATCGTGTCGTTCGACACCGCCCGCGCCGCTGCGCTGCCCGGCGTGCTCGCGGTGATGACAGCCGGCGACGCACCGCGCCTGCCGGGCGAAGGCCGCGCCGGCGTGAGCCCGCCGGCGGGCCGCGTGCTCTCGCTGCTGCAGAGCCGCGAGGTCCGCTACAACGGCGAGCCGATCGGCCTCGTCGTGGCCGACACGTTCGAACAGGCGACGCTCGGCGCCGCGCTCGTCGAGGTCCGCTACCAGGAGGAGCAGCCCGCACTCGAGATGCCGGGCGATCCGTCTGCCGCCGAGCCCGTCACGCAGAAGATTCTCGGCCAGTTCGAGCCGGCCAGCCGCCGCGGCGACGTGGCGCCTGCACTCGCCGGCGCCGACGTGTCGATCGACCAGGTATTCACGACGCCGCTCGAAACCCACAACGCGATGGAGCCTCACGCGACGATCGCGCAGTGGGACGGCGATCGCCTCACGCTCTACGACGCCACGCAGTACGTGTACGGCGTGAAGCGGTTCGTTGCCCGTACGTTCGGCCTGCCCGAGGATCACGTCCGCGTGATATCGAAGTTCGTGGGCGGCGCGTTCGGGTCGAAGGGATCGGCGTGGTCGCACGTCGTGCTCGCGGCGATGGCCGCCCGGCACGTCGGCCGGCCGGTGAAGGTCGTCCTCTCGCGGCGGCAGATGTTCGGGCTCGTCGGCGCGCGGCCGTACACGGTCCAACACCTGACGATTGGGGCCGCGCGCGACGGGCGCATGGCTGCCATCCGGCAGGATGTCGCGTCGAGCACGTCCGCGTTCGAAGACTGGATCGAGTCGTCCACGCTCCAGACCCGCATTCTCTACGACGTGCCGAACGTGGAGACGGCGCAGCGGATCGTGCGCCTGAATCTCGGCACGCCCACGTTCAACCGCGGGCCGGGCGAGTCGTCTGGAACGTTCGGCCTCGAGTCGGCCATCGACGAGCTCGCGGCGACAATCGGCCGCGATCCGATCGCGGTCCGGATCGCCAGCTACGCCGAGACGGACCCGGAGAGCGGCCGGCCGTTCTCGAGCAAGTCCCTGCGCCAGTGCTACGCGCGCGGCGCCGAACGCTTCGGCTGGCAGCGGCGGACCGCGGAACCGCGCTCGATGCGTGACGGCGATCTCCTCGTCGGTCTCGGCATGGCCACGGCGACCTACCCGACCAAGCGGCAACCCGCCGCCGCAGTGGCGGTGCTCGCCGCCGACGGGGCGGTCGAGATCCGCGCGGCGACCCACGAGTTGGGCACCGGCACCTATACGTCGATGGCGCAGGTGGCGGCCGCCGCACTCGGCGTCCCCGTGAGCCGCGTGCGGTTCGAGCTCGGCGACACCGACTTTCCGGAAAACCCGATCTCCGCCGGCTCGATGACGGCCGCGAGCACGGGCTCGGCGGTCCACGCGGCCGCGATCGCGCTTCGCGACCGGCTCGCCGCACTCGGCGTGGACCCCGGCGATGTGGACG
>Ga0310810_10010783_pt1 | contig 10659 bp, 10 predicted proteins | sample NCmetagenome_FD_207641 | JGI IMG/M metagenome (GOLD analysis project Ga0310810, IMG submission 207641) | Soil microbial communities from experimental microcosm in Duke University, North Carolina, United States - NC | ecosystem: Engineered > Artificial ecosystem > Soil microcosm > Unclassified ... | reverse complement strand
GATCCGGCTGCCGTTCGCTCGCTGCAGTCGCCGGACGATGCGACAAACGATCCGCGCCTGCTCGAAGTTGTGCAGGAGGGCAGGCCGGTGGCGGATGTGCCGCCCGGGGTGATCAGCGCCGCTGCGGGGGACGCCGCCGCGCGATACGTTATCCGTGCGTGCGCATTGGCCCGCGCCGGCGCCATCAACGGCATCGTTACGGCGCCTCTGAACAAGGCCGCGATGCACGCGGGCGGTCATCCCTGGCCCGGCCATACCGAGTTGCTGGCTCACGAGTTCGGCGTCGATCGCTACAGTCTTGTCTTGTCCGCCGGTGACCTCTATCTCTTTCATGTCACGACGCACGTATCGCTGCGCCGCGCCATCGAGCTGCTCTCACGCGAGCGCATTCTCGACGTGTTCCGACTCGCGGCCGGCTTTGCGCGCGCGTTGGGCACGCCTGACGAGCGAATCGCCGTGGCGGGGTTGAATCCGCATGCAGGCGAGAACCGCCTTTTCGGCGACGAGGATGCGGACGTGATCGAACCCGCGGTGCGGGCGGCGCAGGCCGAGGGGATTAACGCGGTGGGGCCCGTGCCGGCTGATGCGCTGATGCCCGCTGCGGTGCGAGGCGATTTCAAGTTCGTGGTGGCGTGCTACCACGATCAGGGGCATGCACCGTTCAAAGCCGTGTACGGCGACGCCGGCGTGAACATCACGGCCGGCCTTCCGGTGGTCCGCGTGTCCGTGGATCACGGGACCGCGTTCGACATCGCGGGCAAAGGCGTGGCGCGCGAGGCCAGCCTCGTGCTCGCTACGCAACGTGCCGCCGAGCTCGTGCCAGGCTGGCGCGCTCTTTAACAGTTCCAGCGCGTTTCAATCTGCAATCTGCAATCGACAATATAATCCCCTTGCATGTGGGTTTCGGCGATTCTCGCCGCAGGCGGCCGCGGCGCGCGCATGGGTGCGCAGGTGCCCAAGCAGCTGCTCGAGCTGGGCGGCCGGACGATTCTTCAGCGCAGCTTCGACACGCTCGAGCAGATGGATGCCATCGCCGAGGTCATCGTCGCCCTGCCGGGCGACCTTGCCGCGAACCCTCCGGCATTTCTGACGTCTTCAAGAAAAGAAGTCCGCATTGTGGACGGCGGCGATCGGCGGCAGGACTCGGTGGCCAATGCCTTCAACAAAGTAACGACAGCCCGCGCCGATCGCGTGCTCATTCACGACGCGGCGCGGCCGTTTGCAACGCCGAATCTCTTTCATCGCGTCATCGAGTCTTCCAGGCAACACAACGCAGTGACGGCGGGCCTTCGACCCACCGACACCGTGAAGCAGGTCCACGGCCGGCAGCCCGGCGCCGAGATTCCGCTTGTGTCGAGAACTCTGCCGAGGGAGTCTCTCTATCTCATCCAGACGCCTCAGATCTTTCTCACCCGCCATCTGGGAGACGCCATCGCACTGGCGCGCGGGTCGGCTGACGCCACGGACGAAGCCACGGACGAAGCCACGCTTTTGGAGCGCGCCGGCTTTCCGGTGGCGGTGGTGGACGGCGAGCCGACGAACATCAAGATCACGACAGAACAGGACATGCGCGTGGCTGAAGCGTTGATCGGCCAGGCCGGCCCGGTGCCCCCGCCGTTATCGCTGCTGCCGCGAATCGGCATCGGCTACGACCTGCACCGGCTGGAGCCCGGTCGCAGATTCATTCTTGGCGGGATCGAAATCAAACATCAGACCGGTCTCATTGGGCATTCCGACGCCGACGTGCTGTGCCATGCCCTGACGGACGCCATTCTGGGTGCGGCCGCGATGGGCGACATCGGACGACATTTTCCCGATACGGATCCCGCATGGAAGGATGCTGACAGCATCCAGCTCTTACGCCACGCCGTGCGCCTGGTGCGCGACGCGGGTTTTGTCGTCGTCAACCTCGACGCCGTGATCATCGCGGAGCTGCCGAAGCTTGCGCCGCACGTCGACACCATCCGGCATCATCTCGCAGATAAGATCGGCGTCGATGTCCGCGCGATCAGCCTCAAGGGCAAGACGAACGAGAAGGTCGGTGAGCTGGGCCGCAACGAAGCGGTGGCGGTGCACGCCGTCGCGCTCCTCGCGGTGGCTCCGGAGCGAAGCTTTGCGTAGGCGGGTCCCATCATGCGCGTGAGATTTGCGCCAAGCCCAACCGGGCACCTTCACGTAGGAAACGTCCGCACGGCCCTTTTCAACTGGCTGATGGCCCGCGGCCGCGCCGGCACGTTCATCTTGCGGATCGAAGACACCGACGCAGAGCGTTCCACGCTGGAGTCCGACGCCACCATCCTGGAAGATCTGCGCTGGCTGGGCCTCGACTGGGATGAAGGTCCGGACGTGGGCGGCCCCGTGGGCCCGTACCGCTCGTCGGAGCGCTTGGGCAAATATCAGTCGCGCGCGAATGTGCTGATTGCGCAGGGAAAGGCGTACTACTGCTTCTGCACTCCTGCGCAGCTGGAGGCAGAGCGAAAACAGGCGCTGGCCAGCAGCCTGCCGCCGAAATATTCCCGTCGCTGCGCGGGTATCGAGCCGGCACTGGCAGCGGGACGCGTGGGCGCGGGCGAACCTGCGGCGGTGCGGTTCAGGACACCGGACGATCGCACCCTCACGTTCCGCGATCTGGTGCGGGGCGACATCAGCTTTCACACCGATGTCATCGGCGACCAGGTGCTGCTCCGCTCGGACGGCTATCCCGCCTACAACTTCGCCGTCGTCGTTGACGATGGGCTGATGGGAGTGACGCATGTGGTGCGCGGCGAGGATCACATTTCCAACACGCCGCGCCAGATACTGATTTACGAAGCGCTGGACCTGGCGATCCCCGAGTTCGGGCATGTCGCCATGGTGCTGGGACCGGACCACACCAAGTTGTCCAAGCGGCATGGGGCTACGTCGGTGGATGAGTTCCGCGAGAAGGGATACCTGCCTGAAGCGCTGCTGAACTACCTCGCGCTGCTGAGCTGGTCCCCTGGGGAAAACAGGGAAGTCATGCCGCTTTCCGAGATGGCGACACGATTCCGGCTGGAAGACGTGGGCCACAGCGCCAGCGTGTTCGACGAGGAGAAGCTGGCGTGGGTGAATCGCCACTATCTCAAAGATGCGGACCCGGAACGGCTGGCCGCGCTGTGCGCGCCGTATCTCCAGCGCAGCGGATACGCGCGCGCGGCTCTGACGCCGGAAGGCCTGGCGTTTCTGGCCCGCGTGGCGCCGCTCTTCAGCACGTCGGTCGATCGGCTGGAGCAGGTGCCTCAGCGTCTTCATCAGCTGTTTGAGTTTGCGCCGGCGCAGGCGCTTGCCCGCGAAGAGCTGCGCACTGAAGCGGCTGCCCCTGAGGCCCGGCAGGTGATGGATGCGCTTGCCGACGAGCTCGATCAGTCACCGCGTCTCATCGACAAAGACATGTTCAGGGCGCTCGCCAACCGGGTGAAGGCAAAGACGAATCAGAAGGGAAGAGCGCTGTTCCATCCCATCCGCCTCGCGTTGACGGCGTCGGGCGACGGACCAGAGTTGGATCTGCTCGTGCCGGCCATTGAGCGCGGGGTGGATCTGGGTCCTGACACCGGCCTGGCGCCCATCCTGGGCGCCCGCGAGCGCGCGAGAAAATTCATTGAAGCGTTGACGGTTTGACCTCGAACGCCGCCACGATCGCTTTCATCCACTCATCTGCCATCAGCGAATACGCGTCGGACCCGGGCTTGGGATGGATGCCGTCGATCGAGCTGATCATGGATGCCGGCACCACCGCGTTGATATCGACCAGCGTCACACTCTGTTCGGCCGCCAGGGCCTTGATCCGGTTGTTCAGCACCGGTATGGCGGCGATCGAATTCGGCGCCGCGGGGGGCGCCAGCGAGACAAGCGTTCCGAGGAACACCCGGGCGCCCCTGCCTTTGGCGAAGCCGATATCCGTGCGCAGCGCGTCAATCACGCTGTTCATCGCGGCCTCCATCCCGTCCACGGTTTTCGTTGTCGAATCGGTGATGTCGTTGGTGCCTTCCATCAGCAGCAGCACTTCAGGGTTGTACTGACCCCACTCGGCCTGCAGGCGGATCTTGCCTTCGCCCGCCATTTCGCCGCCCCATCCGTCGGCCACCATCGTGATCGTCTGGTCCTGGTAACGGTCCGTGAGCTTCGCATTCAGCACTTCGGGATAGCTGCCGGACGCGTTGAAATGCTTGTCAGGCACCAGCACGATCGACGGTCCGATGAGCCGTGTCTTGCCTTCCGTGAGGCTGTCGCCAAACGCCATGAACTTCGTTCTCAGCAGCTGGGGGACCGGCGTGACGATCACCGAGAAACTGCACCGGCCTTTGCGCGAGCGGGAATCGGTGGCTTCGCAGGTGACCAACGTGGTGCCGCTCTTGAACTCCGATCCTGCGGCGGGTGAGCAGACTACCGTGACGGGCGGCGCGCCCTTGGCGGCCACGGGAACATCGTAGGCCACCGTGGGGTTGAATCCGCCATGCGCGGTCACGTTGATGTCCGCGGGGCAGCTCACGGTGGGATCGTCGATCGGCGGGCTCGGCTGGACGGTGGGGCCGCTGCCGCAGCTCAGCGCGGTGGCGGCGGCGGCGGCGAAGAGAAAAGGCCTGAGCCTCACTAGGGCTTCACTTCCATGGTGTCGATGATGGCCTTCAGCCACTCGTCCGCCATCAGGTCGTAGCCGCTTGCCGTGAGGTGCACGCCGTCGGATCCGATTGCAGATGGCGCCAAGTTCGCCGCGAGATCGACCAGCGTCACGTCTTTCTGTTTCGCCAGCAATCGAATGCGCTCGTCGAGCTTCGCATTGGCCGCCAATTTCGTGGCGTTCGTCTTGCTGCCGGTGCTCATCGGGATCGTAGCCAGGAACACGCGCACATTCCTGGCCTTGGCGTAGTCGACCATTTTCCCGAGCGCCTCGGCTGCGCTGTCGATGTCGCGGTCGTCATTGTAGTTGAGGATGTCGTTTGCGCCCTCGAGCAGGAGGAGCGAGTCGGGCTTGTATGTGTCGACGGCCCTGAACATCCGGAACTTATCCTCACCAGTCAGCTCTCCACCAAGCCCATCGGCAATGATCTTGACGGCTTGATCCTGATATCGATTGGTGAGCTTCAGGTCCAGATCATCGACGTAACTGTGAGCGACGTTGTTGGCGCCGTCGTTTGCCACCACCACCACAGCGGGGCCGACCACCGACGACGGCTTTCCTTCAGTCTGGCTGTCCCCAAACGCCAGGAACGTCGTCTTGAGGAGCCGCGGGGTGGGGGTAACGGTGACCGAAAAGGTGCACCTGCCTTTGTGCGCGCGTGAATCGGTGGCTTCACAGGTGACGGTCGTCAGGCCGTTGGCGAACTCCGTGCCCGATTCCGGAGTGCAGACGACAGTGACGGGAGGCGCACCCTTGTCCGCCGTTGGAACGTCAAAGGTAATAGTGGGGATCGCCCCATTGTGTGTGGTGATGGCGATATCCGACGGGCAGCTCACCACCGGATCATCGATAACCGGTACGGGACTCGGCTGAACTTTCGGTCCACCGGTGCCGCAGCAGAGAGCGGTCGCCGCGCCTGCAACCAGAAGAAGGTGTTTGAATCCCAATCTCAGCCTTATCGTCCCGTCCTGAGTCCACTATTATGTCCCACTCATGCTCATCTATGGGATCAACGCCGTCACCGAAGCGCTGCGCGCCGGGCGCCTGAGCGCGCTGCGCGTCAGCAAACGCAGCGACGAGCGCATGCGCGCATTGCTGGCCTTGGCGCAGGAGCGGCGCGTTCCCGTCCGGCGCGTCGATCAGGACGATCTCGATCGCCTGGCGCCTGGCGCGGTTCATCAGGGAGTGGCGGGTGAACTCACGGCGGCGCACGCGTACGACGTCGCGGATCTCGTGCGCGACGCCCCCCCACCAGCGTTGCTGGTGGTGCTCGACGGCATCGAAGATCCCCATAACTTCGGGGCGATTCTGCGCACCGCCGACGCCGCAGGTGCGCATGGGGTGATCCGCCAGACGCGGCGATCCGCGGCGCTTGGCGACGCCGCAGCGAAGGCGTCCGCGGGGGCAGTGGCGCATGTGAAGATCGCCAACGTCGTGAATATCGCCCGCGCGGTGGAAGAATTGAAGGAGCTGGGTGTCTGGACCGTAGGGCTCGCCGGAGACGCGCCGGCCACCTATGACCAGCTGGACCTCACCCTCCCCGTGGCTCTGGTCCTGGGGGCGGAAGGCGACGGGCTTCGCCGCCTGGTCCGAGAACGGTGCGATTTCCTCATGAAAATCCCGATGTTGGGGCATATCGAGAGCCTCAACGTTTCGGTGGCGGCCGGAATTGCCCTGTTCGAGGCGGTGAGACAACGGCGTTCCCGCACAGCGGGCTCGGGGCTCGGGGCCCAGGGCGCACCATGGGGGCCCAAGACGGATGCCTAAGGGCCGAAGCCTTGCTTTTCTCCGTGGCATAGGTTGTGCTAAACTCGACTTTTTGTCTGGCTGGCGTAGCTCAGCCTGGTAGAGCAGCTGATTTGTAATCAGCTGGTCGGGGGTTCAAATCCCTTCGCCAGCTCCATTTGGTGGCCTCACGCTTAGAGATATTAGGCGGGCTCGAGACGGGGTGCAGTAACCGGTCTGTAGGATAAGCAGCGCAAAAATATTTGCGATCACGGGTTTCTCCTCACCCCAAAGAGGTCGCGGAGCGGCGCGGGGCATAGGGCCCCCGCGAGCGGAGCGACCCGAGCGGGGCGAGGGGCCCCCGCGAGTGATAACGGGGAGGTGGCGGAGCGGTCAATCGCAGCAGACTGTAAATCTGCCGCCCTAGCGGCTACGGAGGTTCGAACCCTCCCCTCCCCACCAACCTTCGCTCCTTCGGAGCTACGGTTGGCAGGCCATCTGGAAGGGTGGCAATGGCGAGTGGAGTGGCGTGGCGGGCTTGCCCGCCGAAGCGTCGAGGCAGCGCAGCGAGCGAGAGCGCGTAGGCGGGAGTAACTCAGTGGTAGAGTCACAGCCTTCCAAGCTGTTGGTCGCGGGTTCGATCCCCGTCTCCCGCTCCAGCCTTCGCCCGCTTGCGCGGGCTACGGCTGGCAAGCCAGCGGAGGCGGAGAGACAGGACTTGGTGCGGCCGACTCGTCGGCCGTAGCGCAAAGCGCGAAGGCCGATGTAGCTCAGTTGGCAGAGCGCGTCCTTGGTAAGGACGAGGTCACCGGTCCGATTCCGGTCATCGGCTCCAACCTTCGCTCAAGGGCTGGAAGGTTGTCCACCGAAGCTTGGCCCTTGAGCTTCGGTTGGCAGGCCAAGCGAAGGTGGACAGCTAGCATAGATAACGACTTGGACGAGTTTCATAGCAACGGAGAGGCGCAGGCATGTCGAAAGAAAAATTTGATCGCTCAAAACCGCACGTCAACGTGGGCACCATCGGGCACATCGACCACGGCAAGACCACCCTCACCGCGGCGCTGACCAAGGTCTCGGCCGACAAGGGCTGGGCCAAGTTCGTCCCGTACGACGAGGTCGCGAAGGCGTCCGAGTCGCAGGGACGCCGCGATGCGACGAAGATTCTGACGATTGCGACCAGCCACGTCGAATATTCGACGCCGAACCGGCACTACGCGCACGTCGACTGCCCCGGCCACGCCGATTACATCAAGAACATGATTACCGGCGCCGCGCAGATGGACGGCGCCATCCTGGTCGTGTCGGCCACCGACGGCCCGATGCCGCAGACCCGTGAGCACGTCCTCCTGGCCCGCCAGGTGAACGTGCCCTATCTCGTCGTCGCGCTCAACAAAGTTGACGCGGTGGACGATGCGGAGCTGCTGGACTTGGTGGAACTGGAAGTGCGCGAGCTGCTGAAATCCTACGGCTTCCCCGGCGACGATCTCCCGGTGGTCCGCCTCTCGGCGCTCAAGGCGCTGAACGGCGAGCCCGGCGGCGCCGAGGGCGTGCTGAAGCTCATGGAGGCGCTGGACACCTACATCCCGATGCCGCAGCGCGAAGTGGACAAGCCGTTCCTGATGCCCATCGAAGACGTCTTCTCAATCTCTGGCCGCGGCACCGTCGTCACCGGCCGTATCGAGCGCGGCAAGGTGAAGGTGGGCGAGGAAATCGAAATCATCGGCTTCGGGCCCACGAAGAAGAAAGTGGTCACCGGCGTCGAGATGTTCCGCAAGCTGCTCGATGAGGGCACGGCGGGCGACAACGTCGGCGTCCTGCTCCGCAGCACTGAGAAGGAAGAAGTGGAGCGCGGCCAGGTGCTGGCCAAGGGCGGATCGATCACGCCGCACACCAAGTTCAAGGCGACCGTGTACGTGCTGTCGAAGGAAGAAGGCGGCCGTCACACGCCGTTCTTCAACGGCTACCGTCCGCAGTTCTACATCCGGACCACCGACGTCACCGGCTCGCTGCATCTGCCGGAAGGCGTGGAGATGGTGATGCCGGGCGACAACACGGACATCTCGGGCGAGCTGATCACGCCCGTCGCCATCGAAAAGGGTTCGCGCTTCGCGATTCGTGAAGGCGGCCGCACGGTGGGCGCCGGGACCATTACCGAGATTGTCGAATAGGGATTCGGGACTCGGGACTCGGGATTCGTCGAATCCCGAATCCCGAAATACCAATCCCGGCGAGGTTCAGAAATGCGGGACATTATCAGCATGGCGTGCAACGAGTGCAAACGCCGGAACTACAGCACGACGAAGAACCGGAAGAAGTCATCCGAGCGTATCGAGATGAGCAAGTACTGCCGGTTCTGCCGGAAGCACACGGGGCACAAGGAGACGAAATAGCATTGGAGATTGGGTGATAGGCGAACGCGCGATAGCAACGAGTGATTGTTCCTATCGCCCAATCGCCAATCACCCAATCTCAAATGATTTAGGCCAGTAGCTCAATTGGTAGAGCACCGGTCTCCAAAACCGGGGGCTGGGGGTTCGAGACCCTCCTGGCCTGCCATCCGCCGTCGCGCCGGTGAATACAGCGCGCTTTGGCGTGATGTCTCGCCGAAGCTGCTGGGAATGAACGCAGCGAAGGCGGACAGCCTTCGCGGTGGACTGGAAGCTGGGAAGCTGATAGCTGGAAGCTGATTTTTAATGGCGAACGCAGTGGCAGACAACATCGGAGAAGCGCGGGAAAACGTCACCGGCTGGTGGAATCGCAGCCGCACGTTCCTCACCGAAGTCCGCAACGAGCTCAAGCGCGTCACCTGGCCGTCGCAGAAGGAAGTCTATGCGACCACCATCATGGTGATCCTGACCTCCGCGTTCTTCGGGCTTTTCCTGTGGCTCGTGGACCTTGCATTGACGCACGCCGTGGATTGGGTCTTTCACCGTTTCGGCGGAGTTTAAGTGAGCGCGATGACCGACGTCAGCCAGAAGCAGTGGTACATCGTCCACACCTACTCGGGCTTTGAAAAGAAAGTCGCCGAGTCGCTGGGGCAGCGCGTGGCCGCGTACGGGTTGCAGGATGAAATCGGCGAAATCCTGATTCCCACCGAGGACGTGGTCGAGATGCGCGCGGGCCGGAAGGTGGTCACGCCGAAGCGGTTTTTCCCGGGCTACATCCTTGTCGAGATGAACATGTCCGACAACGCGTGGCACGTGGTGAAGAACACGCCGAAGGTCACCGGGTTCGTGGGGGCCGGCGTGAAGCCGACGCCGCTGAGCAAGGAAGAAGTCGAGCAGATTCTCGACCAGGTGAAGGAAGCGGCCGAGAAGCCGAAGCCGAAGTACATGTTCGAAAAGGGCGAGCAGGTGCGGATCAACGAAGGGCCCTTCACCAGCTTCAACGGCGTGGTGGACGAGGTGAACCTCGACAAGAACACGTTGAAGGTGATGGTGACGATCTTCGGCCGCGCGACGCCGGTCGAGCTCGACTTTCTGCAGGTAGAAAAGATTTGATGTCTCACCACAGAGACACAAAGGCACAGAGAAATTTTTCTTTAAGAAAAACGACACTCTGTGACTCTGTGGTGAGATAGAAAAAAGAGATATGGCGAAAAAAGTAACAGCGATGGTGAAGCTCCAGATTGCCGCGGGCAAGGCGACGCCTGCGCCGCCCGTCGGGACCGCGCTCGGCCCGCACGGCGTGAACATCATGGACTTCTGCAAGAACTTCAACGCGAAGACCGCCGGCCAGGAAGGTTTGATCATCCCGGCCGTCGTGACGATCTACGCCGACCGCTCCTACACCTTCATCACGAAGACGCCGCCCGCGTCGATCCTGTTGAAGCGCGCGGCGAACATCGCCAAGGGGTCCGCGGAGCCGAACAAGAGCAAGGTCGGCACCGTCACCGCGAAGCAGGTGGAGGAGATCGCGAAGATCAAGCTGCCCGATTTGAACTGCGAGAGCCTGGACGCCGCCATCAAGACGGTGGCCGGCACGGCGCGGTCCATGGGCTTGGACGTGGTGCAGTAAGGCTCAGGGCTCAGGTGAACACCCCGGGATTCGGGACTCGGGATTCGGGATTCGACAGGCACGCTGCCGCACTAAGCAGCACGTTGCCGCGAACAAGCGCCGCCAAGCGAGACAGGGACCTACCGAGCGAGGCGGTGGCAGGTCGCGGGGAACGGACAGAGACGGAACGCCGCACTAAGTACGCCAGGCGTTTCGAATAAGCGCCGAGCGCGAGACTGAAATACAGCGAGCGCGAGGTGGCAGGTCGCGGGGAAGGGACAGAGACGGAACGCCGCACTGAG
>Ga0310810_10010782_pt1 | contig 10660 bp, 2 predicted proteins | sample NCmetagenome_FD_207641 | JGI IMG/M metagenome (GOLD analysis project Ga0310810, IMG submission 207641) | Soil microbial communities from experimental microcosm in Duke University, North Carolina, United States - NC | ecosystem: Engineered > Artificial ecosystem > Soil microcosm > Unclassified ... | reverse complement strand
GCGCAGGGCGAGGGACCCGCGAAGCGGGATCGACCCGCGTAGGGGATGCGGCGATCGCACTTATGGATGACTGGGCCGTGCATCCCGCTACGGGGTCGCATCTTCCTTCGGAAGACACTGCTCGCCCTCCGCGGTCGCATTCCCTTCGTCGCCTTTCGCGCATTCCCTCCCCAAAGCCGTCGTCGCCCGTGTGGGATTTATTCAGAGGTTCCTTAAAAAAGTATTTCATTTTATACGCTAATATTTCGTGCGCTACCGTACATACCCCAGATGAGTCTAATCTTTATCATACCTTGCAGGTCAATCAAAAGCGCTCTCTACAAGGTCTGCGGTTGTTCAGGGATGCAGCCAATATTTCGCTGCATATCGTTGTCGATTTACCTTCCATCCCAGGGCTGGATGCGTTACGTTACGTTTCTTGTAGAGGGGGTCAGAAACAGGAACTCTCTTGCCCCGTCGTCTCATGACTCGCAATTTCGCCAGCTCAGTTGCCCACTCAGTTGCCCACTTACCCGGCTGCTAAATGATTGCCAACGAAGCACAAGCGTTCCTGTAAGCAACCAGCTTCACGGATAACTTGTCACGGATAACCTGTTCATGTGTCCCCGACAACAATTCCGGAGCTCTGCACCTGAAAAAGGCGCGTCTTAGGGGAGAGGATATCTCACGACAGTCGCGGAATCGAGGTGCGATTGCGTATAAGGCGCCGAATGAGCCGCGGCGATCTGGAGAATGTTCGAATTGAAAGCAATAGGCACGGCCGTTTCCGACTTCCTACTTCCAATCAAAGCCTGGCTGCGTAAAATCGTCGGAAGACCAGATGGTTCCACCAGTGAAGAACTGCCGCTGCGTTCCGAGCTGTTCAGCGGCGATCAGATGGAGCTTTATGGCGGAATCCTCGCGGCCTCTCATGAGTTATCCTCAAGCCGGGGCACGGATCAGCTTCTGGCGCGGTTGGATGAGAATGAGCGTACGCTATTCGATATTTGCAAAGTATTAACGGAGGCGGTTGCAGCGGATCAGTCGCTCACCCCGGCCGGCGAATGGATTTTCGACAATTTCTATTTGATTGAAGAGCAGATTCGCACGGCCAAGCGTCATCTTCCCAAAAGCTATAGCCGCGAATTGCCTCTTCTGGCGCGAGGGCCCTCCGCCGGCCTTCCGCGCGTCTATGATATTGCTCTGCAGGCGATTTCCCATGGTGATGGGAGAGTCGATACCGAGAGTCTCAGGCGGTTTGTTACGGCCTACCAAGCCGTCGTCAATTTGCAGCTTGGTGAGTTGTGGGCCATTCCCATCATGCTGCGTCTGGCGCTGATCGAAAATCTGCGGCGTGTCGGCGGGCATGTCGCGGCGGGACGCAAGGACCGGAATCTTGCCGATGCCTGGGCCGCCAAAATTACAGCGATCGCCCAGGAAGATCCTAAAAGTCTTGTTCTGGTCATTGCCGACATGGCGCGATCTGATCCGCCCATGACAACACATTTCATTTCAGAGCTGGCCAGGCGATTGCAGGGGCAGGGACCGGCACTGGCCCTGCCGTTAACATGGATAGAGCAGCGGCTGGCCGAGTCGAATCAAACGATCGATCAGATGGTTCAGTTGGGAAGCCAGCAGCAGGCAGCAGACCAGGTTTCCATCTCCAACAGCATCAATAGCTTGCGCACTTTGGGGGCTATCGACTGGCGCGAGTTTGTGGAAAGTGTCAGCGCTGTCGAGCACGCCTTACGGGAAGATCCGGGCGGCGTCTACGGCAGGATGGATTTTGCCAGCCGCGATCGCTATCGCCATGTGGTAGAGCGGATTGCACGAATCAGTCCCCTCTCGGAAGTGCAGGTTGCCCGCAAAGCGCTCGAGTTGGCGCGCAATGCCGAGGCAGGCGGCAACGGCGGTGAAAATGACGCAACGAGGGCTCATGTAGGATTCTATCTCGTAGATAAAGGAGTGGCTGAACTTGAGGATGTCGTCCACGTTCGCCTGTCGCCCAAAGCGAAAATCTGGCAGGCGGGCCGCCGGCATCCGCTTTTGTTTTATCTGGGCGCGATCGGAATGATTACGCTGGGCCTGGTCGGTGGCTTATTGGCAAAGGCCTACGCCGAGGGCGTGGATGGATGGCTGCTGGCTGGGCTAGGACTGCTGTCGCTCTTTGTCATGAGCCAATTGGCGACGGTGCTGGTAAATTGGATAGCGCTTTTTCTGGTGACGCCTCGTGCGCTGCCTCGCATGGATTTCTCCAACGGAATACCTCCTCCGTTTCACACCTTGGTGGTGATTCCCACCATGTTAACCAATAAACTGGACGTCGAGAATCTTATTGAAGCGCTCGAGGTGCGGTTTCTGGCGAATCGGGACGATAATCTTGCATTTGGGTTATTGACCGATTTTCCGGATGCCAGTCAGCAAACGCTCCCCGAAGATGAACCGCTGCTGCAGCTCGCACACCGGTGCATCGAAGAGTTGAATGCGAAATACGCCAACAGCTCCGGCAATGCGATCGAAGAAGCCGACTCAATGCACCCGCGCAAGGAAGGGGAAGGGCCCTTTTTTCTTTTTCACCGTCCCCGCCGATGGAATCCCGGTGAACGGCTGTGGATGGGTTATGAGCGCAAACGCGGAAAACTCTCGGACCTGAATGCGCTGCTTCGCGGGGCTGGCGAGGATGCTTTCTCGCTGGTTGTGGGTGACAGATCCATATTGCCCGTGATCAAGTATGTCATTACCCTTGATACGGACACGCAGTTGCCGCGAAATTCCGCTCGGCAATTCGTGGGCACCATGGCCCATCCATTGAACCAGCCACGGCTTGCCATGACAAGTGCGGATGGGAGCGGCGCTATCGTGACGGAGGGTTACGGAATTTTGCAGCCGCGCGTAGGAGTGAGCTTATCGAGCACCAACCGGTCGATATACGCATGGCTTTTTGGAGGTGAAGCCGGCATTGATCCTTATACGCGAATCAGTTCCGATGTTTACCAGGATCTGTTCCATGAAGGTTCATTTGTCGGTAAGGGCATCTACGATGTTGACGCATTCGAGACAGCCCTCTGCGCCCGCTTTCCCGAGAATCGCATCCTGAGCCATGATCTGCTGGAGGGCTGTTATGCCCGGTCAGGCCTGTTGAGCGATGTGGAGTTATATGAGGAATTTCCGTCCGGGTATCTGGCCGATGTGAGCCGTCGTCACCGCTGGATTCGGGGCGACTGGCAACTCGCAACCTGGATGCTATGGCGCGTGCCTACTGCTGCTGACGTCTATCAGGCAAATCCGCTGTCAGCGCTGTCGAAATGGAAGTTAATGGACAACCTGCGGCGCAGTCTTGTACCGGCAAGCTCAACACTGCTCTTGATAATGGGGTGGATCGCGATGCCTGATGCGTGGTTCTGGACAATGGTTGTCATCGCCATGCTGGCGATTCCCGCGGCAATACCAGTTCTCACGGATCTTTTGAAGAAGCCTGCAGAAGTGGCATGGCGGCAGCAGGTCATCAGCTCAGCGCGCTCCGCCAGACGCCATTTTGGGCAAATACTGTTCACGTTGGCCTGCCTTCCCTATGAGGCCTACTTCAGCCTCGACGCGATCGTTCGCACTCATGTACGGCTTTTTGCAACCCACCGCAGACTGCTTGAATGGAATCCTTCCCGCGAGGTGGAGCGCGCGTCTGACGTCGTGGATCTCACGAAAAGACGCAGCGGCATCCTCGCGTTTCTCCGGCCAATGTGGATTGCGCCCGCTATCGCGATCCTGGGGCTCGCCGGAATAATTGCGACGGCGCCTTTCGCACTGGTTGTCGCACTGCCGATCCTGTTGTTATGGGGCGCTTCTCCGGCCATTGCCTGGCGCATAAGCCGGCCCCATCCATCCAGGAGCGCGGAGCTGTCGGTTGGGCAAATAAGCTTTCTGCGTCACGTTTCATGCAGGACGTGGTTCTTCTTCGAAACTTTCATCGGCCCCGAAGATCACTGGCTTCCGCCCGATAATTTTCAGGAAACGCCAGTTCCCACGATAGCGCATCGCACATCCCCCACCAATATGGGCCTGGCATTGCTGGCCAACGTTGCTGCCCATGACTTTGGCTACATAGGTATCCGGCAACTCATCGAGCGCACAGGTAACACGTTGGGAACGATGGAGACTTTGGAACGGCATGCGGGACATTTTTACAATTGGTACGACACCCAAACCAAGGCTCCGCTGACACGGTATATTTCGACGGTGGATAGCGGGAACCTCGGCGGTCACCTGTTGACATTGCGCGTCGGTCTATTGGAAGCCACAGAAGCGCCTATTGTCGGGGAACAGCTATTTCCGGCGTTGGTGGATACGTTGCAGATTCTTGAAAAAACCGCTCGGGGCGCAGCTTCAGACGCTCTGGCACAATTTGAAAATGCGCTCACGATTGCAGCCGAGACCGGCCCAATGACGGTCGCGAGCGTGAGAACCGATCTGGAGCGGCTTGTCACGTACGCCCAAGACGTCGTTCATGCCATTACAACTGAGCGGGCCACTCCCTCCTCCGGCGAAGCCCATGAATGGGCAAAAGCCTTGAGCAGGCGGTGTGAAAGCGCTCTTGCAGATCTCGTCAGCCTGCTACCGCAGCCCCTGTTAATGGCTGCGGCACACCACCCCGACGATTCCTATGCGATCAGCATTCCATCCTTGCGCGAGCTCGCCAATCAGGGCAGCGATGCCGCGCGCGAACAGTTGTCTGCTCTGGAACATCTGGCGGCGCGGGCGCTGGAAATGTCACAAATGGAGTACGGCTTTCTATTCAACCCCGCACAGCGTCAGCTTGCGATCGGCTACAACGCCGGTGAGCGCCGGCTCGATGCGAGCTACTATGATCTGCTCGCATCAGAAGCCAGGCTCAGCAATTTTGTCGCGATCGCTCAGGAGCAATTGCCACAGGAAAGCTGGTTCGCCCTCGGGCGAACGCTTACAACCCATGATGGGGAATCAGCTTTGCTCTCATGGAGTGGTTCGATGTTCGAATACCTCATGCCGCTCCTTGTCATGCCGACGTTCGACAATACACTTCTTGATCAGACTTATAAGGCGGCGGTTGACCGTCAAATCGCCTATGGGAAGGAACGCAATATTCCGTGGGGTATCTCCGAATCGGGTTACAACGCCGTGGATGTTCAATTCAATTATCAATATCGCGCATTCGGCGTGCCGGGACTGGGACTCAAGCGCGGTCTCGGCGAAGACCTGGTCGTTGCGCCCTACGCTTCCGTGCTGGCGTTAATGGTCGTGCCCGAGGCCGCGTGCCGCAACTTGCAACTGCTGGCGTCCGAGGGCATGGCTGGCAAGTTTGGTTTTTATGAGGCGGTGGATTACACGCCGTCGCGACTGCGCCGAGGGGAAACACGTGCCGTGATACGCTCGTTTATGGCGCACCACCAGGGCATGAGCCTGCTTTCCCTGGCGTACGTGTTACTGGACCGGCCCATGCAAAGACGGTTTCAGTCAGAGCCCCTGTTTCAGGCAACGATGCTGCTGCTTCAGGAGCGAATTCCGCAACCGACGGGTTTCCGTTTGCAAACTGTCGAGCTCCCCGATGCGCGCGTCACCAAAGAGCTGCCTGACATGCCGATGCGGGTTCTTTCGAATGCGAACACGCCGGTTCCCGAAGTGCAGCTTCTGTCCAATGGCCGGTATCACGTGATGGTGACCAATAGCGGGGGTGGAAGCAGCCGCTGGAAGGATCTTGCGATTACACGCTGGCGCGAGGATAGCACATGCGACAACTGGGGGAGTTTCTGTTATTTGCGCGACGTGGCGAGCGGCGAGTTCTGGTCGAATACCTATCAGCCCACACTGAAGGAAGCCAAGCGTTATGGCGTCATCTTTTCTGAAGGACGCGTGGAATTCCGCCGCCGCGATCTTGATTTCGATACGCATACGGAGATTACGGTATCCCCGGAAGATGACATCGAATTGCGCCGCGTGCGCATCACCAATCGTGCGTGGACTCGCCGCACGATCGAAGTGACTTCGTATGCCGAAGTAGTGCTCGCGCCACCCCCCGCCGATGCGCAGGCCCCGGCTTTTGGGAATCTTTTCGTACAGACGGAAATATTGCCTGACAGGCACGCGATTCTTTGCAGCCGCCGCCCGCGCTCTCAAAACGATCCCGTTCCCTGGATGCTGCATCTGATGATGGTGCACGGCATCGACGCCGAAGCAATTTCTTATGAAACCGATCGCATGGCGTTTATCGGGCGCGACCGGGACGTTTCTGCACCCAGGGCAATGATGGAAATGGCCGCGCTTTCCGGCGGCGTCGGTTCGGTTCTCGATCCGATAGTCGCGATCCGGCAGCGCATAAGTATCGAACCGGGAGAGGCGGCGATCGTGGACATCGTCACTGGCGCGGCCGATTCTCGGCACGCCGCGATGAACCTGGCGGAAAAATACCAGGATCAGCAATTGACGAACCGGGTTTTTGATCTTGCCTGGACTCATAGTCTGGTCGTGCTGCGACAGCTCAATGCGACGGAAACCGATGCGCAGTTGTTCGGGCGCCTGGCCGGTTCCGTGCTTTATGCCAATCCTTATCTGCGCGCCGATGAGGCCGTGCTGAGCAAAAATAAACGTGGCCAGTCCGGACTGTGGGGATACGCCATTTCCGGCGATCTGCCGATTGTGCTGCTGCAGGTCACCGACGCAGCCAACCTCAATCTGGTGCGCCAATTGGTGCAGGCACATTCTTATTGGCGCGTTAAAGGACTGGCTGTCGATCTGATCATTTGGAATGAGGATCATTCGAGTTACCGCCAGCTTCTGCATGACAACATCATGGGGCTGGTGGCTGGCAGCGCCGAGGTCCACCTGCTTGACCGGCCCGGCGGTATTTTCATTCGCCGCGCAGAGCAGATAGCAACCGAGGATCGCATTCTTCTGCAAACCGTTGCACGCGTGATCATTCTCGACAACAAAGGGACACTGATGGAGCAGTTGACGCGCCGCGTGCCGGAGGAAATGCCTGTTGCGCCGGCGAGGCTGAAGCCGGTCAGGCGCTTCGAACCCGGCCAGGCCGTTAAAATTCCGCGACCCCCACTTCTTTTTGACAACGGGCTGGGCGGGTTCAGCCTTGATGCCCGGGAATATGTCGTCACCACCGGGCAGGATCGAACGACTCCTGCGCCGTGGTCAAACGTTCTGGCAAACCCTGAATTCGGCACTGTTATTTCGGAGAGTGGCCAGGCTTATACCTGGAGCGAAAATGCCCACGAGTTCCGCTTGACACCTTGGCACAACGACCCGGTTTGTGACTCGAGCGGCGAAGCCTATTATTTGCGTGATGAAGAAAGTGGCTATTTCTGGTCACCGACACCCCTGCCGAAGCGAGGGACTACGCCTTATATCACCCGGCATGGATTCGGTTACAGCATCTTTGAGCATGTCGAAGCCGGCATACGTTCTGAATTGGGGATTTATGTCGCGCTGGATGCACCGGTGAAGTTCGCTGTTTTAAAGATCAGCAATGAGTCGGGCCGGCCGCGGCGGCTTTCCGCAACCGGATTTGTCGAATGGGTGCTGGCCGATGTGCCGGAGAAAAGCAGGATGCATATTGTGACCGAGCTTGATTCCGCTACCGGAATCCTGCTTGCGCGCAATCCTTACAACAACGAATTTTCGAGTCGGGCCGCATTCTTTGACGTGGATGATAACGGGCGCGAGATAACGGCCGACCGGACAGAGTTCATTGGGCGCAACGGCAGATTGCAGGATCCGGCAGCAATGGCCGCTGGGGAACTTTCCGGCCGGGTGGGTGCGGGACTTGATCCTTGCGGCGCCATCCGGGTTCACGTTGAATTACTGGATGGGCAGGCGCGTGAAATCATATTTCGCCTGGGAGCCGGGCTTCACGCGGACGATGCCCTCAAGCTCGCGCAGCGCCTTCGGGGAGCTGCCACCGCCCACGAGGCGTTGAAAAAGGTTAGGCATTATTGGGAGCGCACGCTTGGCACCATACAGGTGGAAACACCTGATCCTTCCGTGAACGTCCTGGTCAATGGCTGGCTTCTTTATCAGGTAATGGCTTGCCGCTTGTGGGGACGCAGCGGATATTATCAGTCGGGGGGCGCTTTTGGATTCCGCGATCAGTTGCAGGATGTGATGGCGCTGGTTCATGCTGAGCCCACGCTCGTTCGTGAGCATCTGCTTCGGTCCGCGGCTCACCAGTTTATAGAAGGCGATGTTCAGCACTGGTGGCATCCGCCAGGGGGACGAGGTGTTCGTACGCGCTGTTCGGATGATTACCTCTGGCTGCCTCTGGTGGTCTGCCGTTATATCACCACTACAGGCGATATGGGCGTACTGGATGAGCCTGTTTCGTTCCTCGAAGGAAGGCCAGTCAGCCCGGATGAAGATTCGTATTACGATCTTCCAGTGCGTTCCGAACAGTCGGCAAGTTTGTATGATCATTGCACGCGTGCGATCGTGCACGGCCTGAGATTTGGCGAGCACGGCCTCCCCCTGATGGGTAGCGGTGACTGGAATGATGGAATGAATCTGGTGGGATTTCACGGGCGCGGTGAAAGTGTCTGGCTGGCGTTCTTTCTGTACGACGTTCTCATGCAATTCTCCGCTCTTGCGCGGCGGCGTGCTGATATCCCCTTTGCTGAACGCTGCGAGGAAGAGGCCGGTGTCCTGCGCAAGAATATCGAACAGCATGGCTGGGATGGGAAATGGTATTTGCGTGCATTCTTCGATGATGGATCACCGCTGGGCTCATCCAGCAACCCTGAGTGCCGTATCGATTCCATCTCACAGAGCTGGTCGGTGCTCTCTGGAGCGGGATTGACTGAGCGCCAGCACCAGGGAATGGACGCCGTGAATCAGCATCTCGTCCGGCATGATGCCGGGCTGATCCAGCTTCTTGACCCTCCCTTCGACACGTCCGCTTTGAATCCGGGGTACATAAAAGGCTATGTACCCGGTGTTCGGGAAAACGGTGGCCAATATACCCATGCCGCGATCTGGACAACCATGGCATTCGCGATCCTCGGCAACCACCGGCAAGCATGGGAATTGCTGGAGATGATCAATCCCGTGAACCATACACAGACGCCAGAAACCGTAGCGGTATACAAAAACGAACCCTACGTGGTTTCGGCCGACGTTTACGCGCTTTCTCCGCACGTCGGGCGCGGGGGATGGTCGTGGTATACCGGTTCCGCCGGGTGGTTATATCGACTTATGGTGGAAACCTTGCTCGGCCTGACGCTGGAAGAGCATAAACTGCATTTCAAGCCTTGCCTGCCAGAAAATTGGGAGGCATTCACAGTGAAATACCGCTACGGAGAAACCGTCTACCACATCAATATCAGCCAGAGTGTGACGCTGGAAAAGGAGAGCCTGACAATCGATGGCGTTGAACATCGCGATCTGGTCATCCCGCTCGTGGACGATCATGCTCCGCATGCGGTCGAAGTCCGGCTGGCAAGACATTCATCTTGAATGGCCGACGAAAGAAATTCCGGCAGTGTTTAGACAGTTCCGCCTCGACGCGATGGGCGGATGGATAAATGGAATAAGGCAGGACCGTTCGCGGACACGGGAGCTGTTTGAATTTCGCGACGGAGTCTTTTGAGGTGAGGACATTGCTGTAAACGTTCGTCAGACTGGAGAAGTGGAGTTCCACCAGTCTGGACGATGTATCAGGCAAATGTATTAGGGCCTGTTAACACTTATTTCGCACTTGCGTTGCTGCGTGAAAAATGCGCAAGGCGCGAAGCGCAGGGGATAGCCGGCCTATGGCCAAGCTTTGCAACGCAGCACCCGCATTTTTCGCGCGCAACCCAAAGGGACGGGACGGATTTCGACCAGCCCTTCGTTGCTCACCGCTTACAGAGGCCTATTCTGCCGCGCGGTTCATGCCTTGCGCTGGATGAAATCCGTCGTCGTCGCGAGCTGCGAAATATTATAAGTGTTAACAGGCCCTAGTCTGTCGGGCCGAAAGGCGAGATGAGCCATTAACGGGAACACTGGCTCTAAAAGACGGATGCATATTGCGCAGCGAAGCTTGGGCAATTTTAGCAAGCAGGCTTTGGGTGTAGCGCTGCAGCGAATAGCGCAGCGGGCTGGCCAGCTCGAATTCTCTCCTCAGATTGGCTGCCTGGAGGCGATAGCTATATCCTGCACATTGTACGACTGCCCGTGTGGGTGTTGCTTTACGCCCCATCAACATGGATATTCCAAATAAGCCCTCGTTCCCGATAACCGCGATTTTCGTTGACTCTCCGTCGTCCGTAAGTGTGAGAAGCGAAATAATACTGGTGGTAGGAAAGTATACGAGGTCTAATTCGCCGCCATTTTCATAAACAGCCCAACCTTCTGGCAGGGCAACAAGTTCAAGGCACGGCTTCAGCCGCTCGTAATCCTTTTCAGGAAGTTCCGCCAAAAAGAGGTTTTGCTTGGGAGTCTGAAGATGTGACATGGGTTCCTCGCTGTTCTGGTTTCGATAAGAGCTCTCAGGTTCTGCTATAACTATATTATGGCTGGCGGATGCCGAACTCATATGCAGACGAACGGCAGAGCGACGCTTCTATGAGACAGTACATTGAAAGTTTATGGCTCGTATGTGCGTTCCCAGACAGACGAGCGTCTCGAAGAGCGAAAATAATAGTTCCATGGTAGCGCCTGTAAAAGAAGG
>Ga0310810_10010781_pt1 | contig 10661 bp, 6 predicted proteins | sample NCmetagenome_FD_207641 | JGI IMG/M metagenome (GOLD analysis project Ga0310810, IMG submission 207641) | Soil microbial communities from experimental microcosm in Duke University, North Carolina, United States - NC | ecosystem: Engineered > Artificial ecosystem > Soil microcosm > Unclassified ... | reverse complement strand
AAGACGTCGGCGAATCGCGCCAGTCGTGCGCGGCTCACGGCCGGGATCATTTCGTGGATGATGAGATCCACGTATTCACGCCGTCGAGCGGCCGATTCCCGATACTCCAGTGGAATCTCGTGCGCGCCGAGGAACGTCGGCACGATACGAAGGGGCAGCTCGCGTTGCAGCCGCGCGACGACACGAAGCGACTTGAGCTCATCATCGAGACTAAGGCCGTAGCCCGACTTCACCTCGACGGTCGTCGTGCCGAATGAGGCGAGTCGCTCGAGGCGGGGCTTGGCGAGCGCGTAGAGGTCGTCCTCGTCCCGCCGACGAAGGTCGCGGACCGACGAATGGATCCCGCCGCCTCGTCGCGCGATCTCCATGTAATCCATGCCCGCGGCGCGAAGCTCCTGCTCGTCGTACCGCGGCCGTCCGAAAATCCCGTGCGTGTGAGAGTCGACCAACCCCGGCGTCAGCACTCCGCGCCGACAGTCGATCTCGCGCGCACCGGGAAAGCGCGCGCGCAAATTGGCCAGCGATCCGACGTCGGCGATACGCTCTCCCTCGACCGCGACCGCCGCGTCCACGAGCACCGCCGCGTCGGTCAGCTCCGTCCCCCGTCGCGCGCGGGCCGGCCCGGCACAGGTCACTACCTGCGATGCATTCGCGAAGATCAACGTTTCGGCCAAGATCTCGATCTCACAGAGGTGGGGTCACCGTGGTTACCGCGTTTGTAACAAGGAGTCTGACCCCAATTTAGAGAACTATAAAATGGAGTCTGACCCCGATTCGGGCGCGGTTCGGTGTACGGCGTTGCGTGTCGGACCCGAATCAGGCCATGACATCGCGAATGCGGGACAGCCGGAGCGGCGCTTGGGCTTCACCGCGACAGGCATAGTAGCAGGCGTTGCAGTCGATTGGTTTGTACTGCGCGAAATCGCGCCAGTGAAAATCCGTCGGAAAGTCGGGACACCGCTTGACGCGGCCGCTCGGGTCGATGTGAATCGTGCGAATCCCCGAGCGACACGGCTCGCGCATCTCGCCACGAAGGTAACGAGGGATCTGCTCGAGATAGTAGTCGGAGTTCGTGATGACGCCGCGTCGCCGGCGCTTGAGCGCGAGGAGGGCTCCGACCACCCGCTCCGCCTCCGCCAACTGCTCCCGGGCGACGAGATGATCGCGATTGCCGTTCTTTGCGTCGGTGTAGACGCTGAAGTTCACACCGACACCGAGGGATTCCGCCGTGCGGGCGATCTCGACGACCTGGTCGAGATTGTCATTCTTGATGACCGTGTTGAAGCGGATGTTATCGACGCCGCGCGCCTGCATTGCCGGAATGTTGGCGAGGATCTTCTCGGCGAGACCGGGGATTCCACGCGCGCGGTCGTGGCGTTCGTCCAGGTAATCCAGCGAGATGTTGAACTGGTTGATGCCGGCCGCCCACAACGAGGCGGCTCGCTCCGGGGACAACATTCCGCCGTGCGTGATCAGCGTGACGTATTTGAGTGAGATGGCGCGGCACACCTCCGCCACGATTGCCTCGAGATCGCGCCGAAGGGTCGGCTCGCCGCCGGTGAACGTGACGAGCATCGGATTGAAGTACCGGGCGGCGTCGGCATAGGTCGCGAGCTCGTCGTCGCGGGCGGCGGCGTCGGTCTTCCAGTAGTCGCAGAAGCCGCAGTGCGCGTTGCAGCGGAGCGTGACCTCGAAGTGAACGAGCACGGGCCGCCGGCGCGCCGTGAGCCAGGCGTACTTGCCAAGAAAAAGGGCGACGTGATAAGGCTTGAATCGGGAGGAAAGCACGTGTCGGGGCCCCGATCTCCTCCGCTGCGCGGCTCAGGACGACCGCATCGGCAGCTGAATGCCCTGCTCTTCCGCGGTGCGGATCGCGATCTCGTAGCCGGCGTCGGCGTGGCGAGCGACCCCGATTCCAGGATCGTTGGTCAACACACGCTCGAGCCGGACGCGCATCTCGGGCGTGCCGTCGGCGACGATCACCTGGCCGGCATGCAGTGAGTTGCCGATCCCGACCCCGCCGCCGTGATGGAACGACACCCACGACGCCCCGCTCGCGGTGTTGAGGAGCGCGTTGAGGATCGGCCAATCGGCGATCGCGTCGCTGCCGTCGCGCATCGCCTCCGTCTCGCGGAATGGAGACGCCACGCTGCCAGTATCCAGGTGGTCGCGCCCGATCACGATCGGTGCCGAGATCTCGCCGCTGGCCACGAGATCGTTGAGCGCGACACCGAAGCGCGCGCGCTCGCCCTGGCCGAGCCAGCAAATTCGCGCCGGCAGCCCCTGGAAATGGATCCGCTCCCGAGCCATCTCGATCCAGCGGCGCAAATGCGCGTCGTGCGGAAAGAGCTCGAGCACCAGCTCGTCGGTGCGCGCCAGGTCCTTCGGATCGCCCGACAACGCCACCCACCGAAACGGACCCTTGCCTTCGCAGAAGAGCGGGCGGACGTACTCGGGAACGAAGCCGGGGATGTCGAACGCGTTGTCGACGCCGTTGTCTTTCGCGACCGTCCGAATGTTATTGCCGTAGTCGAACGCGACCGCGCCCTTCTTCTGCATGGCGAGCATCGCCCGCACGTGGCGGACGATCGATTCATTCGCGCGACGCACGTACTCGCGCGGATCGGACCGGCGCACTCGAGCCGCGTCGTCGAGCGACATCCCGACCGGGACGTAGCCGTTCAGCGTGTCGTGGGCGCTCGTTTGATCGGTGAGCACGTCGGGCGTGATGCCGCGCGCCACAAGCTCGGGAAGAAGCTCCGCCGCGTTGCCGACCAGTCCGACCGAGAGCCGACGCTTCGCATCGACGGCCTCGCGAATCCAGGTGAGCGCCTCGTCGAGGCTGTGCGTCTTTCGGTCGCAATAGCCCGTCTCCAGCCGCTTGTCGATGCGGGCTTCGTCGACGTCGATGCCGAGAATCGCGGCGTCGTTCATCGTCGCGGCGAGCGGCTGAGCACCGCCCATGCCTCCCAGTCCCGCCGTGAGCACGAAGCGTCCGGCGAGCGTGCCGCCGAAATGGGTGCGCGCCACCGCGCCGAACGTCTCGAAGGTGCCCTGCAGGATGCCCTGCGATCCGATGTAGATCCACGAGCCGGCGGTCATTTGCCCATACATGATCAGACCGGCGCGCTCGAGCTCGCGGAAATAGTCCCAATTCGCCCAGCGGCCGACGAGATTGCTGTTCGCAATGAGCACGCGTGGCGCGGACGCATGCGTGCGGAAGACGCCGACCGGCTTGCCGCTTTGCACGAGCAAGGTCTCGTCGTTCTCGAGCCGGCGGAGCGCGTCGACGATCGCGTCGAACGCTTCCCAGCTGCGCGCGGCGCGTCCGGTGCCGCCGTAGACGATCAGGTCGTCGGGACGCTCCGCCACCTCGGGGTCGAGGTTGTTCATCAGCATGCGGAGCGCCGCCTCCTGCTGCCAGCCCTTGCACGAGATCGTGCTCCCACGCGGCGCGCGAATCACGCGCTTACCACGTTCCCGGCGCTCAGAGTCGGCGAAGGTCGTATCCATCGTCGAGGCCATCGTCAATTCATCGCGGAAGAGGAGATCTCGCCGGCCTGGATCGCCGCCGCCAACCGCTCGATGTCCGCGGAAAGCGCGCGATCGCGCTCGAGCGCGGGCACCAACCGGCGGACGTCGCCATGCGCGCGCGTTACGCCGCGTCCCGGCTTGAGCGGCGCTCGATAGTCGAGCCCTTGGGCGGCGCACATCAACTCGATTGCCAGCACATAGCGCACGTTGCGCACGACGCGCCGGAGCTTCCACGCCGCCGCCATCGCCATCGGGACGACGTCTTCCTTGTTGCCGTCGGTCGGGATGGTGTCGACGCTGGCCGGGTGCGCGAGAATCTTGCATTCGCTGGCGATCGCCGCGGCCGTCACCTGCGCCATCATGAAGCCCGAGTTGACGCCGGCGTCGCGCGTCAGGAACGGCGGTAGTCCCTGATTGAGATCAGGATGCACGAGCCGGTCGATGCGACGCTCGGAAATCGTCGCGAGATTGGTCAGCGCGATGGCGAGAAAGTCGAGCACCATCGCGACCGACTGTCCGTGGAAGTTGCCGCCGCTCAGCAGCTCACCGGAGTCGGCGAAGACGAGGGGATTGTCGGTCGCGGCGTTGAGCTCCCGCCCGATCACCGCGGCGGCGAAGTCGATCGCGTCGAGCACGGGGCCATGCACCTGCGGCATGCAGCGCAGGGCGTACGCGTCCTGAACGCGCGGGTCGTTGTTGCGATGCGACTCGCGAATCTCGCTGTCGGCGAGCAGCTCGCGCAGAAACGCAGCCGACGCGGCTTGCCCCAGCTGGCCGCGCGCGTCCTGGATCCGCGGGTCGAAGGCAACCGGCGTACCGAGCAGCGCCTCGAGCGACATCGCCCCAGCGACGTGCGCCGTTCGCCAAAGCGTGTGCGCGTCGACGAGCGCCAACGCGCCGATCGACGTATGGGCCTGTGTTCCGTTGATCAGCGTCAGCCCTTCCTTGCTCGCCAACGTGATCGGCTGAAGGCCGGCTCCGCCGAGCATTTCGGTGGCGGGGCCGCAACGGCCGTTCGATTGAAGCGTGCCCTCGCCGATCACCGAAAGCGCGAGGTGCGCCAGCGGCGCGAGGTCGCCGCTCGCGCCGACGCTTCCCTGCTCCGGAATCGGCGGGTAGAGGCCGGCGTTGAGCATCTCGCAGAGCAGGACCGAGAGGTCGATGCGGGCCCCCGAAAAACCCTTGGCGATGACATTCGCGCGCAGCAGCATCATGGCGCGTACCTCGCGCTCGGGAAGCAAGTCACCGACCCCCGCGGCGTGGCTCCGCACGAGATTCACCTGCAGCTCGGCGAGCCGTTCGGGAGGAATGGCGACCTCGGAGAGCTTTCCGAAGCCGGTCGTCACACCATACGCGACGGCGCGCGATTCGACCAAGCGGTCCACGATCGTTCTTGCCGCGCCGGCCCTCTGTCTCGCCCACGGCGCCACCGAAACGCGCGCCCGATCGGCGGCGACCGCGGTCACCTGTTCCAGCGTCAACGAATTCCCGTCGATCACGACTTCCATCGCCATGATCGAATGTCAAAGGGCCACTCCGACAATTCAAGGGAGCGCGGCCGCGCTTACCTCGCTATGGCAGCGGGATTTTCGACAGCTCGGCGTTGCCCGGAGCGCTCTGATACGACCAGTCGAACACCACGTAGTCCGCCGCGACGTAGGCGACGCGGGCCGCCGCGAAGTGCACGCCGTCCGCCTTCTGAATGCGGAAGATGTAGGCGAACCCCGGCACCGCTTGAATCGTCGCCGACGAATAGCCCGTCGACGGCGCGCGATCGATCGACGTCAGGTCGATGACCGGCGTGCTTCCGAACAGGGCCATCGTCGCGCCACTGCGCGCCGGCTGGAACCAGAGCGTTCCGTCGGAGTGACGAACGATCGTGAAGTCGAGATCAGTCCGCGACGAAGCCGCGACCACGCCGAGTCGGTGGGTCACGTCGTCGACGAAGAGGAAGCCGGAGCTGTCGGAACGCGCTGCAGTCGAATAGACGAACGCGTTGCGCGCATCGAAGCGCGGCGTGTCGAGACGCGCCTCGGTCCACACGCTCTCGTGGCCGTCGTGCGTGACCGTGCTGACGGCGAAACAGCGGGAAACGCCGTTGCTCAAATTGCCGACGAAGAAGCCGTCGGACGACGTCGTTCCCTCGAGCACCCATGTCGCGGTGCAAACGCCGCGGCTGCCGTCGTACGGCGTCGAATACACGCGATAGTGGTCGAACGCTCCCTGGAGCGCATCAACAGCGCTGCTCGACCAGGCGAGATGAATCGCGCCGTTGAGCGAAACCGACGTGAATCCCGTCGGCGCCGGAACGTTGGCGTGCAGGTCGATCGTCACCGTGTTCGAGCGAGCCAGTTCGTTCCCGTCGACGTCGATGGAAGCGACGTAGTACTGCACGTCGGGCACGCCGGCGTCGTGGAAGGTGTTCGAGGTCGTCGTTCCACGCAGTTGCCACTCGCCGCCGCCGATTCGCCCGTAGACGTTGAACGCGTTCGAGTTGTTGCTGCGCGGTACGTCCCAACTCAGAAGGACGGCGAGCGGCACGTTCGGATCGCCGCTCGGCGTCAGCTGATAGGTGAGATTGGCCGGCGCGTCCGGATCGGTGAGGAGTCCGGTGAGGTTCTCACATGCGGCAATTGGAACCAGCGCGGCCAGCAGCCAACGAGACAACCGCATTAGTGCTCCGGGTGGGATGCACTCCGCCCGAATTGCAGACCCCGCACCGCGAGGAGCGCAAAGCTAAGTGATTGCCTGTTTGGGATTTGGTCGCGGCGCGCCCCAGCGTGTGTCCCCCGAACTGGACAGCGATCTGCGATAAAAACAGCACACTGCGATCAGGGGAACCCGGATCGCACCGTCGACCGATTGTAGTCGAACTTGATGTCCGGCTCCGCCTTGAGCGAGATCGTGAAGGTGAAGGCGAAGTTACCATTGGGCGACTGCGTGTAGCCGAACAGCGCGCGCCAGTCGTGCAGGTCGCGCTGGAGCTGGACGATTTGGCTGGCGAATTCGTGGGTCTCCAAATCGTAATTGGTCGTCCAGTGCGCTGACCAACGCGCCGTCAAGTTGAAGGCGATGTCGGCGTTGATCGATGTCGTCGGAGGAATGTTGTAGACCGGCCCGCCCGCCGTGGCCGAGGTGACCGGCAGGTCGTTCGTCGGGACTGCGCGTTGCTGGTCGATACAGGCTTGGAGCAGCAATGCGTTCTGCCCGGCGACCTGTTGGCAGCGCTGCACCGGATCGAAGTCGATGACGTTGCTGCCGGGCTTCGGCGGCCGGGGACTCGATCGCGTAAAGCTGAACGACGCGCGCCATCCTTGGGTCGGCGGCACGATGAAGCGGTCGCCGGTGCGCATGCTGCCGGCAACCGGCTGCGCCGCAATGAGACTCTCCTGCGTCGAGTCCGGCCGCTGCCGAACCTGATCCGTGCCCGGCGCCGGCTGTGCTTGTGCCTCCGGGACCGCGCGGCCGAAGAGGCGGGTCAGGATGGCGAACGGGTTCTGCTCGCGGCTGATCCGGAACGACGCCGAGATGTTGGTCAGATAGGGCGCGAACTGGGCGGTGTCGCTGAGCGTGCTGCCGAGGAAGAGCGAATAGTTGCTCGAGAAGTCGAATCCCGGCAGCAGATCGGAGCGCAGCGAGTATCCCCAACTCTCCGAGGTGAGTCCGGCCGTTGCCTTGTGTCCCTTCGCCCGCTCGAAGTCGTAGGTGATCGGCGTGAAGTTCAGGCTGAGCAGGTCGATCTTCTTCGCGTTGTCCGGACTGCCGGAGTCGCTCTTTTGGCGCAGCTTGGCTTGGAAGAGCTGGTTGAGTCCGAACGAGATGTTGCTCTGCGCCAGATTGGTGAACGACCCCTTTCGCGTTCGGCCAAGCGCGAGCAGGTACTCGTTGCTCACGTCGGCTTTCGGCGCCCAGTTGTAGCTCAGGGACGGCGTGATCGAATGACGGATCGCGCTCCACGGACCGAAGCCACGGAAGCGCGCGTACAACGTCGGCGTCGCGCCGATGCCGAGCGAGACGCGCTTGGACTGATGGACGTACCGGCCGTTGGTCCGCTCGGAAGCAACCCAGAACGGTCCCGGCTCGACATTCTGCAGGCTGATGCTCGGCGACAGGTTGAACTTGTTGTGGCCGAGCGACGGCACGGTGAAGTCTGGCGTCCAGTCGATCGCCGTCTGGTAGGTCGCGGCGAAGATGCGTGTGTCCGTGACTTCGCCCGTCTCGACGTCGACGATGTTGAACTGCTGCGGGAAGTTTTGGCGCTGCTGGGTGACGTGGAAAGTGTTCCGGAAATCGCGGCCGAAGATCTGGAGCGGCAAACCGACGTCCATCGACACGTTCGACGAGTTGCGACCGGTGTTGACCGTGCTGTCACGCTGGCCCGTCGCGGGGTCGACGTCGAAGATGAACGCGCCCGGTCCGGGCTGATCCATGTGCAGCACATCGTGCCGCGAGTACGAGAACGTCGGCGTCCAGCTGAAGTGCGACCCGAGCGCGATCGCCGTCGACGTCAAGCTGATCGTCGGCAGGCTTTGGTCGATTTGCTTTCGGCCGGGATACTGCGTGCGCGTCGCGCCGAGATTGAGCGACGCCGGACCAAGCTTGGTTTGATAGGAAGCTTGTGACGCGATCGTGGCCAGCGCCGTGTACGGATTGAAGGTGTTCTGCCGCTGAAGCGTGGTGTTGGTGACGAAGTTGATGTTCGTGTTGAGCCGGCTGTCCTTCGAGAACTCCTGCTGATGGCCCCAGCTCACCGCGGTGTTCGTGCTCCCGTCACGCTGCGTCGTATACGCCATGCCGACGCGACCGGCCATGAAGCGGTTCAGCCACTTGTAATTGAAGTCGCCGTTGAATCGGAGCCAGCCTGGATCGTTCAGCGTCGCGCCTGCCGCGCTCCGCCAATCGAGCCACGTAGCGAAGTCGTAGTAGTCGCTCAGCGCCCAGTAATACCCGAAGTGCTCCACGTGCCGGCGATACGTCGGACTGTTGCGGACGATGTCGCCGAGACCGAACATCGGTGGAAGCAGTCCGCTGTGCCGGCCACTCCGCGTGTCGGAGAAGATGAACGGAAGCCAGAGAACCGGAATATCCTTGATGTAGAGGATCGCCGGTCGGGCAACGAGCGTGTTGTTGCTGGTGCGCTTCGCTTCCTTGAACTCGAAGCGATAATCGGGAATCGAGTCGTCGCAGCTCGTCGCGGAGCCGCCGCGCGCGAAGACCGTCGGCGAGGCTGTCTTTCCCGTATCCATGAGGACGCGCGCGAGCGCGACGTCCATGTACCACATCTGGCCGTTGTTGACCGGGAGGCGCGCGCGAGTGATTCGCGCGGACCGGTCGGCCAGGTCGTAGTCCACCCGACCGACGCCCTTGATGTCGGCTTGCCCGCTGCTCGGCGGGGGCGTCAGTCGATACTGGCCGCCGGTGACGACTCTCCGTTGCGTTTCCGTGTAGAAGATGCCGCTATCACTGACGACGACTTGCGAGTCACGATCGACGACGGCCAGCCGCTTCCCCGCCGCGAGCAGATCGAGCGTGTGCTGCTGCGCGTTGAAAAACGCGGTATCGCCCTTGTATCTCGTGACCGTGTAGCCGGGCCTCGACAACAGCCGCGCCGCGATCGAGTCTGGGGCCGGCCAACGCACCCTGTTCGTGGTGTCCTTGCTGGTGTCGCGCTTGACGGGCTGCAGCTGCCCTACCCCCCGTCCACCCGGGAAGCCTGGGATGATCTGCGCCCCCAAAGGAAGCGCGAGCGCCGTGACCAAGGTCACGGCGGCGACAAATCGCTTCACGCCGCGACCCCGGAATGCTCCGCCGCGAGGGCCGCGCGACGCCGCTTCCTGCGCCGATCGATGAAGAAGGCGCCCAGGACGCTCAGCTCATACAGTCCGTAGAGCGGCACGGCCAGCGCGATCGTCGTCCAGACCAGGTCACCCGGTGTCAGGAACGCGCCGGCGATGACGATGAGAACGATCGCGTGCCGTCGGTACTTCGCGAGGAACTGCGGCGTGACCAGACCCAGCGCCGCGAGCGCGAACACCACGATCGGTAGCTCGAAACTCAAACCGAACGTGAGCACCATCGCGAAGACGAACCCGAAGTACTCCTCTGCCGTGATGAGCGGCACCATCGACTCGGTGCCGAAGCCCATGAGCCACGGCAGCGCCAACGGGACGACGACGAGAAATGCCAACGCCGCGCCGGCGATGAACAATGCGGTGCCGCTGAACAGCACCCCGATCGCGATGCGCTTCTCGTGCTTGTGCAGCGCGGGCGCGAGGAACAACCAGATTTGATACAGAATGATCGGCGCCGCGAGCACGAGGCCGAACGTCATCGCGGTGTTGAGCGTGATGCTGAACTTGTCGCCCGGGTGGGTGAAGACGAGTTTGTGCTCACCCGGCAGGAGCGGCAGAATCGGCCCGGCGAGGATCTTTACCAGGTCGAACCGCAACGTCACCCAAAAGCCGACGCCGACGCAAATGATGATCGCCGCCAACGAATAAATGATTCGCCAGCGCAACTCCTCGAGGTGATCGAGGAACGGCATCTCTCCATTCTGAGACTTCGGAATCGGCATCGGCTACTACAGCCTCACTCCCTCGGCCTCAGACGGTCGGTGGCCAGGTCCGCCTCGGGCGAGTTCGGGTAGTCCTTGATGACACGATTGAACACAATCCGCGCTTCCGGGCGCTTGTTCGCGTCCCACAGGATCAAGCCGTGTTTGTAGAGTCCCGTCGCCGCCTGCGAGCTCTTCGGATACCGCGTCGTAACGAGCTGGTATACCGAGTCCGCCGCGGCGGTGTTCCCTTGAGCCTTGAACGAATCGCCGACATAGATCTGCGCCTGCGGGACCTGCGGGTAGTCCGGATACGTGCGAATGAGCTCATCGAATCCGTTGCGAGCCGTCTGATAGCTCCCTTGCTTCAAGGCTTGGTCGGCGGTCGTGTACAACGTCGCCGGCCCCGGACCAGCGGGCGCGCCTTTGCTCGTATCCGCCCCGGCCGGAGCCGACGACGAACTGGAAATCCCCTGCTCACGAAGCGCTTCGAGCTGCGCGCGAGCCTCTGCCATGCCTCGCGTCGTCTGACCGAGCAACGCCTGGATCTGTACGATCTGCTGGCCGACGGCAT
>Ga0310810_10010780_pt1 | contig 10661 bp, 7 predicted proteins | sample NCmetagenome_FD_207641 | JGI IMG/M metagenome (GOLD analysis project Ga0310810, IMG submission 207641) | Soil microbial communities from experimental microcosm in Duke University, North Carolina, United States - NC | ecosystem: Engineered > Artificial ecosystem > Soil microcosm > Unclassified ... | reverse complement strand
GGACTTCGCCGCGCGCTCGCCGATTACGCACGTCGCGAACGTGACGACGCCGACGATGTATGTGCTAGGTGATCAGGATTACCGGACACCTCCCGCTGAAGGCGGCGAGATGATGTTCCGCGCGCTCAAGTACCGGAAGATTCCAGCGGTCATGGTGCGCTTCCCCCGCGAAAACCACGAACTCTCGCGCTCAGGCGAGCCCAAGCACCGTGTCGAGCGCCTCCAGCACATCGTCGGTTGGATGGATCAGTGGCTGCAGGGGAAGAAGAACGCGGCGTACTCGACGAATTGAATTGGTGACTTGGTGAATTGGTGAATTGGTGAATTCGCATCGCGCGGCTACCGCCGCGCTTTTACAGCACGCGCGGTAGCGCGTGCGAAGCTCAATTCACCAACTCACCAACTCACCAATTCACCAATTCACCAATTCACCAATTCACCAACTCACCCGCCTATTCCTCCCGCAACGCGGCCATCGGGTCCACGCGACAGGCGCGCCAGCCGGGTATCCAGCAGGCGATGAGCGACGCGCAGCCGAGCACGGTGACGACGCCGGCGTAGGTCACGAAGTCGGTTGACGTAACACCGAATAGCAGGCTGCGCATCGCACGGCCCGACACGAGACTGAGTGCCGATCCAATCACCAGCCCCGCTGCCGTCAATCGCAGTCCTTCTCGAATAACGGATCCGAGGATCTGCTTCGCGGATGCACCGAGCGCCATTCGCACGCCGAAGTCTCGCGTGCGGCGTTTCATGGTGAATGCGAGAACGGCGTACTGACCCAGCATGGCAATCAACAGCGAGGCCGCCGCGAAGAGCGAGAGCATCGTGGTCATGACGCGCGCGACCGATGTGATCTCGGCGAGTTGCGTCTCCATGGTGCGCATGTAGACGATGGGCGCGCGCGAGTCCACCTCGGCCAGCGCGCGTCCGACAGCGGGTCCCACCGTGTCGAGCAGCCCGCTGTATCGGATGTAGAAGGTCGGTTCCCCGCCTCCACGCTCATCGGCGCGCCGTGGCAGAAAGATGAAGTTCGGTCGTTCCTCGCGGCGAAACCCACTGAAGAACGCGTTTGGTGCGACGCCGACGATCTCGACTGGTTGGCGCTGAGCGCCGACGAGCAGGGTCCGTCCGAGCGCGTTGTGGCCCGGCCAGAGCGCCTGCGCGAGATTCTCGTTGACGACGGCAGCTGTCGTGGTGCGGGTGCGATCGTCCAAGGTCAGTTCGCGTCCGAACCTCGGCGTCAGCCCGAGGACGCGTAAATACTCAGGTCCGACGGTGTTGCGTTCCGCGGTTATCGGCTGTTGCGCACCGGCGACGCGGACCGGCTCCGTGGACCAGAACTCCTTCGGTGGCACGCGTGCGTCAGTGACGCCGGTCACGCCGACGACGCTCGCCAGGCGGTCGCGCATCCTGTCAATCAACGTCGCGCGTGCGCCTTCAGGAACGCCCTCCGAATTCACTGTCACCAGCAGAATTCCCGCCGGGTTGAAGCCGAGATCGAGGGCATTGACGAGAGACAGCGATCGATATGCGAGGCCGGCGCTCGCGAGCAGCAGCACCGCGAATGCGAGTTGCAAGACGACGAGTCCGCTGGCGAGACGCGATCGTCCCTGCACGACGCCCTGTTCCCCGGCTTTGAGAAATGGCAGGAGATCCTGGCGCCAGGTCCTGATCGCGGGACCAATCGTGAACGCGATCGTGCCGGCGGCGGCGAGCGCCATCGCGTACGCCATCACCTTCCAGTCCGGCGTGAAGTCGAGAGCCATCGGCGCGCCGTTCGCCGGCGGCAGCAGCGCCGCGACCACTTTGCCGACGCCCCACGCAAACAGACACGCTACCGCCCACGCACCGGTCGAAATCGCAATTCCCTCAGCGAGCACAAGACGGACGACTCGCGCCCGTGACGCACCGAAGGATTGACGAACGGCCATCTCGCGCTGACGTACGACCGCGCGTGCGAGCATTAGATTGGCGACGTTGGCGCAGACGATCAGCAGCGTGAGGGCGGTGATGATCTGGAAGATGGCCAGAAACTGCAGGCCGCGCTGCGCCAGGATGCTGTCGCCGGCGGCGGTTACCGAGTATCGATAGGGGACGATGGTCTTGGCTGTGTTCGATTCCGGATACGCCGCCTCTAGCCGGGCCGCGATCGTGGCGAGCTCCGATCGTGCATCGCTCATCGATGTGCCTGGGGCGAGACGCCCGAGCATCGCGATCGCGCCCCATGCCCGGTCCTCGATCCCTCGTCCGGCTCCGCGAGCACGGGCATACGCCACGATCGGGACCCAGACGTCTGACCGTTCCGCCAGCCAGACTCCCTGGAAGTCGGCGGGTGCGACGCCGACGATGGTCGCGGGTTGCCCGTTCACCGCGACCCTCTGGCCAATCACGTCGTCACGCCGCTGAAAGTACTCGGTCCAGAGGCGGTGGCTGATCACAGCGGTCAGCGCGGAGCTGCGGGCTTCGTCGTCTGTGAACGTGCGTCCCAGCACGGGGACCAGCCCAAGGGTCTCGAAGTAGTTGGCAGAGACGGCAGCGCCGTGGAGCGCGTAGCTGCCGTCGCGATAGGTCAGCGTGAACCGCTCGAATTGAAACCCGAGGAGAGGCCGTACGGTGCGCGACTGCGAGGCGACGTCGAGATAGTTCGCGTAGCTCTCGACCGGGTGAACTGGTTGCCGATCGACGGCCCAGCCGAGCGACACGAGGTTGCGCGCGGTAATTGCCGGAGCTGGTTTGGTGAGGAGACCGTTGACGATCGAAAAGATCGTCGTATTGCCGCCAATCACCAGCGCGACCAATGCAATCGCGCTCAGGCTGATTCCCGGCGAGCGGGTCAGGATCTGAAATCCGGATCGGATGTCTGCGACCAGTTGCTCGAAGGCAGTCCACGTCCAGACGCCGCGCACGTCTTCGTAGGTCGCCCGGAGATTACCGAATTCGAGCAGCGCGGAGCGCCGCGCCTCCTCGGGACTCTGGCCCCGGTCGATGCGCGTCTCGATGGCCAGGTTCAGGTGCGAGCGCAGTTCCTCGTCGATCTCGGAATCTTTGCGGCGGCGGAAGAGGGTCATAGGATGTAGACGTTCTACACCCAGAAGGCGTAGTTTGTCTACTTCCCTGGTGCCAGGGTGCCGCGAGTCGGCGGCTATAGAGCAGGAAAAGCGCGGCCGACTCCGGGGAAGGCAGTCGGCCGCTGCGTGGACAGTGAGCTACTGACAGCTCGGAGAGACCATCTTCAGATTGTCAACCTTCAGTTTCGGCGCATTCGCTGCCGATGCTGCCGGCGCCTGCGTCGGGCCTTTCGCCTCGTCCACCGTGCCGGTGATCTCGACCTTGTGACCGACATGTGGGGTGAGCTTTGCGTCGTCTCCATCGAGCTTGTACTCACTGGCGATCGCGGTGGCCGACGGGTTCGCGGCTCCAGCGGTTCCAGCGGTGGCGCTTGGGCTGATCGATGCATTGCTCAGCACGAACTTCGTTTCGTCCTTCGCGCTGGCAGCGGCACCGGCTGCTCCGGCGGTGCCGGTTGCGGCCGGCTGAGCTTTAGCGACGCATCCGGTGACCGTAATCGTCTTGGCGGCGCTCTGGGATTCCGGCTTCGGGGCCGCGGCATCCTGGGCGAGGATTCCGACGCTGACCCCGAGCACGATCGCTGCGCACGCTGCCGACCAGATTCTCGATTTCATGGTTCCTCCTGTTTCAAGTATCAGCTCGGCGGTGCAACTGTCAGACCACGCGCGTGTGCGCCGTGGCCTCAGTTTTCAGGCCGATCGGGCGTTTTGAAACAGGAGGGACGATCGACCATGTCATTGAACTGGTCGCCGGTATGAAAGAAGTGCTTACTCGCGGTTGAGCTGCGACTCATCTGTTCCAGCTCTTGTGTGGCGTCTGGAAGCTGGCCTCAGACGTCTTCCCAATAGCCGCGGTCATTCCACACTCGCAGACGCAAATCGTCCGCATACACGACACCCGATCCACACAGGACTATTCCGATGTTCAACCACGATGTTTCTGCCGGGAGATTCACGTCGATCGAGTAATGCGACCAGTCGTGAGTGGCGTGCAGACCACGGCGCTGCATGTTGTCGAAGACGAGGTCCGGCGTTTCGGTTCCATCCGCGCGTATCCATAGGCCGGCCCAACCATTGACGTCGGCGACCTTGAGTTCGCCTTCGAACTGCACGGTGCGGCGGGCGAGGAATTTGGCCGGAAAGCGCTGCATGAGGGAGCCGAACTCGTCCGTGGTCGCACCGTCACGTGAAAAAACCAGGCAATGGCCTGGCTTTCCATCATTTCGGCGCACAGTCGATGCTTGGTACCGATCGGACACGCGCCATACGTAACCCACGCTGTTGAACCACCCATGCGGCACGCCGTGGTCGACGGCGCCATCGAATCCAAGATTCACCGGCCGATTGACGATTCGAGCATCAGCATGTGGCTGTGCCGAACCGGTTGGCATCGGCAGAGAAAGACCCGCGTCACCTCCCATTCCCGCTGCCTTGATTTGCCGAAGGAGAAGCCCGACGTCATAGTCCCACCTGCGATCGCTGAGCTCGATGGCTTGCCGGCGCGCGAAGGGGCTGAGCGGCTCCGGGAGTTCCACCGTTTTCGGCATGGATGCGCGTTCGACCAGGACGGGAATCGTGAGCAGCTTTCGCTCGAGCGCAGTCTGGATCTCAACTCTGACGTAGTCACCGTCGCTGTCAAGACGACGACGGCCTTGTTCATCGACGGCGGAGAGCCAGCGCTTGCCAATCATCGCGAGCATGACGTCGCAGGTCTGAAGCCTCTTGTTGATGGCGTCGACGAAGTCGTCGCCGGGTTGAAGCGCGTCGACGTCGATGAAGACATTCTCTCTCCCGAACTCCCCGGCAAGACGGTCGTAGAGACGGCCGGCGTAGCCGGGCGCATCGTCTCGCCGGTAACTGATGAAAATAGTCGGCATGAAGAAAACGAGTGTCGGTGCATTCTCTTTGTGCCAGTGCCGCAGTTCAAGCCGAAACGTGAGGCTGACGGTGAATCAGCGATCTAGACGAGAGCAGCTGGATGCTGGGACCCACGAGCGATCCGCGCAGCGGGCGTGCGGGGTCCCGCGGCCGAGCGTGTCAGGGAGTCAGAGGGACGTCGCCGCTCTGTGGATCAGGATGTAGACATCCTCCATCCGTGGGTGTAGGCTGTCTACATACATGGCGAAACGCGAACGCTACCAGAACCGTATCGAACTGCTCCAGGGCACGCTCGACCTGCTCATCCTTCAGACGCTCCAGTGGGGGCCACAGCACGGCTACGGAATTGCTCAGGCGATTCAGGCTGGATCGAGCGATGTGCTGCAGGTCGACACTGGCTCGCTCTATCCCGCGCTGCATCGCCTCGAGAAGCAGAGATGGATCTCGGCGACCTGGAAGCTGTCGGCCAATAAACAACGGACGCGCGTATATCGACTGACGGCCGCCGGCCGGCGGCAGCTGGTCTCCGAGCGCTCCCGCTGGCAGGCGATGGTCGACGCGATGGCTGGAATTCTGTCGAAGCCCCAGACGAGCCAATCATGAAGAACCGCGACGCCGATCTCAAAAATGAACTGAAGACGCATCTTGACATGGCGATTGCGGACCGCATTGCCCGCGGCGAGTCGCCGGAGCAGGCCGCCGCCGCAGCGCGTCGGCAGTTCGGCAACCTGTCGCAAATCCAGGAAGCGACGCGTGACGTGTGGGGCCGGCGCTGGCTCGACCACCTCGTACAGGACGTCCGCTATGCGTTGCGAGTCTTCCGTCGCAACCCGGGCTTTGCTGTGGTCGCTATCCTCTCGCTGACCCTTGGCATCGGCGCCAACACGGCGCTGTTCGAGGTCGTCGACGCGGTGCGGCTGCGTCCGTTGCCGATTGCCAATCCAGACCAACTGCTCGAAGTGCGCCTCGCGTCGCTCGATGGCGCCCGCGGTTCGTTCCAGACCTGGCACGAGTCGATGACGCAGCCGATCTGGCGGGAGCTGGAGGCGCGGCAGCAGGCGTTCCAGCTATTTGCCTGGTCGCGCGCGGGTTTCAATCTCGCGGACGGTGGGGAAGTGCAACGGGCCGACGGTCTCTGGGTCAGCGGCGAATTCTTCAACGTGCTCGGATTGCGCCCGGCTCAGGGGCGGCTGCTGTCGTCGGAGGACGATCGCCCTGGCTGCGTGCCGCGTGCGGTGCTCAGCTATGGGTTCTGGCAGCGCGCCTATGGCGGGGATGCTTCGATCGTCGGTCGCACGATCAACTTGCGCAATCGTCCGATCGAAATCGTCGGCGTAGTGCCGGCGGATTTTCATGGGCTCGAAGTTGGGCGATCGTTCGACGTGGCGCTGCCACTCTGCGCGGAAGCCGTGCTCAGCGTCACCGGCAAAGGCCGCTCCGAAGCAGGTACCAACTGGTGGCTGATGGCGTTCGGCCGCCTCAAGCCGGGATGGACCCTCGATCGCGCGACGGCGCATCTCGCCGCGATTTCTCCGGAGATCTTTCGTTCGACCCTGCCCGTGGCCTATCCCGCGATCAGTGTCAACAAGTACCTGGCGATGAGATTCACTGCCGTGCCCGGCGGCCAGGGGTTGTCGCAATTACGGGAAGCGTACGAGACGCCGCTGTGGCTGCTGCTCGGCATTGCCGGTCTCGTGCTCGTGATCGCCTGCGCCAATCTCGCCAATTTGCTGCTGGCGCGGGCGACGGCGCGCGAACGTGAGATTTCGGTGCGCCTCGGTCTCGGCGCCTCCCGCGGCCGCGTCGTTCGCCAGTTGCTGACGGAAAGCCTTCTGCTGGTGGCAATCGGTACAGGCGGCGCCGTGCTGCTCGCTGGTGCAATGGGCGGTTGGCTGGTGGCGGCGCTCGAGACGACCGGTGGCACAATCACGCTGCCGCTCGTGGTCGACTGGCGCGTCCTCGGGTTTGCCGCGCTCCTCGCCGTCGCGACCTGTTTGTTGTTTGGTCTGGCTCCGGCGATTCGCGCGACGCGCGTATCGGCGTCGAGCGTGCTACGCGTGACGACACGCGGCGCGTCCGCCGGAAAGGAATCGGTCGCGCTCCGCCGTAGCCTGGTCGTCGTTCAGATTGCGCTCTCGGTTGCGTTGCTCTTCGGGTCACTGCTCTTCACGCGGACGCTACGCAACGTGCTCAGCGTTGATCCTGGGTTTCGTTCGGAAGGTCTACTCGTCGCCGGCACCGATTCCACACCGATGCGACTTCCTGCCGAAGCGCTCGCCGCCCATCAGAATCTGATTCTTGAACGCGTGCGCGCGATTCCCGGCGTGCAGGGCGCGGCAACCGTTGCGGTGGTGCCAATCAGCGGATCGTCCGGCGGCAACGACGTCTGGCCCGAAAACAACAGCAGCGCCAAGTTCAACACGCTGGTGAACTTTGTCGGCGCCGGCTATTTCCGGATGTTGAGCATCCCGCTCGTCGCCGGCCGCGATGTCGACACTCGCGACACGCTCGACTCGACGCCGGTCGTTGTCGTCAATGAGGCATTCGCGGCACATCTCGGTGGCCCGGTCGCTGCGGTGGGGCAGCGCATCACGCGCGAGCCGACGCCGCGCAATCCCGCGAAGTCGTACGAAGTCGTGGGGGTCGTGAAGAACTCGGCGTATACGGCCCTGAAGGATGATCCGTATCCGACGATGTATTACGCCGGCTCGCAGGATCCGCCGACGCCGGACACCCAACTGATGGTCCGCTCGTCATTGCCGCCGACCACGACGACGTCTGCGATTACCGCCGCGCTGTCGAATATCGATTCGCGCATCACCGTCAACTACACGATTGTGCCGACGATGATCCAGGACACGATCGTGCAGGAGCGGCTGCTGGCCGGGTTGTCGGCCGGGTTCGGCGTGCTCGCCGCCGTCCTGACGATGGTCGGGCTCTATGGTCTGGTTGCGTATTCGGTGACGCGGCGCTCGACCGAGATCGGCGTGCGAATGGCGCTGGGCGCGCGCGGCGGCGACATTCTGCGTCTCATCCTTCGCGAGATGGCGCTGCTCCTCCTGATCGGCGTCGGTGCCGGCGCGGGGCTCGCGATTGCCGGTGGGCAGGCGGCCTCATCGCTGCTCTTCCGAGTGCGTCCGTACGATCCGATCACGCTCGTCGCGTCGATCGCGGCACTCTCATCGGTCGCGTTCGCGGCCAGCTATCTGCCGGCACGCCGCGCGACGCGGATCGAACCGGTCATCGCCCTTCGGGCGGAATAGGCGGGAGAGATTGGTGAATTGGTGAATTGGTGAATTGGTGAATGTGGCTTCGCACGCGCTACCGCGCGTGCTGTAAATGCGCGGCGGTAGCCGCGCGATGCAAATTCACCAATTCACCAACCCACCAATGCACCAACCCACTAACCTACCAACTCACGACGCGAGTCGTGTTGGCGCGTTCACCTTGACGTTCTTTCGCTTCGACGAGAGCTCGACTCTGTCGCCGGCTTTCAGGCCTTCTCCGGCAAACGACACCTCATACTGGTTCAATAGCTCCTGAGAGATCTGCTCGGCGGCTTTGACCAGATTCGGTCCGGCGACCTGCTCGATGCGGCCACCCGATTCGCGGGATCCGTCGTTCAGCACGACGTCGAGATCCGACGCACCGGTGCCACTGCCGGGCGGCTCGATCACGTAGAGCGTGGTGCCGCTCTTCCGTAGATCGTCGCGAACAACATCGGAGCGAAGTGAGCTCGATGCCGCGCCGCCGACGGTCAGGACCACAATCACCGACCGCTTGCCCGGCTGCGCCACATCCTTGACCGTTTCGCTCAGCGCCTCCATCAACTGGCCGCGGCTCGGTTTGTTGGTCCGAGGTCCCAGCCGCTTGAATCCGGCCGCCAGCGCCTCCATGTCACTCGTGAAGTTGACAATCCTGTCAGGTTGTTCCACAACCGCGACGATCGCGAATTCGCCGACTTCCTGCAGCCGCTGGACGAACGTCGCAGCGGGATACTGCACGGCTCCGGTGCCTCCGTCGGCGACGATGAGGGCCATGCGTAAGGGAACTTTCGTCAACTGCGCGGCCGTCACCGGCTGCGCTTTCCCGCCGATCTTCAACTCGAAGTCCGCCGCGGTGAGGTCCGTCACCGGTGTGCCGCTCTTCTCGGTGACCGAGACATAGATCGTTCGAGTGCCGTTTCCCTGCGGGTGAGCGCAACGATCCTACGCATAGAATGACCTTCCTGTTGGCTGCCACCGAAGTCGATGATTCGCGCGGGTCGGTGCATTCTTACCACGTCGCCGCTTCAGTTCAAGCCAGACATCTGCCTGCAAGAGCCAGCAGCCAGCAGCCAGAAGCTGGCAGCCAAAAGTCAGCAGCCAGCAGCCAGACGCCAGCAGCCAGCTCCTAGACTATGATTGCCGTTTTCCAGGAGACGACATGAACCGACGCGCGTTCTTCACGACTGCTGCCATGACCCCGATTCTCGCGAGCGCCGTCAACGCGTTGCGCGCGCAGACCACCGCCGGCGGACGCCTGTTCTATGTCGGCACCTACACCAACAACGCGGCGGGGAGCAAAGGTATCTACGCGTGGCGGTTCGACGCGGCCACCGGCAAGGTCACGACGCTAGGCGTTGCTGCCGAGACCGATAGCCCCAGCTGGATCGTGGTTCATCCCAACAAGCGATTTCTCTACGCCGCGAACGAGCTGCCGCCGCCCGAGGCGGGCGGGCCAACCGGGGCGGTGACGGCGTTCTCGATCGATGCGGCGTCCGGCAAGCTGACGCAGATCGGCCGCGTCAAGACGAACGGCCTGTCGCCGGCCCACATGCTCGTCGATCCGACAGGGAAGTGGGCGATTGTCGGTAACTATGGCAACGCGGCCGGCAGCGAAGGCACCTCGGTCGCGGTCTTTGCGATCGGCGATGACGGCAAGCTGGCGGAGACGCCGAAGGCGTTCGTGGCCCACGTGCCGAAGTCGAAGCGGCTGGATCCGGCAGGGCCGCCTCCAAAGAACGGCAACCCGCCGACCTCGCATCCGCATTGCGTGTTGCTGTCGCCCGATAGCAAGTTCCTGCTCGTCGCCGAGAAGGGCTTCGACGAGATCGTCGTCTATCGCTTCGACGCGAAGACGGCAGCGCTGACGCCAAATACTCCACCGTCGGTCGAGGCGACCAAGTTTGGCGCCGCTCCTCGTCATCTGGCGTTTGGAAAGAATGGAAAGTTTGTTTACGTCTGCTACGAAGCCGGTCGCGCCGTCTCGACCTTTGCTTATGACGCCGCGAAAGGCACGCTGAGCGCGAAGGACACCCTCTCGACGTTGCCGCCCGACGCACCGCAGACCGGCTCATGTGCCGAGATCGAAGTCCATCCCGATGGCAATTACCTCTATGTCTCGAACCGCGGGCACAACAGCCTCGCTCTTTTCGCGATCGATCGGTCGAGCGGTACGCTCACGTTCAAGGACACGTTCCCGGTCGGTGGGACCCCACGGAACTTCAAGATCGACCCGACGGGGAATTACGTCTTCGCTGAGGGGCAGAACAACGGCGTGACGGTGGTGTTCAAGATCGATCGGCCGACGGGCGTGCTGACGAAGACCGATGCCTCGCTCGACTCTCCAGCGCCGGTTTGTATCGCTTTTGTTTGATGGTCAGTTACCAGTAGCTGACAACGGCTGATGACCAGATCGCGCGGGCAACGCGTCTCGAACGACCGCCCGGGA
>Ga0310810_10010779_pt1 | contig 10661 bp, 12 predicted proteins | sample NCmetagenome_FD_207641 | JGI IMG/M metagenome (GOLD analysis project Ga0310810, IMG submission 207641) | Soil microbial communities from experimental microcosm in Duke University, North Carolina, United States - NC | ecosystem: Engineered > Artificial ecosystem > Soil microcosm > Unclassified ... | reverse complement strand
TCGGATATTGCTGGCGCGGCAGCACTACTTGCGATCGTGCTCGTGGGCGGCCTGCTTCGCGCGTTCGGTCTCTAGTACTCTCGCGTCTCGCGTTCGGTAACAGTCTGCGCAACGCGCGCTGCAGCGCACGCCGTCTTAGCGCGGCGCGTTGTTGAGGGCGTACGTCGTCGCGCCGCGGCATGAGCGAGTGACCGAGCGCGCTGCCACAGCGTTGGCGTTGTCACGCGGGTCGACGCTCGTCGATGCGCGTGAGCGCATCCGCGCGGCGCGACTGACATTAGAGCATCCGCAGAGCATCCGCGGATGCGATCGTCGCATCATCGGGATCCGTGTTCCCGATCGCGCCAGGCTCCTACATCCTCACCGCGGCGCGTCGTCCGTTGTCGTCCAATCGCGCCCGCGCACGTCGCCGGCATCGATCCGGTGCAGCGCGTCGCGTGCAGCCCATTGGATCGCCGCCCACGGACTCGGCGCCCATGCGCTGCCCACGTGGGACGTCAACGAATGCTCGAACCCGCTCGGAAAGAACATGGCTCGCCAGCCGTGACCGGCGTAGCGCCTCAGCTCGACGTCGTATCCCTCACGTGCCATGCCCGCAACAACGTGCCCGATGCCGGGCCACGAGTCGAGCCAGCGGTGAAGACGGCGCAGCTCGAGTTCCGCCGCAGGTAGCGCGGCGAAGTCGAGCGTCCGCAACAGCCGGCCGCGTGAGTCGGACAGGGCATCGACCATACAGGCTCAACGCGCGTCGGTTCCGCCGCCGTCGCGCGTGGTCGTGCGCTCGAGCTGCCAGGCTGCGTGGCAGCGACGATGGAAGCGATAGGCGCCCGGGCGCTCGGTTGATTCGCTCGCGAACTCCAGCTCGTACTCGAGGTCCTCACGCGCGATCGGCTGATCACACACCGCGCAGGGCAATCCCAGTCCGGGCCCCGCCCACACCCGCGTCTCGGCTTGCGCCGGAAGCAGGCCGTGGCGCATCTTCTGTCGGGCGCGCTCGCGCAGCAGTGGCTCGTCCACGGCGGAACCCGGACGGTAACATGCCGCGCGCCGTATAGCGAAATCGCTATATGGCGCACCTTATATAGCGATATCGCTATATAGTCCCGTGATATCGTCCGTCGCCGGGTCGCGGGGGGCGTGCCCGCGAAGCGGCCCACGCGGGCGCGCGGACCAGTACCTCACGCGTCGCGATCACGCGTGACGGCGAGGATCGCCCCGCACACGATCGCCACGGTCACGACCACGACGCCGATGACGCGCACCGTACGGTTGGTCGCCAGATCGCCATAGATGAAGAAGCCGATCCCGACCAGGGTGAGGAGGATATCGAACGCAATCGTCGCCGCGCGCACGCCTCGATCCTTGAAATTGGTGGACGGAGCAGGAGTATGACCGCGTGCCGGCCGGGGATTGATCGTATATCGGAGCGTGCGCAGCGTCGAGCACGATCACGGGCCTCCGCGCGGCCCAATGCCCACGGCCGGCGGAAGGGCCGGACCCGTGCCGCCCGCTTCGCTCACGCACTGGGCGACGTCCCGTCGGTCGACGGGATTGGTGTAGAAAAACCTGATCTGCCCGTCGACCGAGATCGACTCGAGCGTGACCGTCGGACCGGAGCAATGCGCCCAGCGCTCATACGCCACGGTTTGCTCCGGCGTGTTCGCGAACGTGGCACACGCGCCGACGGCCAAGGCCAGGCAGAGCCACGGCCAGACGCTGACGGACGGTGAGGCGGCGAAGCGCCGTCGACCGCGCGTGATCATGCGATGCCTCCTCGCTAAGGGCAGATCACCGTCGACTTGAACGGACCCGCGTTGGCCGCAGCATGGGCAATCGCCTCGTTGACGTCGTCGAGCTTGAATGACGTGATGTCGAATTCTTCCAGCCTCAGAAGACCCGCACGAACGAGGCCGACGAGGCGCCCGATGCACTCGCGCGGGTACATCCACTGGCCGCGGACGGTGACGCAGGACCGCATCAGCCACGAGTACGGAATCGCGAGCTCCGTGCGCAGGCCGCCCATCAGCACGACGCGCCCATAGGGCCGGACCGTCAACAACGCCGCACGGACCTGTACGGGGGTGGCGGCCGGCGGCAGCAGATCGAGGACGCAATCGATGGGGCCAGGCGCCACCTCGAGGATCCGCGCGCGATCAGCCGTTTCGTCGACGGCCATCCGGACCGGCCGCACGCGCGGACCAAAGCGGCGCGCCAGATCGTTCAGCGCGCCCTGGCTGCGACCCGTCGCAATGACGCACCCCGCGCCCATCGCCAGCGCGACGGCCACACCCGCGCTGCCGAACGACCCAGTCGCGCCGTTCACGACGACGATCTCTCCCGCTTGCAGGTCGGCCGCGACGAGGCCGCCATACGGCACCAGATACGTTCCCAGCGCGGACCATGCCGTCGCCTGCACCGCGTCGATCGGACCGATCGGAATCGCGTTTTCGGTTGGCACCCGCATACGCTCGGCCCACGCGCCGTCATGGACGTATTGCTGCAAGCGAAGTCCGCGCTCGTCGCCCGCGGTCAGGCCCTGCAGCACGATCGTCGGCGCCACCGCATCGTCGCGCGAGCGAACCGTGGGGTCGCACAACACCCAGTCGCCCACCGCGAGATTGGTCGCATCGGGTCCGACGGAGCGCACGCGGCCGATCCCACCCGAGCCCGGGATCACCGGCGGTGTGAGCAAGTAGTTTCGCTTGCCGCTGAATACCTCCCCCGCATACGCGAGCACTCTGGATGTTGCGACATCGACGATGACCTCGCCCGTGCCAAGAACCGGCTCGGGCACGTTTTCGACCACGAGAGGCGATCCGAAGGATTTGAGCACCGCGGCTTTCATGGCGTCGATAGTGCCAGCCTTTCGGTACGGCCGCTCCTCCGAGCGTTTTTCCGCGCTTACAATCCCGTGCATGGAGTCACGATCCGCCGTGCACTGGGAAGCAGAGGCGCATCGCTGGGCGGCCTGGGCGCGAGCGCCGCAGCACGACGCGTACTGGTACTACCGCGAGGCCTTCTTCGCGCTCGTCCCGCCAGCCGGACGCGCAACGCTGGAGGTGGGCTTCGGCGAAGGGCGTGTGTCGCGCGACCTCATTGCGCGCGGCCATCGCGTGACGGGCGTGGACGTCTCGCCCACGCTGGCGCGACTCGCGGCGCAGGCGGATCGGACGGCGCACTACCTGCTCGCGGACGGCGCGGCGCTGCCGTTCGGCGCCGGCGCGTTCGACCTCGTCGTCGCCTACAACTCGCTTATGGACGTCGACGACATGCCGGCGGTCTGCGCCGAGATCGCCCGCGTGCTCGACCCGCGCGGCCGGCTCTGTGTGTGCGTCCAGCATCCCATATGGGACGCGGGGAAATTCGTCGGGCCGGGTCCCGACGCGGCGTTCGTGCTGGGCCCGACATACTTCGGTCCGCGGCGGATGAGGGACACGCTCGAGCGCAATGGTCTCAGCGTGACGTTCGAGGGGTGGTGCTTCTCGATTGACGACTACGCGCGCGCGCTCGAAACCGCCGGGTTCGTTATCGAGACGTTACGCGAGCCACGCCCTGGCCCAACGGCGCCGCCGACAACGCGAGGTCACCGCTTGCCGATCTTCCTGATGCTCCGGCTCGTCAGGCGCGTCTGACGCCCGCTGTTTCAATGGTGGGCGAAGCAGGACTCGAACCTGCGACCCCGGCCTTGGCAAACGACGATTGACGACGGTTGGCGAATGATCGCCTACAAGGACGGCCGCACCGTCCGCCTGATCAGCCGCAACGCGCGCCTCGTCGCGAAGGATGATCAATCGCTCTGTCGCGGCGGCCCGACCCGGAGCTTACGTTCGCCGGCATCCTGATCGGGCAAGGTGTCGGTTCGACTCCTGCTCTATCGGGGCACGGCCAAATGGGGGGCGCGCGTCGCGGACGGCGAATGACCTGCTGCGACGCGGACGAGAGCCTGAGGTAGCCATCACTGGTCTGTACTATGCGCCTACGTCGGCTCAACGACGGCCCGGGGTGGCCGGGGGCGTCAGCTTGAAATAGCCCCTGCCTCTGTGACATGATCGCGCTCCCCCCGCGCCGGGGTGAGAACGCTTCCGGTCGGCAATGGCCGGCACCGCTTTGTGTTTGGTGATTGGGAGCGGTTCATGGGCGCGGGGCGTGTCTGCTCGAATTTGTACCTTTCCTATTTCCGCGTTCCGCGCTCATGGCCATCTCCAGTCCTCAAAACCCGGCCTCGTGAATGCGCAACGGTCCAGCGACGACCTACACCTCGGTTCCCGAGGGCCCGCAATTCGAACCGGCAGAGGGCATTCCTATGAGTCGGCAAATTCGCTTCGGGCGAGGCGCCGTGATGAAACTCCGACAATTTCTGGTTTGCCAGCATCCGTTCGCGTATTGCGACGGCTGCTTGGCACATCATCTCGACATCAGCCTCGCAGATGCCAGGGCGGCCGCGGTGACCGTAGGTGCAGAAGCCGGCTTTATCCGTCACCAGCACGAGTGTTATGGGTGCCGACGCGTCATTGAACTGACCGCGATGACCCGGGGACAGTAAGATGCCGGCCAACGTATCGCTCATTGCGACACTGATCATCGATCGGCCCCTGTGCGCACCGTGTATATCGCAAAAGTCGGGCCTGTCGGTGGACGAGATCAAGTCATACCTCACTCGTATAGCGGACAGCGTCGTCGTCACTCGTAGCACAGATGCGTGCCGGGCATGCGGGAACGTCACGGAAGTTTTCTCGATGTCCCGCACGGAGTGACGGCCGCCGACGTTCGACGTGGACGGTCAGTGGTAACGTGGGAGCATCCCCATACCCTACGTCGCTCTGAACGGTACTTGACGGTTGCGGGCCGCCAACGCTCTGAGAGCATGTTCGGTTTGCTTGCCGCCGCAGGTGCGGCTGCGCCGCCCCGCGAAAGGCCGATGATGGCGCTGCCACGCCTCGCGGGGAACTGGACCTCGAAATTTTTACGCCATTACGGTGAATGGCCGCATCATGTCATTGTCCTCGTGCTCGACGATATGGCAATGGTAGACGTAGTTCTGCGGAGCGGCGACACCAGTCGGCAGCTCGAATCTGGCCCGGATGGTGGTGAAGTACCCGGGATTGGCCTTCACCGTGTCCTTATACCCTCGCTCCTCGGGCGCAGGCGGCTGCATGGGCCCCGTCGCAAACGGAGTAGGGTCGATGCCGCCGGGCACACCGTTCGGTCCACCGTACGCGGCCTCATATGCTTCGACGTCGAACGGGGTCCGGCCGATTACTTGGGACGTCACGAGATGTGTGTGCATCGGGTGAGTGTCTCCGGTCATGTTTATGTATACCCAGTCTTCGACAGTACCGGCTTTCGGTGTCTCCGTCGGCGGCGCTTCACCGAAACGCACGCCGTTCAAGTTCAAGAACCACTCCACCTCTTCCGGGTCGATTTCGTTGAGGGTGATGTAGCGAGGTGTGACCGGGCTGCGCAGATCGGCCTTGCGGCCTGGCAAATTGGACGGAATCGACGTGGGACCAGGCTGGCTGACAGCCCTGGCGACCCGAAACTGCATGACCTGCTCGAGCGCGGGAGCGGGGTTCGACACCGGTCGCTGCGGCTTGTGGTTCTTCAGCACCAGTCTGGCGCCCGGAAACTTACTGAAGTCGACGAGGACATCGGCACGTTCAGCGGGAGCCAGCACAAAATCGTTCACTCGCACCGGGATATCCCACATCCCACCTTCGGCACCGATCTGCCAGAGGGCGGGACCGCCGAGGTCGAGACTCAGGATCCGCGCATTGCAGCCGTTGAGGATCCGGAATCGGTACATCCGAGGCTCAACTTCGAGGAATGGCCAGACCTTGCCGTTGACCAGCATGGTGTCCCCGAAGTACTCCCCGATCCACGTCACGCCTTCGATGTCGCTGCTCGGGTAGAGGAACGTCCCATCCCGGTTGAACTGCCGGTCCTGGATGACGAGGGGAATTTCGTAGGGTCCGCCGGGGATGCCGATCGGGTTTGACTCCTCGCCGGTATCGAACTCATCCCGAAGAATGTAGGCGGCTGCGAGCCCCGCGAACACATTCAAGCGGGTGGCTCCGAGGCCGTGGTCGTGGAACCAGAGCAGCGAGGCCGGCATTTGTGGCTGCTGGTTGGTGTAGAAGACCCTCTGGGTCTCGCCGGGACCAAAGCCGTTCGGCGTCACTGCGGGGTTTCCATCACTGTCCGCCGCCACGAAGCCGCCGTGGAGATGCGTCATGAGTCGCACCTCATTGCCGAGCTGTGTCAGCCGCGTGTCGACCGGGATCCAGTCCGGGTACGTGGCCGGCAGATCGTGCGTGTAACTCACCGTCAGCGGGGTGCCGCTCTGAGCAACCACCGCCATCCCGAACGAGCCGAACTGGCCGCTTAGCCCAGAGCCGTCGTCATACGCCCACAACGGCGTCGCCGGCAGCTGAGGATGAAGTTGCCGGCTGATTTCGGTCTGTGTGAATGAATACGTGTTCGGTCCATCCGGGGTGGCAACTACAATCCCGGCACCAGGAATCGGCAGCGGCTCGATATACTTTGTGAGATTGACGCCTGGCGCGGCGTGCGCGCGTGAAATCGTGGGCCAAGACGCGGCGAAGGAGGCGGCTCCGAGCCCGTACTGAAGAAAGCGACGTCGCGTGATATTTTTCATGATGCCCCCCGAGAGCGATGGCGACGAGCCCATGACACTGACGCGATGATTAAGTACCAGCACCAGACGGTCTCGGCGCTGTGGCAGTCAAAGCAGCCGCGCGACGTCAGCGCCCGCGTCCCGGCCCCATCCCAGGCGCGCTTCTGAGTCACGGGCGGGTTCGTGCGGTCATGACTGAAAGACAGCGACGGCGCCCAGCCAGAGCATACGTTGCCATCTGCTGCAAGGGTCGCGCTACACCGGGGTTCAACAATTACGCGACCTTCCGGGGGCGTTTGCGCCGGCGCGCGGGGAGGCGATGCCTCGCATGCGGCGCGGCAACCTCACCTTGCCGACGGCGCGTGTCGGCTGGTCGAGCAAGTCCATGTAGGGCTTGCGGCCAGGAATAGAGCTCGACAGCTTCGCCCGCAGCCCCTGGCCTTGATCAGCGCGGCCCACCTGCTGCTCCGATGGCGAACCATCGGCCGGAAGGACGTCTTTCTCGCCGAGCACGCGAGACGTCTCCGCGCGCACCTGCTCGATCAAATTCGTATTGCTCGGATCAACCGCGAGTTGCGCCTGCAGGCAAGGACGGTGCCGTCGTTGCGTCATTCATGCGCGGCGTTCTCCTTCCTCTATGCTGCTGCGATGAGCATCAAGATGAAGGGCGGTCTTCTATAAGCGCGGCAAGATCTGAGGGATGAAGTACAGCGTCAACGGCCGGCCCATCCGGGAGAGCTCGGCCACGAGAAGGCCCGAGCGGGCCAAGCGCATCCGGGACAACAAAGTCGGCCGCGTCGCGAACGAACGCTGCTCTCTCCACGCGTCGACAACGAGCGGCTGCGAGAGGTCGCGCTGGAGCCAGAGACATACGACTGGCGACCACTCAGCGGCGGATGCGAGAGGTCGAGCTGCAGCCCCAGCAGCGATGGCGGCCGCGCTCGACGCCGCGACACGCCGATCCCAGGCCTCCTGTGCTGACCGAATACGACGAACAGCACGACCGTGGCGCCTCGCACTGATCGCTGCGGCCATCGCAATCATCTTCGCCGCGCGGAAGATCGCGGTCCGTCTCGGATGGGCGTGGGCACAGTCCGCGCGCGCGTCGCAGAGAAGGATGGTGGGCGGAGCAGGGCTCGAACCTGCGACCCCGGCCTTGTAAGGGCGGGGATATCACCATATTCTCGCGGCACTTACGGAGCTATTGCCACGTGCTATTGCCACCCGGAGCGCACAAGATGATAGACACCGAAACGCTGCTTAACCGGATCAGGGAGAGTGCTGGCGGCCGGACGTGAGGCCGCAAGGGCCGAGCTTGACCTGCACATGGCCTACCTACTGCGGGATCACCTCGAAGGACTTTCGGCTGAATTGAAGGCGGCGAGCGTGGTTGTCGAGCAACGATTCAGGGAGCTTTCGAAAGCAATAGCCGATTCGTCCGAGGCAGCCACCGAGCAGACAAGAGCCCTGGGGCGCTGGACGAAAGCGTATGTCGTCGCGACGATCGTGCTGACGATAATCGCTATCGCGTCATATGTCTGGCCGCCCCGATCGACACCACCGCCGCCGCCTCCTCCGCCCCGCTCACAGCCTCAGCCGCCGCCCGCAGCGTCTGGTCGGTGACCGCGGCGTAGCGGCGCATCATCCGCTCCGTTTTCCAGCCCCCGAGCGTCATGACGATCGGAGCAGTAAAGCCGCGGTTGAGCGCCATGGTCGCCCCGTGATGCCGGAGATCGTGGAAGCGAAAATCACGAAGACCCGCCTGGCGCGCTGCACGGCGCCACATGACGCTGACGCGCGAACGGCTATAGGGCCCGTGGTCGATGACGCGCTCGCCCTGCGGGTCATGCGTGCGGACGAGGTGCGGGAACACCCACTGGCTCTCATGTGCCTCAAGCTGCCCGCGAAGAATCTTCTGTGCCTGGCCGCTCAGAATCACAGGCCGGGCGCCCGCCTTCGCCTGCGGCAGCAGCGCGACGCCTTGCTCAAGGTGCACCATGTCGCGCCGCAGCGTCCGAATCTCCGAGAGGCGCATCAGCGTCAGTGCCGCGAGCTTGGCCATCTCACGGAACGGCGACGGCATCGTGTCCAGCACCAGCACCTCGTCCTCGGGCCGCAGCCAGCGCACGCGCGTCTCGTCCTCGGGCAGGAACGCGGCGCCCGGAAACTTGAAGTCCGGTCGCGCCTGCTTGAACATCGCGCGCACGCTCCGCAGGTCGCGATTGACCGTGCTGGGCTTCACGCCGGCGCGGAGGCGCACCTGCCGGAAGTCGATCAGGTCGCGCGCGGTCACGCGACTAACGGGCATCGCCAGCAGCATCGGCGCGACGGCCTCGATCGCCTTGGCCGTCGTCTCGGCACGCGTGATCGACTCGGGCCCCTTGCCGCGGCGCTCCAGATCGAGCACGTAGTATTCGCACAACTGCTTCATCGAGGCCGGCGCCGCGCCGTCCTGCTCGGCCTTGCTGGCCTCGTCGCGGCATTCGGCCGAGAGCTCGCGCTCGGCCTGGCGCGCCGCTTCCTTCGACTCGCACACGCGGCTCTTGCGGATGCCGTGGTACGAGATCCGCGCCTGCCACACCTTTTGCGAGCCGTTGATCGTGATTCGCTTGACGCTCATTGCGACGCTCCCCTATTCGGGTTTCGCTTCGTGGATCTCTCTACTCCACCAATGCCGCGACCTTGACTCCGAGCGCCTTGGCGAGCGCGCGCAGCCGGCTCAGGTGCGGGTCGTGCATCCCTATCTCGAGCCTCGCAAGGTATGCGCGGCTGATTCCGGCCTTCTTAGCCAACGCCTCCTGCGTCAGTCCGCGCGCCTCGCGCAGTTGCTTGAGCCTCATGGCGAATCGCTTAGAAGACATTGTTACCTAGTAGGTAACATACGTCAAGGCTGAAACCCGGTGCGCAGGTGCGCCCATCCAGGTTGACGGCTATCCGATAATCGCCTTCGGTGTCGCACATATCGATTCCCGCTGTGACTGCGATGGCGCCGACGCTCGCCAAGCCTTTTCACCGGCCCGGCTGGGTGTACGAGGAGAAGTACGACGGCTGGCGGATGATCGCCTACAAGGACGGCCGCACGGTCCGCCTTATCAGCCGCAACGCCGTCGACCACACTGAGCGCTTCCGCGAGCTCGCGTCCGCCATTGCCGCACTCAAGGCGCCCACGCTGATCCTCGACGGCGAAGTGTGCGTGTTCGACAAGAACCTCGTGAGCCAGTTCCACCTGCTCGACCGCTCCTCCGACGAGCCGTGCACGCCGCCCGTGTTCATGGCCTTCGATTGCCTGCACGTCCACGGGCTCGACGTCCGAGGGCTGCCACTGCATCGTCGCCGCGCCATGCTCGAGCAAGAGGTGGACGGCGCCCGCATGATCTTCGCTGCGCGACGTTTGCCGGATAACGGATTCGCGGCCTGGGCGGTCGTGAAGGAACGCGGATACGAAGGACTCGTCGCGAAGGATGCGGATTCGGTCTACCGCGGTGGACCAACGCGGAGCTGGGTCAAACTGAAGGTCCGCCAGGAGGGCCGCTTCGTCCTCGGCGGCATCCTTGGCTTGCCGTCCACGTTCGCCGGCATACTCGTCGGGCAACGTATCGGACGTCGATTGCTCTTCCGCGGCACCGTCGAGTGGGGTCTCGGTATGCGAACCGCGCGCGAGTTGCTCCGACAGGGCCGCGAGCGTTCCACGTCCCGATTCCATGACTTTCGACTGTCTCGCGGCGTGACGTGGCTGGAGCCCACGCTGATCGTGGAAGTGACGTACAGCGAGGTCATGGAGGGGCGGTTGCGCGATCCGGTCTATCGCGGCCTCGCCTAAGTTACCGATCTGCCAGCGCGTCCGCCGATCGCGTTGAGTAAGGCCTGCCCCGTGTGACATGCTCGTGTTACGCCCCCGCGCCGGGGCGAGAACGCTTCCGGTCGGCAATGGCCGGCACCGCTTTGCGCTTGGTGATTGGAGCGGTTCATGGGCGCGGGGCGTCTCTCCTCGGATTTGTATCCTTCCCATTCGTCCCCCGTTCCGTGC
>Ga0310810_10010778_pt1 | contig 10662 bp, 7 predicted proteins | sample NCmetagenome_FD_207641 | JGI IMG/M metagenome (GOLD analysis project Ga0310810, IMG submission 207641) | Soil microbial communities from experimental microcosm in Duke University, North Carolina, United States - NC | ecosystem: Engineered > Artificial ecosystem > Soil microcosm > Unclassified ... | reverse complement strand
GCGGCGGCGCGCCTTGTACTTCGTGATCCCGGCCGCTTCCTCGATCAGCTGGCGCCGATCGGTGGGACGCGAGCTGAGGATCATCCCGATCTTGCCCTGCTCGATGATCGCGTAGGCCTTGGCGCCAAGGCCCGTGTCCATCAGCAGCTCGTGGATGTCGCGAAGTCGGCAGTGCTCGCCGTCGATCAGGTACTCGCTCTCACCGGATCGATAGAGCCTGCGAATCAGTTCGACGTCGCGGCCAATGGGACGAAACGCCTCAACGGGCTCCTCGAGCTCGGCACCGTTCAGTGCCTCAGCGCGAACTGCGCCGTCCTCTCCCTCCGCCCGAAGGGCGCCCCCCGCGAGAAGCGCGCCCTCTCCGAGTCCGTGGCCGTTTCCATTGCCGTGGCCATTTCCGTGGCCCTTGCCGTTTGTCCCCTCGACGACGACGGTCTCTTCGGCTTCCGCAAGCCCGGTGACGCCGCTCAGTCGCAGCCGGACCTCGGCGGTCGCCGTCGGCTTGCGCGCGTCGCTGCCGCTGAAGATGACGTCCTCCATCTTCTCGCCGCGCAGGCTGCGCGCGCTCTGCTCGCCCAGGACCCACGTGATGGCGTCGGCGACGTTGCTCTTGCCGCAGCCATTGGGTCCCACAATCGCGGTCACCCCGCGATCGAAGGCGAGCTCAGATCGGTCCGAAAAGGACTTGAACCCGGCAATCTCAAGACGTTCGAGGCGCATGCCTACCCTCAGTACGCACGTCGGAAGCGGCGCTCAACACCCGGTTGTGAGCCGGGCCCCTGCCACCCGAGGCGCCGCGTGGAACAGATCACGCCGACGCCCTTCCGGAGAGCGGCTGGGAGCGCTCAAAAAGAAAGGGATCCTGATATCCAGGAAGGACGGCCGTCTTCAACGGCCGCCAGTGTAACAAGGCCTACCAGTAGTGGCAAGCCAGAAGAATGCCCCAATTCCTTGTAGGGCGTTCGACCTCTACTGATTCACCCTGGCGGACTTCGCCCGCGACAGCTGCGTCAACTGCTCGGCCTCCTTGAAGAGGCTGATGGCAACCTGCGCCTGCGGGTCGGTGTCGAGCAAGTGCCGCCGGGCGTTGCTCACGCCGAACAGCGCCAGGTCGATGTCGTACCGGATCATCGCCCTGATGAACGCCTGATCCGCCGTCCACGCGGTCTCGTCGATCTTCAGCCCGGTCCCGGCCACGTACTTCTTGAAGTCGGCCTCCATGGCGTCGTCCACGGTGAAGGTCGGGCCCACGAACTTCCGATCCTTGCCGGCCGCTCCTGGCCGCGTGTCGCCGACGGCCGAGAAGCGCTGCGCGTAGCCGGAGAACAGTTGCCGCGCGAAGAGAGTGCGGCCGAAGCGCGACGGGTTGAACCCTTCGACCGGCCCGTCGACGCGCTTGTCCGGCTCGATGCCGCCTCCGCTGTACACGCGACGCCCGCTGTCGGTGTATTTCAGGTCCTTCGCGTCGTGCGGCCGCTGGTCATCCTGATCCTTCAGGGTGTAGCTGAGATACTCGTCGAAGGTACCGTCCCACGGGCGCTGAATCAGGCGGCCGCTCGGCGTGTAGTACCGGGCCGTCGTCAGCGCGAGGCCGGCGCCCTGGCTGATGCGATAGATCGACTGCACGAGCGCCTTGCCGAAGGTCGTCTCGCCGACGATGAGCGCGCGGTCGTGATCCTGCAGCGCGCCGGAGACGATCTCCGAGGCGCTGGCGCTGTTCCTGTTGGTCAGCACCACCATCGGCAGATCCGTGTAGTCGCTCTCCTCGGTGGCGCTGAAATCCTGGGCCGAGTTCGGCACCCGGCCGCGCGTGTAGACGATCAGGGCGCCCTTCTTCAGGAAGCGGTTGGCCACGCGAATCGCCTGATCCAGGGGCCCACCCGGGTTGTTCCGGATGTCGAGCACCAGGCGCTTCATGCCCTTCTCGCGCAGCTCCCCGAGCGCGCGACCGAGGTCGCGATCGGTGTTCTCGGCGAAGTCCTGCAGCCGGATGTAGCCGGTCTGGGCGTCCAGCATGAACTCGGCAGGGATCGTCGGGATGTTGATCTCGTCGCGGACCACCTGAACGTTGATCAGGCCCTCGCTGCCCGGCCGCTTGAGCGAAACCTCGACGCTCGTGCCCTTCGGGCCGCGCAGCTTGCGCACGGCCTGATCGGTCTTCCACCCCTTGGCGTCCTCGCCATCAATCTTCGCGATGATGTCGCCGCGGCGGATGCCAAGCTTGTACGCCGGTGAGCCCTCGAAGAGCGAGACGACGGTGATGTCGCCGTCCACGACGCCGATCGTGATGCCGAGCCCGTAGTACCGGCCTTCCTGCCGCTCGCGCAGCTGCGCGTACTGCTGTGGATCCATGAAGTTCGAGTGCGGATCCAGCGTCTGCAGCATGCCGGAGATCGCGCCGTAGACGATTCGGTCGGACTCGACCTTGTCGACGTAGCGCGCTTCGACGGCGTCGAGCGCCGCGGTGAACGTGCGGTAATCCTCGGTGAGCCGATCCTGGGACGCGGCGACATTGCGGCCCATGATGCCGCCGAGAAGAGCGGACACCGCGATGGTCGCCGCACCAACAGGGAGAAGCCGTGAACGAGCCATGGATCGATGCTAACAAATAACTCCAGCACCAGCAATGATTTCCGCGCAATCCGTCCCAGCAGTCATCCTTGACCGCCGGTCGGGGTGGTTCCTATAATGAGCAGTATCAGGGCCTCGTCTCCGAGGCGCCCGTTCACGCCGTCAGTTCCCCGGGAGTGGTCTTATGTTGGGTTCCATTGGCATGCCGGAGTTGATCGTCATCTTCGTGATCGCGCTGATCATCTTCGGCCCCCGCAAGCTCCCTGAGCTTGGACGCTCCCTGGGCCGGAGCATCAACGAGTTCAAGCGCGCCTCGAACGAGCTGAAGAACACGCTCGAGGAAGAGATTCGGGTGGACGAGCAGCGCACCACTGCGGCGCCGAAGGCGCCCGTGCAGGCCTCCGCCGAACAGGCGCCGGCCGCTGCTCCCGCCGCCGACTCGGTACCGCGCACCTCAGGCACCGGCGCGTAGCAGCCGGTCATGGCACTCATTCCGTTTCCGGGGTCGGCCGCCAGGCCGACGCCCGACGACGATCCCGAGGAGGACGATCTCGATCGAGACGACGGAGCCTCGGGAGGGAAGATGTCGTTTCTGGAGCACCTCGACGAGCTCCGGAGACGACTGGTCGTCTCGGTCAGCGCCATCGGCGTCGGGTTCCTGATCGCCTTCGCCTTCATCGACCGCATCTTCGGCTTCATCATGCGCCCGCTGCAGCAGATACTGCCGGCGGGCGGCAAGCTGGTTTACACGGAGCCCACCGAAGCCTTCATGCTGCAGCTGAAGGTGGCGGCGCTGGCCGGCCTGGTGATCTCCGCGCCGGTCATCATGTGGCAGCTGTGGCTGTTCGTGGCGCCGGGGCTCTACGCGCGCGAGAAACGGTTCGCGCTGCCGTTCGTGCTGTTCTCGACCGTGTCGTTCGTGGGCGGCGCCGCGTTTTCGCACTACATCGTGTTCCCGGCGGCGTGGACGTTCTTCGCCAGCTTCAACAACGACTACATGCAGTTCATGCCGAAGATCTCGGAAGCCTTCGGCTTGTACGCGTACATGATGCTGGCCTTTGCCGTCATCTTCCAGATGCCGACGCTGGTGCTGGCGCTGGCACGCATGGGGGTGGTGACGGCCGGCTTCCTCTGGCGACACACCAAGTACGCGATCCTGATCATCTTCATCCTGGCCGCCGTCATCACGCCGTCGAGCGACGTGGTGAACCAGACGCTGATGGCCGGGCCCATGATCGCGCTCTACCTGCTCAGCATCATCATCGCCTGGGTGTTCGGCAAGAAACGCCGGACGTCGGACGACTGATCGGGCCGGCGACTCTTCCCCATCGACTCCAGCTGACGCGGACGTGGCGATCCGAACTTCTGCAAGCCAGGAAGTGAAGCGGCTCGTCGCGGACCTCACCTCCGACGGTCCAGACCAGGCCACGAGGCGCGACGCCGCGATTGCGCGCCTCGCGGTGATCGGGACGCGCGCCGTGCGGCAGCTCCTCGACGCGCTCGCGGCAAAGCCGGCCCCCGCCCAGCATGCCTCGTTGCTGCAGGCGCTCGAAGCGATTCCCGATCCCCGCACCGTCGATCCCGTCGTACAAGGACTGGGCGCGGCGGACGCCGCGGTGCGCCTGGCCGCCGCTCGCGCCGCGCGCGGGCTCCTCGCGCTTCCGCAGGGGACCATCGTGCTGGACCGGCTCACGACGATCGCGCTCGATCGCAGCGAGCCCGGCGAGCTGCGCGTCGCTGCGCTCGACGCCCTCTCGCAGCTGCCGGCACGAACGGTGAAGCCCGTGCTCGATCGGCTGAAGGACGACCCCTCACCGGAGGTCAAGGCAGCCCTCCGGCAACAGGGCGCGCTGGTGGAGGATCCGATCGCGGAGCTCGAGGAAGCCTCCGACGGCTGGCTGCCACGAGACCCCCAGGTGCTGCTTCAGCTCGTCAGCCGCACCGCTCGCGAGGCGCCGCTCTCGACGCTGCACCGGCTGGTGGAACGAGTCGGCACGAAGGAAACAGAAGGACGAAAGGCGCGACGGCGGGAGTGGCTGGCCGTCCGCGGGGCCCTGCACCTGGCGCTGGCACGGCGCGGCAGCAAGGTGGCGCTGTACGACCTGCGCGAAGCCGTCGAGCAGGCCACCGAGCCGCTGCCAGGAGACTTCCTGGATGCGCTGGTGCTGGTGGGCGACGCGACAGCGCTCGAACCATTGGCCGCCGCGTACGTGCACTCCGACGTGATGGCCGACGGTGAGGCCTGGCGACGCGGGCTTGCCGAGGCCTTTCGCGCCGTCGCCGCGCGGGAAAAGGTGACGGGCCGTCACAGCGCGATCAAGCGCGTGCGCACCCGCTTCCGCGACCACGTGTCGGAACTGCTCCGCCCTTGAGCAGTTGCATGCACTCGTGGGGTCTTGGGGTCAGACGCTGTTAACCACCCGTGATCGTCTTAACAGCGTCTGACCCCTAGTACGCTTTCGCGAACCGCGCTTCGGTGATCGCCGGCTTGTCGCACCGCACGCACATCCCGCCAGGCACCTGCTCGAACGGGAGGTTGCGGATCGTCGCCTGCGTCTCGGCCTTGATCTCTGCCTCGCACGCCGCATCCCCGCACCAGCGTGCGATCACGAATCCCGGCCGGCCTTCCATCGCGGCCAGGAACTCGTCCCACGTCTCCGCGCGTGACGTGTGCTCCTCGCGGAACGCGATGGCCTTTGCCAGCAGCGCCGCCTGGATGGTGTCGAGCAGCGCCGTGATGACGCCGGCCAGGCCATCCATCGGCGTCGGCATCTTCTCTCGGGTGTCGCGCCGCGCGAGCACCACCTGCCCCTTTTCGATGTCCTTGGGTCCGATCTCGAGCCGGAGCGGCACGCCGCGCATCTCCCACTCGGCGAACTTCCAGCCAGGCGTGTATTCCTCGCGTGCATCGAGGAACACGCGGATCCCAGCCGCCTGCAGTTCGGCCTGGACGGCCTTCGCCTTCGGCAGCACGGTCTCCTGCCAGTTGCCGCGCTGGATCGGGACGATCACCACCTGATAGGGCGCGACGCGCGGCGGCAGCACCAGGCCGCTGTTGTCGCCGTGCGTCATGATGACCCCGCCGATGAGCCTCGTCGACACGCCCCACGACGTCGTCCACGCGTGCTGCAGCGTCTTGTCACGGCCCTGGAACTGGATCTCGAACGCCTTGGCGAAGTTCTGCCCGAGGTTGTGCGAGGTACCGGCCTGCAGCGCACGTCCATCGCCCATCAGCGCCTCGATCGAATACGTCTTCGACGCGCCCGCGAACTTCTCGCTCGCACTCTTCTGGCCGTCGAGCACGGGCATCGCCAGCACGTTCTCGGCGAACTCCTTGTAGACGCCCAGCATCTTCAGCGTCTCTTCCTGGGCTTCCTGCTCGGTCTCGTGCGCTGTGTGCCCTTCCTGCCAGAGGAACTCGGTCGTCCGCAGGAACGGGCGCGTCACCTTCTCCCATCGGACGACGTTGGCCCACTGGTTGATGAGCACGGGCAGATCGCGCCACGACTGAATCCACTTCGCGTACATCGTCCCGAACATCGCCTCCGACGTCGGACGGACGACGAGCTTCTCCTCGAGGTCCTCGGTGCCGCCCCTGGTGACCCAGGCCACCTGCGGCGCGAAGCCTTCCACGTGCTCGGCCTCTCGCGTGATCAGGCTCTCGGGAATGAACAGCGGGAAATACGCGTTGACGTGACCCGTCGCCTTGAACCGCGCGTCGAGCTGCTGCTGAATGAGCTCCCAGATGGCGTAGCCGTATGGGCGGATCACCATGCAGCCCTTGACCGGCGAATAGTCGGCGAGCTCCGCCCGCCGCACGACGTCCAGATACCAGCGGGAGAAATCCTCAGACTGCGACGTGATTTCGGTGACGAACGATTCCGACGGTTTGCTCACGAATGGGCTCCAGGCTACGCAATTTCCTACTTCCTATTTCCTACTTCTTACTTCCCACTTCCTACTTGCCACTTCCCACTTCACTTAGCACTTGGCACTTCCAACTTCGCACTTCCATGAATCTTCCAGTGTAGATCGTCTGGCTCCGGAAAGTCGGTACGCCGGTGCCCGCCGCGGCTTTCCTCGCGCCAGAGCGCCGCGCACGCAATGAGGGCGCCCACGCGGGCAAGGTTCGCCCGGCGCCACGCGTCGAGAGTGCCGTGGCCCGACGCGAGGGCGGCTTCGCGGCTGCGGGCGATCGCCTCGAGGCGCGAGACCGCGCGGCCGAGACCCTCGGCGCTGCGCACGAGGCCTGCGTCGCGCCACATCAGGGCCGGCACGTCCGCATCCACGTCACCGCCGTCAGCCTCAGTCGGCAACGGTCCGATCGCGCGGCTCTCTGGAAGATCGCCGCTCCGCTGCGCGCCCTGCATGGCCGCCGCCGCTCGCGCGCCGAAGACGAGCCCCTCGAGCAGCGAGTTGCTGGCGAGCCGATTCGCCCCGTGCACTCGCGTGCACGCGACCTCCCCGGCGGCGAACAGGCCTGGCACGGACGTGCGTCCTGCGAGATCGGTGTCCACCCCCCCGCACATGTAGTGTGCCGCCGGGCTGACGGGCAGCAGATCGGTGGCCAGATCGAGCCCGGCCTCGCTGCACGCGGCGGCGATGCCGGGAAAGCGCGCGCGCACCCAGGCCGCGTCCAGGTGCTGCAGCGACAGGTAGACCGATCGCCCGGTGCGGGCGGCTTCGCGCACCATCGCGGTGGCGACGACGTCGCGCGGCGCCAGATCGCCGCGCGGGTCGTAGCGGCTCATGAAGGTCTCGCCGGCGGCGTTCAGCAGGCGCGCGCCCTCGCCGCGCACGGCCTCCGACACGAGAAAGCGGGGCCGGCCGGGCACGTGCAGGACCGTCGGATGAAACTGCACGAACTCCAGATCGCCGAGCCGCGCGCCGGCCCGCCATGCCATCGCCAGCCCGTCGCCCGTCGCGATGGCCGGGTTGGTGGTCTCCTGGAAAACGCGGCCTGCGCCGCCCGTCGCAAGCAGCACCGCGGGCGCCGAGATCGACACCGGCCGGTGATCGGTGTCGAGGCCCCGCACACCGCAGCACCGGCCGTGCTCGATCTGCAGGCTCGTCGCGAGCACGTGATCGAAGATCTCGAACCCCTGTGCGCCGCCGAGCCTGGCGTGCAGCGTGCGCGTGATCTCACGGCCCGTGGCGTCGTGCGCGTGCAGCACGCGCCTGACGCTGTGCGCGCCTTCGCGCCCGAGCGCCAACCGGCCGTCAGCATCGCGCGCGAAGGCCGCGCCCCAGTCGATCAGCTCCTGCACGTACCGCGGGCCGTCGGTGACCAGCGCCGAGGCCGCCTCGCGACCGCACAGCCCTGCGCCGGCGTCCAGTGTGTCCGACAAGTGCAGCGACGGCGAGTCATCCGGGCCCACGGCAGCCGCGATACCGCCCTGCGCGTAACCGGTGTTGCTTTCGGTCCCGGAGGCCTTCGTGAGCAGCAGGACGCGCCCGTGCCCGACCAGATCGATCGCGGCCCTCAGGCCCGCGATGCCGCCGCCGATGATGAGGAAGTCGGCCCGGAGGGACACCGGGTGCTATCCTACCATCCGCGTTTCGGCCGCATCCCGTCAGGCATCCCGTGTCCATCGAACACATTCTCGTCGCCACTTCACCGCGTTCCTACCCGATCGACATCGGCGCGGGCTACCTCGCGCAACTGGGCGCCCTGCTCGACCGTTCCGGTTTTGCCCGCCGCCGCATCATCGTCTCGTCGCCGACGGTGTGGAAGCTGCACGGCGAGACCGCGTCGGCCTCGCTCGGTGGCGCGCCCGTCATCCTGATCCCCGACGGCGAGCGCCACAAGCACCTCCGCACGGTGTCCAAGGTGTACGACGAGCTGGTGGCGCTCGGCGCGGACCGCGGGGCGGGCATCATCGCGGTGGGCGGCGGCGTGCTGGGCGACACGGCGGGGTTCGCGGCGGCGACGTTCCTGCGGGGGCTGCCCCTCGTGCAGGTGCCGACGACGCTGCTGGCCCAGGTGGATAGCGCAGTCGGGGGAAAGGTCGGCGTAAACCACACGGCCGGCAAGAACCTGATCGGCGCGTTTCACCAGCCGCGCCACGTCGTGATCGATCCGCAGGTCCTCGCCACGCTGCCACGCCGCGAGTTCCGCGCGGGCCTCTACGAGGTCATCAAGTACGGCATGACGTCGAGCCGCGGACTGTTCGATCGCGTGCGCGGCAGCGTCAAGGCGCTGTTCCGCCGCGACCCGGATGTCCTGGTCCCGGTGATCGCCGAGAGCTGCCGCATCAAGGGCGACGTCGTCGCCGCCGACGAGCGGGAGGCCGGGCTCCGCCGTGTTCTGAACTACGGGCACACCGCGGGCCACGCCATCGAGGCCGTCACGGCGTATCGGCGGTTCCGGCATGGCGAGGCGGTCGCCTGCGGCATGCTCGTCGCCGCCGACCTGGCCGTTACCCGTGGCCGCATGCCGTCAACGGACCGCGACGCGCTGGCCGCGCTGATCCGCCAGCTCGGTCCGCTGCCGGCGATCAACGACCTCGCGGCGCGCGACATCGTCGAAGCAGCCCGCCGCGACAAGAAAGTGGTCGAGGGACGGCTGCACTTCGTGCTGGCGACCGGCATCGGCGAATGGGCGATTGCGGATGATGTGACGGAGGAGGAGCTCGCTACCGCGCTGATGCGTGTGGGTTTCCGCGGATAAGTCGTGAGTTGTGAGTTATGAGTTACCGACTCAAAACTCAAAACCGCTTCTAACGTTCCAGCCCGTAGTCCTTGATCTTCTGCAGCAGCGTCTTGTAGCTCACCTGCAGCAGGTCGGCCGCGCGGGGCTTCTGCCCTCCCGCCTCTTCGAGCGCCAGCACGATCTTGCGCCGCTCGACCTCGGCCACGACGCGACGCGTGGCGTCCGCCAGCGTGCCGGAGATGTCCAGCGCGTCGGCCGCGGCGGGCTCCGCCGGCGGAGCCACCGCCTCGCGGAACGACAGGTTCAGGTGACGCGGCCGAATGGTGTCACCGTCGGCGAGAATCACCGCGCGCTCGATGCAGTTCTGCAGCTCGCGGACGTTGCCCGGCCAGGCGTACCGCCGCAGCTCCTCGATCGCTTCCGGCGACATGGCCAGCCGTTTCTTCAGCTCGCGGCAGAAGCGGTCGACGAAATACCGCGCGAGGATGTCGATGTCGCCCTGGCGCTCGCGCAGCGGCGGGATGTCGATCGGGAACACCGACAGCCTGAAGAACAAGTCCTCGCGGAACTGGCGCGCCGCCACCGCCGCCTTGAGATTGCGGTTCGTCGCGGCCACCACGCGGACGTCCACCTGCAGCGACTGCGTGCCGCCGACGCGCTCGAACCGCTTCTCCTCGAGCGCGCGCAGGATCTTGGCCTGCAGGCCGACGGGCAGGTCGCCGATTTCGTCGAGGAACAGCGTGCCGCGATGCGCCAGCTCGAAGCGTCCCGGCTTGCGGGCGTTCGCCCCCGTGAACGCGCCCTTCTCGTGGCCGAAGAGCTCCGTTTCGAGCAGCGTCTCGGGAATGGCGGCGCAGTTGATCGCGACGAACGGGCCGTCGGCGCGGTTGCTGAACGCGTGCAGCGTGCGCGCGAAGAGCTCCTTGCCCGTGCCGCTCTCACCGAGCAGCAACACGGTCGTGTCCGTGGCGGCGGCCCGGTGCAGCGTCGCGATGACGCGCGCCAGGCTCGGGTCGTCGCCGATGATGGCCGGCGCGCCGCGCCGCGCGGCCACCTCCTCGCGCAGCAGCTGATTTTCGGCCGCCATGCGGCGCTGCGCCAGCGCGCGCTCGACGAGCAGGAGCAGATGATCGGGATCGACGGGCTTGGCGAGGAAGTCCAGCGCGCCTTCCTTCATTGCGACGACCGCGTCCTGAATGCTCCCATACGCGGTCATCACGATGACCGGCAGCCCCGGATCGATCTCCTTGGCGCCGCGCAGGACGCCGACACCGTCACCGGACAGCAGCCGGAGGTCGGAGAGGATCAGGTCGGGCCGGCCTTCGCGGACCTGCTTCAGGGCTTCAGCCTGATCCGCCGCTTCGAGCACACTGTGACCCTGGTCCTCGAGCGCGTGCCGGAGCATCGCGCGCAGCGAGTCCTTGTCCTCGACGATCAGG
>Ga0310810_10010776_pt1 | contig 10663 bp, 10 predicted proteins | sample NCmetagenome_FD_207641 | JGI IMG/M metagenome (GOLD analysis project Ga0310810, IMG submission 207641) | Soil microbial communities from experimental microcosm in Duke University, North Carolina, United States - NC | ecosystem: Engineered > Artificial ecosystem > Soil microcosm > Unclassified ... | reverse complement strand
CGGGTACGCACTCGAGCGGGTATTGAGCCCGGTGCAGCTCACACGGCTGACGGCACGAGCGGCCCGCCTGTGGCCACCCGGGCCATTCACGCTCGGCCAGGCCGCCGCCTGCGTGGCGGCCGCCGTTCTCCATTCGTCGCGCCGGGCTTTCAGCGTGCTGACATTGCTCGCCGGCGAGTTCGGCGTGCGCGGCCGTGTGGGAGCGGTGCCGGCGATCCTCTCGACCACCGGCATCGTCCACACACGGGTTCCGTCACTCAGCGGGCGTGAGCGGGTTGAGCTCGAAACGGCCCTGACGCGCGACTAGTTGGAGAAGGCTGGCGTCGGCCCGTGCAGGTTGAGTCCTGAGGTGAACGCGCGCAGGCGCTCACGCAACATCAGCCGACCGCGGTGGAGACGCGATTTCAGCGTCTGGTCCTTCAGGCGCAGCCTGCTGCTGGCTTCCTCCGTCGTCAGTCCCTGAATGTCCCGCAGCACCACCGGCTCCCGGTAGATTTCCGGCAGGTCGGCGATCGCCGCCGCAACCGCCTGACGCAGCTGCAGGCGAAGCAGCTCCTCGTCCGGCATATGCGACCAGTCGATCGGCTGCCGGGACACGCGCGCCCGATCATCGTCGGTCGAGCTCGATTCCAGGCGGTCGCGCTCCTTTTCTGCGGCGCGGGCCAGACGGCCGTTCCGCAGGCGTGACATGGCGGTGTTGAACGTAATCCGGTAAATCCATGACGACAGGGCGGAGTCGCCCCGAAATTCGCCAACCTTGCGGTAGACCTTCACGAGCACGTCTTGGGTCACTTCTTCCGCGTCTTCGCGGTTCTTCATATGGCGCATGGCCAGCTGAAAAATCCGCGGGGTATACCGCTCAGCCAGCTCCTGCACCGCCGATTCGTCCCCGGCTTGCAGCCGGGAAATGAGCTGGCGATCCTCGGTTCTGTCCATTTGGCTCCTCAGCGGGTAGAACACCGACCAATCCGGTCTTATTCCCGACTGGATCGTGCCCGCGAGACCAAAGCCAAGCCCGACCGTCGAAATGCCGATTCGGCCGAATCTCAGGATTGAGCCGGACCTGAGACCCTGAACCCCGAGGACATCCCGGAACCCGTGATAAGTACAAGGCCTCCGCATGGGCCTCGTGGCCGCCATTGTCGTCGTAGCCCTCATCCTCGTTAACGCCGTTTACGTTGCCGCGGAGTTTGCGGCGGTCAGCGTCCGCCGCAGCCGCGTACAGCAGTTGGCTGCCGATGGGAATCCGCTGGCGGCATGGCTGCTGCCGATTCTCGAGTCGCCCGCAGCCCTCGACCGCTACATAGCCGCGTGTCAGATTGGCATCACACTGTCGAGCCTGGTGCTCGGCGCGTACGCGCAAGCCACGCTGGCCGTCTGGATCCAGCCGTACTTCGAGAGTCTTGCGGGGATGCAGGCGGTTGCCGCCCAGTCGACATCGGCGGGCGTGGTCCTGCTGGTGTTGACGGTAGGCCAGGTGATCTTCGGCGAGCTGATTCCGAAGTCGCTCGCGCTGCAATATCCGACGCCAACCGCGCTCTACACCCTGCTGGCGATGGTGCCGTCGCAATGGCTCTATCGCCCGTTCATCAAGTGGTTGAACGGCACCGGCCTGCTGTTCATGCGCGCGCTCGGCGTGCGCCAGCATGGGCACCGCCACATTCATTCCCCGGAAGAGATCGCGCTCCTCATCGCTGAGAGCCGCGATGGCGGCCTGCTGGAACCGGACGAGCACCTGCGCCTGCAGCGTGCGCTGCGGCTGAACCTGCGGCAGGCCAGGCAGGTCATGGTGCCGCGCATGAAGATTGCGGCCATCGACATCAACACGCCGTTGAAGGAAGTGATCTCGGTGGTCGCGCTGAGTCCCTACTCCCGCCTGCCGGTCTACCGCGACTCGATCGACAACGTCGTCGGCCTCATCCACACCAAGGATCTCGTGCGCTGGCTGGTGAGCAACGGGAGCGCGGCCAGCGTGGCGTCCCTGATGCGGCCGGTCACCAGCGTCCACGAGAGCGTCTCGGCGGATCGCGTGCTTCGTCACCTTCGCGAACGTCGCGCGCACCAGGCGCTTGTCGTCGACGAATTCGGCGGCACTGCCGGACTTCTCACGCTCGAGGACGTCCTCACCGAAGTCCTGGGCGGCGTCGGGGACGAGTTCAAGGCGGGCGACCCGGTACCGGAACAGCTTCCGGGAGGTCGCGTCCGGGTCCCCGGCGGAATGTCCGTGGACGATGCCGCGGCACTCTTGCGGACGACGTGGGAAACGGAGGCAACGACAGTCGGGGGAATGGTGACCGCGGCGCTCGGACATCTTCCGCTGCCGGGTGAAACGGCGACCCTCGGCGAATACGAATTCGAGGTCGAGCGCGTGGCGGAGCGGGCGGTTGAAACGGTCGTCACACGGCGCATCACCCCGACGGCCGTCGGAGAGGACGAACGATGACCATCGTCGTCTCCGTTGGAATCGTGCTGTTGCTGGTACTCGCCAACGCCATCTTCGTCGCGGCGGAGTTTGCGATTGTCGGCGCGCCTCGCGCGAGCATCGAACACCAGGCGGCACAGGGCAGCCGCCTCGCCGCCCGAGTAGCGCGCATCCTCGACAATCCGACGCTCCAGGACCGCTACATCGCAACCACCCAGATCGGCATCTCGGTCGCGAGCCTCGGCCTCGGCATGTACGGGGAACACGGGCTGTCACAGTGGATCGAGCGCTTCATCGAGACCTACGACGTGAGCCGCGTCATCGCGGTGCACACCCTGTCGAGCGTCGTCGCGATCGCGCTGCTGACCTATCTCCACATCGTGCTCGGCGAGATGGTTCCCAAGGCGTTGGCGTTACAAAGCGCCGCCACGACGTCGCTGTACGTCACGCCGGTGATCCAGGCGCTCGAACTGCCGATCCGCCCGATCGTCATTGCTCTCAACGCTGCCGGTAATGGACTGCTGGGACTTTTCGGTATCCGGCGACAGGAAGTCGATGCGGAGCGCTATCACACGTCAGACGAGCTGCAGTTCATCATCCAGGAGAGCCAGGAGGGCGGGATGTTGCGCGGCGAAGCCGGGCGGATGCTCCGCGAGCTCTTCGAGTTTGGCGACCTGACAGCAGTCGAAGTGATGGTGCCGCGGGTACGGCTCGTCGGCATCCCGGCCGGCACCGAGGTCGACGAGCTTCGCCAGATCGTCCGTGCGCACCCGCACACGCGCTACCCCGTGTACGTCGGCGACTTCGACAACATCATCGGCAGCGTTCATATCAAGGATTTGCTCCGCCACTTCATCGCCAATCGTCCTGTGACCGCCAACGATGCGCGGTCGTTGCCCTACGTGCCGGAAACGACGGCGCTCGACGAGCTGCTCGGATCGATGCGCCGGCATCGTTCGCAGATGGCGGTGGTGATGGACGAACAGGGCGGCACTGCCGGCGTCGTGACCATCGAGGACCTCTTCGAGGAAGTGGTCGGCGACATCGACGAGGGGCGCGGCCGCCGGCCGATCGTACGGGTCGCGTCCGGACGCGTCATGGTCAGGGGGACCGTGCGTTTGAAGGATGCCGGAGAGGCGATCGGCGTGCCGCTGCAACACGAAGACGTGCTGACGGTCAGCGGGCTCGTGCTCGCGCTGCTGGGACGTCCGGCCGTGGTCGGCGACGTCGTGACCTGCGGCCGCGCTCGCATCGAGGTGACCGCCGTCGCCGGTCACGGCGTCGCCGAAGCGACAATGACTTTGGCGCCCCAGCCAGACTAACCAACCCGTACGCAGTTTCTGCGATTTGTTAACAGTCCTTAATTGGACCGGGTCCAATTAACCGGCTCGACGACCGCTCGCTCGAACACGTCACAGAAGTGGCGGACGAACGCATCTTCGACTTCGGCGAGCGGAATCGTCCTGCCGGCGGCCTGCTCCAGCGAGGTGACGCCGCGATCCGCGATGCCGCACGGGACGATCAGCCGGAAGTGGTCGAGATTCGTGGACACGTTGAAGGCGAAGCCGTGACTGGTGACCCACCGCGAGATCCGGACACCGATGGCGCCGACCTTCTCCGGACCGATCCACGTCCCAGTGAGGCCGGGAACACGCCCGGCCGACACGCCATAATCCGCGCAGACGCGGATCATCACCTCTTCGACGTCGCGCACGTAGACGTGCACATCGCATCGATCGGGCTTGAGGTCGATGATCGGGTAACCGACGATCTGTCCCGGTCCGTGATAGGTCACATCGCCACCGCGCCCGGCCTCGAACACATCGATGCCCAACTCGGTGAGCCGCTCGGAAGGGGTCACGATGTTGGAACGACCGCCGTCTCCGCGAACGCCAAGAGTAATCACCGCTGGATGCTGAAGGAGAAGGAGGAGGTCGGGAACCCTGCCCGCCTTGCGTTCCTCCACCAGCGCGCGCTGCATGGCGAGCGCCTCTCCGTACGGGACCACGCCGAGTCGGCGAACTTCGAGGGGAGTCATGGAATTTACGAATTGACGAATGGACGGATTGACGAATTTCGAGCGACAGGGGCTGCCAATCCGCCGAACAATTCGTCAATCCGTAAATCCGTCAATTCGTCAATTTCCTACACCTGGTTCGGATCGAAGTGTTCCAGCTGATGCTTGATGTCCGCCATGAACTCGTCGGCGACGGCGCCGTCGATCAGGCGGTGATCGAAACCGAGCGTCAGATACGCCATCGTCCGGATGGCAATCGCATCGTCGATGACCACCGGCCGTTTCTCAATCGTGCCGACGCCCAGGATCGCCACCTGCGGCTGATTGATGATCGGCATCCCGAACTGCGCGCCGAACTGACCCGGGTTGGTGATCGTGAAGGTTCCACCGTGCACCTCTTCCGGCTTCAACTGCTTGTGCCGGGCGCGGTCGGCAACGTCGGCGATCGCACGTGACAACCCCAGCATGTTCTTCTCGTCCGCGTTCTTGACGACCGGCACGATCAAGCCGGTGTCGAGCGCAACGGCAATACCCAGGTTGATGTCCTTCCTGTAGACCACGTTCTGATCGTCCATCGACGCGTTGACGATCGGATGCCGACGGAGAGCGTCGATCGTCGCCTTGGCGATGAAGGCCATGTAGGTCAGCTTCGCCCCGAGGCGCTCGTAATCGGACTTCTTCTGTTCGCGAATCTTTCCCACGCGGGAAAAGTCGACATGGAAGACCGAATGCACATGGGCCGACGTCCGCCGGCTCATGATCATGTGCTCGGCGATCTTCTTCCGGATCACCGAGAGCGGCTGGAGTTCGACGCGTTCACCGGCTGGTGTTACCGCCGACTTCGCGCTCGCAGCCGGGGCTGACGCTCCGCCCTTACGATCGACAGCAGACTCGCCGGCTTGTCGCGCCGAAGCAGGGGCTGAAGGCGCCGGCGACGCCGGATGCTCGAGGTACTCGAGGATGTCGTGCTTGGTGACGCGGCCCCCGATACCGGAGCCATGCAGCCCGCTGATGTCGACGTTGTGCTCGCGCGCGATCCGCCGGACGAGAGGAGACGATTTCTGACGTCTCAGGTCGTCCTTCGACAGCGAGTCCCGGCCACCGTTGGCGTTGGCCTCCAGCCGGTCGTGCGACTCCGCCTGGCGTGCCGCCCCGCCGTTCCCCGTGGGGGAGGTGGAGACGGCCGACGTTGGCGCGGCCACCGGATCCTCGCCATCGGGCTGCCGCTGAGTCGAGGCGGCCGCCATCTCCGCCCCGTCGCGGGCAACGTGTGCGGGCGACTCTCCCGCGGGCGCCACAACGTCCTGACCGTCGCCAATCGTGGCGACAACGGAATTGACAGCAACCGTTTCGCCTTCGCTGACCTTGATCTCGGTGAGCACGCCGGCCGCCGGAGACGGAATTTCGGCGTCCACCTTGTCGGTGGAGATCTCGAACAGCGGCTCGTCGCGGTCGACCGACTCACCAACCTTCTTGATCCAGCGGACGATGGTCCCTTCCGCGATCGACTCCCCCATCTGGGGCATCACTACTGGAGTGGCCATAGTCGTTCGGTCCGTTCGGACCGTTCGGCACGTTCGGCTCGTTCCAGAAGCTCGTTCAGAACGTCCCGAACGGGAACGATCCGAACGACCCGAACGACCCGAACGATCCGAACGCCCTACATGTGTATTGCCGCCCCGTGCGTGGCGTGAGCCGCCTCACCCACCGCTTCCGCGAATGTCGGATGCGCGTGCATGGTCTTGATCAGCTCCTCGACGGTGCACTCGAGTCGCAACGCCAGTACGGCTTCGGCAACCAGCTCCGTCGACCGCGGGCCAATCATATGCACGCCGAGCACTTCGTCGTACTTCCTGTCGGCCACGATCTTCACGAACCCCTCGGTCTCGCCGGCCATCTTGGCGCGACCGAGCACCCCGAACGGAAAAGAGCCGACGCGCACGTCGTAGCCGCGCTCCTGTGCCTGCGCCTCGGTCAGGCCCACGCTGCCGATCTCCGGATCACAGTAGGTGCAGCCGGGCACGTGATCGTAGTTGATCGGCTGAACTTCGCTCCCGGCAATCCGTTCCGCCGTGAGGACGCCTTCCATCGACGATACGTGCGCGAGCTGCGGGTGGACGCCGGTGCCCATGGTGATCACGTCGCCGATTGCCGAGATGTTCGGCACGGACGTCCGGTACAGCTCGTCGACCTTGATGTAGCCACGATCCATCGCGATGCCGAGATCTTCGGCTCCCAGGCCGGTAGTGACGGGGCCACGTCCCGTGGCGACCAGCAGGATGTCGGCGGTCAGCTTCTGCGTCTTGCCGTCCGGCGTCTGCGCTTCGATGTCGACGCCGGTCGCCGACGCCGTCGCCTTGGTCACCTTCGTTCCCGTCAACGACTTGATGCCCTGCTTCCGGAACGACTTCTCGAGCTCCGCGGAGATCGCCGCGTCTTCAACCGGTACCAGCCGCGGCAGCAACTCGATGATGGTGACCTCGCTGCCGAAGCGGCGGAAGATCGACGCGAACTCGACCCCGACCGCACCGCTGCCCATGATCAGCAGCGACTTCGGGACTTCCTTGAGGTGGATCGCCTCGTCACTCGTGATGATCCGCTTGCGGTCGAGCGTGATGCCGGGAACGCTGCGTGCCTGCGAGCCGGTTGCGATGATGATGTCCCTGGCTTCGAGGGTCTGTTTCTCGCCCTCGACAACTTCGACCTTCCCGTTGCCGGCGAGCCGGGCCGCCCCTTTGATCCAGTCGATCTTGTTCTTCTTGAACAGGAACTCGACGCCCTTGGTCAGGCCGGTGACGATCTTGTCTTTTCGGGTGTGCACCTGACCCATTTCGATCGCCGGAGTTCCAGGCGGAAGCGTGACTCCCCATTCTCTGGCGTTGGTGATGACCTTCAGCGCGTGCGCATGCTCGAGAAGTGCCTTCGTCGGAATGCAGCCCCAGATCAGACAGGTCCCACCGAGTGCCTTCTGTTTTTCGACGACGGCGACTTTCTTGCCGAGCTGCGCGGCCCGAATCGCGCCCACGTAACCGCCCGTGCCCGCGCCGATAACGACGACATCATATGAATTGGCCAAGTCGAGGAACTCCGAATCAACGCTTGAGGGAGGCCAGCGGGATGAACGCCTCGGTCTGTGCCGGGGGATCGTGAGGCAGCGCTCGCGGAGAGCCGGCACCCGTGAGCTGCTGCACCTGCGCCCGCAGCTCGCCGTGCTGATATTTCAGCTCCCAATACATCTGGGACAGTTGCGTGAGGCGACGCGCACTCCGCCGCGCCAGCACCCAGGCCGAGACCGCCACCGCCAGCGCGGCAGCCGCCACGGCCCAAGGGAGGATCATGGGGCTATCATACTTCCGCCTCAATGCCAGATAGCCGGAAGACGCTCCTCGTCGTCGACTGCGACGCGGAGATACGGGACACACTGACCTCGATTTTCCGCCAGGACTTCCGCGTACTCCGCGCCGCCACCGGAGAAGCGGCTCTCCAGATGATGGAGAAGGAAGGCGTCGATCTGATGATGCTCGACGTCCAGCTGCCGGGCGTCAGCGGACTCGAAGTCCTGCGGATCATCAAGGAGAACTACCCCTTCGTGGAGGTGGTCGTCATCTCCGCCCTGCAGGAAGTCGACATCGCGATCGAGGCGATGCGCTTCGGGGCGTACCACTACATCTCGAAAGACTTCGACCGCCAGGGCGTGCGTTCGCTGATGACGAACGCCAGCGAGCGCCAGGATCTCAGCCGATCGGTGCTGCGCCTGCGGGCAGAGGTCGCCGAGCAGACGGAGCGCGAATTCGTCGTCGGGCCGAGCCGCACCACTCGCGATATCGTCGACCTGGTCCACAAGGTCGCCAAGCTCTCGGCCACCATCCTGATCCTGGGGGAAAGCGGCACCGGCAAGGAGCTCATGGCGCGCATGATTCATCGCGAGTCGGAGCGTCCGGACGCACCGTTCGTCGCGGTCAACCTCGCCGCCATCCCCAAGGACCTCGTCGAGAGCACGCTGTTCGGGCACGAGAAAGGATCGTTCACGGGCGCGATCCGGCAGCAGATCGGGAAATTCGAACTGGCCAACGGGGGAACGCTGTTCCTGGACGAGATCGGCGACCTCCGCTACGAGCTTCAGGCCAAACTGCTGCGCGCGCTGCAGGAGGACGAGATCGAGCGTATTGGCGGGACTCATCCGATCCGCACGAGTTTCCGGCTGATCGCCGCAACCAACGTCGACCTGCAGAAGGCGGTCAAGGACGGACAGTTCCGCGAAGACCTGTTCTTCCGTCTCAACGTGATCCCCGTCCGGATGCCGGCGCTCCGCGATCGCATCGACGATCTGCCGGATCTGGCCCACTTCTTCCTGCGCCGCTACAACGTCAAGTTCCGCAAGAACGTGGAAGGGATCGCCGAGACGACGCTGGCCATCCTCCGCAACTACTGGTGGCCCGGGAACGTCCGTGAGCTGGAGAACCTGATCGAGCGGCTCGTGGCGATCTCCGACAAGGAGTGGTTGACCGACGAAGACCTCCCGTACGAGTTCCACATGGCGCGCATCGATGCGAACCGGCCGGCCTCGAGCAACCTGCTGGAAGCGGCGGTGTCGACGTTCGAGCGGAACTACATCCTGCGCGCGCTGGAAAAAGGCGGCTGGAACGTCACCGCGACCGCGCGTTCACTCGGCATTCCGCTGAGCACGCTGAAGTTCAAGATCCAGAAGTTCGAGCTTCAGGAGTCGGTGCGCAAGATCCGGGGCGGATAAAACAAACCCGGCGCGCAGGGCGCCGGGTCAGGGAAGGGGGGAATCTGGGGGTTACTTCTTCGGAAGAACCGTGTCCTTCAGCTGCTTCATGATGCGGGCCTTGACGACGGTCTTCGCCGGAATCTTGATGGCCTCGCCGGTCGCCGGGTTACGGCCCATGCGCGCCTTCCGCTTCTGCACGACGAGCTTCACTACGCCGGGCAACACGAACTCTCCCGACCGCTTGAGCTCCTTTTCCGCCAGTTCACTCAGCGCATCGAAGAACTCGCGCGCCTGAGTCCGCTTCATCTCGAAGCGTTCGGCAAAGTGCGAGAAGAGCTCCGACTTGCCCATTCTCCGGGCGTCTGCCATCACGTCCCCCAAATCCTGTGCGCGCCGAATTCGGCCGTTGCAGTCATGCGCGCCTCGTCCACAACTGCCGCGGAATGTCTTGGAAAATCGCTGCCATGCTAGCGCGCACGTCCGAAGGTGTCAACGAAGCACGCCGCAGAATCCGGTGATTTCGGCCCAAAGTGCTAGAATTTTCGCTGCATGTCAAGCACCACGACTCTCGAGACGTTTCCCAATCCACGACCGGAGCGGGACTTCGAGATCGCGATCAGCTGCCCCGAGTTCACCTCAGTCTGCCCGAAAACCGGCCTCCCTGACTTCGGCGAAATCCGCATCACCTACACACCCGGCGATCGCTGCATCGAATTGAAGTCGTTGAAGTACTACTTCGTCGAGTTCCGCAATCGCGGCATCTTCTACGAGACGGTCACCAACCAGATCCTCGACGACCTCGTGGCCGCCTGTCAGCCGCGACGCATGACCGTCGTCGGCGACTTCTCCGTCCGCGGCGGCATCAAGACCGTCGTGACCGCCACCTACAGCGCGGCCTGACGGCCGTGCCGCATCGAGTCCCGATCGAAGGCACGCTCGATCTGCGTCCGTTCGCTCCCCGGGACGTCGCTTCGGTCGTCGCCGAATACGTCTCCGCCGCACACGAGGCGGGGCTCCGCGAGATCCGGCTGATTCATGGCCGCGGCAAGGGTGTCCAGCGCGGCATCGTCCAACAGGCGCTCGAGCGGCATCCACTGGTCGAGGAATTCCGGGACGCGACAGAGACCCACCTGGGGGCGACGATCGCGACACTCCGCGATTGATTCCGCGGCCCGTCTGTAGGCCGGGCCTCGCGCAGCAGGCCCGGCTCCGGATCTCAGTTTGCGCGTGCCGTCCGCGCCGGACCCACGCAATTTCTTCCGCACGATCACGCTAAGTCCCTGCTCTGAGTTCCCGACAGCCCGGGAACGTCCCGTGCACCAGGCGGTACCGTGCACGTGAGCGACCGGCTTCACCCTGGCGATGCCGTCAGGATCCGCGGGGAGCAGTGGGTGGTGCATCGCCAGACCATCCATGGGCACGTGGCGATTCTGGATGTCCGCGGAGGCGAGCGCGGCAACGCAGGACGAACGGCGCGATTCCTTCTTCCGTT
>Ga0310810_10010775_pt1 | contig 10663 bp, 9 predicted proteins | sample NCmetagenome_FD_207641 | JGI IMG/M metagenome (GOLD analysis project Ga0310810, IMG submission 207641) | Soil microbial communities from experimental microcosm in Duke University, North Carolina, United States - NC | ecosystem: Engineered > Artificial ecosystem > Soil microcosm > Unclassified ... | reverse complement strand
ACGGTGATCGGCTCGCCGGGGAACAGCTGCTTCACCTGTTCCTTGAGCGTGCTGAGATCGCGCCGGACGTTCACCTCGTAGGTGCGGATCGCGCCGCTGCGGTCCCACACGAACAAGGAGATGATCCCCGGCTGCTTGCCATGGATCAGCAGCTGCGTCGGCGTCGTCACCAGCGCGTCGGCGATGTCCGGCACCGTCAGCGACACCCGGGTGATCGTCGCGCCGACGTTGAGGATCGTCGAACGGCCGACCAGCAGGTCGATGTCCGTCGCGTTGATTTCCGCGGCGGGGGGCGCGCTGACCGTCAGCCCGCCGTTCGTCGCGAACGACGAGGGTGGCTGCTGCGCCGCCTGCGGCGCCGCCACGAGGATGACGATGATGAACACGACGAGCGCCGCGACGAACGAGCGGTGCCCACCGCGTAACTCTGTCGTGCAAGCCGGATTCATGGGGTCCTCCAAAGCCGTCAGATATGAGCTGTCGGTGACAGCTACTTGATCACTTCCGTCGCGCGCTTATCGCCGCGAATGATTTCGACCGTGGGCATCGGCGGCGGGGGAGGCGGCGCCAGTTGTGTCACCGGCTGCGCGGACGCGCGCGGGCGCGTCGACGAAGCCATCTGTCGGACGGGGGCCTTGACGCTTCCCATCAGCCCGGCGGTCTTGATGCCGGGGGTCTCGGGGGCGCCGAGATCGAGCGGGTTGCGCAGCGCGAGCTGGATCTTCCCTTCGGTGCTGGCCAGCGCGAGACGTTCGGACTGTTCCGGCGTCACCAGCAGCGTGACCACCGTCACCTGCACAGGCTTGTCCTTGTCCTGGTCCTGCTCCATGCGCGTGCCGGCGGTGATGACCTGCACGTTCGAGAGAATCACCTTCGTCGTGGTGTCCGAGTGCGCCTCGGTCGGGCTCGCGGTCGCGAGCACGTCGACGCGGTTGCCCGGGAGGACGTAACCGGCGACGCCGACGACTTCGTTGACCCGCACCGAGACCGCGCGCATGCCCTCAGGAATGACCGGCGGCAAGCCCGAGCCGGCCTCCTTCGAGGCGAGCTTGGCGCGGAGGATCGGCTCGTTCTTGACGATCGGCACGATGATGCCGCGGCCGAGCAGCTCCTCCGGCTTGGTGAACGTGCCGTCGGGCACCTTCCCGGCCGGGAACTGCATGACCTGCAGGTCTTCCTTCTTGAGCTCGGCGCCGAGCTGCAGATCGGCCGCGGCCACCACGACCGGCTGCGTCGGCGCGTTGACCGACGTCTTCGGCTGGTTGTTGATGAAGTTGTAAGTGCCGTAAGCCAGGCCGCCGCCGGCGAGAACGGCAAGCGCGAGAACGGCAAAGATTCGGTTTCGCATGGCTGTCCCTCGGTTATTCGTTCCGCATCAGTGCGGAGGCCTGCATCGTGATGGGAGCGCCAACCGTGGAGGTGCGGCGGACCAGGCGCGCAACCGGCTGGAGCACGATGAAATTGAACGGGTAGTTGATCGTGATGCGCGACGCGCACGGGCACCCGCCCGCCGGGTTGATCGACACCGTGCGGGTGATGACGGGATTCACCGCGGTGAGCCCGCCGCTCGAGAGGTAGTTCCGCACGGTCGTCGTGACCTGCGCGTCGGTCACGCCCTCGAGGATCGCCTGGCGCGCGCCTTCGCGCGCGGCGTTGGTCAGCACCTGCTGCGTCTGATAGGCGCGGCCGAACTCGAAGATGCCGACCGCAACGAGCAGAATGATGGGAACCGTGATCGCCGTTTCGATCAGCGCGTTGCCGCGTTCGTTGCGAAGTCTCATACGCATATCGACCTCGTGTCTCATCCGACCAGTGCGGCCACCAGGCTGCCAATTGCGATGGCGGGACCGTAAGCAAACCGTCTCGCCTTCGCCGCTCCCCGTATTTCCTCTCGTGCACCCGCCGGCGACGCTATCAACCGTGTCGTCCCCGAGAGCGTCGCGCCGAGCCGGCGCCTTTGCACCGCCACCGCCACCGCCAGAACACCCCCGGCCAGCGCGGTAAAGAGAAACGCATTCACGATCACGTTGATCCCGATGACCGCCCCGACCGCCGCCATCAGCTTGACGTCCCCCGCTCCCGTTGCGCCGAGCGCGTGCCCCGGAAGCATCAGCAGCAGGCCGACGACCATTCCCGCGAGCGAGGCGCCGACCGAGATGCCGCTCAGGCCCGACGCCGCGAGTCCGACGCCCACCACGGCCATCGATCCGGTCAGCACGTTCGGGATCCGCCGCGACCGGATGTCGATCACCGTCGCCGTCAGGGCGCCGGCCGCGAGCGCGATGAACGCCGGGCTAGAGGCTTGCGGCAGCAATCGCGTTCCAGAACACGTTCGTGATGGTGTTGCCGACCATCGTCACCGCGCCCATGGCAATCATCGCGATCAGCGCGACGAGCAGTCCGTACTCGAGCAAGTCCTGGCCTTCTTCTCTGCCGAATCGGTCTTCGGCGAGCTGCCGGAACGTCGCAACAGCGGCTGGTGACTGCATCGCGCTCCTCCCCAGAAAAAACTGGTGTCCTTCAGAACGATGCTGGTGCACGGTCTGGGACCGTGCACCAGCACAACCGGACGGAACTACGCTGCCGCCGTCAGCGCGTTGGCGATGTTGGTGAAGATCGTGTTCACCGCACCACCGGCGAGCCCAACGGCACCGATCGCGACGAGCGCGATCAGCGCGACGAGCAACGCGTACTCGAGCAGGTCCTGCCCGTCTTCCTCGCGCGCGAACGACTTGATGTAGTTGACCATCGTGACTTGCTCCTTTGGTTGACCGGTTACGAACCGCTGCGTACTTACGCAGCCGCGGTGAGCGCGTTGGCGATGTTGGTGAAGATCGTGTTCACCGCACCACCGGCGAGGCCCACGGCACCGATCGCGATCAGCGCGATGAGGGCCACGAGCAACGCGTACTCGAGCAGGTCCTGCCCGTCTTCCTGGTTCGCGAACTTCTTGACGATGTCGAGCATCATGAGAGCCTCCCTGGCACGTTTGCACCGCGTCATACGGTGCGTTTTGCGGCGCGGCCGCAGTTACGTTGGATTGCGCGGCGACGCGCCGCGCCACGGGCCCCCTAATCGCAACGGCTGTGCCACGGTATGCAACCGGGACCTCGGTGCGCACCGCAAGTCGTTCACAGGGAACCGATTCGCCCGCCTGGCGGCAGCGTCGGAACGGCCGCGTGCGCCCGCGGCGCACACGGACGTGGTCGTCACTTTCGTAAGTGCCCGCGCCAATTTCGTGCATCGGATCGCGGGGCCGACGCACAAAGAAGATCGCGCGCGGGCGCGTTTCTGTCCCATTCACGCGCTTTTTGCCGGATCTACACGGGATTTCACACGCACGCGAAGCACGGCATATCAATTGCGATTCCGTCGCTGCACCCGTTCGTCCTGGGACGGCGAACGGGATTCACGAAAGGCCTACGCCAATGAAGCTGGGATTTCGACAAGCAATCGCTTCGGCGGCGGTGTTCGGCGCGGTGCTGCTGGTGCTGGTGTCGATCGACGAACGCGTGCACGAGCGGTTCAGCGAACTCGTCTTCGGAGGATCGAACGGCAGCCTGACGCCGTGGGGCGATCGCGCCGGCGACCTCGGAAGCGCGCTCGTCTCTGCGGTGAAACATCAAAGCATCGAGAACGCGCCGCTGCTCGTGTTCGCCGCGGTCGGTGCGGTGCTCTTCGTATTCATGCTGAAGTCGTAATCGCGCGTCGCGCAGGAGAACCCAGGCAGCCGTGCACACTCAGACCCCGTTCGTTCTCGCGCTGGAGCCCGACGTCCGGCAGGCCTCGGTATTGAAGCGGGTGATACGCGACCGCGTGCATGCGGAGTTGATGGTCGTCGATTCGCGCGACGCGGCGATCGCTGCCACGTCGGACCGGGTCCCAGACGTCATACTGCTGACCGCGCTGCTCTCGCCGCGCGACGAACAGGAACTGATCGCGCATCTTCGCGCCCTCGCGGGAGCGGAGCACGTCCAGACCCACACCATCCCGCAGCTCGCCTCGTCGTCACAGGACAGCGAGGGCGGTCAGGAGCAGGGCGGCCTGTTCGGAAAGCTTCGCCGCAAGAAGAATTCGGAGCCGATCCCGGGCTGCGATCCCAGCGCGTTTGCCGACGAAGTCGGAACGTTCATCGAGCACGCCGCGGAGAAGAAGGCGCACGCAGCGCTCCAGCCGCGCCCGGTGATCGACCAGCCGCGACGCGACGAGTTGCACTCGCAGAGTCATGACGAGGCAATCCACGACGGCGACGTGTCGAGCGATCAGCCGGCGGCCGAGGCGTCCGCGTGGTCATCGCCATTCGAGTGGCGCCGTCCGGATCCGGCGGCGCAGAAGAAGCCGGCGGCGCCGCGCAAGCCGCTGGTCACCAACGCGCCGCTCGCGGTTGTGGCGGAGGAAGAAGAGACGCGGCGAGCCGAAGCGGAGCGTCGAGCGCGGGAAGACGCGACCAGAGAGCGCGACCGGGTCGAAGCAGAAGCGGCCGCCACGCGCGAGCGCGAACGGGTCGAGGCGGAAGCCGCCGCCGGACGTGAACGCGAACGCCTCGAGGCGGAGGCCGCGGCCACGCGCGAACGCGAACGTCTCGAGGCGGAGCAGCGCGCCCAGGAACAGGCGGAGCGCCGGGCGAAAGAAGAAGCCGCCGCGAAACGCGAGCGCGAGCGCGTCGAAGCTGAGCGGCGCGCGAAGGAAGAGGCCGACCGCCGCGCCAAGGCCGAAGCCGACCGCCGCGCCAAGGAAGAAGCGGAACGGCGCGCCAAGGAAGAAGCCGAGCGCCGCGCCAAAGCCGAAGCCGACCGCCGCGCCAAGGAAGAAGCGGAACGGCGAGCCAAGGCCGAAGCCGAGCGGCGTGCCAAGGAAGAGGCCGAGCGTCGCGCCAAAGCCGAAGCTGAACGCCGCGCCAAGGAAGAGGCCGAGCGTCGCGCCAAAGCCGAAGCCGAACGCCGCGCCAAGGAAGAGGCCGAGCGTCGCGCCAAAGCCGAGGCCGAGCGTCGTGCCAAGGAAGAGGCCGAGCGCCGCGCCAAGGCCGAAGCCGAGCGTCGCGCCAAGGAAGAGGCCGAGCGCCGCGCCAAGGCCGAAGCCGAACGGCGTGCGAAAGAGGAAGAGGAACGGCGCGCAAAGGCAGAAGCCGAGCGCCGCGCAAAAGAAGAGGCCGAGCGCCGCGCCAAGGCCGAAGCCGAGCGGCGTGCGAAAGAGGAAGAAGAACGGCGCGCAAAAGCAGAAGCCGAGCGACGCGCAAAAGAAGAAGCCGAACGCCGTGCCAAGGAAGAGGCCGAACGGCGAGTCAAGGAAGCTGCCGCGAAACGCGCCAGGGAAGAAGCGGAACATCGCGCGAAGGAAGAAGCGGCGCGGCGCGAACGCGAGCGCATCGAAGCCGAGGCGGCCGCCGAACGCGAGCGGCTACGCCTCGAAGAGGAGGAGGCCGTCGAGCAGGAACGTCTCCGCCAGGAGGCGCAGGCGGCGGCGCGCCGCAAATCCGAAGAGCAGGACGCCGGAGACGAAATCGAGATCGATCTTGATCACGACCCCTTCGCAGAATTCCGCGACGGCGAAGAGCGCGAAAGCGCCCTGCTGAAACTGATGCCGATTACCGCGTGGGCACGGACTGGCGACGGCAAACGGCAGCCCGCGGCGGATTCAAAGCGCACCGACGACTTCCAGGACCTGATCGCCGGCCTGTCGATCCCGGCGCACGTGGCGAGCATCGCATACGGGCGGGGCTGCCGCATCCGCCGCGTGCGCGTTCCCGCTCCGCGCCCTGCGCCGCGCAGCCGCATCTCCCGTCCGGTGATTCTCTCGAAGCGCGCGCTCGAAGAAGCAAGAAACGATCAGTAGTCCGAAGGATGGCCGCGTAGATTCTGCAACGCCCGGCGGCGTGACGGCGTGGCCGTAGTCCGTTCGGACGGTGCACTTCGATCCGCAGGTGCTTGTTTCCCTGACACTTGCGGGTGGCTTGCCTGTCCCGTCACTCGCCACGGCACCGGCATTGCCTTCATCCCGCTCATGGCCAGGGCATATCATCATGCGTGGCGGACGGGAGAGCGCGTATTCGTCCGCGGCGGCGTCTGGCGGCTGCTCGAGCGCTCTATATATAAGGACTGCGAGTCGGTTCGGCTGCGGCCGGCGGTCCCGGCGGGCGGACCGCCTCGCACCCTGCTGCTGCCGTTCGATCGCCCGCGGCCGCTTCGCGATGTGAACCCTTTTCGGGTCGTCCGTCCACGGGCGTGCCTCCATCGGCTCCGCGAGATTGGCGAGACCCTGAAGCCAATGGGCGGACTGTCGGCGGCAGCGGCCACGTCGATAGCGATCCTTCCCTACCAGCTCGAGCCCGCCCTCCTGATGCGCCGCGACGGCGTTGCGCGGGTGATGATCGCGGATGCCGTCGGGCTTGGAAAGACGATCCAGGCCGGGCTGCTCCTGGCGGAGCTCGCTGCCGAGCAGCACGGCCTGCGCGCGCTCGTCATCGTGCCAGCCGGGCTCCGTGAACAATGGACGCGGGAGCTCGCAACGCATTTCGCCCTCGACGCGGTTGCCGCCAGTTCGCCGTGGCTCGCTCGAACCGCTCTCGAATTGCCCGCCGACATGAATCCGTGGGCACTTCCCGGGATCTACGTCGCCTCGTCAGACTTGATTAAGCGTCCGGAGGTCTTGCGGCCGCTCGAGGACCTCACCTGGGATGCGGTGATCGTGGACGAGGCGCACCAGGCCAGCCTCGGCACGGCGCGGCGCGCGGCGGTGCACGCCGTGGCGTGCCGGGCCCGGCGCGTCGTGTTGCTCACCGCAACACCGCACGCAGGCGATGTCTCCGAGTTCGCCGCGCTATGCCGGATCGGCGCGCCGGCCCCCGCCTCGCCGGCGATCGTCCTGTTCAGAAGGTCGCCCGCGAACCTGGCGCCCCGCGCGCAGAGGCGGACAGCGCTGCTCGCCGTCCGACTTTCGGCACCGGAGCGGCGGATGCACCGGCTGCTCGAAACCTACACCGTCCGCCTGTGTACCGAGGCACGTGCTCGGTCTGACACGCGCGCGAGGCTGGTCGCCATCGTGCTCAGGAAGCGGGCGCTCTCGAGTGCCGCATCGCTGGCGGCCTCATGCCGGCGCCGGCTCGCGCTCCTCGATCGCAGCACGGGGGCGATGGATGAACGACAGCTCCGGTTGCCGCTTGGCGATGAAGATCCGCTGCCGGATGCGGAACCGGACGGTCTGCTTGCCGCCCCCGGATTGTCCGACGCCATCGACGAGCGGCGTCTGCTCGAACACATCGCGATGGCGGCCCATCGGGCCAGCGCCGACGAATCGAAAATCAGGTTCCTGCGCCGGCTGCTCGCCCGCATCGACGAGCCGGCGCTGATATTCACCGAGTATCGCGACACACTCGATCGGCTGCGGCGCGCGCTCTCACCCTTGCGGCCCGACATCCAGGTTCTGCATGGCGGCCTGGATCTGCGCGAGCGAGCGGCCGCACAGCGCGAGTTCAACTCGCGCTCGTCGCTTCTTCTGGCAACCGACGCCGCATCGGATGGGTTGAACCTTCACTCGCGATGCCGCCTCGTTATTCACTTCGAGCTGCCGTGGAGCCCCGCGCGTCTGGAACAGCGGACGGGCCGGGTCGATCGCATCGGCCAGCGGCGCCGCGTCCACGAAGTCCTGCTGCTCGCCGACGATACGGCAGAGCGGCTCGTCCTCGCGCCGTTGGTGGCGCGCGCGGCGCGCTCGGGCGCCGCCTTCCCAGGCGCGCGTGCACTCGCGACCGTGCTGGCCGAATCACAGGTCGCCGCATCTGTGATCGATGGTGTGCAACCCAGGGCCGAAGCAAATCCCCCCGGCTCTGTGCCATTCAGCGAACCACCGGATAGTCTTCACGAGGACGCGCTCGAGGAAGCCGCCCGCCTGACCGATCTGCGGCGAATGCACCGATCGACCAGCCCGCTGCCGCGCGGCGGAGGCGATCCGGGAATCGTCGTCACACGTATCCGGGCACGGCGCGATTGGGCCACCGTCCCCGGGTTGTTTGCCGTCTACGAAGTCACGTTGAAGGGAAGCGACGGAGGCATCGTCCATGGCCAGGTCACGGTGGCGCATTGCTCCATGGCGGAGATTCCGGACTGCAAAACTCCAGCAGCGCTCCGATTCCTGCTCAACCGGTTTCTCGAAACTGACGACGATCGCGTAAGGACCCGGCTCCATCGGCATTTCGCGCCGGATCTCGATCGCGTGGCAACACGCATTCGCCGGTGCGCGCGGTCGATGGAAGAACGCGAGCGCGAAGTTCTCCGGTCTCAACCGTCGGCCTCGACCGAGCTCGTGCAGGCCGGTCTCTTCGATCACCGGGCGATCCGGTCATTGACGGCACGGGCGCACGTCTTTGCGTCCCGCACTGACGATGCCGACCGCCGCATCGAGGCGCTGGAGTCTGCCTCGCGTCTGGATCCATTGCTTCGGTTGCGCGCGGTGCTCGTGGTGACGGCGACGTAGCGCGCATGATCGCAGGGCTGACGGGATCACTCCTCTCCCATGACGCGCTCAGCGAGCTCGTCTTCGACCACGATGGCGGCATCGCCGGCGCGGAACGTGCGCTGCAGGCATGGCATGGCCGAATCTCGAAGGAGATGGGACCGGCCAATGCCCCGCGGCTCGTGTTCGACCGCCTCGCCGCGCCGCTGTTGCAGCAGCTTGGCTTTCGCGTCGTGCCCATCGGCGGCCGCGCGGACACATGCCTGTACGCGCAGCTGGAGGTGGACGGAAGAACGGCGGCGGTCGTCGTCGTGACCGCCTGGGGCCAGGATCCCTCTAGCGCGTGGAGCGATGCCGTCAGGCTCGGGATCGGTCACACCGTTCGCTGGGGTGTGTGCATCACTGGGCCATTGCTTCGCATCGTCGATGCGGCGCGCACGTACTCGCGGCGGTATGCGCAGTTCGATCTCGAGGTCACGATGAGCGATGCCGCGGCTTTCGCCACCCTGTGGAGCTTGCTGCACGCGGGCGGATTCACCGGATCATCGCAGTCCACGCTTCATCGAGCAGTCATCGCCTCCGAACAGTTCCGCGCGGAAGTCCGAGCGTCGCTGCAGGAGGGCGTGCTGGACGCTCTGCGTTCGCTGCTCGCCGCGTTCGCCGCCGCCCGGCGCCGGCGTCGGAGGACCGCGGACTCCGGGGCGCTGATGGACGAATCGCTCGTCGTCATCTACCGGATCCTTTTTCTGCTGTTCGCAGAGGCCCGCGGACTCGTCCCAAAATGGCATCCGGTTTTTCGAGACAGCTACACAATCGAATGCCTGCGGGACTCAATTGAGCGTCACGCGCGCCCCTCCGGCCTGTGGGAGTCGCTCCAGGCCATCGCGCGGCTCGCACACGACGGCTGTCACGCCGGCACGCTTGTGGTCGCGCCGTTCAACGGGAGGCTTTTCTCGCCGGCACACGCGCCGCTCGCCGAATCGCTTGCGCTGGACGACGCGGCGGTGCGAGAGGCGATGCTGGCGTTGACCACGAGAAGCAGCACGCACGGGCGCCGGCGAATTGCCTACACCGACCTCGGAGTCGAGCAGCTGGGGGGCGTCTACGAGCGCGTCCTCGATTTCTCGCCGAGCGCCGTCACGGGAGATCGGCGCGCGCTCACGCTCCTCCCCGCTGTACGAAGGAAGGCGACCGGGACCTTCTACACACCGCGCAGCCTTACGGAATTCCTCGTCCGGCGCACACTCGCCCCGCTCGTCGCAGACGCCGGGCCGGAGCGCATCCTGTCACTTCGCATCGTCGACCCTGCGATGGGAAGCGGGGCATTCCTGGTCGCTGCGTGCCGATATCTCGCGGCGGCATACGAATCGGCGGTCGTTCGTGAGGGGGCGGTGGCGGCCTTCGATGTCACAGAGGCGGATCGCGCTCGGTTCAGGCGGACCATCGCGCAGCGGTGTCTCTTTGGCGTTGACGTCAATCCCATGGCTGTACAGCTTGGACGACTGTCACTCTGGCTGACGACGCTCGCCGGCGATCGACCGCTCACGTTTCTCGATCACCACCTGCGCGACGGCAACAGCCTGGTGGGCGCGTCTCCTGAAGATGTGGCGCGGCAGCCGCCACTACGCGGCGGCAGACGGCGGGCCGCCGCTCCGCTCTTCGAGCTCGCCAGCCTCGACGCCGACATCGGGTCGGCCGTCGTCCCGCGAATGTCTCTCGCCCGGGATCCCGGCGACACGATCGAACAGGTGCGCGCGAAAGAGCAGCTTTTGCGCTCCTTGCAACAGGACGAGGCGCCGCTGGCGCGTTGGAAGACCGTTTCGGACCTGTGGTGCGCGGAATGGTTCCGCGGCGGCAGGCACGTGACGGCCGCGATGTTCGGGACGCTTGTCGATTTCGTCATCGGCCGCGGTTCCGCACTGCCGGTCCAGACCTGCCGTCCGTTGTTGGAGGAATCGCGCAGCATCGCAGAGCGGATGCGGTTCTTCCACTGGCCGCTCGAGTTTCCCGAGGTGTTCTACGAACGGGACGGGACGCCGCGCGCTTCGCCGGGGTTCGATGCCGTGATAGGCAACCCGCCGTGGGAGATGCTGCGGGGCGATCGCGGGGCGTTCGATGACGCCGCCTCGTTGACGGCGTTCTCGCGCGAATCGGGTATCTACAGGCTTCACGGGGAAGGTCACGCGAACCTCTATCAACTCTTCACCGAGCGCGC
>Ga0310810_10010774_pt1 | contig 10664 bp, 8 predicted proteins | sample NCmetagenome_FD_207641 | JGI IMG/M metagenome (GOLD analysis project Ga0310810, IMG submission 207641) | Soil microbial communities from experimental microcosm in Duke University, North Carolina, United States - NC | ecosystem: Engineered > Artificial ecosystem > Soil microcosm > Unclassified ... | reverse complement strand
GATCTACACGTCGATGAACAGCGAGTACGCATTTCTCCCGAGCCGCGCTGAGAGCAACGGGGTCGTCACGAGCGACAACAGCCATTCGCGAGTGGACGTGATGCCGACCGTGCGCGTCCCGATGTCGAAGTTGACGTTTCTCTCGGTCAACACCAGCGCGAATTACCGGGCCACCTACTACTCCCGCAGCGCCGGCCCCACCGGCGGAACGGTGGACGATCCGTACCTCCGTCAGTACATGGCGCTCCATACCGATATCGTGGGACCGGTATTCACGCGCATATGGGATCGTCCAGACAGTGTGTTCGCCGAGCGCCTGAAGCACGTCATCGAGCCGGCGGTCAGCGTGGATTTGACCAGCCAGATCTCAGACTTCGCCAAGACGCCGATCGTGAGCGACGTCTCGGAGTTCGTCGTCGGAGGCGCCGCTCAATTCACCTACGGCCTGACTAACCGGTTCTTCGCGCACGGGAAGACGGTCGGCGAACGACGCGGACAGACGCGCGAGTTCCTCACCGTCGGCGTGCAGCAGACCGCGTATACCAACCCCGCTTCGGCCCGCTACGACAGCACCTACCAAAGCTCGTTCGGGTACGCTCTTCCGCGAGAACGGTCGCCCGTGGCGCTGACGGCGCGCGTGTCGCCGAGCGGGGTCCTCGACGGCAACATGCGAGCGGAGTACGACACGTACGGCTTCGGGCTGGAACTCTTGTCGGCTGGCGGTGGCGTGAACTCGCGGAAGGCCTCGGCCAATGCCAACTACAGTTGGCGGAGCCGCGATGACAGTAATTTCCTGTCCGCGTCAAGCACTTTGCGCTGGTTGGACGGGCGGGCCAATGGGACGTATTCTCTCAGTTGGGATATCGGGCGGGGCTACGTCGTGAGCCAGTCGATCAACGGCTCATATCTGGCCCAGTGCTGCGGTCTCCTGCTCGAATTTCAGCGATTCAATTACCCCGAGTCGTCGGACATCCCGATCGCCTCGGACACCCGTTTCAATTTCGGGTTCATCCTCGCCGGCCTGGGGACGTTCTCGAACTTCTTTGGCGCATTCGGCGGCCAGCGGTAATGATGTGAAAGGACTGATCCTGAGTGGCGGCAAGGGCACGCGCCTTCGCCCCCTGACCTATACGAGTGCCAAGCAGCTCGTTCCCGTTGCCAACAAGCCCGTGCTCTTCTACGGCATCGAGGCGATCGCCGACGCCGGCATCCGCGATATCGGCATCGTCGTTGGTGACACGCACGCCGAAATCCGGGCAGCTGTCGGCGACGGGTCCCGGTGGGGCATCAAGGTCACCTACATCGAACAGGATGCGCCGCGAGGGCTGGCACACGCCGTCAAGATCAGCCGCGACTTCATTGGCGACGATCCCTTCGTGATGTATCTGGGCGACAACCTCCTGGACAAAGGGATCACCCACTTCGTCGAGGAATTCAGCCGCGAGCGCCCCGCGGCGCAGATTCTGCTCACGAAGGTGCCGGATCCGCAGATGTTCGGCGTTGCGCAGCTCGGCGACGATGGGCGCGTCGTGCGGCTGGTGGAAAAGCCGAAGGAGTGGATCGGTGACCTTGCACTCGTCGGTGTCTACATGTTCGGGCCGGAGGTGTTCGACGCCGTCGATCGCATCAAGCCGAGCTTCCGGAACGAGCTGGAGATCACCGACGCCATCCAGACGCTGATCGACCAGGGCCTCACCGTGCGCCCGCATATCGTCCAGGGCTGGTGGAAGGACACCGGCAAACTCGAAGACATGCTCGAGGCCAACCGCTTGATCCTCGACACCTTCGAGTGCCGCATCGAAGGCACGGTCGATGCCGATAGCCGCATCGAGGGTAAGGTCGTGATCGAGCCGGGCGCGATCGTCGAGCGATCGACGATCCGCGGTCCCGCGATCATCGGACAGGGCGCGAAGATCATTCACGCCTACGTCGGACCGTTCACGTCGATCCAGAGCGGGGTGGAGATTCGCGACACCGAGATCGAGCACAGCATCGTCCTCGAAGGGTCATCGTTGCGCAATCTGGCAAACCGTGTCACGGACAGCCTGATTGGCAAGAATGTGCGGATCTATAGAGAGCCCGTGAAACCGAGCGCGTATCGCTTCATGCTGGGCGACAATTCAGAGGTCGGTATTCGCTGGTAGAGAGGGTATGAGCACACCTACGACCTATAAGAACCCCGCGGTGAAGCACCCGCGTATTGCGGACGTGAAGACGAAGGCGCTGCGCCTGATCCCCGACGAGCGCGGATGGCTCATGGAGATCCTCAGGGAAGACGAGAAAGAGCTGTTCACGAAGTTCGGGCAGGTATACATCTCGGCCACCTATCCCGGTGTCGTGAAAGCGTGGCACTACCACAAGGTGCAGGTGGACAACTTCGTCTGCATCGCGGGCATGGTGAAGCTCGTGCTCGTCGACACGCGCGACGGATCGCCGACCAAGGGCGCGATCAACGAGTTCTTCCTCGGCAGCCAGAATCCCACGCTCGTCCAGGTGCCGAACCTCGTGTATCACGGCTGGAAGTGCATCAGCCCCGAGATGTCGATGGTCGTGAACGTGCCGAACGAACCATACAACTACTCGGACCCCGACGAATTCCGGCTCGAGCCGCACCACACCCTGGACTACGACTGGACGCGCAAAGATGGTTGAAGTCCTCGTCACCGGCGGCGCCGGATTCATTGGCAGCAACTTCGTTCGCTACGCGCTCGGCGCCCACGCCGATTGGCGCGTGACCACGCTCGACAAGCTCACCTACGCGGGACGGCGTGAGAACCTGCATGACGTGATGGACAACGCACGGCACACCTTCGTGCATGGTGACATCGCCGACGCGACGGTCAGCGGTCCGCTGGTCGAGCGCTCCGAGCTCGTCGTCCACTTCGCAGCCGAGACGCACGTGGATCGCTCGATCATGGGTGCCGGCGATTTCATCCGCACCGACGTCGAGGGAACCTTCGTGCTGCTCGAGGCGGCGCGCCGCGCGAAGAATCTGCGGCGATTCGTGCAAATCTCGACCGACGAAGTCTACGGAACCGTGCCGACAGGCGCGAGCGTCGAGACCGACGAGTTGAAGCCGCGCAATCCGTACGCAGCGAGCAAGGCGGGCGCCGATCGCCTCGCGTACAGTTACTGGGCAACCTACCAGTTGCCGATCATCGTGACCCGCGCCTCGAACAACTACGGCGCGTATCAGTTCCCCGAGAAGGTCATCCCGCTGTTCGTGACCAACGCGATCGATGACATCCTGGTGCCGCTCTACGGCGATGGCAAGAACGTGCGTGATTGGCTGCACGTGCTCGATCACTGCCGCGCCGTCGACCTGCTGATCGACCGCGCCACCGACGGCGAGGTTTATAACATCGGTGGCGGCAACGACATCATGAATGTGGATCTGACCCACCGCATTCTCGCCACCCTCGGGAAACCGCACTCGCTCATCAAGCCGGTCGCCGATCGGCCCGGCCACGACCGCCGCTATTGCCTCGACACGACGAAGCTTCGCGGCCTGGGCTGGGCGCCGCAGGTCCCGTTCGAAACGGGTCTTGCCGAGACCGTCGCGTGGTATCGAGAGAACGAATGGTGGTGGCGGCCGATCAAGGAACGAGACCCGGCGTTCAAGGCGTACTACCAGGCGCAGTACGACAAACGCTGACGGGAACCGTGAACGGCGCCGCTCTCAACTCGCCGGTTCTGATTACCGGTGCGACAGGGTTCGCCGGCGGTCATCTCGTCGAGGCCCTCCCAGAATCGAGCCGGATCGTCGGATGGGGCCGCTCGGCGCCGCGCGACGAGATCCGTCCTCGTGCCGAATGGGAGGCCATCGACCTGCTCGACCGCCATCGCGTGCGCAGTGCCATCGCCGCGCTCCGGCCCGCGACGGTCTTCCACCTCGCCGGTATCGCGCAGGTGGCCGACTCCTGGCGGGACACGGCAAAGCCGCTCGAAGGCAACGTGCTCGCGACCGCTCACCTGTTTGACGCGATCAAGCGCGCGCAGCTGACGTGCCGCATTCTGGTCGCAGGGTCCGCTTCGGTGTATGCACCGTCGGACACGCCGATCGCGGAAACCGGCTCGCTCGCACCAGGCAGTCCCTATGCGTTGAGCAAGCTGGCCCAGGAACAACTCGCGTGGCGCGCGTTCGCGGACGAGGGGCTCGACATCGTGTTGGCGCGCGCCTTCAATCACACCGGACCGCGCCAGCCGCCGGCGTTTGTCGCGCCAACCATGGCGCGGCAGATCGCGCTCATCGAGCAGGGCCGGCTCGAGCCGGTGATTCACGTTGGTAACCTCGACTCGCGCCGCGATTTCACCGACGTTCGTGATGTCGTTCGCGCCTATATCGCGCTGGTGCAGCAGGGGCAGGCGGGTGAGATCTACAACGTGGGCTCGGGAACCGGTCGAAGCATTCGCTCGTTGCTCGACGCGCTTCGTTCACGATCGCGCGTCGAGGTCACCGTCGAAACCGATCCCGAGCGGCTGCGTCCCACCGAAACATCCGCGCTCGTCGCCGATACCAGCAAGCTCCGAGACCGGACAAGCTGGCAGCCGCTCATCTCTTTCGAGTCGATGATCGACCAACTGCTCGGCTTCTGGCGGTCCGAGATTCAAGCGCCCACGTAAGAAGTGCAAACGGTCCTGGCCTCTGGTAACCTGATGGCGAACATCAGGCGAAACAACCGGAATGCCATGGAAATCGCCCCACTCCTCTTCGATCTCGGCACCGCCAAGCCCACCTCGCGTCAAGTCGCAGATCTCGTCAGGACCGGCGGCGCGGAGGCGCTGACCGAAGCCACCCGCCGTGCCGACGCCGCTCGCTACCAGGAGATTCGTTGCCGCTCCGCGCTCAACGCCGTGAAGGGGATGCCGTTCAACTGGACGCTGAATCCCTACCGCGGCTGCACGCACGGCTGTCACTACTGCTACGCGCGCCGCTACCACACGCAGTTCGAGCTCGGTGCAGACGATGAGTTCGCGTCGATCATCTTCGTGAAGACGAACGTCGTGCCGGTGCTGCGCCGCGAACTGCAGCGTCCGGGATGGACGAATGAGAGCGTGGCGCTCGGAACGGCGACCGACTGCTATCAACCGATCGAGGGTTTCTACAAACTGACGCGCGGTGTTCTCGAGGCCTTCTGCGACTTCAACACGCCGACCGGTGTCGTCACGAAAGGGCCAATGGTCGTGCGCGACAAGGACGTCCTGTCCGATCTGTCCCGGAAGACCGATGTAAACGTCTGCATCAGCGTGCCATGCGTGGACGAAGATGTCTGGCGCGCGCTCGAGCCGGGCACAGCACCGCCGTTACAACGCTTACGCGCCGTTCGTGAACTGGTCGATGCGGGTATTCGCGCCGGTGTCTTGATGAATCCGATTGTGCCTGGCATCTCGTCGAAGCCGGCCCTGCTCGAGCGGACGGTGAAAGCGATCGCGGACCATGGCGCGCGCTTCATCGGTTGCAACGTGATGTATTTGCAAGACGGCACACGCGACCACTTCATGCGATGGCTCGCCAGCGAGTACCCGCATCTCGTCGATGGATACGACAAGCTCTACGCCGGCAAGTATCCGCCCAAGGCTTACTGCGACGAGGTCAAGAACGTGATCGGGTTGTTGAAGAAGAAATACGAGGTGGGTGACCGGTGATTGCGAAATGCAGATGTCAGAATGCAGAATGCAGAAACCGATCGTTCGCTCTCACGCGAATTGATTTCTGCATTCAGCATTCAATGTTCTGAATTACACCGCGATGGCTTCGTCCTCTGCCGCGACGAGGCGCGGGCCCACCGCTTCCACGGCGACCTTGTCGTCTCGCAGGACGGCGCGGAACGTGTTCGCTTCCTTCCAGCGCTGACTGAGTGGCAGCTTGATCTGATCGTCGATGACGCGCTTCAGGAACCGCGCACCGTAGGCCATGCTGTACCCGTCCGCAACCAGCTTGTCGAGCGCGTCGGCTTCGACGTGGAGCATCTTGTTCCACCGCCGCACCGAGGCCACCACCTGGTCGATGTACTTGACGGCGATCTGGCGCACTTCGTCCTTCGTGAGCGGCTCGAAGACGACGACCTGATCGATCCGGTTCCGGAACTCCGGCGGAAAGCGCCGTTCGAGCTCACGGTTGATGTCCGCCTGCACCTGGTCGACGGTGCTCTGCGTCGAACGGAAGCCGAGCGGGCTCTGGAGCTTTCTGAAGTGCTCGGAGCCGGCATTCGACGTCATGATGACGATCGCGTCGGACAAATACACGCGCTTGCCGCGGCCGTCGGTGATCCAGCCCTCGTCGAACGCCTGCAGGAAGAGATTCAGCAGGCTCGGGCTCGCCTTCTCGATCTCGTCGAGCAGGACCACGGAGCACGGGTTGTCCTTCAACTGATTGGTCAGGATGCCGCCACGCTGACTGCCGACGATGCCGCGTGGCATTCCGATCAACTTGTCCACCGAGACGCCACCGTCCTGGTATTCGGACATGTCGATGCGGATCATCTTCTTCTCGTCGCCGAACAGGAACTCCGCTGCCGCCTTCGCGAGCTCGGTCTTGCCGACGCCGGTGGGGCCGAGGAACAACAGCACGCCGTCGGGACGATCGAAGCCGTCCTTCAGCGGTCCCTTGTTCAACACGAGGCGATGCGCCAACGCCTGGACCGCCTTCTTCTGGCCGATCACGCGCTTGGCGAGCCGCTGATCGATTTCCTTGAAGCGATCGCCCACGTCGCGGAACACCATGTCCCTGGGGATCTGCGCCGAATTGGAGATGACCTCCACGACGTCTGCGGACGTGACCTCCCAGCGCCGATCGATTTCGGCGCGTACGGCTGCCGTATCCAGCCAGCCAATGACCTTGTCGGGCAAGTGCAGATGACGCTGGTAGCGCGGCGACATCTCGAGGGCCGTCTCGATGGCCTCATCCATCAGCCGGACGGAGTAATTTCGCTCGAGGCGCGGCCGGATGTTGTAAAGAATGCGACGCGATTCTTCAATCGAGGGCTCGCACACGTTCACCGTCCGGAAGCGCCGGGCCAGTGCCTCGTCTTCCTGGATGTACTCCTTGTACTCGCTGAGCGTCGTCGCCCCGATGATCCGCACTTCGCCGCGGGCCAGCACCGACTTGAACACATTCGCCGCATCGGAGGGCGCGCCCAGCGCCGACCCGGCGCCCACCATCGTGTGCGCTTCGTCGATGAAGAGAATGAGATTCGGCCGCTCCTTGATCTCACGGATCACGTTCTGGATGCGATCCTCGAACATGCCGCGCAGCATGGTGCCCGCAACCATCGTGTTCATCTGCAGGTTGACCACCTGGCAGTCGCGCAGGCGCACGGGCACCGAATCGGGCTCGAACTCGATGCGCCGCGCGAGCCCTTCGACGATGGCGGTCTTGCCGACACCGGGCTCGCCGATGAGCATCACCGAATTGGAGCGCTCGCGATGGCAGAGCACTTCGAGCACCTGTTGAATTTCGAGGTCGCGGCCGTAGACCGGCGCAACCTTGTCCTGCCGGGCAAGCAGGTTCAGGTTGATCGCAAAATTCTTGAGGAATGGCGGAAGCTCGAACCGCTTCCGCAGGTGTTCCTCTCGCAGCTCGTTCTCGCGCATCCTCGCGGTAATTCGCGACACGAGCACTTCGGGCTCAACGCCGTGGCGGCGAATGATCGCGACCGGAATGCCCTGGCTTTCCTCGAAGATAGCTGAGAAGAGATCCCCTGATTCGATGGTCTGACGTCCGCCGCGGCTTGCCTGATGAAATGCAAGCTTCAGCACGAGCTTTGTCGCCGGTGCAACCCGGAGGTCGCGGGCAGAGGTCTTGCGCAGCGAGTCGAGGTAGCCCTCGAGCGCGTGCAGGATCTCGTGAGGGTTGAGGTCGAGCTCATTCATCACTTGTGAGAAGGTGTCCCACTCAACCTGTGCGAATGCCAGGAAGACGTGCTCGTTGGTCACTTGCGCGTGATCGCGCCGCCGGGATTCTTCAATCGCGCGGTCGACTACCCGCTGCGCGGACTCGCCGATCTTGCTCGGCGCAATGTCGAAGTCTTCCATGCCCCGATCCTCCAGGCCCTTGGTCAGAACCTCAGGCTTGTATCGGTACTTGGCAAGATGCGATCCAGTGGGGATTGGGCAAAAAATCAGCCCAGCAACGACAAGGACGAAGCCGGGGGTGTCGGAATCACGGCAAAACTGGACACGCGATGTCACAGAACGGCCCACCTTCCGACAGGGGAGAAATCCCTCCATCCGCGCCGAAGCTCCCTATAATGAGTGGGATGCATCGTTTCACCGGGCTGTTGCTCATCGTGCTCCTGATGTCCGCGGCTGTGACCGCGCAGACGCCGCAGCCGTTCCCGCGGCCAGGTGAGGCACAGACTCCACGACGACCGTCACAACCAACGTCTCCGCCATCGACGCAGCCGCCACCGGCCACTTCGAATCAGGCACCGCCGCCGGCTCCGCGCCCCGCACAGCCAGCCGCAAAAGAAGTGAGCGCGCCGCCGGCGACCGAGGTGTACTTCCCCGTGTACCCGGCAGCGCAGTTTCTCGCCGTCTACGATGCCGGCCGGAGTCAGCGGTACTACATTTACGGTGCGACAGCACCCTTCGCCGACGTCGTGACCTTCTACCGATCGCAGCTCGATGAAAAAGGGTCGCTCGTCTTCAAAGAGCCCCCCACACACATGTTCGAGATCGGGCGCTATAAAGAAGAGACGATGGCGTTCCCGCCTGGAGTGACAGTGAAGGATTGGACCTGGGGGGGATCGGCGGGCTACATCAACCCGAAGCCAAAGGGACAGCCCGGGCGCTTCCCGACGATCATCATGATCGTTCCGCCGCTGCCCGGCGGTGGAAAGTAAAGAGTCCGGCGCGTGCGTAGCGGCGGGTCTCTCGACCCGCCGTCAGCTCTCTTCTCAGCCCGCCGTTGAAGTCGCGCCGTCGCGAATCGCCTTCAGCGCGATCCGCTCGTCGTGATTCGGATCGTTGACCACCTTGCAGTCGTTGCCGAAGACCATCGTCGGATACTGGCGGGCGTCGAATGCCGGCCACATCGGCAAATCGGCGTGGTTCGGGTTTGCGGTTCGAGCAAACGACGCGAATGCCGCGCTCATCTTGTGCGCCAGGGCATACCGCTCCTGCATCGCTCCCGTCATCGACGCCGCCTGATCGACGTTATAGAGCGCAAACGGAATATCCAGCGTGTGGTACGCCTTCATTTGCCCGTTGTGCACCGGCGAGCGCCAGTTGAAGAAATACAGATAGGCCGGCGCCCTGCCTTGCGCCGTCTTGAGGTCGCACAGCAGCTGCGCGTTCGCGCGGCGGGTGTTGTCCGCGTTCATGATCAGGTACACGTCGGTGTTGGTGATGCCCTGATGCGTCTTGCGATAGAGCGCCACCATCTCGCGCGCCTTCGCATCGTCGTTGCGCACGATCCGCCGGACGCGTGTGAGCATGTCATCCTCGGACATCACGAGCGGTGGCGGTGGATCGTTCCACGCGTCTTCAGTCTCTACCGATCCCATCATCAACGGCACGTCGGCCGAGAATGCCGGGGCATCCGGCGACCACTGATCTCGCGGCAGAGAGCCGCCATCGACGACGGGACCGCCAGCGAGGCCCTGGATGCGCGGTTCGCTGTAGAACGCTTCCTGCAGTTGACGCCACGGCATCTGTTGCACGCGATCGAGCTGTTTCGGCGTCAGCCCGAGCTTGGAGAGATACTGCTCCGCTGCTTGTGTCGCGGCGACACGTTGCGCCCCGCGGATCTGCGCGCCGCTCATCGCGATCGCGCGGTGGAACAGTCCCTTCGCGGAAGGCATGGCCATGAGCGTTGTCACCTTGCTGCCGCCACCCGACTGGCCGAATACGGTGACATTGCCCGGATTGCCTCCGAACGCGGCGATGTTGTCTTTGATCCACCCGAGCGCCGCGACGATGTCCAGCATGCCGACATTGCTGGAGCGCGCCCACTTCTCTCCTGCGCCGAAGTTGGAGAGGTGCAGGAAGCCAAACAGGTTGAGACGGTGGGTCACCGAGACAACGACGACGTCTTCCTTCCGCGCGAGATTGGTGCCTTCGTAGAGCAGCCAGTTTCCTGAGCCACCCGCGAAGCCGCCGCCGTGCAGCCACACCATGACAGGCCTGCTGCCGGTCAGCGCCGGTGTGAAGACGTTCAGATTGAGGCAGTCCTCGCCCATCGGCTCCTGACGATCGAGGGCAAATACCTCGGAGATTGGACCGTCTGGATCCTGCGGCGCCCGGTTCCCGACCTGGAAGCAGTCGCGCGTTCCTGTCCACTGCGCGTGTGCGCCCGGCGGCATGAACCTGTTGGCGCCCTCGGTCGAGGCGGCGTACGGGACGCCCCAGAATTGATTGATGCCGAACCGCACGACGCCGCGCACGCGACCGGCCGTCGTGGCCACGTCTTTCGTGAGGGGTAGCCCGCGAACGTCCTGTGCCCACGCGGGGTTACGCCACCCGTCGAGCAGAAGGCCTGCTGTCGCCAGCGTGCCGAGGCCAAAGAACGTGCGGCGATCGACGTGCATCATGACGTGCTCCTCCCGGAAAAGGTCCCCAAAGGCGTGCGTATTTTGACATGGCAGATGCCGCCTGCACAGCGGGTCTGGACGTGCCCGGCTCGAGTCCAGAATTCGCGCTTCGTGCCGATTACCCTCCGAGAG
>Ga0310810_10010773_pt1 | contig 10664 bp, 10 predicted proteins | sample NCmetagenome_FD_207641 | JGI IMG/M metagenome (GOLD analysis project Ga0310810, IMG submission 207641) | Soil microbial communities from experimental microcosm in Duke University, North Carolina, United States - NC | ecosystem: Engineered > Artificial ecosystem > Soil microcosm > Unclassified ... | reverse complement strand
GCCCGACAGTCCGGCTTTGCCGGCCGCGTGGTGGGTGCGGATTTCGTGCCCGCCATGCTGCGCCTGGGCCGGTCGAAATCCTCCCGGATCGTTCCGGTGACGGCGGACGCCCTCGAGCTGCCGTTTCCCACTGCCAGCTTCGACGGCGCCATGGTCGGCTGGGGCGTCCGCAATCTGACCGACCTCGATGCCGGCCTGGCCGAGGCGGCGCGCGTGCTCAAGCCCGGCGCCCGCTTCGTCATTCTCGAGATGACGCTCCCGCCCGACCCGCGCCTGCGTGCGGTGTACCAGGTGTACTTTCGACGGGTACTCCCCGTCGTCGGCCGGCTGATTTCGAAACATACGACCGCCTATACCTGGTTACCAGAGTCCACCCAGGCGTTTCCGCCGCCCGCCGAGCTCGCGCGGCGCCTCACCAACAGCGGCTTCACCGATGTGCGCTGGCGCCTCTTCTTCGGCGGGGTGTGTGCGCTCCACGTCGGGACGAGGAGCGGATAACTTGGCCCTCTCCAACCTCCGTGACTTCCTCACCGCCATCGACCGCATCGGCGAGCTGGTGCGCGTATCGCATCCGGTCCGCGCCCGCCTGGAGGTCGCCGAGATCGCCGACCGGTGCATGAAGAGTCCCGGCGGCGGCCCCGCGCTCCTGTTCGAGCACGTGCTGCTGGAGGACGGACGGCGAAGCCCGCACCCGGTCGCCATCAACCTCTACGGCTCCCTCCGGCGGATGTGTCTCGCCCTCGGCGTGGACGACCTCGACGCCGTCGGCGGCCGCATCTCGGAGCTGCTCAATCTCAAGGTGCCCGAGGGACTGTTCGGCAAGCTGGCGATGCTCCCCAAGCTGGCCGAGATGGGCAAGTTCCCGCCCAAGGTGCGGAGCGGGCGGGCGCCCTGCCACGAGGTGGTGCTGCGCGGCGACGCGGTCAATCTCGATCAGATTCCCTTCCTCACCACCTGGCCCGGCGACGGCGGCCGCTACATCACGCTGCCGATGGTGATCACCACCGATCCGGCCCGCGGCATCCGCAACGTCGGGATGTACCGGGTCCAGGTGCTCGGGCGGAACACGCTCGCGATGCACTGGCAGCGGCACAAGGTCGGGGCGGCGCACTGGCGGGACATGGCGGCGCGGGGCGAGCGCATGCCGGTGGTCATCGCGTTGGGCGGCGATCCGGCCAGCATCTACGCCGGCTCCGCGCCGTTGCCGCCCACTATCGACGAGTTCCTCTTCGCCGGGTTCCTCCGGCGCGAGCCGGTCGAGCTGGTGCGTGCGGTCACCTGCGATCTCGAGGTGCCGGCCGAAGCGGAGCTGGTCCTCGAGGGGTATATCGACCCCGCGGAGCCGCTGGTGCTCGAGGGGCCCTTCGGCGACCACACCGGTTTCTATTCGCTGGCGGACTACTACCCCCAGGTCCACGTCACCGCGCTCACCGCCCGGCGGGACCCCATCTATCCCGCGACGCTGGTGGGCCGGCCGCCGATGGAAGATTTCTATCTGGGGCACGCCACCGAGCGGATCTTCCTTCCCCTGCTCAAGCTCACCGTTCCCGAGATCGTAGACTACCACATGCCCGCGCCGGGCATCTTCCACAACCTGGTCTTCGTCTCCATCGACAAGCAGTATCCCGGGCAAGCGTACAAGGTGATGAACGCGCTGTGGGGTCAGGGTCTCATGTCGCTGGCCAAGGTGCTGGTCGTGGTGGACAAGGACGTCAACGTTCGCGATCCCGACGAGGCCTGGTGGGTGGCGCTCAACAACATCGACCCCGAGCGCGACGTGCGCTTCACCATGGGACCGGTGGACGTGCTCGACCACGCCAGCCGGGCTTTCACCTTCGGCAGCAAGATGGGGATCGACGCGACCCGCAAGTGGAAGGAAGAAGGCTTTGACCGGCCCTGGCCCGATCTGATCACGATGGACGTGGAGACGAAGCAGCGGGTCGATGAGATGTGGCATCAGCTGGGCATCCGGCTCCGCCCGAGCGAAGGCAGGCCAGAGTGAGCGAACCGTCCGCCCGTCCACCCGTCCGCCCCCCCGCCGAAGGCCAGACCTTCGGGGGCGAGTCGCTCGCGGTGCGCTTCGCCAACTTCGTGCGCCTGCCGCACACGGTGTTCGCGCTGCCGTTCGCGCTGCTGGGCGTGCTGGCCGCCTCGCGCAGGGTGCCGGTGTCGCTGCGCGAGGTCCTGCTGGTCATCGTGGCCTTCACCGCGGCGCGCTGGGCGGCGATGGGCTTCAACCGCATCGCCGACCGCGCCTTCGATGCCCGGAACCCGCGGACCCGAAACCGTGAGCTGCCCCGGGGTGCGCTCAGCCTGACGCAGGCGTGGGCCTCGGTGCTTCTCGCCGCCGCCCTGTTCGTGGCCTCGGCGGCGCTGCTCAATCCCCTCTGCCTCGCACTCAGTCCCGTGGCGCTGGCCTGGGTGCTCGGCTACAGCCTATCGAAGCGCTTCACCTGGTGGCCGCACCTCTGGCTCGGCCTCGGCCTCGCGATCGCCCCGGTCGGCGGCTACCTCGCGGTGGCGGGCCGGTGGAGTGAGCCGGTCTGGACCCTCCTCGCGATCACCGTCGCCGTGGCTACCTGGGTCGCCGGGTTCGACATCTTCTACGCGCTGCCCGATGAGGGCTTCGACCGGGCGGAGGGGTTGCGGAGCGCCGTAGTCCGCCTCGGCGAGCGGCGGGCGATTCTGCTGGCCAAGCTGCTGCACGGTGTCACCGTGCCCGCACTCGCGTTGTTCGGCTGGGGAGCGGGGTTCGGGCTTTGGTATTACCTCGGCGTCCTCGCGGCGGCAGGGATCCTCGCGTACGAGCACCGGCTGGTGCGGCCCGGCGATCTCTCTCGCCTCGACGCCGCGTTCTTCACCATGAACGGCGTGATGAGCCTGACGGTATTCGCCTTCGCGCTGGTGGACCGGATCGGGTGACCCGCGGGAAGAAGCGCGCTCCGGGCACCGGCCGGCCGGCACCCACACCGCGTCCCCCGCGGCGCCCGGCGCCACCGGCACCGGCAAAGCATCCGGTCCGGTCACCCACCCCCAACCGGAGAGGCCGGTGAGCCGCCTCCCGGTCGTCCTCGCGATCACGGGCGCCTCGGGCGCCGCGTACGGCGTCCGGCTGCTCGAGGTCCTCGCCCGCCACGAGGTGCCGGTCTGGCTCATCGCCAGCGCGCACGGGCTCCGCCTGCTGCGCGAGGAGTGCGGTATCGAGAGTCTCGACGGTCTGCGCGAGGTTGCCGGTGCAGGCGGCTCGAGCGTGCGCGTCTTTCCTGATGGGGATCGGGGGGCGCTCCCAGCGTCGGGATCCCAGCGCACGGCAGGCATGGTGATCTGTCCCTGCTCGATGGGCACGGTCGCCGCCGTGGCCGCCGGCACCAGCCGCTCACTGGTCGAGCGGGCCGCCGACGTGACGCTGAAGGAACGGCGTCGGCTGATCCTGGTCCCCAGGGAGACTCCCTTCTCGCTGGTGCACCTGCGCAATCTCGTCGCGGTTGCCGAGGCGGGAGCGACGGTGGTTCCGGCCGCGCCGGGGTTCTACCACCGGCCGACTCGGGTGGAGCAGTTGGTGGATTTCATCGTGCAGCGGGTGGTGGACCAGCTCGATCTGGAGATCGACTTCGCCCCCCGCTGGACCGGAGAGACCAGATGAGATGGGTACTGGCGCCGCTCGTGCTGCTGGTCGCGGCCTGCGGTGGCGATGATGGAGGGCCGTCGGAGCCGCCGGTGGACGAGGGCAGCCCACCCGAGGCGGGCTGCACCGAGGGGACGTTGGAGAGCGGGGCGTTGTCGCTCATCTGCTTCCCGGAAACGTGGAACGGCAAGCTCGTCATCTACGCCCACGGGTACGTCGAGCCCTCGGCGCCGGTGGCGCTCCCCCCCGACGAGGTCGGCCACATCAGCATCTCCGGTGCCGTCACCGGCTACGGCTACGCGTACGCCACAACCAGCTACCGCGAGAACGGCCTGGTCGTGCTGCCGGCGATCGAGGACGTGACCCAGCTGGTGCAGGCGGTCCGCGATCGGGTCAAGCCCGATCCGACCAGCACCTTTCTGGTGGGGTTCTCGGAGGGCGGCCTGGTCGCCGCGCTCACCCTGGAGCGCCATCCCGAGCTGATCGAGGGGGCCCTCGCGGCCTGCGGTCCGATCGGCGATTTCACCCGGCAGATCGACTACTTCGGCGACGCCCGGGTGCTCTTCGATTATTTCTTCCCCGGCGTGCTTCCCGGAACCGCGATCGACATCCCGCCGCAGCTGCGCTCGGGCTGGACCAGCATGTACGAGCCAGCGGTCATCGACGCCCTCAGCAACGATCCCGCCCGTGCGACCGAGCTCGCGGCAGTCGCTGGCATTCCGGTGCCCGACGCCGCGGCGGAGAAGGCTGCCACGATCGCGCAGGTGCTCTGGTACAACGTCTTCGCCACCGCCGACGCCCAGGAACGCCTGGGCGGCAATCCATACACCAACGTCGGCCGCCAGTACTCCGGCTCCTCTGACGATGTGGCGCTGAACGCCGGCGTGTCGCGTTACGAGCCCATTACACTCGCGCGCGGCGCGCTGGGCCAGTACGACACCAACGGCGACCTTCCCGGACCGGTGGTCACTCTGCATACCACCGGGGACCCGGAGGTGCCCTTCTTTCACGAGGCGCTCTATCATGACAAGGTCGAGGCCAAGGGCCGGCTCGACCGGCTCGAGCAGCGCTCTCTCGACCGACTTGGGCACTGCACCTTCACCGCGCCCGAGCTGTTCGAGGCCTTCCTGTCGCTCGTGACCCCCTGATGCGGCTGGGCGTGATCGCGGACACCCACGGACTGCTCCGTCCCGAGGTGTTCGAGGTGTTCCGCGAAGTCGACCACATCCTCCACGCCGGGGATGTGGGCCCCGCGGCCCTCCTGACCGAGCTCGAGGCCATCGCGCCGCTCACCGCGGTGTACGGCAACACCGACGGCTTCGAGCTGCGCGACCGGCTCCCGCAGGTCGCGACCCTCGAGCTGGACGGATTCGAGGTCGTGGTCACCCACGGCGATCAGTTCGGCAGCCCCACACCCGAGCTGGTCCAGAGCGCCTTCCCGACAGCCGAGATCATCGTCTTTGGGCACACCCACCGGCCGCTGCTCACCCTGGTCGATACGGTGGTGACGGTGATGAACCCGGGCGGGGCAGGGCACCGTCGCTTCAGCCTCCCGCCCTCGGTCGGCATCCTCGAGCTGGAGCCCGGGATTCCTCCACGCGGACGGCTGGTGCCCCTCCTTCCCTTCGATCCCGCGTGATCCTCGCCCTGGTCGCCGCCGTGCTGCTGCAATCGGGTGACACCGTCCGCGTGCCCAGGATCGACAGTATCCCGGGGGTGGACGACAGCATCACCGTCGGCCGCCCGACGGTCTTCATTCGGACCGGTCAGGGACTGGCATCGGTCTGGCTCGCGCGCCGGCGGGACACCATCGAGCTCTACGCCGCCATTCCCGACACGACGGTGGACTGGAGCGACGACTTCGTCATCAGCCTGAGCACGGGCGGCGAACGGCGGGAGACCCCGGGCCACGAAGAGTTCCAGTGGTACTTCCGGCGGATGCTCGACAGCAGCGTGGTGTACCGGGGGCGTGACGGACATTGGGAGGCGCCCCTCGGAGATCCGGATTGGCGGCTGGGATCGGAGCGTGCTGGTGGCGGCTGGACCGTGACGTCGGGCAGCTCGCCGGCGGGATGGTGGCTCCGCCTACGGTTGGAGCCCGGCTGGCTGGACGGGCAGGACGGCACCTTGCCCGCCATCGCCTTCCGCGTCTACGACAACGAGCCGCAGGGATGGTACGCCTGGCCCGAGGCGCGTGCCGGCACCCAACCCGTCAGCGTCGAGCGCACGCCCGCCCGCTGGGTGCCGGTCACGCTGCGCTAGCATCAGAGCCCCAGCCGGAGGCCGGCGCTCACCGTCCAGTTGTGCGTGGTGCCGGTGTCCAGGTTGAGGCTGGTGGCTTCCCGCGCATCGAACTTCCCGATGTAATCCTTGACCATGAGCTGCAGCCCCACCCCCGGCGCGAGGCCCATATCCACGCCGCCGCCAACGTTGTAGGCGAGGTTCGTCGAATGGGTCGTGGCTGAAGCGACGCTCACCTCCTGCCGCATCGCACCCGCGCCCGCCTGAACGAACGGCGAGAACCCGCCGATGAGCCCGCCCAGCGGAAGGTGCAGCCGGAGGCCGGCGTCGTACATCAGCGCGGAGTTCTGACCGACGGAGACACCGCCGATGAGCGGGGCGCGGAGGTCGAGGTCGGACTTGGCGTAGGCGACGTTGCCGACCAGGGCGAGTCCCGGAATCACCCCAAGCTGCAGCTCGGCGCCGTAGATCGGTGCGCCGGCCCCGCGCGCGCTGGTGCCGAAGGGACCATCCACCAGATTGCCGAACTTCATGTAACCCGCGTAAGGGGTGATGCCGAGGGATTGAGCCGCCAGCGGCGCCTTGGGGGCCGCGGCGAGGAGCAGGCCGGCCAGCACGCCGGCAGAGAGCGATCGAAGCATTTCGGACCTCCCGTAGTGAATGGCGCGCCAGACCAGGCATGCCGACGGACTGGGGAGGAAAGCAGGTCCGATGCCACGATCTGCATTCGCGCAAACCCATACAATGGCAAGACTTCCGTGCACCGGCCTCCGGGTGATCCATCCGGAGCGTCCTCTTGAGAGGACAGTTTGGGCGTCGCTCATCGGGTCTCTGTCGTGCTGGGTAGGTCTGTGCGGCCATTCAACACGAAGCCACGAAGGACACGAAGGACACGAAGAACAGCAGGGATTTGTGGGTGTGCACCCCACCATCACTGCTTTTCTTCGTGTCCTTCGTGTTCCTTCGTGACCTTCGTGTGAACTGGCCGCACAATGGCTGCCGTGCACGACGAGGCTCGCGAGTCCTCCAGCCCAGCCGCTAGTTCCAGCTCTCGAGCGGCGTCGTGCGCCGGAGCGCGTCGGGATGGGCCCGGAACCAGGCCATGAGCAGCAGGATCTCGTCGATGCCATCCAGCGGGAGCGGGGCGGCGGGCGGAGCGCCCCTGGCCAACTCGGCCGCGACGACCGCGCGAAAAGCCTCGCGCTCGATGGGTGTCGTCGGATTGGGCGCCGTGGCGCGGACCAGCCCCTGTCGCACCAGGTACACCCTGTCGTCGCCGAGGGCGCCTGGGTCGCGGTAGACGAAGGTCAGCAGGTCCACCGCCGTCCGGGCGCGGCTGGTCGCGGCGAGCAGCCATTCGAGCTGCTCGAACTTCTCCCGCCAGCGCGCGGCCACCTCGAAGCGGGCCTCCGTCGCCGCCTCCTGCATCGAGGCGATCACCCGATCGATCGGCTGGATGGTGCGCCCTTCGAGGAAGGCGGCGGCGGTCTCGACCTTTCGCCGGTAATCCCACTCCGACACGAAGCCGGCGCAGGGCCCGCTGCAGAAGCCGAACTCGTGGCGCATGCACGCCGCCTGCCCCGGGCGGTCGAACAGGTCGCCCTGGCCCGCGAAGACCACCGGCATCGTCGCCGCGCAGTCGCGGAGGCCGAGGAGATCGTTGAGCGTGCGCACGGCGTCCAGCGTGCGGCCGAGGCTCCGGAATGGGCCGTAGCAGAGCACGTCGTCCCGCGCCACCGTGCCGCCGGCGGTCACTCGCGGCGCGGGACCGCCGGAGACCTTAATGAACACGGCCCGGCGGGTGAGGTTGCCGCGGTGATTGAAGTAGGGTCGGTAGCGGCGGATCTGGCGCAGCTCGCCCAGATAGGCCGCGAACTCGCTGGGCACGTATTCCCAACCGATGTCGCTGGCCGCGTACAGGATGCGCGCCGCCTTGTCGTCCGGATACTCGGCGCGGAAGTAGGTGAGGAGCCGGGTCCGGAGGCGCTTGGCCTTCCCGACGTAGATCACGCGGCCGCTCGCGTCCGTCATCCGGTAGACCGCCGGGCGGTTCTCCGCCACCGCACGCACCCGATCCCGAAGCTGCGCGAGATCGGTCGAGGGAATCGGGGCGACCCGTTGGCGTGTCCGGCTCACGACTGGCACCGGTGACAGAAGACGGTGATCCGCGCGTCGATCGTGTGAGTACCGGTGAGGCGGGTGCCGCACCGGCGGCACGCCTCGCCTTCACGCCCGTAGACGAAGAGCTCGAGCTGGAAGTTGCCCGGCTCCCCGGTGCCGGTGCGGTAGTCCCGGAAGGTCGTTCCGCTCGAAGCGATGGCCTGTCCGAGGATCCGGCGAATCTCACGATGGAGCCGGACGTGCTGGTCCGGCGTGAGGCGCCGCGCTGGCTTGGACGGGTCGATCCCGGCGGCGAACAGCGCCTCGTTGGCGTAGATGTTTCCCACGCCCGCGAGGGCCTTCTGGTCCATGATCACCTTCTTCACCGCCTGCCGGGAGCGGTGGAGCGCGAGCCCAAGCTGCTCGGCGGTGAACGCCTCGTCCATGGGCTCGGGGCCGATGGCCTCCGAGTAGCGGGCCCATTGCCGGTCGTCCAGCAGGAGCAGGGTGCCGAGGCGGCGCACGTCGCGATACACCAGCTCTCGCCCGTTGTCGAGCTGGGCGCGGAGCACCGCGTACCTGGCGTCCTCACCCTTCACCGGCCGCCGGTGCACCACCAGCGAGCCGGTCATCCCCGGCTGCACGATCAGCCGCAGGCCGTCCAGCACGATCACCGCGTGCTTGGCCCGGCGGGTGACGTCCCGGATCGTCGCGCCCTGGAGGCGCTGGAGCAGCCTGCGCCGGCTCACGCCGCGGAGCACGTCGTCGTGGCTGAGCGCCGCCTTGACGATGCGGCGGCCAAGCAGGGCGGGTCGGATGTCGCGGACGATGGTTTCGACTTCGGGCAGCTCGGGCATTGCGGCGGAAATCTACCACACCTGCATCAGCGTCCGGCGGGGGCCTCCACCCGGGCGGCCTCGCGCCACCCGATGTCGCGGCGCCAGACCTTCCCCTCGAACTCGATCGCTGCCGCGGCCTCCCGACTCCGGCGCTGGGCCTCCGCGAAGCTGGGGGCGACGGCGGTGATGGTGAGGACCCGGCCCCCGTTGGCTCGCAGGACACCGGCCTGATCGCGGGTCGTCCCGGCGTGAAAGACGGTGACGCCTTCGGGGAGATGGCTGGGAACCGCGATCGCGGCGCCCTTCTGGGGGGCGTCGGGGTAGCCCGCGGCCGCGAGCACGGTGGTGACGGCGGCGTCGGGCCGAAGCTGCAAGGGAAGTGGCGGGCCGCCGTCCGCCACGCTCTGCAGGCAGGCCGTGAGGCCGCCCGCCACCAGCGGCAACACCACCTGGGCTTCGGGATCACCCAGGCGGCAGTTGAACTCCACCACCCAGGGAGCGCCGTCGGGGGCGATCATGAGTCCGGCGTAGAGCACCCCGCTGAACGGCGTCCCTCGCCGGCGCATTTCCACCAGCGTCGGTGTCAGCACTTCCTGCCGAACGCGATCGAGCAGCGCCGGCGTCGCGATCGCCACCGGGCTGTAGGCGCCCATCCCCCCGGTATTGGGCCCGGCGTCGCCCTCCAGCAGGCGCTTGTGGTCCTGCGCCACCGGCAACAGCTCGATCTCACGCCCGTCGGTGAGGGCGAGGACCGAGATTTCTTCGCCCTGGAGAAACGACTCGATCACCACGGTGCGGCCCGCGTCACCCAGCGTGCCGCCGGCCAGCATGCCGCGCAGCACCTCGGCGGCCTCCACCCGGGTGGCGCAGACCACGGCGCCTTTGCCGGCGGCGAGGCCGGAGGCCTTCACCACCAACGGCTCGGCGTGCCGGGCCACATAGTCGAGCGCCGGCTGGAGGTCCTGGAAGGTGCGGCTGGCCGCGGTGGGGACGCCCGCGGCATGCATGACGTCCTTGGCGAACGCCTTGCTTGCCTCGATCTGGGCCGCCGCCGCGTTGGGGCCGAAGACCGCGCGCCCTTCGGCCCGAAGCCGATCGGCCAGGCCGCGCGCCAGCGGAACTTCCGGCCCGACCACCGTGAGGTCGATGCCGTGCATGTCCGCCGCGTCGGCCAGGCGGTCGAGGTCGTCGGCCGAAATGGCCAGGTTGGTCGCCACCTCGCCAGTGCCGGGGTTGCCGGGCGCGCAGTAGAGGTCCGCGCCCGGATTTTCCCGCCGGAGCGCCCAGCAGAGCGCGTGCTCGCGCCCGCCGCCGCCGACGACCAGCAGTCTCACGACTTCTGCGCGTTGCGGAACGCGTCCCGCGCACGCTCCGCGGCGCGCCGGGCGGCCTCCGCCACCTGAGTGGCGATCTCGCGCGCCTCGCCCGCGTAGTAGTTGCCGGCCGCGACGAAGTCGTCCTTGAGCGGACGCTCGGTCGTCTCGGGCCCGCGCCGGTGGTACTCGCCCCGCAGGATGCGATCGTAGTCGCCGCTCGCCACCCAGCGCTGCAGCTCGGCGGCCCGGACGGTGTGCATCGGATGGGTCAGCGCGAGGGTGCTCAGCACCTTGTACACCACGTCGAGCCCCTCGCCACTGGCGGCGTATTCGTGCGCCTGCTGCATGAAGGCGTCCACGTTCATCTGCCCGGCGAACCCTTCGCCCCGTCCGCCGCCCGCCATCTTCATGTCCAACCGCTGGGCCACCACGATGTCCTGGGCGCCGAGCAGCCCCGCGCGATCGGCCGAGAGCTCGGACTTGCGGCTCCATTCGAGGAAGGCGAGCCGCACTGGGAGGACCACCAGGCTCGCCAGCATCGGG
>Ga0310810_10010772_pt1 | contig 10664 bp, 8 predicted proteins | sample NCmetagenome_FD_207641 | JGI IMG/M metagenome (GOLD analysis project Ga0310810, IMG submission 207641) | Soil microbial communities from experimental microcosm in Duke University, North Carolina, United States - NC | ecosystem: Engineered > Artificial ecosystem > Soil microcosm > Unclassified ... | reverse complement strand
AGCGCCTCGGCGTCCTCGGCCGCGAGCTTGCCCGAGAGCTTCATTTCCAGGCGCTCGGCCGAGAGTTGAATCGGCGTGAGCGGGTTCTTGATCTCGTGGGCGAGCCGCCGCGCAACTTCGGCCCAGGCGGTGGCGCGCTGCGCCTGCATGAGCTGCGTGATGTCGTCGAAGACGAGCACGAAGCCGCCGGCGGGGTCCTGCGGCAGCGCGCTGCCGCGCACGAGCAGTGTCTTCCCCGTGCCCTTCAGCTCCAGCTGCAATTGCCAGGCGCGCTCGCCATGCTCGCGCAGCTGCCCGCGCATGTCGGCGGCGAAGGCGTCGATCTCCGCGCCGAGGATCGCGTGCGCCCCGTGGTTGGAGATCGTGAGCAGGAGCTCGCGGTCGAAGACGAGGACGCCGGCCGAAAGGTTGGCGAGGATGTTCTCCAGGCGTGCCTTCGCGCTTTCCAGCGCGGTGCGGTTCGCTTCGACCACGGTGCGCGCTTCGTCCAGCTGGCGCGTCATCGAGTTGAACGACTCGGTGAGCACGCCGAGCTCGTCGCGGCTGGTGACGGGAGCGCGGCGAGAAAAGTCGCCGCGCGCCACCGCCTGCGTGGCCTGCGCCAGGTTGGCGAGCGGCTCCGAGAGCCGGTTGGCGATGATGACGGCGAGCGCGATCGCCACCAGCAGCGCCATGGAGAGCGCCAGGGTCAAGGTGATGATGTAGATGCGCTTCAGGCTTTCGCGCGAGAGCGCGAGCTCGCGATAATCGCGGTAGGCCGCGACCACCGCCTCGGCGCTGCGCCCGAAGTGTTCCGGCACCGACTGGCGCAGCTGCAGAAAGCGCGGCTCCTCGGTGAGCGCGAGGTTCGGCACCAGCACGACGACGCGCAGCGAGAGCGGCTTGCCGGCGACGTCGTCCACGCCGGCGTAGCCGCGTCCGACGCGCGCCTGGCGCATGATGGCCTGCGAGGGCAGCTCGGGCACGAGGCGCGACATGTCCTCGCTCGAGCTCGCGATCACGCGGCCGCCCGCGCTGACCACGACCGCCTCCTGCGCGCCGACCTGGTCGCGCAGGCGGCCGAGCAGCACCACCTGCTGAACCGGGCTGCGATCGGCGAGCTCGAGCGCGACCGCGCGCGCCTTGGTGTGCAGCTCGCCCAGCATCTGGTCCAGGCCGACGCGCCCGAGGTTGATGCCGCCCTCGAGCGCGGCGTCGACCTTCACGTCGAACCAGGACTCGATGCTGCGCGCAAGGAACTGCACCGACACCGTATAGACGAGCGCCCCCGGCACGAGCGCCATCAGGGCAAGCATGAGCAAAAGGCGCACGGTGAGGCGCGAGCCGAAGGCGCGCGCGCGGTACTTGCGCCACAGCGCGGCGATCTGCCAGGCCACGAGCGCCGCGAGCAGCGCCGCCAGCGCGGCGTTCAGGCCGAGCAGGAGCGGATAGTGCCGCGCGAAGAGCGTGGTGTTGCCGCTCGCGGTCGCGAGCAGGAACACCATCACGCCGGCGAGCGCCGCGCCCAGAAAAAGAACGAGCTTCATTTGGCGTCGATCTCCCGGGGCTCGCGCGCCTCGACCGGCGCAGGCGGCGGGGCGGGCGGGCGGTAGCTGAAGCGCTTCCAGGGCGATTCGAGATTCAGCTCTCGGCTGGTGAGCGCGGAGAGCTGGAAGGGCTTCGGCAGCAGGGTGACGTCGAGCCGCATGCGCACGGCCGCGTCGTAGCTGGCGTCGGCGAGCACGGCGCCGCGCTCCAGCACCACCCAGCCGCGCACCCGCTTTAGCACATTGAGCGCCTCGTCGAGCGTGCCGTAGTTCTGCTGCAGCACGCCGGTCGAGAGCCGGTAGTGCCGCGAGAGCGCATTGTAGGAGAGCCGGATCTGCAGGCGCTTGGCGGCGGCCTTTTCGTCGAACCAGTACCAGCGGCGGCGCGTCAGCTCGAACTCGACCAGGAAGTAAAGCGAGACGCCGTTGGCGACCGCCTCGGCGAGGCGCGGGTTGAGCTCGAGAGAAAAATCGGCCGAGAGCGCGAGCCCCTCGTCGGTGCTGGCAAGCTGTGCTTCGGTGACTTCGATTTCGTCGGCGCGCGCCGGCTCCGCGAGCGCGACCGCTGCGCCGCACAGCAGTGCGACCAGGAGCTTCATCAGGCCGGTTTCTCTAGCAGCGCGAAAAAAAAGCCGTCGTGCTCGGGTCCCGGAAGAATCTGCCCCGAGCCTGCGCGAGGCGCGCGCCTCGCGCCGCTCGTGCGCGCGAGGAAGGCGTCGATCACCGCGCCGTTCTCCTCGGTGAAAACCGAGCAGGTGACATACAGCAATTTACCACCCGGGGCGAGCGTCCGCCAAAGCGCGTCGAGGATGCGCGCCTGGCGATCGGCGAAGCGCTCCAGGTCCGCAGCCCGCCGCAGCCACTTCGCGTCCGGATGGCGACGCGCGATTCCGGAGGCCGAGCAGGGCACATCGGCGAGGATGCGATCGAAGGGCTTGCCGTCCCACCAGGCCTCGAGCGCGGCGCAGTCGGCGACGCGCACCTGCGCGGCAAGGCCGAGGCGCGCGAGATTGCGCTCGACGTCCGCGCAGCGCGCCGCATCGATGTCGAGCGCGGTGAGCTCCACGTCGGCGAGCTCGAGGATGTGCGCGGTTTTCCCGCCCGGCGCGGCGCAGGCGTCGAGCACTCGCTGGCCGGCGGCGAGCTCGAGCAGCGGCGCCGCGCGCTGCGCGCCAGCGTCCTGAACCGAGACGGCGCCGTCGGCGAATCCCGGCAGGCGCGCCACCGGCAGCGGCTTCTCGAGCATGAGCGCGTGCGCGCCGAGCGCGCGGGCAGGCGTCCCCTGGGCGGCGAGCGTCGCGAGATAGTCCGGCGCCGAGCCGCGGCGGGCGTTCACCCGCAGCGTCATCGGCGGATGCACGTTGCCGGCCTCGAGTACCGCTTCCCACTCCGCAGGAAAAGCAGCGCGAAGGCGCTCGATCCACCACGCGGGATGCCAATGCCGCGCGACCGGGTCGGCGCCGAGGCGCGCCTCCAGGCTCGCGCGCGAGCGAAGGTAGTTGCGCAGCACCGCATTGACGAAGCCTTTCGCGCGGTGCTGGCTCATGATCACGCAGGCGCGCGCAGCCTGGTCGACCACCGTGTACTCGGCGTAGCGCCCGCCTTCGAGCGCATAGAGCGCGCACCAGAGCAGCGCCGCCACTTGCGGATCGGTAATCTGCGCTCGGCTGGAGAGCGCCTTGACGAGCGCCTGCGAGCGGCCATAGCGGCGCAGCGTCCCGTAGCACAGGTCGACAAGCGCAGCGCGGGCCTCATTCGGCTCCGTCCCGGCACGCTCGATTTCGGCAGAAAGGCTGCGGCCGGCGGCGACGCGCGCGACAATGGTCGCGGCTGCCGCGAGCGACTCAGCGAGGGGCGCCAAGCGAATCGCCTTTTGTCAGCGGCGTGCCGCGCAGGAATTCGGCCGCCGAGAGCCGTTTGCCTCCGGCGCGCTGAAGCTCGCTCACTTGCAGCGAGCCGCTGCCGCAGCCGACCAGGATGCCGCCCTCGCCGGCCTCCAGCACGGTACCCGGCTCGCCTTCGCGGCTGCTGCAGCGAGCTCGCCAGATTTTCAGCGGTTGCCCTCTCAGCAACGTGCGCGCACCCGGCGCGGGCCTGAGCGCCCTCAGCTTCCGCTCGATGTCGGCGCAGCTTGCGGACCAGTCGATCTGCTCTTCCTCCCTGCCGATCTTGCGCGCGTAGGTCGCGCCTTGCTGCGGCTGCGGCTGCGGAGCGGGGCGGGGCTCGGCCGACAGCGCGTCGACGATCGCACGCGCGCCAAGCGCCGCCAGCTTGTCGTGCAGGGACTCGAAATCGTCGTCCGGCTCGATCGGCAGCCGGTGTTGGGACAAAACCGGTCCGGTATCGAGCCCCGTGTCCATCTGCATGATGCTGATTCCGGTTTCCGGATCGCCGGCGAGAAGCGCGCGCTGAATGGGCGCCGCGCCGCGCCAGCGCGGCAGGAGCGAGGCGTGGATGTTGAGCGCGCCGCGGGGGGCGGTTTGCAGCACGCGCTCCGGTAGAAGAAGCCCGTAGGCCGCGACCACGAGCGCCTCCGCGCGCTCGGCGGAGATCCTGTCCAGCGCCTGGGTTGCATTCAGATTCTCAGGCTGGAACACGGGCAGCTGGCGGGCGTTCGCAAGCCGCTTCACCGCGCTCTCGCTCGTGCGCATGCCCCGGCCGGCGGGCCGGTCGGGCTGCGTCAGAACAAGCGAAATCTCATGACCCGCATCGTGCAGTGCGGCGAGGGCCTTGGCCGCAAAGTCCGGTGTGCCGGCGAAAACGAGACGCAGGAAGTTTTTTAAGCGCTCTTGCGAAGTTGCTTGGCGAGGCGCGCGCGGATGCGCTGCTGCTTGAGCTGCGAGAGGCTCTCGATGAATACCTTGCCCTTCAGGTGATCCATCTCGTGCTGGATGCACACCGCGAGCAGCCCTTGCGCCTCGAGCGTGAATGCGTTTCCGTTCTGATCGTAGGCGCGTACCTTCACGCGCTCCGCTCGCTCGAGCGTCTCGTAGATTCCCGGCACCGAGAGGCAACCCTCCTCGATATCGGACACACCGCTCGTCTCCACGATTTCCGGATTGATCAGGACCACGAGCGAATCGCGACGCTCGGAGACGTCGATCACGATCACTTGCTTGTGCACATCGACCTGCGTTGCGGCGAGGCCGATTCCGGGGGCGGCGTACATGGTTTCGGCCATGTCGGCGACGAGCTTTTTCAGCGACTCGTCGAACACGGTGACGGGCGCCGCCACCTTGTGCAGGCGGGCGTCCGGGTAACGCAGGATGTTCAAGAGTGCCATAAATCCGACTTTTGCTTGCAAATTGAACCGATTACGTACATTATCTCAGGCTATGCCTAAGCAGCCGGCGCTTTATGCTACATTTGGGTACGCAAACGGCAAACACAACCGGCCTAGGACGCTAGCCACCGATCGGGGGCCCCATGCTCGACCAATGGCGTAAGTCTATCACAACGCTCGTTTTTGTCCTATTTGGCCTGGCTTCCTTCGGGGGTATTGCGCAGGTCCCGAACACGCCAATTGCCATCAAATCGGACGCCCCGGACCGTTACACGGTGGTCAAGGGCGACACCCTCTGGGGCATCGCCCAGCGTTACACCGACTCGCCCTGGCGCTGGAACGAGTTGTGGGAAGGCAACAAGGATCACATCAAGAATCCGCACCGCATTTACCCGGGAGACGTGATCGTGCTCGACCGGTCGCGCGCTCAGCTCGCGCTCGAAAACGGCGGAACGGGCGGCACCGTGCGCCTGAGCCCGCGGGTGCGCGCCGAATCGACGGCCGCTGCGGCCATCCCGAGCATTCCGCCCGCGATCATCGAGCCTTTCCTCACGCGCCCGCTCATCGTCGAGCCCGACGGCCTCGCCAACGCTCCCACGATAGTGGCCACCGAAGAGTCGCGCGTGATTCTCGAGTCGGGCAACCGCGCCTTCGTGAAGGGCATGGGCAATTCCAAGGAAACGAACTGGTACGTCTACCGCAAGGGCGCGGCGCTGGTCGATCCCGACAGCAATACGACGCTCGGCTATGAGGCGGTCTATCTCGGGACGGCGCGCGTAGCCAAGGCGGGAGACCCTGCCGTCATCCAGCTCACGTCGGTCGCGCAGGAAGTCAGCATCGGCGACAAGCTCGTGCCAGCGGGCCGCGCCGAAGTACCGAGCTACGCGCCTCACGCCCCCGCGAGCGCGGTCCAGGGGCGGGTCATCTCGACCTACGGCACCTCCACGCAGCTCGGCGAAATCGGGCCGCAGACCGTCGTCTCGATCAACCGCGGCAAGGCGCAAGGCCTCGAGATCGGACACGTGCTCGCGCTCTACCGTCCGGGCTCGGCAGTGGCCGCCGGCTCCGCGCGCTATGCGTCCAAGGGCGCAGAGAAGCTCGTGCTGCCCGATGAGCGCCTCGGCCTCGCGTTTGTGTTCCGCGTTTTCGACCGGGTATCCTACGCACTGGTGATGACGATCTCGAAACCCGCCAATCCGCTCGATGTGGTGCAGAACCCCTAGCGGCAAATGAGACCCCACCCTGCATGACGCAGGATTCGGGGCTGGCGAGCTGGCTGCATCTCACGCTCACGCCGGGCCTCGGCGCCGCAACGATCCGCGAGCTGCTCAAGCAGCTCGGTCTCCCCGAAAAAATCCTCGCCGCCCCGCGCCGGGAACTCGCGCGGCTGGTCAGTCCCGCGGCGCTCGCGGCGCTCGACTCCGAGCCGGTCGCCCGCTCGGTGGAGCGCTCCCTCGCCTGGCTTGCGCAGCCGGGCTGCGCGCTCGTCACGCTCGCCGATGCGGCTTACCCGCCGCTTCTGCTCGAAATCGGCGACCCGCCGCCGCTGCTGTATTGCCGGGGGCGTATCGAGCTGCTGGGACGCCCGTCGCTCGCCATCGTCGGCAGCCGCAACGCGAGCGCCCAAGGCAACGCCAACGCTGAGCAGTTCGCGCGCGCCTTCAGCACCGCCGGTCTGACCATCATCTCGGGACTTGCGCAGGGCATCGACGCTGCCGCCCATCGGGGCGGGCTCGCTGGGGAGGGCTCGACCATCGCGGTGCTCGGAACCGGGGTCGACCTCGTCTATCCGAGCGCCCACGCGGCGCTCGCCGAGGAAATTGCCGCGCGCGGGCTGCTTGTCTCGGAATATCCGCTCGGGATGAAAGCGCTCGCGCACCATTTTCCGCGCCGCAACCGGCTGATCAGCGGGCTTGCGCAGGGCTGCCTCGTCATCGAGGCCGCGCTCGCCTCGGGCTCGCTCATCACGGCGCGCGCCGCGGCCGAGCAAGGACGCGAAGTATTCGCCGTGCCCGGCTCGATCCACTCGCCACTTTCCAAGGGCTGCCATGCGCTCATCAAGTCGGGCGCGAAGCTCGCCGAATCGGCGGAGGACGTGCTCTCCGAGCTTGCCTCCTTCCGGCGCTCGGGCTTTGCCTCGACCCGCATCCCGGCAGAGCGCGGCGCCGCGGCGCCCGCGGAGAACGAGCCGCTGCTTGCCTGCATGGGATTCGATCCGGTGGACGTGGATTCGCTTTGCACGCGCGCGGGCATGCCCGCCGAGCGCGTATCGGCCGAGCTGCTGCGCCTGGAGCTCGGCGGCCGCATCACCGCCCTGCCGGGCGGCCTTTATCAACGACTGAGCTGAGAGGAAAAAACATGTACGAAATCCTCGTCTACCTCTTCGAGAACTTCCAGCGCACCGAGATTTCCGACGAAAAGGATCGCGTCGCAAAAAAACTCTCGGCGGCCGGTTTCGACGATTCCGACATCAGCGAGGCGCTCACCTGGATGGCGGGCGTGGTGCGCGGGCCGGCCCGCTCGGTCGCGCCGCTGCCCGCGCTCGGCGCGGCGAGCCGCGCCTACGCGCCGCGCGAGCTCGCCAAGCTCTCCGCCGACTGCCGCGGCCTGCTCGCGCACTTCGAGCATTCCGGCATCCTCAGTCCGCAGATGCGCGAGCACGTGATCGAGCGCGCGCTCGCCGCGACCGGCGATGAGCTGACCCTCGAGCAGCTCAAGCTGATCATCCTGATGGTGCTCTGGAATGAGCGCACGCCGACCAGCCAGCTGATCGCCGAGGATCTCTTTTCCAACTCCGCCTCCCGGCTGCCGTCGTGACGCGCCGATAGCCCTCGCGCGCGCGTACGCGCACGCGCGCGCACGTTAGGGCCGTGCCATCCTGTCCGAGGTTGTAACAGCGCGGGCTTTGCAGGTATCCTCTGCGGCCTTTTCGCAGCCCATGACCAAAAAACTCGTTATCGCCGAGAAACCGTCCGTTGCCGGCGACATTGCGCGCGCGCTCGGCGGCTTCACGCGCAAGGGCGACTACTTCGAGAGCGACGAGTACATCGTCTCCTCCGCCGTCGGCCATCTGCTGGAGCTGGCGCTTCCGGAGACGCACGACGTCAAGAAGGGCAAGTGGTCCTTCGCCAAGCTTCCGGTGATCCCGCCGCATTTCGAGCTCGCGCCGATCGAGAAGAACGAGAACCGGCTGAACGTCCTGCTCAGGCTGCTCAAGCGCAAGGATGTCACCGGCCTCATCAACGCCTGCGACGCGGGGCGCGAGGGCGAGCTCATCTTCCGCTACATCGTCCAGTACGCGAAGACGAAAAAGCCGATCGAGCGCCTGTGGCTGCAGTCGATGACGCAGGGCGCGATCCGCGAAGGCTTCGAGACGCTGCGCAAGGACAAGGACCTCCTTCCCCTCGCCGATGCGGCGAAGAGCCGCTCCGAGGCCGACTGGCTGGTCGGCATCAACGGCACGCGCGCGATGACGGCCTTCAACTCCAAGGAAGGCGGCTTTTACCTGACCACGGTCGGGCGCGTGCAAACGCCCACGCTCGCCATTCTGGTGGAGCGCGAGGAGAAAATCCGCGCCTTTCAGCCGCGCGACTACTGGGAAGTGCACGCTCGCTTCGGTGCCAAAGCCGGGGAATACGCCGGCCGCTGGTTCGATCCGGCGTTCAAGAAGGACGACGACACGGAGCGCAAGCCCGAGCGCCTTTGGGAAAAGAAGCGGGCCGAGGCGCTCGCCGCGGCCTGCTCGGGCAGGCCCGGGGTGGCGACCGAGGAAACCAAGCCCTCGACCCAGTCCTCGCCGCTGCTCTATGACCTTACCAGCCTGCAGCGCGAGGCCAACGGCCGCTTCGGCTTTTCGGCGCGCGGCACGCTGGCGCTCGCCCAGGCGCTGTACGAGAAGCACAAGGTGCTGACCTATCCGCGAACCGACTCGCGCGCCCTGCCCGAGGACTACCTCGGCACGGTCAAGAAAACGCTGGAGATGCTGGGGCAGTCGCGCGAGTTTGCGCCCTTCGCCAAGCAGGTGCTGAAGAGCGGCTGGGTGAAGCCGAACAAGCGCATCTTCGACAACGCCAAGATCTCTGATCACTTCGCCATTATTCCTACGCTGCAGGCGCCGAAGCACCTGAGCGAGCCGGAGGCGAAGCTCTATGACCTCGTGGTGCGGCGCTTCCTCGCGGTGTTCTTTCCCTCGGCCGAATTCCTGCAGACCACGCGCATCACCAAGGTCGGCGAAGCGCAATTCCGTACCGATGGCCGCGTGCTGCAGAACCCCGGCTGGCTCGCCGTCTACGGAAGGGCCGAGGGGGGCGAGGACCAGAACCTCCCGGCCATCACGCAGGGCGAAAAGGTCAGCACGCTGGAGGCGAAGGCCGAGCCGAACCAGACGCGGCCGCCGCCGCGCTACTCGGAGGCGACGCTGCTCTCGGCGATGGAAGGTGCCGGCAAGCTGGTAGAGGACGACGAGCTGCGCGAGGCGATGGGCGCGAAGGGCCTGGGCACGCCTGCGACCCGTGCGGCCACCATCGAGGGCCTGATCCGCGAGGAATACATCCATCGCAACGGCCGCGAGCTGGTGCCCACGCCGAAGGCGTTCTCGCTCATGTTCGCGCTGCACATGCTCGGCATCGTCGAGCTCGCCTCGCCCGAGCTCACCGGCGAATGGGAGTACAAGCTGCGCCTGATGGAGCAGGGCAGGCTCACGCGCGAGGCCTTCATGAGCGAGATCTCGGCGCTGGTGAAAAACACCGTGAACATCATCAAGCACGGCGAGATTCCGGACGTGGTCTACGCCACCGTGTCGGCAGCGTGCCCCAAATGCGGCGGCGTCGTGCAGGAAAACTACCGGAAATTCCAGTGCCAGAAGTGCGACTTCGCCATCTGGAAGGTGACCGCCGGGCGCGAATGGTCGCCCGAGGAAATCGCCGAGCTGATCGCGAAGCGCGTGATCGGGCCGCTGACGGGCTTTCGCAGCCGCATGGGCAAGCCGTTCAGCGCGGTGATGCGCCTGTCGGACGAATTCAAGGTCGAGTTCGACTTCGGCCAGGCCGGCGAGGATGAGCCGGCCCCGGACTTCAGCGGCCAGACGCCGCTCGGCGAGTGCCCCAAGTGCGCGGCGCGCGTATTCGAGCACGGCATGGCCTACACCTGCGAAAAAGCCCTGGGCGCGGGCAAGACCTGCGACTTCCGCTCGGGCCGCATGATCCTCCAGCAGCCGATCGAGCGCGCGCAGATGGAAAAACTGCTCGCGACCGGGCGCACCGACCTCCTGACCGGCTTCGTCTCGAAGAAGAATCGCAAGTTCAAGGCGTTCCTCGTGAAGCAGCCGACCGGCAAGATCGGCTTCGAGTTCCAGCCCCGCGCGGAGAAAGCGCCGGCCAAGGACGGGGCCGGCAAGCCGGCTTCAAAGGACAAGCCGGCCGAGGAAAAAGCTAGACGTCGAGGTTCCGAACGCCGAGCGCGTTCGACTCGATAAAGACGCGGCGCGGCTCGACCTCGTCGCCCATCAGCTTGGTGAAGATCTCGTCGGCGGCGATGCCGTCGTCGATCTGCACCTTGAGCAGGCGCCTCGTCCCGGGATCCATGGTGGTTTCCCAGAGCTGCGAGGGGTTCATCTCCCCGAGGCCCTTGTAGCGCTGCAGGCTCATCGACTTCTGCACCTCGGCGAGCAGCCACTTCATCGCCTCGGAAAAATCCTTCACCGGCTGCTTCTTCTCGCCGCGCTGCACGTAGGCGCCCACGCCCACCAGGCCGCGCAGCATCTCCGCGGTCTGGCGGATCTGCGCGTAGTCGCCCGAATGCACGAACTCCGAGTCGATCGTGGTGACGCGCACGTTGCCGTGGCGGTCGTGCTCGAT
>Ga0310810_10010770_pt1 | contig 10664 bp, 10 predicted proteins | sample NCmetagenome_FD_207641 | JGI IMG/M metagenome (GOLD analysis project Ga0310810, IMG submission 207641) | Soil microbial communities from experimental microcosm in Duke University, North Carolina, United States - NC | ecosystem: Engineered > Artificial ecosystem > Soil microcosm > Unclassified ... | reverse complement strand
GCCGCGCTATCCGGAGCCCGACATCGACACCGATCGCGTCATCTTTGAGCGGCTCGCATCCGGCAATCTGCGTTATCTGCTGAGCTTCGATGCCGCCGCGCTCGACCGCACCGGCAATGTCGAATGCCGTTCCTTGCAGATCCTCGCCGGCATGATCGGCGACCGCAAACCCGACAGCGCGCTGTTCGAGCCGTCCTGGCATCACATCTACGCGATTCTCGGCTGGACCGAGCTTGCGCCGATGAAGGCAGAGCCGCTGTACTATCCCGCGACCGAGTCGGAGCGCAGCGAATTGGCGCGCGCGATCTTTGCGATTGTCGAGGATGCCGCGGCGCATGCCGCCTTCAATTCGGATCGGGACGGTTATGCCGCGCGCTTCGATCTCGATGGCGAGGAGCGGGCCGCACTCGTCGCGCTCGACCGCGAGGCATTACGCGAGCGGTTTCGGATCAACCCGATGCTGCTCTATCAGCTGGAAGCGCGCGCCAAAGCGTAATCGAACCGCAAGCCGAGAGCGTGTCAGCCAACGCCGGGACTGTTGGTCATGTTGTCATAGGGCGCGTAATTCGGGCCCGGGCATCCCGCCAGCATCAGAACCGCCAAGAGCAGCAGAACGAATCGCAGCGCGATGAGCATGCTCGCGCGCCTTCACCCGTAGCTGCGCGAATTCCGGCACTCGCCGATATTGAGAAATTGGGCGCCGTCGCGCGTCGCCAGACACGCATTCCAATAGGTCTGCCGCGCGCCGTTTTTTAGGGCGCAGACCGGCGCTGTTTGCGCGCATTCCGGCGGAGCGGGCTGCTGCGCGTCGCTCGCGACGAGCGGCAGGAAAAGCATCGCGAGCGCGGCGATGCCGGTTCGTAAGGTTCTTTGCATCGCGCGAGAGTGCGCCGGCCGGGCGCGCGGCGTCAACCGGCGCGCGATCCGGCATCGAGGAGCTGCACAAAGCGCGCCGCGGCCTCGATGTCCTCGGCGAGCGCGCGGCGGCGCACGGTAGCCTCGGCATCCTCGCCCCACGCCTGGATCTGAAATGTCTCGTCGAGTTGCGATACGGCAAAGGCGGCAGCCGCATCGAGGCGGCCCGCCATCAGCGCCAACGCAATGACGAGCGAGCCGCACGCCGCCGTCATCGCATGCAAGGCGGTCAGGCGCAAATCGTCCTGCGCCGCGACCGCGGCGGCAAACGCCTTCAGCGCCGCCGGCGATTGCGGCCGCGGCACGACGCCGCTCGTCACCGCGAGCGCGGCATCGTAGCGCTGCATCGCCCAATCGATCAGCGGCTGCCATTCCGTCTGCTGGCGCGCGATCAGGGTCGGCGGGTGATCGGCGCGATAGCAGACCAGGTCGGTGCCGGCGTAATTGGCGGTTTCGGCGACGACGAGGTCGCGCTGTGTGCGCGTACGGTCGATCGCGGTCGCGGCGAGCCGGGTGAGCGGCATCGTCGCTGGGCGAACCTCGTCCTGCTGTGCCTCCCACTCCGCGGCGATCGCTTCGGCGAGAGCCTTGCTCGGGACGATGAGCTCCTGTCTCGCCGGCGTGCGCATCGGCCGCCCATCGAGCGCGACGCCCCAGCCGCCTTCGGCCGGGCGCGCGGCCGCCTTTTTGTAGACGCGCTTCATGCCGGCAGTTCCAGCTCGGCAAACGGGTCGGGCACATCGGCGTCGAACCCGAAGAACTCCCACATCCGGCGCATATGCGGCGGCAGCGGCGCGGTGACGGACAATGTCCCGCCCTGAGGATGCGGGATCTCGAGGGATCGGGCATGCAGGTGAAGCTGGTGCGATGCCGCCCCGCCCGGCAGTTGCGCGCCGCTGCCGCCATATTTGCCGTCGCCGAGGACCGGCGTATCGAGCGCGGCACAATGCGCGCGCAATTGATGGGTGCGCCCCGTCACCGGCAACAATGCGAGCCAGCTGGCGCGCCTTCCGGCGTGATCGACCACCGCGTAATAGGTGACCGCGTGCTTCCCGTCCTCATCGGCCTCGACGCGCTCGCGGCCGGCGCCGCCGCTTTTCGACAGCGCGAGATCGATGCGACCGCGATGCAATTGCGGGACGCCGACGACAATCGCCCAATAGACCTTGCGTGTCGCCCTGTCGCGAAAGGCGCGCGTGAAGAACGCGGCCGCGGCGGCGTGGCGCGCGATCAGGAGGACGCCAGAAGTGTCTTTGTCGAGCCGGTGCACAAGGCGCGGCCGTTCCGTGCTGTCGAAGCGGAACCCGTCGAGCAGCGCGTCGACATGCCGATCGGTATTGGTGCCGCCCTGGACGGCGAGCCCCGCCGGCTTATTGACCACAACAGCCCAGTCGTCGCGATACAGCACCGCGTCGCGCAATAAGGCGACATCCTGCGGCCGCGCCTGCGGTTTGACCGAAGCAGGTGGCGCGGGCGCCTCAGGCAGCGGCGGCACCCGGATCGCTTGGCCCGGCATCACGGGATCACCGGCGCGGGCGCGCTTGCCATCGACCCGGATCTGGCCGGTGCGCAGCAGCTTTTCGAGGCGACCGTGGCTGAGCCCCGGATAGTGCCGCTTGAACCAGCGGTCGAGCCTTGCGGTCCCGTCTCCCGACCGCACCGTCACGGTTTCGACGCCGCTCATTTCGCGGCAATCGCCCTTTGACGGAGCTTGTCCCAGTAATCGAGCCGCTTCTTCACCTCGCGTTCGAAGCCGCGCTCGCCGGGCCGGTAGAAGTTGCGCCGCTCGATATTGTCCGGGAAATAGTTCTGGCCGGAGAAGCCCTCCTCCGTCGCATGGTCGTAGACATAGCCCTTGCCGTAACCGAGATCGCGCATCAGCCGGGTTGGCGCGTTCAGGATATGCTTCGGCGGCATCAGGGAGCCGGTCTCGCGCGCCATCTGCTGCGCTTCGCCGAACGCGACATAAGCGGCGTTCGATTTCGGCGCGGTCGCGAGAAAGATAACGAGCTGCGCGATCGCCAATTCACCCTCCGGGGAGCCGAGCCGGTCATAGGCGTCCCAGGCGGCGAGCGCTTGGCCGATCGCCTGCGGCTCGGCAAGACCGATATCCTCGACCGCGGCGCGGGTCAGCCGGCGCAGGATATAGATCGGGTCTTCGCCACCGGCGAGCATGCGCGCGAGCCAATAAAGCGCCGCGTCGGCATCGGAACCGCGCAGCGATTTGTGCAATGCGCTGATCAGATTGTAATGGCCTTCCTGCTGCTTGTCGTAGAGCGGCGCGCGGCGCTGCACGAGCGCCGCCAGTTCCTGCGGCCCCAACTCTCTGTTGCGCGGCAGGCGGTCGATCTCCTCGACAAGGTTCAGCAGAAACCGCCCGTCGCCATCGGCCATCGCGCGCAGCGCGGAGCGCCCATCGGCCGACAGGGGCAGCGCACGGCCGAGTTGCTGCTCGGCGCGTTCGAGGAGGGTTTCGAGCGCCGTGTCGTCGAGCCGGCGCAAGACAAAGACCTGGGCGCGCGACAGCAACGCGCCGATCAGCTCGAAGGACGGGTTCTCGGTCGTCGCGCCGACGAGAATGACGGTGCCGTCCTCGACGACCGGCAAAAACGCGTCCTGCTGCGCGCGGTTGAAGCGGTGGATCTCGTCGACAAAGAGGAGCGTCCCCTGCCCCATCTCGCGGCGCTTGCGGGCAGCGTCGAACACTTTCCGCAGATCGGCGACCCCGGAGAACACGGCGGAGAGCGGCTCGAAAACGAGGTCCGTGCCGTCCGCCAGCAAGCGCGCGATCGTCGTCTTGCCGCATCCTGGCGGGCCCGACAGGATCATCGAGGCGAGATGTCGGGATGCGACCATGCGGCCGATCGGCCCCTCCGGGCCGAGCAGATGGTCCTGCCCGATGACCTCCGACAGATGCCTGGGGCGCAGCCGGTCGGCGAGCGGGTGCGGCGCCTGCGCTTCAAACAGCGTGCTCATTGTCCGGCTGATATGGGCCGCGCGGCTCTGCGCTGCAAATAAGCTCTAAAGCTCCGCTTTTGAAAAAATCCGTCGTCCCGGCGAAAGCCGGGACCCACTGATCAGCCGCTTCGCCACTTGATAGGTGGATCCCGGCTTTCGCCGGGACGACCAGTTAGTAGGTCCTTGTCGCCGATGTAGGCCGGCGATCCGCTCAGGGCATGCAAACCGCGGCGCCGACGAACACGTCGTCGAAGGTGGCGCACAGCGCGCTGTCGACGTCCGCCATCGGAACGGTGATGCCAAGCTGCGCCAGCGAGGTGACCCCGTGCCCGGAGCTCGTCGGATCGACGCCGCATGGCACGATGCCGCGAAAATGGTCGAGATCGGGGTCGATATTGAGCGCGACACCATGATAGCTGACCCAGTGGCGCACCCGGACCCCGACCGCCGCGATCTTGTCCTCGCGGCCATCGGGGCCGCCGGAGCTGACCACCCAAACGCCGATCCGGCCGTCGCGCCGCTCGCCCCTGACACCGAACCGCGCCAATGTGCGGATCATCCACTCCTCGAGCCGCCACACATGGCAGCGCACATCGCGACCGTGATTGTTCAGGTCGAGCATGACATAGGCCACCCGCTGTCCGGGCCCGTGATAGGTGTATTGCCCGCCGCGGCCGGTCTTGAAGACGGGGAGGCCCCCGGGGGCGAGCAGGTCTTCCGGCCGCGCACTGGTGCCGGCAGTGTAGAGCGGCGGGTGCTCGAGCAGCCAGACCAGTTCCGGCGCCGTGCCGACGCGGATCGCCGCGATGCGGTGTTCCATCTCGGCGACGGCATCCTCATAGGGGACGGGGCCGTCGCTCACGCGCCACTCGATTGACCTGCTCGTCGTGCCCATATCCCGGTCCATCCGGCTTGATATGGTATCGCGTGTTTGCTAAGCACGCGCGCCATTCCAACAGCGGGATGGACGATATGCGGTCGTGGCGGAATTGGTAGACGCGCAGCGTTGAGGTCGCTGTGGAGGAAACTCCGTGGAAGTTCGAGTCTTCTCGACCGCACCACCGGAAGAGTTAGCAGGCGCTCGCTTTTGCAGAAATCCGGAGCCGTTTGATCCCGGAAAGCAGGAGATGACCGGTGCTGCCTCGTCTGGCACCAGCCGCGCCCAAAGACGTTTCCAGTGACATGCGAGCCCAGGGCCCACAACCGACCCCGCCGCCGGGAACCCCGCCGGTGCCGCCGCCCGATCCGTCGCGGCCGCCGCCGATAACCGAGCCGCCGCCCCCGATCCCGATCCCGAGGCGCGATCCGCCGCCACGGCCGGTCGAGGACCCGCCGCCGGCGGCAGCTTTCGATGTGAACCCTTACTGAGGCTCGTCGTCGGCGGCGAGCCGCTCCTGCTGCTCCGCCTCGTCGATGAGCCGCGCCTTGAGCCGCGCGGTTGTCGCGCTCTCGGCCAAGGCGCGCAAATGCGCCGCTTGGCGTGCGTGGTAATCGGGCACCTCCCTGGGGAGGGCACGCAGTTTATCGTCGCTCATGGGCTTCTCCCTTGCTCAGGCCAACGGGAAGATCGCTCTATCGATCCCTGAAGCAGCCCCTTCCCGCTCGCAGGCGCAATGCTCCGCGGATCGGGGGCCCCTTGGCACGATGAATGCAGGGTGCCGATCCCTGATGAACCCATCCGCGTGTTACGGAGATCATGATGCGGAGAGGGCGTGTGCTGCTTGGCGTCGGCTTGATGGGGGCTTTGGCGCTCGCGGCGATGGCGCGGCAAGCCCATCATCCGCCGGGCCTCCCGTGCAAGGCCTTCGCCAGAAGCGAGCAAGGCGATTGGATCCCGGTGCGGGATGTGAGAATGCGGGGGCCGGGCGGCTCGGTCGAGATCAAGGCCGGCGCAGCGATGCTCGACGAATTGCAAGAGCACCTGGAGCTGCGCTGCCATTGACCCGATCCCGCCCCGCAGCCCCCCGCCAATCCGGGCCTCGGAAGCGCAGAACGCCGTGCCGCCGACGATCGGCGCAGGACCGGACCGAGCCCCGCCTTCGCGCGCCTCCTTATCCCCAGCAGAGCGGCCAGGGCGTGCAGACATAGGGCCGGTAGTAATACGGCCCGTACGCGCCGTAGTAGTACGGCCGGTAATAGCGGTAGCGATACCCGTAATGGTACAGCCGGTAATGGTTGCAGATCCACCGGTAGCCGTTGAACCAGCAGCGCGCCTCGGCTTGTTGCGGCCAGAAGACGGCGGTGACGATGAGAGCGGCGAGCACGATCCCGATCTTCTTCATGGGTGATCCTGAGCGGTTTTGACGGGTAGGTGAGCCGCCGGCCCCCTGCCGGCGCGCGCACCCGACCGACTCATAAGGCCGATGGGATGCGCCGATCAATTGCCCGGCCTGTGTCAATTTTGCGCTTGGGTTGAGAGCCGATCCAGGCCGTTATCCGCGTTTAGCCCGCTTTAACCGTAATGACCGAGGCTAGGGCTCGCGATCGGCAACCGAGCCTTCTATGAGCCTGGACATCAAGACTGCGGCGGCGCTCCGGCCCGTCGCTTTTCCACGCGCCATGCTGTTGCCGGGTTTCGCGGTAACGCTGTTTACCGGCGCCTGCCTGCTCTTCCTGATCCAGCCGATGGTCAGCAAGATGCTGCTGCCGCATCTCGGCGGGTCGCCCAGCGTGTGGAACACCTGCATGGTGTTCTTTCAGGCGATGTTGCTGCTCGGCTACGCCTATGCGCATTGGCTCGCGACGCGGTTCGGCGGGCTCGCGCAGGCGGCGATCCATGCCGGCGTGCTGTGCATCGCCGTCTTGTTCCTACCCTTCGACCTGACGGCGCAAGTGCCGCCCGTCGATAGCAGCCCAGTGCCGTGGCTGATCGCACGTCTCGCGATTACCGTCGGACCGCCCTTCTTCGCGATCTCCGCGACGGCGCCCTTGTTGCAGCGCTGGTTCTCGCGGACCGGCCACCCCGATGCCGCCGACCCCTATTTTCTCTATGCCGCAAGCAACGCGGGCAGCCTGTTGGCGCTACTCGCCTATCCGCTGATCGTCGAGCCCGCTCTCACTGTGCCGCAACAGAGCCGCGCCTGGTCCTACGGGCTCGGCGTGCTGGCAATCGGCATCGCGTTCTGCTGGGCCGGTTATCGCAACCATTTGGCGCCAACCCCAACCCTCGCCTTGGCGGCGCCGCGCCCCGCGCGCGCGGAGCGGCTGCGCTGGATCGCCTACGCCTTTGTGCCATCGAGCCTGCTGCTCGCGGTCACGGCGCATATCACGACCGACCTCGCGGCGGCGCCGTTGTTCTGGGTCGTGCCGCTCGCGCTCTATCTCGCGACCTTCATTATCGCCTTCTCACGGCGGCCGGCCTTCTCGCACGCGCTGATGCTGCGCTTGCAACCCTTGCTGATCATTCCGGTGGCCATCCTGTCGATCGGAATGCACAGCGTCTGGCTGTTGCTGCTGCATCTCGTCTGCTTTTTCGGGATCGCGATGGTGTGCCATGGCGAGCTCGCCCGATCGCGGCCTAACACCCGCGATCTGACCGAATTCTATCTGTGGATATCGTTGGGCGGAGTGCTCGGCGGTCTGTTCGACGCATTGCTGGCGCCACTCCTCTTCCCTGACATCTGGGAATATCCGTTGATGCTCGTAGCCGCCTGTGCCATCCGCCCGGCGGGCAACGCCGATGCAAACAGGATGCGTCGCGAAGATCTGCTCTGGCCGGCATTGCTGCTCGCGGCGCTGCTCGCGTTGTTGCTCTTAAGGGATCTGCCGACCTGGCTCGTTTTCGCGGCGGCGGCGGTCGCGGCTTTGCTGCTGGTCAAGTTCAGCGAGCGGCGCTGGCGTTTCGCGCTGGGGGTCGCCGCCTGCCTCCTTTTCGGGCAGCTCTTGTCATCGAGCGAGACTCAAGCGACGACGCGCAGCTTTTTCGGAGTGAACCGCGTGCGGCTGATGGAAGCCGGAGCGTTCCGGGTTCTGCAACATGGCACGACGGTGCACGGCGTCGCGAGCACTCGGCCAAGCGAGGCGACAACCCCGCTCGGCTATTACAACCGCGAGGGGCCGTTCGGCCGCTTTTTTGCGGCGATCGCCGGGCGCGGCGTGTCGCGGGTCGGCGTCGTCGGTCTCGGCAGCGGCGGGCTCGCCTGCTATGCCGGGCCGGGCCAGTCCTGGACGTTTCACGAAATCGATCCGGCCGTCCAACGGTTGGCGCGCGATGGCCGCTTCTTCCATTTTCTCGAAGACTGCGGCAACGATCCGCGCATTGTGCTCGGCGATGCGCGCCTGACCCTCGGCGCGGTGCCGGACCGTGCCTACGACCTGATCGTTATCGACGCGTTCAGTTCCGACTCTATCCCGCTGCATCTGCTGACCCGGGAAGCCCTCGCCCTCTATCATCGCAAGCTCGCACCGGATGGCGCCGTGCTGTTCCACATCAGCAACCGCTATCTCGACCTGGCGCCGGTTGTCGCGGCGCTCGCCGCCGATGCGGGCGCGCCGGCCCGCCATCTGCTGTATCAGCCGGAGGGCGAGGCGAGCGTCGCGCATCTCGGCGCCGAAGTGATCGCGGTCGGCCAGACCGGCGGCGATCTCTCTTTCCTGACGGCCGAAACCGGCTGGGAGCCGCCGCCCGCGCCCGCCGCCTTATGGACCGACGCGCGCTCCGACATCGTCAGCCGCATCCGCTGGCGCTGACCCCGGCTGAGCCGGCGCCGCGCCCCTCGTCCAAATCCGGCCCGGCTGGCATAATGGCGGAATGCAGAACACCAGGCTTGCCGCGCTCGACCACGATCTCGGCCCGGAGATCGACATGCTGCGGACGACGGTGCGCGATTTCGCCGACGAGAAGATCGCGCCGATCGCCGCCGAGATCGACAAAACCGACCGCTTCCCGATCGAGCTGTGGCCCGAGATGGGCGCGCTCGGTCTCCACGGCATCACGGTCGAGGAGGAATATGGCGGCGCCGGGATGGGCTATCTCGCGCATTGCGTCGCGATGGAGGAGGTCAGCCGCGGCTCGGCCTCGGTCGGGCTCAGCTACGGCGCGCACTCGAACCTTTGCGTCAACCAGATCCGGCGCAACGGCAATGAGGCGCAGAAGCGCAAATACCTGCCCGATCTGATTTCGGGGAAGCATGTCGGCGCGCTGGCGATGTCCGAGCCGGGAGCGGGTTCCGATGTCGTATCGATGCGGCTGCGCGCCGACAAGAAGGGCGACCGCTACATTCTGAACGGCACGAAATTGTGGATCACGAATGGCGAGGTCGCCGACACCCTCGTCGTCTATGCGAAGACGCGACCCGATGCCGGCGCGCGCGGCATCACCGCGTTCTTGATCGAGAAGAGCATGAAAGGGTTCCGCCCGGCTCAGCACCTCGACAAGCTCGGCATGCGGGGTTCGCCAACCTCGGAACTCGTCTTCGACGATTGCGAGGTGCCGGCCGAGAATGTGCTGGGCGCGGTCGATGACGGGGTGCGCGTCTTGATGAGCGGCCTCGATTTCGAGCGCGCGATCCTCGCCGCGGGGCCGCTCGGCATCATGCAATCCTGCCTCGATGTCGTGGTGCCCTACATCCACGACAGAAAGCAGTTCGGCCAGCCGATCGGCGAGTTCCAGCTTATCCAGGCAAAGGTGGCCGACATGTACACCGCGTTCAACGCGTGCCGCGCCTATGTCTATGCCGTCGCCCGCGCCTGCGACCGCGGCCAGACGACGAGAAAGGACGCCGCCGGCGCGATCCTCTACGCCGCCGAGAGCGCAACGAAGATGGCGCTCGACGCGGTGCAGATATTGGGCGGCAACGGCTACATCAACGAACACCCGACGGGGCGCCTGCTACGCGATGCCAAGCTTTACGAGATCGGCGCCGGCACCTCGGAGATCCGCCGCATGCTGATCGGCCGCGAAATCTTCACCGAAACGGCGTGACCGGCCGCTCTGCTGCCATTGCCGCAGACGATGTCGGCGCGGATTTCCGGCACGATTGTGATAGACTCGTGAGTCTGTCCGTAGAATGAGCGGGTGCTATGGGGGAGGAACGCGTCGAGCGCCGCCTGGCAGCGATCTTGGCCGCCGATGTCGCGGGTTATTCGCGGCTGATGGGCGTTGACGAGGAAGGCACTCTCGCCGATCTGAAGGGCCATCGCCGCGCCGTCCTCGACCCGAAAATCACCGAGCATCGCGGGCGCATCGTCAAGACGACCGGCGACGGCTTTCTCATTGAGTTCGCCAGCGTCGTCGACGCCGTACGCTGCGCCGTCGACATCCAGCGCCAAATGGCCGAGCGCAACATCGTGGTTCCAGCGGAGCGGCGCGTCGAATTTCGCATCGGGCTGAATGTCGGCGATATCATCATCGACGACAAAGACATTTACGGCGACGGCGTCAACATCGCGGCCCGGCTCGAAGCGCTCGCCGCGCCGGGCGGCATCTGCGTCAGCCGCGTGGTCCGCGACCAAGTCCGCGACAAACTCGATTTTTCGTTCGAGGACATGGGCGAACAGCAGGTCAAGAACATCGCCCGACCAATCCGCACTCACCGGGTTCTGATTGATTCGGCCGCCGAACAAGGTGACCGCGCCAACTCTGCGGCGACACCGGGACGGGCGCTGCCACTGAAGCCATCGATCGCCGTGCTGCCCTTTGCGAATATGAGCGGCGATGCCGAACAGGAGTATTTCTCGGACGGCATCACCGAGGACATCATCACCAACCTATCCCGCAATCACTCGTTCTTCGTGATTTCGCGGAGCACATCCTTCACCTACAAAGGCCCCGCGGTGGATGTGGGCAAAAT
>Ga0310810_10010768_pt1 | contig 10664 bp, 12 predicted proteins | sample NCmetagenome_FD_207641 | JGI IMG/M metagenome (GOLD analysis project Ga0310810, IMG submission 207641) | Soil microbial communities from experimental microcosm in Duke University, North Carolina, United States - NC | ecosystem: Engineered > Artificial ecosystem > Soil microcosm > Unclassified ... | reverse complement strand
CAGAAGTTGTCTTGACTCTTCACTATCGCTCCGAGCCAAGACAAAAGCCAAGGAATCTCAAGTGCTTATATTAGCGAAACTTATCCCCATAACTACGGGAGAGCCGGTGGGAAGTTCCATCAGCACAGCTATCACAGCCATGAAATCATGGTGATTCCGGCTTATGTCAGTTATTGGGCAATTTGGCAGGAACCTCATGAATTTTCACTGCTGGGCATGGCTCCCTCTTTCCTGGAGAAAATTGCGCGGGAATCAATCAAAGCAACTCACATCGAACTCATTCCGCAATTCATTCTGGTTGACTCGCTCATCCAGCAAATTTTGCTGTCACTTCATGCTGATATGATCGCTGGACACCCAACCGGGCAACTATTTGGAGACTCGTTGGCAGTCGCCCTTGCTGCTCGGTTACTGCAAAATCACACCGTCTGGAAAACCCGATATCCCTCTACTCATGGCGGCTTGCCGTCCTATTTACGCGATCGTGCCCTAGAATTTATCGAATCTCATTTAGATCAGCCCTTTACCCTCGACCAGCTTGCCAATGCAATGGGCATGAGTGTGTTTTACTTCTGCCGTCAATTTAAGCAAACAATGGGAATTGCCCCCCACCAGTATGCGACAAGACGACGAATTGAGCGGGCAAAAGAGTTGCTTTGGCACAGCCAGTTACCCATTACAGAGATTGCACTTCAGGTTGGCTTTGCAACGCCTAGTGCCTTTAGTCGATTATTTCGGCAGTTAACTGGAACGACTCCCAAAGCGTTTCGTCAGCAGCGATAACGAATCGCAAGATTGGCATAGTTTAGCAAGAATGGAAAAGTTGCCTGGTGCAGGCGATCGCTACATTGAATAGGTTTCACTTTTGCAGCAGTACTTCTCTGTGCCCTCTTCGACAAAAACTAGTAGGAGATTGTTATGACGAGATTAGAGCGAAATTTCAGAAACACGTCAGATCCACGTACACAGGTAACTTATGTGATTTGGGGATGTGCCGTAGGAATGTTTGCACTCTGCATTCCACTCGCTGCACTCAACAGAGGTACTCTGTTCATTTCCGCTGCGGTTGCTTTGGGGGCTGGCATCGGAACGGTCGCCGTTTGGAAATCCGATCCTCACTCCAAGCGACGGATGGCGGACGAACAGACGATGCGCTCGCTTGAACAACGAATTGCGAATTTGGAAGCGATCGCCAGTCATAGCGAACTAGATATGCACCATCAATTTAAACAATTGGAGTTGAAAGATCATCAAACCTAAGTAGAAAACTTTATCTGAGGTAGTATGTCATACCCCTGTTTAACTAGATAGAGGTCTGAGTGATGAACCTTTCCTTTATTGCCTCCCCAAGAATTAGTCAGTCAACGCATGAAAAGCAAACAGATTAGCAATAACGGAGTTCAGCTTTTTTCAGAATCGTTTGGAGAGCCAAACGATACTCCAATTTTATTAATGATGGGAGCAATGGCTTCAGCGATTTGGTGGCCAGAAGCGCTCTGCCGTCAGTTGGCTGCTGTGGGACGATACGTAATTCGTTACGATCACCGAGATACGGGGCGCTCAACCAGCTACGAACCAGGACAGATCAACTATTCCGTTGAAGATCTGGCGGATGATGCGTTTGGCGTGCTTGATGGTTATGGTATTCAGAGTGCTCATGTGGTTGGGATGTCACTGGGGGGGTATCTCGCTCAACTCATGGCGCTTAAGCATCCTCAACGCATCAAAAGTTTAACTCTGATTGCCTCGGAACGGTTGACTGAAGCAGACTCTATCCTGCCTGGAATTGAGCCATCCGTCCTCAATTACCATGCAAAAGCTAATGAACTGGATTGGACGAATCGTGAGGCCGTGATTGAATACCAGGTTGGGTCATGGCGATTGCTTTCCGGCTCTGCCCACTCGTTCGATGAATCAATCATCCGCGAATTGGCAGGTGCTGACTTCGATCGCACACCCAATCCAACAACTGCTTTTAACCACGCTCTGCTTCAGGGAGGAGAGAAATGGATTAACCGTCTCGACGAAATCACTGCTCCAACGCTGGTCATTCACGGCACAGAAGACCCTGTGCTGCCCTATGCTCATGCCAAGGCATTAAAAGCAGAGATTCCTAATGCTGAATTGCTAACATTACCTGGGACAGGACATGAACTGCATCCCGACGACTGGTTGGTTATGATTGAGGCAATACAGCAGCATACGGCCTGATGAAACGCTGCGAACCATGAATGATCTCCACATTGAATTAATCCATCAGTTATTTTCGGAAGCAGACCAGATCGATATGCCTCTGTGGTTGCAGGGGGGTTGGGCGATCGATGCCAAATTAAATCACATCACACGCGAACATGAGGATATTGATATCGCTTATCCTGGCGATCGCAATACAGATTTTCTTGCATTGTTGGACTCTCTTGGCGGCGTGATTACTGAACAAACTTCCTATGGTTTTCTAGCACAGATGCAGAGTATTTTGCTGGATTGTGAACCGTGCATTCGCGTTGGAGATGGCTACGAGTTAGAAGGCTTACCTCCAGGAACCTGTCCGCCAGAACCTACGGGAAGTCTTGGCGGCAAGCTCCTTCGTTGCACAAGCTGGGAAGCCATCCTCTGGGATTACTTTTATTACATTGAAGAGGTTCCACAAAGTGAGTGGCGATCAAAAGATTTTTCTAGTTTTGCGCTTGCCAAAGCGTCATTCGGTGAGACAGCAACACAAAACTTACATGAGCAATTCAAACGCCAATATAGTGCCTGAGTTCAAGTGCTTGAGTTCTGATGTATGAGGCGATCTACCAGAGTTCAACAACTACGGAAGATTAAGTACAGGCTATGTAAAGCTTTATTTTTCACTTTAGGAGGAGCGATAATTCTGCTTCTAGGGATATTTGTCTATCTCTGCTGGCCTCGACCTCTTCCTCCAAAGCCCTCCTCGTTTACGTTAATCGCCCATAGAGGAGTTAGCCAAACGTTCCCTTTAGACAACCTTCAGAATGATACCTGTACTGCCCAAATAATCGATCCACCAAGCCATAACTTTTTAGAAAATACGATTCCTTCAATTCGAGAAGCCTTCAAATACAGGGCTGATATTGTAGAGATTGATATTCATCCGACGACGGACAATCAGTTGGCAGTCTTTCATGATTGGACGATTGATTGTAGAACGAATGGTCGAGGAGTAACCCATGAACAAAGTATGGAAACTCTAAAAAAACTTGATATTGGTTATGGCTATACGGCTGACGGCGGCAAGACTTATCCATTTCGGGGAAAGGGAATTGGAGCAATGCCAACCTTTGATGAGGTAATGCAAGAATTCCCTGACCATAAATTTCTCGTTAATCAAAAAGATACATTTGAAAGAACGGTGAAACTTCTAGGAGCTTCATTACAGAACTATTCGGTACAGCAGAGGAAAAATATCTACTTTTTTTCAGGTAATAAACAGTATGAACAACTCAAGACAGAAGTGCCGGAAGTGCAAAAGATTTTTCCAACTCGACAAGAAGTTAAGGATTGCATTCCTCAATATTTAATCATGCTGTTTTCTGGTAAGCTTTCTAACTCTTGCAGTCGATATGCTTTGGGGATACCAGTACGTTATCTTAAGTATGTTCCCGGCTGGTCGAGCCTTTTTTTATCACAAGCACAGCAGGCAAACCTGAAAGTGTATGTCATAGATGTTGATACACCAAAAGATTTAGAACAGGTTAAGGGATTACCGCTTGACGGGATTGTGACCAATCGAGTGGAAATTATTAGTCCACTTCTAAAAAGGTGATATATGGTTCACAGCTAGAGGATGAAGCCTTTCCCTAAGCTAAAGAGGTCTTGAGAAACCCAATGCGTGAATCAGGAGGTGGGTACGGGAAAGCGTCTCTTTAGCAATGTTGAAGTTCCATCTACTCTAAAACTTGTTCGTTCCAGCACTACCAGTAAAGGTGTTATTCTCTGTGTCTACCGTCCTGCTGACTCCCTTAAAACTGGCTCATTCGTTCTCGAAAAGCTTTGCTCAACAAAAACTGGGTGATGGTCATGCTTGAACAGCTATATTTTCCGCTAAAACTCATTGCAGCACTTGGATGTGGTTTAATCGCTGGAGTGTTCTTCGCCTTCTCAACCTTTGTGATGAAGGCTCTGGCTCAACAACCAGCAGCACAAGGAATTGCCACGATGCAGTCCATCAACATCACGGTGATTAACCCCTGGTTTATGACTACTTTTTTAGGTACGAGTATAGTTTGCCTGATTTTAATCGTCTCTTCGCTACTCAAGTGGCAACAACCCAGTGCGGCTTATTTGCTCGTTGGTGGTTTGCTCTACCTAATTGGCAGTTTCGGAGTGACAATCGTGTTCAATGTCCCGCTCAATGATGCGCTAGCCATTGCCAACGCCAACAGTACAGAAGGCGCAAACCTTTGGGCAAAATACTTAACTAACTGGACGTTTTGGAACCATGTTCGGACGATCGCAGCATTGGTAGCAGCAGCATTATTTACGTTGGCGATTGGCATTCCAACAAAAGTGTAGGTAAGGCTTGACTTTTGACCTTCTTGCTAGATTTTTCGGGAGATTAAGGAGGTAAATATATGAGTTCCTATGTGCTTGGTTTTCAAGACATTGACAAAACAAAAATTAGGGTTGTTGGGGGTAAAGGCGCTTCCCTGGGGGAACTTTCCAGGATTGAAGGAATATGCGTACCAGATGGCTTTTGTATTTCTACTGAAGCCTTTAAAAGAATTATTGGGGAAACGCCGTCGATTAACGAATTACTCGATCAGTTATCGCATCTATTGGTGGAAGACCGGGATAAAATTGGTGAACTTAGCGGTGAGATTCGCAAGCTTCTCGAAGGGATAGCCATCCCTGAAGACATTAATGAAGAGATAACCCGCCTTCTCTCCAGGCTTGGAGAAAAGAACGCCTATGCAGTCCGATCCAGCGCAACAGCAGAGGATTTACCTACCGCCTCCTTTGCAGGGCAGCACGATACCTATTTGAACATTATCGGAAAAGAGGCAATCCTAACGCACATCAACAAGTGCTGGGCATCGCTATTTACCGAGAGGGCAGTCACATACCGCCTGCAAAACAGCTTCGACCACCGTAAAGTTTACCTGTCTGTGGTTGTTCAGAAGATGGTCTTTCCACAAGCGGCAGGAATTTTGTTTACTGCCGATCCTGTCACTGGTAATCGGAAGGTAGCATCCATTGATGCCAGCTTCGGACTGGGTGAGGCACTAGTTGCTGGACTGGTGAATGCGGATAGCTATAAAGTGCGTAACGGTAAGGTGATCGCCAAGAAGATATCCAACAAGAAACTGGCGATTGATGCCTTAAAAGATGGTGGTACAAAAGAACAGGAGATTGAGCCTGAGTGGCAGAATCGGCAGGTGCTGACAGATGAGCAGATTTTGCAGCTTGAGCGTATCGGTAGGGCGATCGAAGCACATTTCGGCAGTCCCCAGGACATTGAATGGTGCTTGGTTGATGATACGTTTTACATTGTCCAGAGTCGTCCGATCACTACTTTATTCCCGATTCCTGAAATGAATGATCAGGAAAATCACGTCTTTGTTTCTGTCGGTCACAACCAAATGATGACCGATGCCATGAAACCATTGGGATTGTCTTTTTTCCTGTTAACGACCCATGCACCCATGCACACTGCTGGTGGAAGGTTGTTTGTTGATGTTACAGCGATGCTGGCTTCACCTGTCAGCAGAGAAACTGTATTAAACGTCACACTGGGAAAATCTGATCCGCTCATGAAAGACGCACTTACAACCATCATAGAGCGGGGAGATTTTATAAAATCGTTACCCGATGATCACAGTCCCGGCAAAAGCAGTAAAGGTCGATCGCTTGCGGATTTTCAAACCCTAAACGACTACGATCCAGCGATTGTTGCTGATTTGATTCAACAAAGTCAAACCTCGATCGAAGCGTTAAAACAAACCATCCAAACGAAATCAGGATCGGATCTGTTTGATTTTATCCTGGAAGATATCCAGCAATTAAAGAAGACCCACTCTGATTCACAGAGTTTTGGTGTGCTGATGACGGGGATGAATGCTTCCTCCTGGCTCAATGAAAAAATGAACGAGTGGTTAGGCGAAAAAAACGCAGCGGATACGCTTTCTCAATCAGCACCCAACAATATTACTTCGTCCATGGGGCTGGCACTATTGGATGTTGCGGATGCGATTCGTCCTTACCCGGAAGTTATTGAGTATTTGCAACAGGTAAAAGAGGATAACTTTCTCGGTGAATTGGTGAAGCTTGAGGGTGGACAGGAAGCCCAGAACGCGATCGCTACTTTTCTGCACAAATACGGAATGCGATGTGTTGGAGAAATCGATATTACGAGAACTCGTTGGAGCGAAAAACCAACCACACTTGTTCCTATGATTCTCAGTAACATCAGAAACTTAGAGCCGGGTGAGCGCGATCGAAAATTTGAGCAAGGGCAACAGGAAGCTTTAAAGAAAGAACAAGAACTATTAGAGCGATTGAAGCAACTACCGGATGGCGAACAAAAGGTCAATGAAACAAAACGAATGATCAGCCTGCTCCGGAATTTCATCGGCTATCGTGAATATCCCAAATACGGCATCGTGAGTCGCTACTTCGTTTATAAGCAGGCTTTACTGAAAGAAGCCGAACAACTCGTAAAAGCGGGCGTTATTCACGAAAAAGAAGATGCCTACTATCTCATGTTTGAAGAACTTCACGAAGTCGTCCGCACAAATAAACTGGATTACCAGATCATCAGCCAACGAAAAGACGAGTACAAGCTCTATGAAAAACTCACTCCGCCGCGTGTGATCACGTCTGATGGTGAAATCATTGTAGGTGAGTACAAACGCGAAAATCTCCCAGCCAATGCGATCGTCGGTCTACCTGTTTCCGCCGGAGTGATAGAGGGACGAGCACGTATCATCTTAAGCATGGAAGATGCTGATCTGGAAGATGGAGATATATTAGTCACCTCATTTACTGACCCTAGCTGGACACCACTGTTTGTATCCATAAAAGGCTTAGTCACCGAAGTGGGTGGACTGATGACCCATGGAGCAGTTATCGCCCGTGAATATGGCTTACCAGCAGTTGTCGGAGTGGATAATGCTACCAAACTGATAAAAGATGGGCAACGAATTCGCGTGCATGGAACAGAAGGGTATGTTCTCAAACTATAGTCATAGGAGGATGGCAGCGAGCGTGAGCATCGCCTGGTAGTTCAAAGGACCGCTTCGAGTTTAAGCAGGATTACGACAAGATCCTGGTGGAACAGGTGCAGATGAATCATTCAGAACTCCCCAGCACAATTCTCCGTTTGCCAGCAATGTATGGTTCTGGCGATCGCCAGCATCGATTCGGGCCCTATCTCCAGCGGATGTTTGATCGGCGACCCATAAAGCGATGGAATGTGTCATCGGTATCCAGTCACATCAGCCGGTTTCCCAACTTCCTGCACTTCCCAAATGTAGCGAAACGCATCGGGTTGAGAACCATCCAGGTCGGTAAAACCATACACTTTCGCCAACTGACCACTGGATAGCGATCGCCCATTCCTGCGGGCTACATCCGGATCGCTTGCCAGGTGAGCCACTGCCCGACCAACATATCGAGGCGTTTCGGAAATGGCAAAGTGAGGGTCTTTCGCGGTTCCATCCTGCCAGTTTGCTTCTTTCACACCAAAGTGTTCCAGCATCATCTCTGATCGCATCCAACCGGGAGTTAGGGCAACAGCCGTGCATTGGTAAGGCTGAAGTTCTTGCGCCAGTGCCCATGCCATGCGAATCACCGATGTTTTCGCCAGGTCATAGAACAGTGACAGCCGATAGTGAGTGTCATTGTACTCAGCAGTGCCATCGGTTATTTCCACCACCAATCCTCCCGGATTTTGAATCAGCAACGGTAGAGCGAAGTGGCTGGTGATGATGTGGGTGTCGATCGCTAACCTTAACATCCGCAACCCGCTATCTAGCGAGTGTTTCCACACTGGGATATTCCACTGGGCCAGGTTTTCTGCACCCCAAATATCGTTGACCAAAATATTCAGACGACCTTGTTCCTGCTCGATTTGCTTAACCAGCGCCTGCACTTGAAGAGAGTCTAAATGATCCACTTGAACCGGGATGCCTTGCCCACCTGCTTGAGTCACTAACTCTGCGGTTTCTTCAATCGTTTCAGGACGGTTGTATTCCGAGCGCTGAGTCCGGGTGGTACGCCCAGTCACGTAAACTGTTGCCCCTGCTGCACCCAATTCCACCGCAATGCCCCGTCCTGCCCCACGAGTGCCACCAGCGACGAGCGCAATCTTATCCTTCAATGGCTGCATGATTGATCTCCTGCAATGCTTTCGGATAGCTCAAAACAGTCCATTGTCCCAAGCTATCCTTACACAGCATAGGTACTCTTTCCTGACACCTTTTGTCATATTTCAGCAGTAGAGTGGAGAAAAGCTTGGACGACACAATTGCTATGCGTGCCGATCGCCTCCTCTCCATCCTGATGATGCTACAGGTTCAGGGTCGCCTTACTGCTCGCGACCTGGCAGAGCAACTGGAAGTATCTGAGCGCACGATTCACCGCGATATGGAAGCGCTTAGCAGTGCAGGAGTCCCCGTGGTAGCACAACGGGGTCAAGGGGGTGGGTGGAGTCTTCTAGATAGCTATCAGACCACGTTGACGGGGCTGAATCTCGCGGAGATTCAAGCACTATTTTTGCCCAAACCCACTCATCTACTAGCCGATTTAGGATGGAACCAGGCATTTGAAGCTGCCTTACTCAAGCTTCTGGCAACCCTACCCGCCGCTAACCGTCAGCAGGCAGAATTGGTGAGCCAGCGTATCCATCTCGATCCAACGGGTTGGCAACGTTGGGATGAGGAAATGGCAGCATTCCCCATGCTCCAGACAGCGATTTGGCAAGAGCGACAACTGCAATTGGTGTATGAGCGGAGTGATGGTAAGTTGGTTGAACGGGTTGTCAATCCGTTAGGACTGGTTGCCAAAGGGAGTGTCTGGTATTTCATCGCATCAGTAGACGAAGAGGTGCGTTCCTATCGCATCTCACGGATACAGAGTGCTACCCTAACCGAGTTTCCCAGCCTTCGTCCGAGTGAGTTCAACTTAGCTGACTATTGGCAGCAATCGCTGGTGGAGTTCAAAGCTAATTTGCCACGCTTTGAAGTGATGGTGCGTGTTGCTCCAGAAGTGTTGCCGCGACTACGCTATGCCGGATATTTCGCCAAGATAGAGCAGATTGGTTCACCCGATGCAGCGGGGTGGATTCCTGTTGCCATGCGGTTTGATGTACAAGAGGCAGCTTGTGCTTATGTACTGGGATTTGGAGCACAGATGGAAGTGTTAGAACCATTGGAGTTGCGAGATCGCATTGTGCAAACGGCAAAAGAGGCGATCGCACTTTCTACCAAAGGGTGAGTTAATGAATTGCAGCAAGAATCATACTACGCTTAATATTTTCGGGATTTTGTCCTATAGCCGAACGTAGGAAAATGACTAAAAACTCTTTAGACCTTAGAAGGCAGAAATATTTCAAGATTAGTTCACAAATTGCCCAGTTGGATGATAGAAAACTAAATTCTTTGCTTGACAAAAGTGAATCGAATCAGTCAAGTACAGGTTGGGGGATGAATCACGTTGTTATCTTTGGGCAATCCAAAGTCTTTGTGAAACGTGTTCCAGTTACAGATCTTGAATACGACAATCTGTTCTCTACTAAAAATCTCTATAACTTGCCAACGGGTTATAACTATGGCATCCGTACTACTGGGTTAGGAGTTTTTCGTGAGCTTGTGACTCATCTCAAAACAACTCACTGGGTTTTGGAAGGTGCGATGGCTACATTTCCACTGATGTACCATTATCGGATTCTTCCTTCCACTAAAGCCTGTGCAGATTTAGAGATTAATATCGAACATTGGGGCAATCATGCCAATTTCAAAAAATATGTGTTAGATAGGGCAAATGCTCAGTATGAATTGGTTTTATTTCTGGAGTATATTCCCCATGTTTTAGAAACATGGTTGCGAGAGAACCCCAACAAACTTCAGCAACCCTTCAATGACTTGTGTAGGGCGATCGCCTTTTTAGGAACGAAGGGAATCATCCACTTCGACGCACATTTTCGCAATATTCTCACGGATGGTGAGCAGATCTATTTAACCGATTTTGGGTTGGCACTGGACAAGAGTTTTGCATTAACAGAAGGGGAAGAGATTTTCTTTAACCAGAACACCTTGTATGACTACGGGGAAGTCCTGCGAAATTTAGGACATTTGATTCGAGCGCCCTATGATTCATGTGCCCAGAGCAATAAGCACAGAATTATGAAAAAATATGGCATCAAAGAAGGCTTACGACTGTATGAAGTAGGGGCCATATTACTCGATAACATCAAGCAGATTCATGCTGATGGGGACTTAGAGTTGGATGAGTTCTATGTTGCCAGTGTCGTTAAATACCGCGACATTATTGCGCTGATGCAAGACTTCTTTGCTCAGATGTGGGAAAACGACCAGAAGGACACGCAACTTCCTCACACAAAACTACGACTGCTGCTCAACAAAACAGGGTTTCTTCCGATTCAGCATGAAGGAGTTTGAGCATTGGCTTGTAAATGCATGGAT
>Ga0310810_10010767_pt1 | contig 10665 bp, 11 predicted proteins | sample NCmetagenome_FD_207641 | JGI IMG/M metagenome (GOLD analysis project Ga0310810, IMG submission 207641) | Soil microbial communities from experimental microcosm in Duke University, North Carolina, United States - NC | ecosystem: Engineered > Artificial ecosystem > Soil microcosm > Unclassified ... | reverse complement strand
AGTAGCATGCGCCGGCGCATCGGAGTGCGATGAAGGCGCGCGCCGCGCGAGCCAACGGCCGGCTCGGCGGCCGACCTCCTCGATTTTCTCGAGCCGCGCTGATCGGGCGCCTGAACCTACCGGGTTCGATTCCTTTCCGTCCTGAACCTTCTGGCCCAGCCCGAAATCAGCTTTCCAAACATGAAGTACACGAGGCCCTGGACGATGACGGCGGCTCCGTTGCCCAATACCACGCCATCAGACTCCGGAAACCCGACCAACGAGGCGAGTACAACGACGGAGAAGACGGTGGGGATCCATACCGGCATGCACGTCACGAGCAGTACGAGCAGCAGCGCTTCTCCGAACGGATTGCGTGTCAGGAAGTCTGGCACGACGGAGCCTTCGACGGGATTGACGCGCCACACGGCGGTGAGGATCATCAGCACTATCCCGATGCCTGAGGTCACCAAGGCAATCCGGTCGGCCCAGAATTTCTTCATTCGCGCAACCCCGGCGGCATGGCAGGAATTCATCCGCAGTGTACGGTGAATCCAATACCTGCTATACTCGGGGCTCGTTTACACGCCGCTTCTACGCTGAGCCTGAACTGCATTCGCCTCGCCCACCCTCCCGGTGGGCTGCACGAACTCCTTCTGGACCACGCAGACGAGTCGGAAACACTGGCGCGGGATTCTCCGTGCCTTGGTCCGAAAGGCGTTTTTCAGTTCAGATGAACTGGGAGTTTCACATGTCATCCAAAGGCACCATCAAGCGCATCGTCTCCGACAAGGGCTTCGGCTTCATTGCCGACGACTCGGGCCAGGAGTACTTCTTCCATCAGTCGGCGTGCCAGTCGTTCGACTCGCTCCATGAGGGGCAGGCCGTGACGTTCCAGACCGGGCAGGGCCCCAAGGGGCCGCGCGCCGAGAACGTCCGCGAGGCGTAGGCGCATCGGCACCATTTCGTGGGAGGGCGCCAAAGGCGCTCTCTCCTCGAATCCCCGCCCCTCCTAGAGTTGCGCGTGGTGAAAGCCATTTCGCTCAGGCCGCCGCGCAAGATCAAGTTCACGGCGGTCGTGCGAGGCGCTCTAGACGCCTCATGGGCTCCGCGGTTGCTCGGGTTCGAACGAGTCGAGCTCGCCCCGGGTGCGTCGCGCACGGTGCCGTCGCCGCTGATCCTCCGACTGCTCGCCACGTTCGACGGGAAGCTCCTGCAATGGCGACTCGTGTCAGGAACGTACCGCGTCGCGCGCGGCAAGTCTGCCGGTGATTTGGTCTCGACGCGCGAAGCGACGTTGACAGATCGCGTGTTTGCGAATTGACGTCGGCATTGTGAGCTGACGCTTAACGGTCTGTATTCGCCCCTAGCCCGTGGTGAAACTCAACACAACCTGCGACACGCCGAGCACACTAAGCATCGTCGACACGGTGCCTGCCCGTGTTCATCAGGCCTGCGAAGTCAGATAGCATCATGGTCGATGCCGCCGCCTTCGTTTGTTTAGGTGAAACGCGATCTGAATTCGAAAGCCGTTCGTCAGGGCACTAGAACGTGACGGCGACGCGCAGTCCGGCACCCCTGCGAGCGAGTGCTGGAGCGACGGCCATCGCGACGCGATCGCGGGCGCCTCGATCGAACACCACACGCGGTTTCCTCCTGATCGCATCGGTGATGCCGCCGATGGCAAAACCCATCGGGCCGGTGATGAGCCCGCCAAACGCCGTCGCAAACCCGGGGCCGTCGAAACACAACGCGAAGACGGCATTCGGATCGTGCCGGCAGGGGTTCGCCAGAACCATCACCGCGCCCGTCGCAAATCCGACGCCGTACCCGATGAGCGCGCCGTTCCAGAAGCGTTCCTTCCGGCGCTCGACTCGCTGCACGTCGGCCAGCGGCACCACCAGCCGCGTCGGGCCGTCGTCCACCACCAGCCCTTCATCCCCGACGAGCACGACGCGCCCGCGAATGGTGCCGGGCGTGCTGACGCGCGTCACGATGACGCGTTCACCATCGTCGACCGGGAACGACATCGGTGTCGCGACAGCCGGTTGCGCGTGCGCGGCGGCGGGAAGCAGCAGCGCGATCGTGACGAACCAGAGAAGGCGATTCATGGGTCCTCCTGATCCGGGCGGCCCGGGGAGTGGCCACGGGGAACTTCAGCAACCAGCGTAGCAAGCCGATCCTGAAGGAGTCCTGAAAGAACCCTGAAAAACGCTGTGCGCGGAGCGGCCCAGACCAAATTCCGAGATCGCGAGCGCTTGCTCGCGCTTCGATGGCGAGAGTTTCAATTGCTGATCGCGCCTGGCAAGCCCTCGAACGACGGCTTGGGGGCGAAAAGAAACGCGGGTGTGCTGAGTTGGGCGACCCTTACCGCCACCGCCGACGGTCCGCTGAGACTGGGGATTCCTTGGGTTCGGCTGTCGCGAGAACCGCATACCAGCCTTCGACGACGTCAACTTTCAGTACTTCGCGAACACGACGTCGCAAAATCGTAATGTGCGTGACGATTCCGTGTTCCGTGTTGCGTGCCACTCCATTTTCGATACGGAGTCTGATGGTTTGCTGATTGCACGCGAAATGGCATGCACATCGAGCGCGTCAACTCGGCGTATCGACTTGCATTCATAATCGCCTTTGTCTACGCGGTGTGGACATTCGCGCCGGTCGTTGGGCCGCACGTCCGGACCTATTTCGAGGTCGTGGCCGCGAACTCGCGGCGCTCGGTCGCTGTGCAGCCCGGCAAGGTGAGCGCGCGTTTCGTCGAGGCGACGCTGGAACCGAATGGCTTTCAGCCGGGTTCTCAGCTTCGTTGCGTGCTGGCGGATCGAAACTGGGACTACGTGTGCAGTTACATGCCGGCCCCGCGGCAATCTCGCACGACATTGCAGTTCGGCGTCACCGTAGATGCGACTCAGGTGCTGCAAGTGTCTCGAGCGGTACCGTTGGGAAGCGAGATTCCTCCGCCCAAATGACGCCGCGCCGATTTGAAACAGCGTACTGCTCATGATCACCATTCTGCATTCCGTCGTGCTTGGCATCGTCCTTTGTGTCTCGAGCGCCGGCAGGCCCGGACAGGACAAGGACTACGAAGCCATCGTGAAGGTCCTGACACCAGGCGATCCGGACTCGGCAGCCATTGCGCTGCACCGTCTGACCGTGACGAACGTCCGGCAGATGTTCGCCGTCGACCGCGAGCTGCTCGAGCTCAGGAAGACGGTTCCCGACCTGGAGACGCGCGTCTCCGAGCTGCGCAGGCAGTTCGATCCTCAAGGTCGCGCGAGGAGCGTTGCCGTCGACCTCGACGCGAAAGTGTACGAGGCCATGCCCGAGATCGCGCAGATCCTCCAGCGGCAGAAAATCAGCGGCCGCGAGTACCAGCTCACGAGAATGGCGGGGTTTCTCGCCGCGATGTGGGACGAGGCCCTGCCGGACGAGTTTCTGCAGACCAAAGACGGCCGCGGCATGATGACCCCGGCGCTGAAGTTCTGGAAATCGATGCCCGCTGCCCTGAAGGCCGAAGCGGATGATTGGAAGAAAGCACAGGGATTCGCCGGGCGGGGCCGCGGCGGCATCATGCGATGACGCGGCGGCGCCGAGGTAAATCGTGAGCCGCATCAATCGGCGCTATGCTTGTCGCCTCGACTCGACGGACAGTGGACCTTCGCGGGTGGTGACCACGACATGGCGTGCCGGTCGGAACAGTACTCGGGCAGCAAGTCATCCGGAACGTCATGGTCCAACTGGGCCGAACTGGCCGGCGGCCGCGTTGACGCGTTTTATGAGCCGGCGTCGTTGGGCGACATCGTCGGCATCGTCCAGGACGCCGAAGCGGCAGGCAAGCGCATTCGCACGGTCGGCAGTGGATGGGCCTTCGAAGACATCGCCTATTCGCCCGACGTCATGGTCAGCCTCGCCCGCCTCCAGCACGTTCTCGATTACGTGACCGATCCGGCCGGCGGCGCATTGCTGTCGGCGAAGCTGCCCAACGGACGCACCCCCGTTCATGTCGAGGCGGGCATGAAGGTCGCCACGCTCAACGCGCAGCTCGCGCTGCGCGGCCTGGCGATGCCCACCCTCGGCGGCTCCAACGGCCAGTCTATCGTCGGCGCGCTGGCGACCTCGACCCACGGCGCCGATTTCGCCGAGCCGCCGTTCTGCGATCTGATCCACGCCATGCACGTCGTCGGGATCGGCGGGCAGGAATACTGGATCGAACGCGAGAGTGCGCCGATTACCTCGAACGCCCGCCTTGGGTCGGTGCTGCCGTGTCCCGATACGCTCGTGATCCGGGACGACGAGGCGTTTGACGCGATCGCGGTGGGCCTCGGAAGATTCGGCATCGTCTATTCCGTCGTGCTCGAAGCGGTGCCGGCGTATTCGCTGGGGCAACAACGGGACGTCATGCCGCTGCCGCTGGTCCTTGCCTTTCTTCGTGCCGGTGCGATTGGGGGGACCGCGTACCGTCCGTTGCTGGATGCGCTGCCGCCGCCCGCCATCGAGCTGAGCGCCAGCGGATCCGCGCGCGCCGTGCAGCTGCTGCTCGACCCCCGCGATCCCCGGCTCGTTCACGCGGTGCGGAACTGGGACGTGACCGGCGCCGATCCGCCGCAGCCGCCGCCGGCCTCGAATCCGATATGCGATCTAGGGGCCGGAGGTCTCATCGGGGCCGGCGTGGCTGCGATCTATCTCCTGGCCTGGAACCCCGTGGCGCTCAAGAACCCTCTGGTGCTTGCCGATCCGACGCGACCGATTCAGGTGACGAACAAGGTCATCCAGCTGTTGGCCCTCCTCGCGTCCAAGCCGAACATGAGGCCCGGCGACGCGTTGGCCGCCGTGACCAATGCGTTCTGGGAGCTCGAAATCTCTCAGCTGCCCGACGCGATCTCGCTCATCGGCTACATCACGAAATACACCACGACGCGCGGCCCGTCGTATTCCATCATGACCGGCGGCCCGACCTACGACGCTGATGGCAACATGCTGCCGAACGAACTGCACAATTGCTACAAGGCGAACTCCTGCGAGGTCGTCTTCGATGCCGCCGACTCGCGGTATATCGACTGCCTCGAACGCCTCGCCGCCGCGGCGCCCGGGTTCCGGCAGGCCGGCTACATCTCGGTCCGCTTCTCGACGCGGTCGAGAGCGCTGCTGTCGATGCTCAACGTCGCGTCCGGGCATGCCGCCGCCATCGAGGTCAGCGCGTTCAAGGGCATGCTCGACAGCGCGGCGTGGATCGAGTTCGTGCTGCAGACGGCGCAGGCGCTCGGCGGGCGTCCGCATTGGGGGCAGCAGAACCACCCGACCGCGCCGCAGGTCCAGGGTATGTACGGCGATCGGCTCGATCGGTGGCGGGCCGTACTCGGAGGATTCAGCGGCAGCAGCACGCTGTTCAGCAGTGCGTTCACCGTGGCCAGAGGACTCGAGCCACAGGGAACGTACGCGATCAAGATCGAAGGAATCGCGGGGCAACTCGGTTCGAGCGCCGACGCATCGGTCACGATGCTTCTCCTCGACGACGACGAGCCGCTGCGGAAGCCGCATCAGCCAGGAGCATGAGATGGCCAGATTCGAGGGAATAGCATCCATCCGACGTGCGTTGAGCATGCCCAACGGGACCGCGTTGTTGGACATCAAACCCGACGGCTCGCAGTGGCGCTGGGCCACCGTGCCAGCCGATCGCGCGCGTATGGCCATGGCCTGCGGGATCGCCGCCATTACCGGTGGATGGAAGCTGTATGTCTCGCTGCCGGACGATCCCATGTCGAACGCGCTGGAGATCGTCGGTCTGTCCAAGACGGCCGATCGGGCGGAGCCGGCGGGCGAGGCTCCGAAGGCCCTCCTTCACGTGGTCGTCTCGCCTCCCCCGCACACCAGGACCCCGGACACTTACACGGTGAAAGTGACGGACTCCAGCGCAACCCCCGTCGAGCAGGCCACGGTTACGCTGCACAACTACTCCTCGAACGGGGCCGACGACGTGCACACGCAGAACACGGACGGAGCCGGCGTGGCGACCTTCCCCAACGAGACGCTGCGCTCCAAGACGACAACGAGACCGATCGGCGAGGGGGAGCGCGTCACGACCGTCACCCCGCCGAAGCTGACGGTCTCCAAGGACGGCTTCGACACCGTCCGTCTCAACCTTCTTTAGAGTCGAACCGGTAAGGTCTGAGCGACGTCTAGTCACCATGATGCGACGTAAGCACGTGCTCCAGATGCTCGTCCTGTTCTGCGCAGCCGGTGCCGTGCATGCACAGCAACCCGATGCCGCGCAGATCGCGGATGAGCGCAGGCAGGCCGAGCTCGATGTGCCGAGACTCGTCGAGGTGCTGGAGCTGAAGCCCGGCATGACCGTGGCCGACGTGGGGTCCGGCTTCGGCGCGACGACGGTGGTGCTCGGGCATTGGATCGGGCCGGGCCGCGTCTTCGCCACCGACATTACCGAGCGTGCGCTGCGGCAAACGCGCGAGTACGTGAAGCAGGAAGGGTTGACGAACGTGACCGTGATCGAAGGCGCGGCGGCAGCGACGAATCTGCCCGACGCGTGCTGCGATGCGATTTTCCTCCGCAACGTCTATCACCACATCACGGCAGTCGACGCGTTCAACAAAAGCCTGGTCGCGTCGCTGAAACCCGGCGGACGGCTGGCGATCATCGACCTCGAGGATCGCAAGGGAGGTCAGATTCCCAGGGGTGTGCCGGCCAATCGGGGCGGACATGGCGTCCCGCCCGGCATTGTGGTCGGCGAGCTCACGGCCGCGGGCCTCACACACATCAGAACGGCGGAAAAATGGCCGCCAGGGGAGCCGACCTTTCTCGCGCTGTTCCGAAAATAGGACCTATGCGCGAGTCAGCGGCGCACTTCACCTTTCCCGTGCTCCTGGTTCTGTTGCGGATTCGAGCTCCATCTCCGCAAGCTTCACGCTGCAGCTGCAGTCCGGCACTCGTGATGTCCAGCTCACGCTGCAGGACTCCGAGATGCGCGTCACGGGTTCGGGTATCCGCGTTGCAACGCAGCGCCGGCCTGATCTCGAGATTCCGCCAGCGTTCCACCGCTGATCCTAGTCGGCTCTCAGCACGACGTTTGGGTCCAGCCGCGCCGCGCGCCACGCGGGCAGCCAGCACGCGCCGGCGGCCACCAGCGTAATCGTCATCGTCACCGCCGCCAGCGTTGCGGGGTCCGCCGGCTGGACGCCGAACAACACCGACGCAATCAACCGATTCAGCCCAAGCGCGCCTGCGAGCCCAACCATGACGCCGATGATGGTGAGTTGCAGACCCTGCTTCATCACCAGCGCGAGCACGCTGGAACGGGTCGCGCCGAGCGCGATGCGGATGCCGATCTCGCGCCGGCGCTCCGTCGCCACAGCGGAGAGAACACCGTACGTGCCGACGGTCGCAAGCAGCAGCGCCAGCCCGGCGAACGCCCCCAGCAGCTGCGCCAAGAGCCGCGGCCGGCGAATCGAGTCCGCGAACACCGACTCCATGTCGCGGAGCCGCACGATGGGAACCGAGGGATCTACGTCCCGCACGAGTCGCTCGAGTGTCCGTGACAAGGCGGCCGGCGGCAGGGTTGTCCGCAGCACGACATTCATCGTCGGCGCAGCCATCGCCAGCTGGTCGAGTGATACGTAGAGTTCGGTTCCGGTCTCTTTCTCGACGCCGCCCTGCTTGACGTCCTTGGCCACGCCAATCACCGTGTGCCAGGAGTTATCGCCAAAGCCAATCGCCGCACTGAGGTTGGGACGCACACGCTGCCCAATCGGGTTCCGCCCTTTCCAGATCCTGTTCGCCATCGTCTCGTTGACGATCACCACCCTGGCAGGTGACGCCGCATCGGCAGGTTCGAAGCTGCGGCCGGCGACGATCGGCACGCCCATCGTCTTGAAATAGTCGCCCATCACGAATTGGTAGTAGTCGACGATCTCAACGGCGCTGCCGTCAGAGGCGGTGTGGTTCTCGATCTGCGTAGGGGTGGCCTCCGGAGATCGATTCGGCGGCAGACCCGACATGACGGCAGCCGCTTGCACGCCCGGGGCAACCCGCAGCTTCTCGAGAAGGCGTTGGTACGCCGGACCGCGCGTGTCGGGGTCGTATGGTTCTGCCAGCGTCATCGAGAACGTCATCAGCCGCGATCGATCGAATCCCGAGTCGACGCTCGTGAGGTTGTAGACCGTCCGGATCAGCAGCCCCGCGCCAATGACGAGCATCACCGCCAGGCCGACTTCGACCACAACGAGGGCGCGGCGGATATGTTGGCGTCCAGCACCGCTGGGCGTTCGGTCGCCGCCCTCCTTGAACGCCGCCACCAGGTCGTTCTTCCATCCCTGCGCGGCGGGCGCGAGGCCGAAGAGCGCGCCAGCCGCCATCGAGACACCGAGCGCAACCAGCAGGACGGACAGGTCGATGCCGATCTCTCTCGTCCGGGGCAGGCTGGTTGGGTCGATGCGGATCAGCGCTTGCACGGCAACCCGGGCGAGCCACAGGCCCAGCATGCCGCCGGCAACGCACAGCATGACACCTTCGGTCATCGTCTGGCGGAGCAGCCGGCTGCGGCTGGCGCCAAGAGCCGCGCGCACGGCAAATTCGCGACGACGCGACTCGCCACGGGCCATCAACAGGTTCGCGAGATTCGCGCAGGCGATCAGCAGAACGAACGCGACAGCGGCTTGCAATATCAAGATCGAACGGCGGGCGTTGCCAACAATCGCGTCATGCAACGGCTGCATCCGAAGCGTGTGGTCTGACTCGCGCAGTGGCCGATTGGTGGGGACATGGCCCGACGAGCCGGTACGCTCGCCCCAGTGCTCGAGGAGGGCGTTGAGTTCCGTCTGCGCCGCCTGACGCGTGACGCCGTCTTTCAGTCGCCCGACGACATGAAGGATATGGAAGCCGCGGTTCTGACGAATAGCCGCAGGAAGTCCGAGCGGCAACCAGATTGCCGTGTGGTTGTCCATGACATCGATGCCGGATGGCATGATCCCAAGGATTTCGTGAGGCCGACCGTCGACATTCACGGCCTGGCCAAGGACTGGCTGTCCGCCAAAGGCCGTGTGCCACAACTCGTACGAGAGAATTGCGAGCGGTGGCGCCAGGCCCCCGGCACGATTGGTTTCTTCCTCGCTGAATATGCGTCCCTGTGCCGGCTGAACGCCGAGCGTGTTGAGCAGATCGGCGTCGACAGATATCGACCGCACGCGAAGAGCTCGCCCGCCTGCCGTGAGGTTGACTTCACCCGTCGTGTAGGCGCCACCCATGGTTCTGTACGCCCCGACCGCAGCAAACGACTGATTGACCTGCCGGAACTCCAGGTACTCCTGGACTGAGAGCGGGTTCCTGGTCAGCCCGAGCGCCGGAAATTCCGTGGTCAGATACATCAGCTGTTCGGGTCTGGGATAGTCGAGCGGACGCAGAATCACGCCGTTGACAATCGAGAAGATGGCCGTATTGGCGCCGATTCCCAACGCCAGCGTCAGCAGCGCGACCACCGTGAACACGGGAGTGCGCCGAAGCGCGCGTAACCCGTGGCTCACGTCGCGCGCGAGATCGTCCAGCCACGGCAGCCCTCGCTGATCCCGGAGTGTGTCCATCGCTTGAGACGCGCCTCCAGCCTCAATCCGCGCGGTGCGCACGGCATCCGCGGGCTCGAGACCACGACGTCGCGCTTCTTCTGCAGCCATCGTCAAGTGCAGCCGCAGCTCCTCTTCCAGGTCAGCGTCGCGCCGGCTTGGAAGCAGCGTTCCCCGGAGACGGTGAATCCATTCGCGAAGGAACCGCATCCGATCTTCCTGGCCTCATGCCTCGCCGTGCAGCACCGTGTGGATGATGCCTGAATCCGGTCCCAGGCGTCTTTTTCCCTGGCGAGCTGACGCCGGCGTGCCCTGCAGGACGTCAGCCTTTGGTCCCGCTCTATTAGACATTCTAATGAAATAGCATCTGCCGCATTCGACTGTCAAATGAGGCCGAGCGTGCCTGTGTCAGCGCGGTAGTTGGTAAACCGTCACTCCCGTCACGGCTCTGGCGGGAAGTCCTTCGACGCCATTCTTGGTTACGACGATCACCGCGACATCAGTCGCATCACTGCAGCGACGCTCCTGATCTGGGGCGAACGCGACGCACTCTTTCCGCGAGCGCATCAGCGCCCTTCTGCGGCCGGCTTGCCACTCTGGTCCGGCTTGGGCTCGGTGATGAGCGCGATGTTCTCGATCTCCGCTTTGCGCAGCGCGTCCATGGCGCCCATAATCGCCGAGTAGCTCGCGTTCTTGTCGCCCTTCAGGTAGACCAGCTTCTCTTTCGTGTCGTCGAGCGCGCGCTGGACGGCCGGCACGAGGCCGTCGGCCGTCACCGGCATCAGGTTCACGTAGAACCTGCTGTCTGAGTCGATCGCGACGACCGTCTGGGCTTGCGTGTCGGGCTTTTCGGCGGTGTTGTTCGCCTCGGGCAGCTTGAGCGGAACGCCCGCTCGCAGTATCGGTGCGATGAGCATCATGATGATGAGCAGCACCAGCATGACGTCGACGAGCGGCGTGACGTTGATGTCGGCCTTGAGGGATCCTTTCGATCCCAGGTCCATTGCCATGGCAGTACTCCCAATCTCCTGCTTCGCCTGTTTGATTTGGACACCGCGGGAAGGAAAAAGGATTCGGCGGGACTGCCTGCAACAGCGGACCGACCCGGCCAACCGTA
>Ga0310810_10010764_pt1 | contig 10666 bp, 13 predicted proteins | sample NCmetagenome_FD_207641 | JGI IMG/M metagenome (GOLD analysis project Ga0310810, IMG submission 207641) | Soil microbial communities from experimental microcosm in Duke University, North Carolina, United States - NC | ecosystem: Engineered > Artificial ecosystem > Soil microcosm > Unclassified ... | reverse complement strand
CGTCCTGAATCCCTCGAAAATCGATCCACACGTGGGAGAGTTGATGGGTGAAGAGCGGTCCGGCATACAGGTAGTCGATGTCGTAGACCGTCATCCACTCATACGTCGACGCCCACGCCCGGTAGCTCTCCGCGGGAAGCGGATACGTTGGTGACCCGAGCCCGAGCACGTACAGCAACAGAGCCTCATCGTATCCTTCCCACCGATACGGGAGGAATCCGCTCTCCGGCTTCCAGCCGTGCGTCACCGTGGCTCCGCCGTTCTGTGCCCACGGCCAGTCGACGCGCGCGTACAGGCGGTCGGCAAGGGTGCGGATCTCGCGCTCGACCAGCGTCGCTGCGTCGAAGTACGCGGCGCACGTCAACATGCCGGCCAACAAGAGGGCGGAATCGACCGTCGACAACTCGCAGTGGGACGCACGTGCGCCGCTCTGCATGTCGAGGAAGTGATAGTAGAACCCCTTGTAACCCGTCGCGCCGGGTTCGGGACTCTGCTCGCTCTGCCAGAAGAAGCGCAACGTGGTGAGGGTTCGCTCCGCAGCCCTGGCGCGAGTGATGAATCCTCGTTCCACACCGATGGGGTAGACGGTGAGGCCTAGTCCGACCGCTGCGATGCTCGCGGGCCAGTTGGGACACGTCTTGTCGGCCACCAGGCCGTTGGCGTCGTTGGCCTCATGGAGGAAGTATTCGAAGGCACCGCGTTGGATTCCGTCGAGCAGCGCGGCTTCCGTCCGCGCGGAATTGGCGCGGTCTTCCATACCGCTCCTCAACCCTTGTTCCGCTTCAGCGCCGAACCCTTGTGCATCGCGATATGGTCGGTCTTGTCGCTCTTGATCTCGTACTGCGGGTCATCCTCGCTCGCGTGGTGAGTGTAGCCTTTGTATTCGACGTCCTTGGTGTGCACCTCGACGATCTCGCCACTGACGTGTCCGGCCTCCGAGTTCCAACTCACGTGATCACCGACCTTGAATGTTTTCTTGATCATGGCTCGCCTCGGGTCGCCCGGGTCTCGAGCCGCGCAAGCAGCAGGTGGTAGTACAACATCCCCTGCTGAGGGCTCAGTGCATGGAGCACGCCTTCCACGTCGACCGGCGCCGCGCCGGCGACGAGCGCGAGATTGCGCGCCACGCTGGTGTCGTTCATCGGAAACACGTCGAGCCGCCCAAGTCCGCGGAGCAGGATGACGGCCGCGGTCCACGGTCCGATGCCCTTGATCTCACGGAGGAGCGCGGCGGCGTCGGGACTCGCGCGCTCCTCCAGCATCGTCTCGTCGAGCATGCCCGCGGCGAGCGCTTCGCCGACACGCCGTAGCGTCGCGAGCTTGCCGGAGCTGAGCCCCGCTTTGCGCAGCAGGCCGTCGTCCGTGCGCAGCACCATCGCGGCCGTCGGAAACTGGTACAACGAAACTCCACCGCTATCGTGCGGTGGCTGAAGTGCGACGATCATCCTGTGCATGATCGCGCTCGCGGCGTGCAGGCTGACCTGCTGGAACACGATCGCGTTGACGCACGCCTCCCAGAGCGTCGGGTAGCGGGGCGGCCTAACGCCGCGCATGCGGACCGCCAGCGGATTCAGCCACGGGATTGCGGCGGCCGCTCGATCGAAATGCGCCAGGTCGCGATCCACTCCGAGCATTCGCCGCACGAGCGCGAGGGCACGCTCGCGTGCGCGCTCCTCCCCCTCGAGCGTGACCGTGAGCATGTCTGAGCGCACCTGCGCGACGCGAGCGATCACGGGCTTCCTGGACCCGGCCAGCACACGTACGTATTCCCCGTGCTCCGTGAGCACGTCGACAAGGTTCGTCGACAGGCGCCGGAGCACACTCACCGTGAGATCCAGGCGATACGGAGCCTCGACCGGCACTTCGTGCTGCGAGAGCGAAACGCTCGGGCGCGCCCCGATGTCCGACGCCTGCATCACGGCGCGCTGACGTTGGCAAGAGCGTGCGTGTTCGTCGCAGGAACCGACGTCGGCGACACGGGCATAGTCGTTAGGTGGCGTCGTGTCTGTGATCGGCATGCCGGAGTTGTGCCGCGAGCGGATGCCGGCGGGAAAGTACGAACAAGGCAACCGCTGCGCCCACCAAGCTTCCGCCGAAGATCCGGACCCAGGCGAGCTCCCCGAGCCCGAGGTGTGAGAGCAGCACGGTCAGCATCGCGAGCGCGATCTCGAACGTGACCAAGCCGAACACGAGGGCGAGGGCCACGCTCGGTTCGCGGGCGGCGCCGTGGACCGCCGACACGATCACCACGCCGTACACGATGTTCAGCAGGTAGTGCACGATGGTGAAGACGACGATGCCGCCCAGCGTCGCGAACGTGTGGAACGGCTGGCCAGCGACCGCGTCGACCACGGCGAGCCACACCCAGATGGCGGTGGCGACGATGATTCCGAGCGTGGTCCCTTCCCGAAGCGAGTCGTGGTTGCCCGCCAGGGAAACGATGGCCCTGCCTCGTACCCGTGAATACGCCCCGGCGGCGAGGGCAGGAATTGCGAGACGTCTCATACTCCAATCTCCGTGTGGAGGCTGCGCACTATCCCTCCGCGCGCTACGAGTATGGTTAGGCGTCCCACATGGAGGCGGCAATCAAGCTGTCGTACTGTGCGGTGGTACGCGTGTCGTGTGCGGGCTCCGACGCCGCGATCACGGTCGTGTCAGCATCAGTGACGACTCCATCACCGAGTGGTTCAGATCAGTCCGCGACGAACGGCGTGGATCACCGCCTCGAGACGGTTGTGCGTGCCGAGCTTTTGATTCACGTGGTACAGGTGATTGCGAAGGGTTTGCGATGAGATATCGAGCTCTCTCGCCACTTGCGCAGGTGTCTTTCCTTGCGCGAATAGGCTCAGCAACCGCTGCTCCTGCTGCGTCAGCACGGGGACGGGCACGAGATGATGTTCTTCATCCCCGAGCTGTGTGATCTCACGCGCGGTCTCGCGCAGCCGCTCGTAGAGCGTGCGCCGGCGCCGACTGGCCGTGATGTCGTGCGCGAGATGAACGATCAGCGCTGGGCTGAACCGCAGCGGTTCGAACACCAGGACGGAAACGTTGAGCCAGATCATCGATCCGCTCGCCGTCTTCAGCTCGAGATCGAAGCTCGAGACACCGCCATCGCGAATGGCTCGCTCGCAGTACTCGGCGTCGAGGGGCTTGCCAAGCGGCCCATGCGCCTCAGTCAGCTCCGGGAACGACTGGTGCAGCGCTTCTGATGGCCCGAAGCCCGTGATCGCCTCGGCTGCCGGATTCCAGGCCCAGATTTCGGCGCGCGCGGTGAGTGCGAAGGCGGGATCCACAGCGCGCTGGACGAGTAGACTCAGCCGATCACGTTGCACTTGACCTCCTTCGTCGATCAGGGGCCTAACGTGCCGTCACCGGTAAGGTGGCCGTCGGCCGTCGGCTAAGTGTGATCGTCGCAGCTTTCGTTCGGAAGCCTGATCATGGCGTGTCCTCGAAGCGTGCGTCACGCCCGCCGCGCTCGGTCAGAAGCCGCGAGATCAGAACGCCCTCTGCCTGGCTTCGGGTCGCGACCGCCACGACGATCGCGCCCGCGGCGGCCGCCGCCCGCGCATGCCGCTTGTCGGGAGACCGGTGGAGCAGGAAGCCGGCGCACGCACCTAACGCGGCTCCCGCAACGAGACCAACGTTCGGCCCGAGGAGCTGCGCGATCGCCTGCCCACCCGGGGCGTCCAGTCCAGGCCATGCCACCATGACCAGTGAGATCGCGGCGCCGAGAAGAAGACCGGTAAGACCACCGATCCCCGCAAAACGAAACGTCTCTCGGCCAGGTCCACGGAAGAACCCTCCACTGAAGTGCGCGGCGGCCTCGGGAGAAACCACCACGTCGATCAGATCGCGCGGCATTCCTGCGTCGTACAGTGCGTCGAGCGCCGCATCGACACTCGCGGCGCTGTCGAAAAGCGCGGTCACAGTGAGCGGTTCGGGAGTTCCGTGCTCACGACTCATGGCCCTGTGCCCCGCGGTGGATTCGCCTTGAGCTCACGCTCCGTCCAGGGCGTAGTCCGCGTCGCCGTCGCCTCACGAAGTTTCGAGACAACGTCCGGCCCGACTGGCGGCGACGCATTCGGCGCCCACTGCCGGATGTAGCTTGCAACCGCAGCGATCTCCTGATCGTTCAGCACGTCACGCCAAGCCGGCATCGCACCATTATAGGTAGCACCCGCGACGGTGATCGGCTGGTGCAGCCCGTTTAGCAGGATGCGTACGACAGTCTCGGCGGATCCGGTTACCCACTCCGAACCCACTATGGGTGGAAACACTCCGGGCACGCCGGCGCCGTTTTGCTGGTGGCATGCCTGACAGTTCCTGGTGAAGACATTCTTCCCTGCGGCGATCGGATCGGTGATCGTCGCGGTCATCTGCGGCGCAGCGGCTGGCGCCGTACTGCGGTGACGGTCGGGAAACGCCACGTGAGTCGCCAGGCCGAACTCACCACCATGACGTCCGAGATACCAGCCGCCCCAGAAAAGTGCGATTCCGATGATCGCCCACATGAAGCGGGGCGTCGGCTCGCGGCCTTCGATTGGGTCTCGCGGCTCGCGTCGGATGGCGCGATGCAGTCGCTCGACGTCTGGCTGGAGATCCACGTCACCGGCTTGCGGGCGACGATCGTCGCTGGTCTCGGCGTCACCGCCGGATCGAGGAGTTCCGTGCTCGTGCGTGTTCATCGGTACGCGCTCACGGATCGCGCCGCGTTTCAACCACCGCGCGCGGCGTTCCGCTGCCTAACGCAGGCTCCATGTCACGCGCGCGCGCGGCAGTTGGGACTGGGTAGCCACGCTTGAGCGAAAGCAGGTAGTCTACCAGCGCGATCGCCTCTGGCTTCGCGACGACGACACGATCCTTCGGGGCGCGTGGGCCAGGAATGACGACCACACGATCGTCGGGTTGCACTGTCCCGGGCGCCTTCTCCTCGAAGAGGAACGGGAATCGTGGCATGATCGACCACGCAACGACGGCACGTGGGTCGTACAGATGAATGAGCTGCCAGTTTCGATCGGGGAGGCGCTGGCCGACGTTGATGAGGTCAGGGCCGGTGCGGCTCGTACCGAGCAGGTGCGGTTGATCGTAGACGTAGTCGGCTGGAACCGTGGGCCGGCTTCCCCAGCCTCGGTCGACGTCGGACGTGAACGTGGGATCGCGCACCTGCTGTGAATGGCAGTACACGCATCCATTCGCGATGTACACGCGCCTCCCGTCCAGCTCACTCGCGGTGTACCTCTCGAGCTCGGGCGGCGCCTCGACGCGCATCAGCATGGCCCGCGGCACGAGCACGAGCAGGACGATGGCGAAGCTCAATGCAGCGAACGCCCCAACGAGGAGCAACCACACGCGAGTCATGTGATCACGCGGGCGCGGTGTAGAGGATCGGTCGTGCCTCGTGGAACGGAGGCCGCGCGGCAGCCACCCGACGACCGCGGAACATCACCCAAACGTGCCAGGCGAAAACGAAATGGCCCGTCGTCATGAGCAAACCGCCGAGCGATCTACCGATCAGCCCATAATGCGCTCGGATGACTGACGCTTCGAAGGGGAGGCGAGGGTCGAGAAGCGCGAGCCCCTGTGCAACACCTGCCCATGTGAGCGCGACGACGTAGATCGCGATGCCGGAGAGAACGAGACCGAAGTGCCAGCGGATGAGCGACGCACTTGGCCATTCGTGACCCACCAGCCGTGGAATCACGTAGTACATCGCACCGAACATGATGAACGTGACGAAGCCATACACGCCAACGTGCGAGTGAGCGATCGTCCAGTGCGTGAAGTGCGTCACGCGGTTCACCTCGCGGAGCGCGGTGAAGGAGCCCTGGAGCGAGACGGCCGTATATCCCATTGCGCCAAGCACTACAAACCGGAGCGTCGGGCTGTAGCGCAACGCGCCGAAGCGACCGACCACCGTCATGTGCAGGTTGATCGCGGTGGCCACGACGGGAATGAACATCAGCACGCTCGCGACGATCGATGTCGTGATCATCCATGTGGGCAATGGACCCCCCACGAGATGATGCATCCCATTCAGCGCGTAGAAGAACGCGAACGTCCAGAACCCGAGGATCGAGAGCTGGTAGCTGTAGATAGGCCGCCCGAGCACCTTCGGGATGAAGTAGTAGGCAATGCCTACACTCACCGCTGTGAGCCAAAAGCCGAGCACGTTATGCGCGAACAGCCAGTTGACCGCCGCCGACTCGACGCCGGTCCACGTGGGCCAGTTCCCCAGGACGAATAGCATGGGGAACCAGAGGAAAGCGCTCAGTATGTACCACACCGAGACGTAGAGGTGCTCCGCCCGGCGGGCAGCAACGGTCGAGAAGAGCGAGAAGCCAATCATCCCGCCACCGACAACGAGCCACGGGTCGGCAAGCCACCGGCTCATTTCGAGCCATTCCATTCCGTCGCTCATTCCCGCGAGAATCCCCGTAACGCCGACGACGAGGCCGACGTTCCACAGCACGGCTCCGACGACCGCCATCCTCGCGTGACGCAGCTCGGAGTGCACGAGACGCGGCATGAGCCACAGCGAAGTGCCGATCATCGCGAGCGAGCCCCAGCCGTAGTTGACCGTGTTGAGGTGCGCTGTGCGGATACGCCCGAAGGTGAGCCAGCTATCGCGCGTGAGCAGATCTGGCCAATGGAGTTTCAGACTCGCCAGTTCGCCAAACAGCGAGCCGATGATCAGCCATACCACCGCCGCGCCGTAGCAGACCAACACGGGAAGCCGACTGGATGCGTCGGCCCGCAGACGAATCTCGAGATCTGCCGGGACCAACCCGCGGGCGGCGAGGATTGCGTCCGTCGCTTCCGTCCGGATCACGCCGCGCCTCCCCACTCACCCCGTCGCGGTACCACAGGCGCACCGTAGGCGTTCTCACGCTCGACACGCTGGGCTGGCGTTTCCCACCGCCGAGCGAGTCGAAGATCGTCGGGCTCGAAGATTACGCGCGCCTGCGCGTCGAGATCGTTGAACAGCCCGCGCCGCCACGCCCAAACGAACACCGTGAGCGCGAGCACGCCAATCGCGAACGTCGCGAGAACCACGACCAATGATGACGGAATCACGCGTTCCTCCGCTGCCTCACGTGCGGTAATCGGGCCAGAACCGCACGCTGTTTCTCAACGCGCTCGGGTCGCCTTGTCCCGCCGGCATGACGGTACCGTCATGCGACCCTCATGGCGCGCTCGAATCGGCGCGCACACCACGGGACGGAAATAGAGAATGCCACGCTCGACTCAACAGCCCGCGCGCACGCCCGGCCGGTTTCTGGGCTTCCTGCTGCGAGCCGCTGTGTGGCTGATCAGTGGCTCGTCGCCGATGTATCGGATTCTCTCGACCTTCCGCGCCACCGCCCGCGTTCTGCGACCGTGGGTCCGATGGCCTGCGACGTTCGAGGAGATTCTCGGCTTCGTCAAGTGAGACGGCGATGGAACCGTTACGGCGTGCTACGGCATACTCCGGATTCTTTCGCATAGTGACCCTCCTTTGTTTTCGGGGCCGTGGAGCGTCCGGATCGGCTGCTGATCCTGGGGACGACTCGTCGCGGACCGCGTAGTCGCGAGCGGGAACGTCGCTTCTGAGAGTACGGTTCGCCGCGGTCGGTTGTATGTCGGAGGGTCATGCCGTTCTGCCCGGATAAGCCTGACGGAAAGTTTCCCATGATCGATAGTCTCGTTCATCGGCGTCGTTGTCAGATAAACACTGACAGCCACTGGCCCGTCCGGCAGTGAGATTTCGAAGAGAGTCGCCTGTTCGCTTTGCGCAACGAGCGCAGATGTCGTCGGGACGAGCGGACGAGGTGGTTCTCTCACCCAAATCGACTCATCCACGATTGGATGAGCGAGTTCGGTCGGGCCCGAACAAACCCGACGCGAGCCTGGCAACAGCGCACCGCGATGAATGAGGCGCGCGACACTCTCCTCACGCTTCATGACTACTGCCACCCGCTCGACTCAGCCGTTGTCCCCGGTCGTGCTCACTTCCCCGCCGAACGCCAAGAGCGTCATGCGTGTGCTGATGGTCGAGACCTCAGCAGAAGACGCCGCGAGAATCGGAGCCTACTTCAGGGCGCCGGGCGGATACACGCCGGATGCCGTCGTCGAACACGAGCACCGAATTGCAAGGGCGTGCGAACGTCTTGCTGTCGAGCGATTCGACGTCGTGATGCTCGACCTGTCGCAACCCAGCGCCAGGGGTCTGGAAGGTGTCGAGGCGCTATGCGTCGCTGCTCCCGATATTCCTGTCGTGGTCATGACGAGCGTCGCCGACCATAGCCTCGCAGTTGCGGCGGTCAAGGGAGGTGCCCAGGACTACCTGATCAAGGGGTACGATAGCGAGCAGGTCGTACGACACGCCGTCAGCCACGCCATCGACCGCCATTGCCTCCGTCGTGAGCGCGAGGCATTGCTCGCGAGAGAGCGAGCGGCACGGGCGGCGGCAGAGCGCGCCGCTCGTGTGCGCGACGAGGTGCTGGGGATGGTTTCGCATGACCTTCGGAGCCCGCTGAGCGCCATCGCCATGTCGGGAAACGCCCTGCTCGATGGCAGCGGCGATCTTCCCGTGCTCGCGAACGCAATTGTGCGGTCGAGCGAATGGGCGCTGCGAATCATCCGCGATCTGCTCGACGTCACCGCCATCGAGGCAGGACGCCTAACGATCCACCCCGAGCCGATGATCGTCCAAGCGATCACTGAGGCGATCTGCTCCATGTTCGCGTCATCCGCGGCGACCGCTGGTGTGACGCTGGTCGTCGAGCCCGTCGGAACGGCGCTCTGGGTCGATGCCGATGTCGACCGCGTCATCCAGGCGGTAGGCAACCTCGTAGGTAACGCTATCAAGTTCACACCACGCGGCGGGAAGGTGACACTCGCCGTGAGTCGCGACGACCATTCAGTTCGATTTCGGGTAGAAGACACCGGTGTTGGAATCGCACCCGAAAACATTCCACATCTCTTCGACCGATTCTGGCAGGCGCACGAGTCAGGTCGGGGTGGCGCCGGGCTGGGGCTCGTGATCGCGCACGGAATAGCGGAGGGTCATGGTGGGCGCATCGAGGTCGAAAGCCAGCCGGGCCGCGGCAGTGTGTTTACCCTCGTCCTGCCGGAACAGCCGTGAAGTCAGTTTGTGCAGCGAGACGCAATCGCGGAGGGGCTACGCCGCGGAGCTGCACTGTGCCACAGTCTCGTCAGAGGTTCTGATGTCTTTCTTCCCGCCCGCGTTGGATTCGGAGTTAGTCGATCCGCTGCAGGCCGTCGGCACGGCGCTCGCCGCGCGACCCTACATGCGCCGAGGAGTGGCGCCGCACGAGAAGCCAATTCGCGTGCTCCTCGTCGACGACCACGCCGTCCTTCGTGTAGGCCTCAAAGCGTTACTCGCCACCATTCCCGACATTACCGTTGTCGGGGACGGCTCGAACGGGCTCGAGGCAGTTGAGCTGGCCGAGCGCCTCCTCCCGGACGTGGTGGTGCTCGACCTGGACATGCCGGGCGGCGATGGAGCGACGGCGACGCGGGCGCTCTGCGCGATGGCGCGCGCACCCAAGGTGCTCATCCTGAGCATGCATGCCGAAGAAGAGCAGTTGATCCCGCTGCTCGAGGTTGGGGCGACTGGATATCTGTCCAAGGAAGCGGCGGGCCGAGATCTTGTGGCGGCGATCCGCGTGGTGGCGTCGGGGGACGTCTACGTGCGGCCACACGTCGCGCGGGTGCTCGCGGGGTCGATGCGACGTCGTGGCGCTCCGGACGTTCGTCGCCAGGCGTTCGAATCGCTGAGCGACCGTGAGCAGTTGGTGGTGCGGCTCATGGCCGAAGGCTATAGCGGCGTGGAGATTGGGCAGCAACTCGGGATCAGCCCCAAGACAATCGACACGTACAAGCAGCGAATCGAGCACAAGCTCGGTATCACGCATCGCACGGAGTACGTGCGATTGGCGCTGTCGCTCGATTTGATCCGGAAGTGACCGGACCTGTCGTCCCGCGAGGCGGCTCCCGAACGTTTCCTGCCGGCTGAATCAGGTCATCACGCGCGGTCGACGGCACCAACGGCGCGCGCTGTTGCGTTAGCGGCGACCTCGCTGAGAGCCAACGCCTGTTCTATCAGTCGAAGCCGGTCGGGTGTGTCACGCAACGCCGCCGCGTTGACTCGGACGGTCAACGCGGCAGCACGGCAGACGCACTCGGCGAGGACGGCAGCGACGGCAGCGTCGGCGACCGCGTTGCTGTTGCCTCGCTCTGCGACGCTCGCGGCGAGCTCCGCGACCGCGGCGGCAGCGCGCGCAATCTCCAACGGGACCTCCGTGGCGCGACGCATCGCCTGCTGGATCGCCGTGGCGCGCGTGGACGCTTCCTCCTCCGTGCGTCGAGGCAGCCTGTACGCGCTCGTTACCGCCTCGACCGCGGTGGCGTCGTGCCTAACGAAAACCGAGAGATCTGCGCCGAGGATGGCGGCACGCCCCGCGGCAGCCTGCATTTCTGCGGCGATGTGAGCGTATTTCGGCCGCCCGGTGGTAAGTCCGGCGACCATCTGCGTAAGTGCAGCGGCGAGCGCACCGGCGGCCGCGGCAACGCTACCACCACCGGGGCGCGGCAGCGACGTGCCAGTGATCGCCGCGACGACGACGGCCAAGCTCGTGATGAGATCGGCAGCCGTTCTCCCGCT
>Ga0310810_10010763_pt1 | contig 10667 bp, 13 predicted proteins | sample NCmetagenome_FD_207641 | JGI IMG/M metagenome (GOLD analysis project Ga0310810, IMG submission 207641) | Soil microbial communities from experimental microcosm in Duke University, North Carolina, United States - NC | ecosystem: Engineered > Artificial ecosystem > Soil microcosm > Unclassified ... | reverse complement strand
GCAAGCCGAGGTGCTGAATTGCGGGATCGCGGCGTATGATTTCGATCCCGATGCAAGAGGGCTGTGCGTGCCGGCGCTCGAACTTTGGAATTACGGCGCGCCGCTCGAGGTCGAAGGCGCGGCAAAGACCTCCGAGCCGGATGCGATGGCGGGAACCCGGTGAAGCTCGACAAGGCCGCGCTCGACGCGCATCCGCTGCCCCCAATCGTCGACGGCGACAAGGAAACCAAGGGCCGAATCCTGGTGCTGGCCGGAAGCCGCGACGTGCCCGGAGCGGCGCTGCTCGCCGCCGAAGCCGCGATGCGCGTCGGTGCCGGGAAACTCCGAATCGCGACCGTTGAAAGCGCCGCGATGCCGCTCGGCGTCGCCATGCCCGAAGCGATGGTGATCGGTTTCCCGGAGGACGACGGGGCATTCGATGACAATGCCGTCGGCCGCATCGCAGAACTTGCTGCGGACGTCGATGCCATCGTTGCCGGCCCCGGGGTCAAGCGGAACGGCGCGTGCAAGCCCATCGCCGACTTGTTGCTCGAAAGCGCGGCGGCGCTGGCGCTCGACGTTGCATTTCTCGAAACCCTCGAGCCGCTGCACGAGCGCGAGCTTAAGCGCCAAAGTCCCCCAGTCCTGCTCCCCAACTCCGACGAACTTTCCTCGCTGCTCGGTTGTGATCCCAAAAGTGTCGAGGAGGATCCGGTCGGCTGTGGCCTTCGCGCAGCGCAACTCTACCGGTCGCTCGTGCTCGTCAAAGGTGTGACGAGCCACGTGGTGGACCCCGGCGGCAATTGCTGGACCTATGATGGCGGCGCGCCCGGCCTTGGAGTTTCAGGTAGCGGCGACGTTCTCGCCGGGGTCGTCGGCGGGCTGCTCGCGCGCGGGGCGCAGCCGCTCAATGCCTTGCTCTGGGCGGTGTGGCTGCACGGCGAAGCCGGTGCGCGGCTCGCGAAGAAAGTTGGGCCGATCGGCTTCCTAGCCCGCGAAATCGCCGGGGAAATCCCGGCCCTATTGCCCCGCTGAGTCCTTACCCGAGCTGTAGCGTTCGAGCTCATCGCCAACGAGCCGGACTACATGGAGCACGTTGGTCGAGCCGGCGGTCCCGAACGGGATTCCGGCCATCAGGACGATCCGGTCGCCGCCCTTCGCGATCTGGTGGCGAAGCGCCATGCGCTTGCCCTTCTCGACCATCTCCTCGAAGCTCGAGACGTCACGGGTATGCACCGCGTGCACGCCCCACAGCAGCCCGAGGCGCCGCGAGGTATGAAGCGATGCGCTCATTGCCAACAGCGGTACCGGCGGCCGCTCGCGCGCGATACGCCGCGCAGTGGACCCGGAGCTCGAATAGCAAACCATCGCCGTCGCCGAGACCGTCTGGGCGATCTGTCGAGCAGATGCGGATAGCGCATCCGCGGTCGTCGGCTCGAGCCGGGTCTGCGTGAAGTGGACGCGTGCGGGATAACTGGGATCGCGCTCCACCGTATTGGCGATCCGGTCCATCATCTGCACCGCTTCGCAGGGATATTGGCCCGCGGCGCTTTCGGCCGACAGCATGACGGCATCGGCGCCGTCATAGATCGCCGTCGCGACGTCGCTGACCTCGGCGCGCGTGGGCGTTGGCGACGTGATCATCGATTCGAGCATCTGCGTCGCGACGACGACGGGTTTCCCGAACTGGCGAGCGCAGGCGACGATCTTGTTCTGCAATGGCGGAACGGCTTCCGGCGGCAGTTCGACTCCGAGATCGCCGCGCGCGACCATCACAGCGTCGGCAAGCGCGATGATGTCGTTCAAACGGTCGATTGCCGCAGGCTTCTCGATCTTGGCGAGAAGCGATGCCCGCTCGCCGATCAGCGAGCGCGCCTCGGCAACGTCCTCGGGCCGCTGCACGAACGACAGCGCGACCCAATCGGTGCGCTGCTCCAGCGCGAACTGGAGGTCTTCCCGGTCCTTGTCGGTGAGCGCCGGGATCGGAACCACGACATCCGGGACGTTGACGCCCTTGTTGTCGGAGACGGTCCCGCCGACCTTCACTTCGGACAGGATGTGGCCATCATCGGCCTCGAGGACGTTGAGGCGGATCTTGCCGTCGTCGATCAGGATGTTGGTCCCCGGCCTCACCGATTCAAACAATTCCGCGTGCGGCAGCTGCACGCGGTGACTGTCACCCGCCCTCTCGTCGCGGTCGAAGATGAAGCGTTTGCCCTTTTCGAGCACGGTCCGGCCGCCGTCGAAATGGCCCACGCGAAGCTTCGGACCCTGGAGGTCGAACAGGATCGTCGTCGGACGATGAAATTCCTTCTCCAGCGCGCGGATATGCTCGACGAGCTTGGCCTTGGTCTTCTTGTCGCCATGGCTCATGTTGATCCGGAAGGCATCGGCGCCGGCGAGCATCAGGCGGCGGATCATCTTGGCATCGCTCGACGCGGGGCCGAGCGTGGCGAGGATCTTCACCTTTCGGGAACGGGGTGCGAGGGTTTCCGTCATTCTTCCGTGCCCCTGCCCTTAGCCGCTTGCCATGACGGTTCAACCCGCTAGAGCCCCGCCCAACAATTCAAATCAGTGGAGCATGAGCATGACGGAGGGCACCGTCGCGGCCGACCAGCTGCGGCTGTTCATCGAGCGGATCGAGCGCTTGGAAGAGGAAAAGAAGGGCATCGCGGACGATATCCGCGACGTCTATGCCGAGGCGAAGGCCAACGGCTACGACCCGAAGATCATGCGCATCATCGTGCGCCTGAGGAAGATGGAGACTCACACGCGCCAGGAGCAGGACGCGATCCTGGAGACCTATCGCCAGGCGCTCGGCTTGGCGTAAGGAACGGCAATGGCAGGCCATTCCAAATTCAAGAACATCATGTACCGGAAGGGGGCGCAGGATAAGAAGCGCTCCGCCCTCTTCTCCAAATTGAGTCGCGAGATCACCGTTGCTGCGAAGATGGGCCTGCCGGATCCCGACGCGAATGCCCGGCTTCGTGCAGCGATCATCGCCGCTCGTGCGCAGTCGATGCCCAAGGACAATATCCAGCGGTCGATCGACAAGGCCTCGGCGGGCGATGCGGAGAATTACGAGGAGATCCGCTACGAAGGCTTCGGCCCGGGCGGAGCCGCAATCATCGTCGAGGCGCTTAGCGACAACCGAAATCGGACGGCGACCAATGTCCGCACGATCTTCTCGAAGAACGGCGGCAACCTGGGCGCGAGCGGAAGCGTCAGCCACGGGTTCGAGCGACTGGGGCTGATCGAATATCCGGCCAGCGCTGGAGACGCGGACAAAGTGCTCGAAGCGGCGATCGAGGCGGGAGCCGAGGACGTCGAGAGCGATGAGGACGGCCACCGCATCTGGACCACCATCGACAGCTTGCATGAGGTCGCCCGCGCGCTCGAGCCGATGCTCGGAGAAGGCGAAGGCGCAAAACTCGCATGGAAACCGTCAACCGAGGTCGAGGTCCGCGGCGAGGATGCGGCAAACCTCATGAAGCTGATCGACGCGCTCGAGGAGGATGACGACGTCCAGACCGTCTGGGGCAATTACGACGTCCCCGAGGAAGAGCTGGAGAAGCTGGCCTGAGAATTCTCGGCCTCGATCCCGGTCTCGGCACGACCGGCTGGGGATTGATCGAGGCCGAAGGCAACCGCCTCGCGCACATTGCCAATGGGCAGATCAAGACCGACACGAGCGCGCCCTTGCCGCGGCGGCTTGCTGCGTTGGCAGATCAGCTCGAAGCATTGATCGCCTACCATGCGCCTGCAGCGTCTGCGGTCGAAGAAGTGTTCGTCAACAAGAACCCGCAATCGACCCTGAAGCTCGGCCAGGCGCGCGGAGTCGTGCTCATGTGCGCCGCGCGCGCGGGCATCGCCGTCGGTGAATATTCCCCGACGCTGGTCAAGAAAGCGGTGGTCGGCACCGGAGGCGCGGAGAAGGCGCAGGTCCATGCGATGGTCTCGCGGCTGCTTCCGGGAGCCAAGATCGCCGGGCCCGATGCTGCCGATGCGCTGGCGGTCGCGATTACGCATGCGCATCATCTGGCGACGGCGCGGCGCATCGCATAAGCACTGGCGTAATGATTGCCCGCCTCTCCGGAATTCTCGCTGAAATGAGTGCAGACAGCGCGGTGATCGACGTGAGCGGCGTCGGTTATCTCGTGCACCTCAGCGGTAAGACCCTAGTGGCGCTCGGGCCGATCGGCGGCGAAGTGATCATCCTCACCGAGCTTCAGGTTCGCGAAGACGCCTGGACTCTGTTTGGCTTCGGCTCTTCCGAGGAGCGCGGCGCATTCCGCGCCCTGACCAGCATCCAGGGCGTCGGCGGGCGCCTCGCACTCGCCATTTTGTCCGCCCTCTCGCCCGACGAGCTGGCGCGCGCGGTATCGCAGGATGACAAGGCGATGATCGGCAGGGCGAACGGCGTTGGACCCAAGCTCGCAGCGCGAATCGCTAACGAGCTTCAGGGCAAGCTCGGCGTCGCGGGTCTCGGCGGCGCAGCCGCAGCTCCGCGCGGAGGAGCGGCAGCCGATGCGCTGTCGGCACTCTCCAATCTCGGGTTCAAGCCCACCGAAGCGAGTGCCGCCGTGAACGCCGCTCAGGACGAGCTCGGCGCCGACGCGTCGCTCGATGCGCTCGTGCGCCTCGCACTCAAGAAAGCAGCCAAGTGATCCTCAGGCGCCCCAGGCGTCGCGGTACACCCTGAGGAAGTTGGCTCCCATCAGCTTTTCGAGACGAGCTTCGCTCCAGCCGCGTTTCTGCAGGTCGGCGGCAAAGCGCCGGTAACGATCGACGCTGTTGTAGTCGGCGACGTAGGGATAGACGCCCACCGCCTCGCCCGGAGCGGCAATTCCGAGCCTGATCCGTTCGCGCTGCCAATCGTCCATCTTTTTCTTCGTCGCGGCGTCGAAAAGTGTCGGGAGCACGCCATTGTCGGTGCCGATCCCCACATGGTCCTCGCCGGCAACGTTCGCGATGTGCTCGACATGGGCAATGACGTCCGCGCCGGTCGGATGCATGTCGGGCCTAAGGTACGGCATGAAATAGACTCCGACGACGCCGCCCTTGTCGGCCACGGCCTTGATCGCGGCGTCCGATACATTGCGCGGATGGTCGATCAGCGCTCGGGCGCCGGTATGGCTGATCACGAGCGGGCGCTTCGCAAAAGCGGTCGCCTCGTCGATTGTCCTTGCTCCGCCATGGGCAAGGTCGAGCAGCAGCTTCTCCGCCTCGATCCGGCGGATCGTGTCGCGCCCAAGGTTGGTGATGCCGCCGTTGGTCGGTTCGAGCGAACCGTCGCCTGACAGGTTCTGCAGATTGTAGGTCAGCTGGATGGTCATGACGCCATCCTTCTTCATCTGCGCGAGCCGATCGAGCACTGGTCCGACCATGCAGGTATCCTGCGTGCCGATGATCACGCCGAACTTCTTGTCGGCCTTGGCCTTGAGAATGTCCGCCGCGGTTCGAACGAGCAGCAGGCGGTCGGGATTTGCGCCTAAGACGCTCTGCCTGAAGGCGATATCCTTTTGATAATCGCCCCACGGGTCGGCCGAATTGCCGACCGGAAATACCGTATCACGAACCACCGTCACACCGGTTCCCACCGTCTCCGCCCAGGCGCGATCGCTCCACCGGATCTGGCCGTCAGGAGCGTAAGGATCGCCGGTACCGCCCAGCGCATCGATGATGATCGCCCGATCGTACCAGCTGCCGCCGGCCGACTTGCGCTGCGCCAGCGACGGTCCTGCGACGAGCGTCGCCAATCCGCCTGCGAGCAGAGTGCGTCTATCGATATGCATGGAGCCCCCTCCGTCAGATATTGCTGACTGCTTGTCGTAAGGCGGCCCATCTGCGAATCAACAGGCGAGATGGCCACCGACCCCGCCCGAATCACGACGCCCGAGCGCACGTCGGAGGACGCGGACGCGGCGCTTCGGCCGAAGAGCCTCGACGAATTCATCGGGCAGCAGGCGGCTCGGGAAAATTTGCGAGTGTTCGTCACCGCAGCGAAAAGCCGTGCGGAAGCGCTCGATCACGTGCTCCTCCACGGCCCACCCGGCCTGGGCAAGACGACGCTCGCCGGAATTCTGGCGCGCGAAATGGGCGTCGGGTTCCGGGCGACATCGGGACCGGTGATCGCCAAGTCGGGCGACCTCGCGGCGCTACTTACCAATTTGGAGGACGGCGACGTCCTGTTCATCGACGAGATCCACCGGCTCAATCCGGCCGTCGAGGAGGTCCTCTACCCCGCGATGGAGGATCGCGCCCTTGACCTCATGATCGGCGAAGGCCCCTCGGCGCGCTCGGTCAGGATCGAGCTTCCGCGGTTTACGCTGATTGGGGCAACCACGCGGCAGGGACTCCTGACGACCCCGCTTCGCGATCGTTTCGGCATTCCGATCCGACTCAATTTCTACACGGTCGAGGAACTGGAACAGGTCGTGCGGCGCGCAGCGCGGCTATTGAGCGTCGACCTCACCGACGACGGCGCGCGAGAAATTGCTCGTCGCTCGCGCGGAACCCCGCGCATCGCCGGGCGGCTGCTGCGGCGAGTCCGGGATTTCGCCCACGCTTCCGGGTCGGACAGGATCGATGCTCCGGTCGCCGACAAGGCATTATCGCGGCTCGAGATCGACGCGCTTGGCCTTGACGCGATGGACCGTCGCTATTTGACCATGATCGCCGATCTGTACGGGGGAGGCCCCGTCGGCGTGGAGACGCTTGCGGCCGGGCTTTCCGAGCCACGCGACACAATCGAGGACGTGATCGAGCCGTTTCTCATTCAGCTCGGCCTCATCGCGCGAACGGCAAGAGGGCGGTGCCTCAACGGCCGCGGTTATGCCCATTTGGGCTTGCCGGTGCAGCAGGGAAGCCAGGCCGGACTGTTCGATCAGGGAGCTTCGCCCAAATAATGCGTTCCCTCTTGTTGTTTACCGCGGCTGCTCTCGCCGCCGCGGCTCCCCTTCCGACCTCCGCCCAGTCGAACTCACCGGCGCCGGACTACCGGAAGGAATCCTCGTGGCTGTGTCTTCCTGGCCGCGCCGATATCTGCTCGACTCCTCTCGCAACGACGGCGCTCAATCCGAACGGCTATGGTTCGACAGGCGGCAGCAGCGTCGCAAAGGATCCGCCGCTCGACTGTTTCTACGTCTACCCAACGGTCTCCAGGGACCAGGCGATGAACAGTGATCTCGACGCCGGAGCCGAGGAAAAGGTAACCGTCGAAGTGCAGTTCGCGCGCTTTGCAAGCGTCTGTCGCACATTCGCCCCGATCTACCGGCAGATGACGCTCGGCGCAGTCGCGGCTTATTCGGCCGGCGGCAACATCGATACCGCCGCGGCGCTCGCCTACGGAGACGTGTCTGCTGCGTGGCGCGATTACCTGACGACGAAAAATGATGGCCGGCCCTTCGTCCTCGTTGGTCACAGCCAGGGCAGCGTGATGCTCCAGCAGCTGATCGCCAAGGAGGTCGAGACCAATCCGGCGGTCGCCGCGCGGATGAAGCTGGCGATCCTTCCCGGCTTCAACGTGATCGTTCCGCAGGGGAAGCTCGTCGGGGGCACCTTCAAGAAGACGCCGCTCTGCAACCATCCCGGCGAGACTGGCTGCGTCATCGCCTACAGCAGCTTCCGGGAAAAGAACGTGCCTCCCGAAGGCGCGATGTTCGGGATTGCTGAGCGACCGGGGATGACGGTCGGTTGCGTCAATCCGGCGCGGCCCGGCGCGACCGATTGGGTTCCGCTCGACAGCTATTGGTTTGCGCGATCGTCCTATCCAGTTCCCGGCGGCCCGATCAGCTGGTCGACCGAGGGTTCCCCTCCCTCACCGTTCCTCCGCACCGAGGGGCTGGTCTCGGCCAAATGCATCAATGACGGCCCGCGCGGCTATTTGTGGATCCGGACCAACCACAAGCCGGGCGAGAAATGGACCGACCGGGTTGGCGGCGAAGTCGGACTGCTCGGAATGTTCCTTCCCGGCTGGGGAATGCACCTTTCCGATGTGGACGAAGCGCAGGGCGATCTCATCCGAGACGTCGCCGAAATCGGCACTAGCCTTCGATCCAGAACAGCTGCTCGACGCTGAGCCCCAGCGCCTTGGCGAGCTTGATCGCGAGGGTTGCCGAGGGAGTGAACACGCCGTTTTCCACCGTGTTGATGGTCTTGCGGCTCACTCCGACCAGCTCGGCCAAGGCGGCCTGAGTCAGCGCCGCCTTTTCTCGTTCGGCCTTGATCCGGTTTGCGAGTCTCTCGCTCACCGGGCGGCGCGCAGCTCGAGGATTCCGAACGCCGTGATCGCGCAGACGATTCCCGCCGTTGCGACGAGCTGTCCGACTTCCTCGGCTCCGATTCCCGGATTGAAGTGCGCGAGCCCTTGGAAGAAGAGCGCGAGCGCGATGGCGGCCCAGAAACCGATCGTGCAGCTCAGCCGCCGGTTCTCTCGAGTTCCTTCGTCTTCGAGCAGGCGAACGACGGCGCTGTTCGGCCGAAGCCACCGCTTGACCGGCGAAAGCGCGAAAGCGCACCCGAGAAGAAGCCCGAGCCACAGCCCCTGTATGAAGTCGCTACCCCGGCCGGTTCTGACGACGATCATCACCGCGCAAGTAAGCACGGCTAGAAACAAGAATCCCAGGGCGCGCCAGCGAGCCCTGCGCTCAGCAACTTCAACAGCGGTCATGTTCAATACTCCATATGTAACCTACGGGTGACATGTAACCTTGGCGTTACATACGAGTCAAGCGGCGATTTCCGTGTGGGGTTTACGTGACGAGTCAGCGGTCGCTACAGGCGGTCTGGATGGCGGGGGAATCGCTCGACACGCCTTATCGCGGCGGCTTCATTGGCTCCGAGCACCACTTCGCGCTGTCGGTCTACTTCGAAGATACCGACGCCTACGGCATCGTCTATTACGCCAACTATCTGAAGTTCATGGAACGCGCGCGATCGGATTTCATCCGCGCTGTCGGAGTCGATCAGGCCGCAGAGCTGCGCCGTTCCGGCAGCGCCTATGCGGTCGTCGAGGTCGAAATCAAATATAGGCGCCCCGCTCGCCTCGGCGACGATTTGCTGGTCGTCAGCAAAGTCCATCAAGTCCGCGCATCCTCGGTGCATATTCAGCAGCGAGTCATGCGCGGCCAAGAAGTGTTGACCGACGCCACCGTCACTGCGGCCTTCCTCGATCGCGAGGGTCGACCGCGGCGGCAGCCAGGCGACTGGGTCGAAAAATTCCAGGCAATCACCACGCAGGAACGATGAAGCGACTTACCTTAGCCTTTTTACTTGTGACCGTCGGAACCGCAGCCGGGGCGCAGCAGTCCGCACCGTCGGCAACCGTCGTCGAAATCCCTCCGCTGACTAGTCCGGATGAGGGCACTCGCGGCAACGAGATGCTCCAGATCGGGTGGGAGGCGACGCAACTCATTGCTTCCGATCTCGGCCAGACTGCAGAGCTGATGCCCTTGAAGCCGAAGCGGGAGGATTATGTTTCCTATCCCGAAGTAACCGCTCCGAGCTTCGGCAAATGGCGGCCGCTGGGCGCGAAGCTGCTGCTCACCGGATTCGTCCAGTCGCGCTCCGACGGGCGCATCGCCATCGGCTGCTATGTCTATGACGTCGGCAAGGGGACAGAGCTCGCTCGAAAAGGGTTCGTTCTGCCCAAATCGGACTGGCGTCGTGCCGCGCATAAATGTTCGGCGCTTGCTTATACTGCCGTGACCGGGTCGCCGGGCATGTTCGACACGCGCATTGCCTATGTGTCGGAAAAAGGCACCGGGGACGCCAAGGTCCGGCGCATCGCGTTCATGGACAGCGACGGCTACAACCACAAATATCTGACCTCTGGGAACAGCATCGTCCTGAAGCCGCGGCAGTCGCCAAACGCCTCTCAGCTTGCCTATGTGAGCTTTGAAAGTGGCAAGCCGACGATCAGGCTGCTCGATGTCGGCACGGGCCAGGAACGGCCCTTAGTCCCCATCGACGCGATCAACTTTGCCCCGCGCTTTTCGCGCGATGGAAGCCAAATCGCATTTTCGATGATGCTCGGCCCGAACAGTGACATCTACTCAGTCGGGGCGGGAGGTGGAATGCCGCGGCGGCTGACGACTTCGCCGGCGGTCGATACCGACCCGAGCTATTCGCCCGACGGCAGCAAAATCGTCTTTGAAAGCGACCGTAGCGGCTCGCAGCAACTCTATGTGATGAACGCAGACGGATCGAATGAGCGGCGGATCAGCTTCGGCGCGGGAGCTTACGCCACGCCCGAGTGGAGCCCGGACGGGCAGTGGATCGCCTTCACGGGCCGTAGCCAATACGGCCGGCGCATCGGAATCATGAAGCCCGACGGGACGGAGGAAAGATATTTGACGAACGGTCCGGCGGACGAGGCCCCGACTTGGGCAGCAAGCAGCCGCGAGATCATGTTCGCGAGGTTCGGGCAAGGAGCTCGTTGGACGCTTTACCGTCTCAGCTTGAGCGGCGGAGATGCGCAACAAGTGGCGATCCCGCAGGACGGTTCGGACCCCGATTGGTCGGGAGCGATGGACTGATGCGGAAGAAAATTCTTTTCCTCACCCTCACGCTGGCTGCAGCCGGCGCCCAGGCGCAAATCCTTCCCTTCCTCTCCAAGCGCGGCCCCCAGCAACCGGTGGTGCAGGGAATCGACGCATTGCGCGCCGAATTCGCCGCGCAGTCGGGCG
>Ga0310810_10010761_pt1 | contig 10667 bp, 8 predicted proteins | sample NCmetagenome_FD_207641 | JGI IMG/M metagenome (GOLD analysis project Ga0310810, IMG submission 207641) | Soil microbial communities from experimental microcosm in Duke University, North Carolina, United States - NC | ecosystem: Engineered > Artificial ecosystem > Soil microcosm > Unclassified ... | reverse complement strand
TCTCCGTTCTTCCCTCGTTTGAGAAAATCAGGCTTGATCGATCGACTCATATACGCGACGTAATCGCGCTGACGATGATTGTTTTCGATTTTGAGGTCGCCATCCTGAAGGATGCTCTGCGTGATGATGAGATAGTGCGGTTCGTCGCCGTCGGGATGCTGCGGCGCCACCGACCACGTGCCGAGTCCGAATGCGATCGCGGCGAGGACGCCGGCGATGAGCGCATGTTTTGTGGGATCCGGCTCTTGCTCGATTGATCCGCCTGAAGGCGGACGCCACATACCAACAACACGCACACCAACCGGCGCCAGTATCGCCACGGCAATAGCCGCCCAGAGCCACAACAGGACGTTCCCTGACCAGATGAATACCGATAGCGGCATCCGGAAGGGAAGCCAGGGCAGCAGGACGGCCGCCGACAGCCACAGCGGGGCGACGATTCGCGCCGGAGGGCGCACGACGATCGCGACGAGCGCCGCGACAAGAAGCAGGAACGCGAGCGATCGCAGCGGAGGAAGCAAGCCGATGTAGCCGTCGGTGACGTTCGCGTCCAGAAAGGTGAGCGCGCCAAACGACACCCACAGGGCGAACGCGGCACACGTCAGCGCGGCCGCCACAGCGAACGAGGGCCGCCGGCCGATCCTGGAAGCCTTGGAAGCCCCGGAAGCCATGTTCGGTGATGCTATCATTGCGATTCAGCTTGTGCGGCCGGGCCCACTTTCACGGCGTATCTTTTTGATTCTGTGCGGTGCGGCCGTGGCCACCGGTTGCGGAAGTCCGACCACGCCGCAAACACTGGGACCGATTCTCGTCTGCCCGGCGAATCTGACGGTCGCGTCGCTCGACGGCAACGCGTCGCCCGTCGTCTACGATCCGCCGGCGGTCATCGCCGGTGAACCGCCGCTGAAAATAGGCTGCGCCCCGCAGAGCGGGTCGATTTTTGTCGTGGGCAACTCGACGGTCACGTGTTCGGTAACCGACGCTGTTCTGCGTACCGATTCCTGCGCGTTTACCGTGACCGTCAGCATCGCGCCACATATTTCTGCCACACGGTTCATGGCGTTCGGAAACAGCATCACCGAAGGCAAGATTGCGTCGGGCGCCATCCTGACGAACAACTACCCTGAGGACTTGAGGGCCATGCTCGCCGCGCGTTACACCGGCCAGACGATCGGCATGGTGACAAAAGGCAGGGGCGGCGAATGGGCGGTGGACGGCGCGATCCGGCTGCCGGTCGAGCTCGACGCGAATCACCCCGAGGCGGTGCTGCTGGAAGAAGGCGTCAACGACCTTGTCGGCGGCCAGCCATCGTCGATCGTCCCGATGGTCGATGCGCTCAGAACGATGGTCCGCCAGGCAAAAAATCGCGGCATCGTAGTGTTTCTCGCCACGTTGCCGCCAGAGCGCGCAGGTGGCTCGAGCGCGAGCGCGCTGCCGGCGCTTCCGGAGGCTAACAACCAGATTCGCCTGTTGGCTCTCAGCGAGCACGTCACGCTCGTGGATTTGTTCGTGGGGCTTGGCGGGAGTCCGGACCCGTACATCGACACCGACGGTCTCCATCCAAATGCCGTCGGCTATCAGAAGATCGCGCAGCTGTTCTTCGACGCGATCCGAGCGACACTTGAAGTTCCACAGGGTCCTGGATCGGCGATGGAGCTGGTAAGGAACATGGCGCATCCGCCTTTCGCAAGTGGTCGTTGACATGCGCAAACGTTTTGCGTCAGGCAGCTCCCTGGCCGCCGTCGTTGCCGTCGTCGTGTTCGGGGCGGCTGGTTGCTCGCCCACCGTGACGCCGCCAGTCGTCACCAACACCCCGCCGACCATCGAGTCGCTGGCGATCGGCCCGCGCGCAGAAGCCGACCAGCCGATCCAGATCGCAGCGACCGTCACTGACGCGGAGACGCCGCTCGCCCAGCTGACATACACGTGGTCGGCATCGCCGCAGGTCGGTACTTTCAGCGGCAACACGTTCACCGGAAACCAGGCGCTGATCACGTGGCGCCCGCCTTCGGGGCAGACGACGCCGAACGTGTACACCGTCACGCTGACGGTATCCGAGGCCTATACGTCTGCCGGACAGGCGAAGCAGAACGTTGTCTCCAAGAGCACAACGGTGCATTACAACGATTCCCCCGCGGAAGTGAGAGATCTGGCGCGTGATTTCCTGGTCTTGAAATTCGCCAACTTCAACGTCAGCCCGGCGGATGCCGTGAGCAACTTCAGCGACAGCTGTCCGGGGAAGGCAGCCGAGCTGAGCGACATCCAGCAGAATCGGACGAACTTTCACATTCTGTCGGGGTCGTTCATTGCAACGGCACCCTCGTTTAACAGCAGCCTCACAGCGGGAACAGTCCAAGGGTCCTGCCAGTTTGAGGACATCCCCAACTCCGGCCCAAACATGGGGCTTCGGGAATTCGTGAGCGGGACGTGTGTGATGACAACGGTTTACGAAAACTTCCGCTGGTACTTGTGCCAGAGCAATTTCGTCCCTCCGTACGAAACAACCCTGGCGAGTCTCAGAGGTCGCGTGCCGGGTCAGATAGGCCGCTCTCTTCCAGGCTTCTGAGCGGTTTGCCGTATGCGCGGCGAAACTTCGTGGTGTCGAACCAGAACCCGTCGCTGACGATCAGGCTGAGTCTCCAGAACGGAAGCCGCGCAGAAGGCGGCACGAATCGCCCGACCGTCCTGTTCCAGACGATCCATCGGAGCATCTCGAGCACAGGCGTGGGGATCGTCACGCCGGCGCGCGGACGCTGAACGATCTGCGCAAGCCGCTGAGAGAGCTCGCTGACGGTCGGACTCTCTGCGGCAATGCAGTAGATTTCGCCCGAGACGTCGGGCCGTTGGGATAGTTCGATCATCACCGCCGCGACGTCATCGACGTGAATGATGCTCGTGCGGCCGGGCCAATCGATGCGGCCCAGCAGCGCTCCGGTTGAAGCAAGCTGGATGAGCTGGTCGAACAGGCCACCGGGCTTCTGGCCCGGACCGTAAACGGTGGGCAGCCGCAGAATCGTCCACGAATAACCGTCCTCGGCGGCCCGCCGGCGGATAATGTCTTCACCCAACAGCTTGGTCCGGCCGTAGGCGGTGCGCGCCACGAGCGGGCTGCCTTCGGCGATCGGACCGGTGGGCTTGCGGTCGCGATCGTGCACGGCGACCGAGCTCGCATACATGATTCGGGCCCCCGGGATGACCGGTTTCAACCAGTCGAGCAGATGGCTTGTGCCGATATGGTTCACACGAAGCTCGTCTTCGCTCGCGTCCGTGTCGATGTTCGCCGCCAGATGAAACACCGCATGGACCCTTGGCGCAGGCCCGTCGGCGACAGAGGGGCTCATGAGATCCCCGTTAATCAGCCGCAGCCCGGCCGCGCGAAAGGAGTCGAGCGCCGCGGATTCGAGCGGCGTGACGGGCGCTTTGACGAGACAGGTGACGGACCGCTCGCCGAAATCGGCCAACAGCTGCCGGACTACGCGCCTGCCGATGAACCCCGTTGCGCCGGTGACGAGAAATTGCGGAGGCTGCTCACGGTCGGCGGTCATCGCCGGTGGAAAATGTACACGCCCGGATGATCGAACAGGCGGAACGACCACTCGGCGTCGTCGTCATTGATGGCGCGACCGAACAACGACGGATACACCTTGAAGGTTTGGACGAGGTCGAAGCCGAGGCGGCCCGCGAACAGATCGCGGTAATACTGCTTCACCACGCCATGCTCGCTCTCGGGAAGGTGCCGGTAGGTTTCGACGTAGGTTTCATCGATCACGATCCAGTCCACCAGAGCCAGCCGCGACTGGATGTAATTGCGGCGGAAGTCGTCATCGACTCCACGATTGTACAGACTCCTGTACGTGTCGAGCACGTACAGCCGGTAGTAGTCGTGCTTTTCGGTCTGCGGATAGAACAACACGTAGCTTTCGTTGAAATTGACCGCAGTCAGGTACGACCCCATGGGCGGCGTATTCTGCGAGGGTTCAACGAGAACCGTCGCATTGGCCGGCACGTTCTGGAGGAGCCATCGCGACGCCCTCAGGCGGCTATCCGGTTGGCGAAACACGTTGAGGTAGGCGAACGCGTACAGCATCGTCGTGGCGACCACCACTCCTGTCGCCACCATTGCCGGCCGCCTCCAACGAGGGCTCCGGAGAAGATCGGCGCTCAGCACGGCCGCGGCGACCGCGAGCGGGGGAGCCAGAGGGACGGTGTACCGGATGAAGGGCGCGACGCTCGCCGTCCGGCCGGCCGAGAGCCAATACGCGATCGGGAACGCCGCTGCGAGGAACGCCAGCCGGTCGCGGCGGAACAGCATCCACAATAGACCCGCGATCCCCCAGATTTCTAGCGCCGGGCCCAGGCCCCACCAGAGCAGGTTCGTGAACCAGTACGTTACGCCGTTCACGTCGGCGAACTGACCGATCCAGAAGGGCTTCACAGTCCCGCTCAACGGATCGATCACCCAGTCTTTGATGTCGCTGCGGAACTTGTCGTAATAGGTGATGACCAGCGGATTGAGCACGAGGAACAGCGCGATGCCCAGCGCGACGGCCGCCGTCGCGCGCACAACTGCGCGGACCCAGGGACGGGCCGGACGAATGGCGCGGGGGCCCTCTGGCGACAACAGTTCTGCCAGGCCAATCAACGGCGCGAGAAATGCCGCCGAGTACTTGCAGAGCAGGGCGAGTCCCAATCCAACGCCAGACGCAAAGGTCGCGCGGCTCGTGCCGCGTTCGACCGTACGAGTCAGAAAGCACCAGGTGAGAACGGTGCAGAACGTCATGCTGACATCGAGCGCGAAAAAATGCGAATCGCGCAAATGAATGACGGCACAGGCAAGTAATAAGGCGGCGAGCACGCCGGCCAATCGCCCTGCGATCCGCTTTGCGACGATGTACACGAGCGGAATGGTCGCGGTGCCGAGGGTCGCGGAAATGGCACGGCCGAGCACCATGTATGTGACTTCATCACGCGGGACCGTCAGGTTCAGCGGATGCGCGAATGCTTGGTACACTCGCACGACGAGGTTCAGCAAATACGACGGTCCCGGCGAGTACATGAAGAACTTCGCCGACATCGCGGCTTCGTGGGGGTCGCGCGCGAGCAGATACGCGTCCTGGAAGACGAGATGTTCGTCCATGTGAAAATGAAAGTAGGGGGCGCCCCAGGCGAGACCGTAGAAGCGGAATACACCGCCGAGAATGGTGGCCGCCGTCACCCAGAGGACCGCGGATCGCCGGCTGAGATCTTCGCGAGGTATCAAATCAGGTTGCGCAGGAATGACCACACGTACGCGAACCAGAGCTTCCACACGACGACTTTCGACGTGCCCCACCGCCGCTCGTACTCGTGGCTCGCAATCTCGCTGACCCGGTAACCCTTCTTCAGGGCCTTCATCAGCATCTCCTGCTCGATCGTCGTGAGATTCGACGTCACGCCGAGCTGCTGCGCCACGTCGCGCCTGATGGCGCGGAATCCGTTCTGGCTGTCGGTCAGCCGCACGTCCCACCGGTAGTTGATGGCCAGCATGATCAGCTGCGAGCCGACGTATCGTATGAACTGCTCGAGCGTCCCGTGTAACTCGTCACTGCCGCCTTTCCCGCGCGATCCGATGACCAGATCGGATTGGCCCGCCTGAATCGGCGCAACGAGCTGCGGAATGTCCCGAGGATCGTGTGATCCATCGGCGTCGATGAAGACGAGAATCCCGTGCGCCGCCTGGTCGAACGACAGCCGCAGCGCTTCGCCTTTGCCGCGACCGTTGTCTTGTATGACACGCGCGCCATGTTCCGCGGCAATCGCCGGAGTCCGATCTCGAGAGTGCCCGTCTACGACCAGCACTTCGTCGGCGTACGGCCTCACCGCGTCGACGATTTCGCCGATCAGCCCTTCTTCATCCTTGGCCGGAATGACAACCGTGACGCGAGAATCGGACACAGAATAGGTCGTTGGAGGGCCGAGGCGGGTATAATAACACTACCGCATGCTCAGCCGACAACTTGGCCTGGCCAGCTCCATTTTGGCCGCGAACGTACGCTCACCCGAGCTGCCCTATAAGGTGACGTTCGTGGCGACGTATCACTGCAACTTCCGCTGCGAGATGTGCAACATCTGGCAGAAGGACAGCGTGAACGAGATGACGCCCGACGAGGTCGGCCTCTTCTTCGAGCGGTGGTCGCAGTTCAGCTGGGTGCACCTCACCGGCGGCGAGCTGTTCATGCGGCGGGATGTGGACGATCTCGTGGCCGCCATCCAGAAAAGCTGCCGGTCGCTGTTTCTCCTGAATTTCCCCACAACCGGCTGGTTCGGCGACAAGACGGTCTCGCTCGTCGAGCGCACGCTGGCGCGCGGCGTCGGGCGCCTGATGGTCACAATCAGCCTTGACGGACCGAAAGCGCTGCACGAGGAGATGCGCGGCCTGCCCGGCAGCTGGGATCGCGGCGTCGAGACGTTTCGCCGCCTGCGGGGGATCCGCCGGGCGAACTTTCAGACCGTGATCGGCATGACGCTGATGGGCAAGAATGCCGACAAAGTCGACGAAACGCTGGCGGCGATCCGCCAGGTGATTCCCGACTTCAAGCGATCGGAGCTCCACCTGAACGTGGGCCACGAGTCGGGCCACTACTTCGACAACCTCGGGTACCCGGTGGAACAGCGCCACGACACGGTGCTGCGGGCGATCGACGAGCATCGCCGCGCCCTCGGTTCCTCGCTTCATCCGGTGAGGTTCCTGGAAGATCGCTACCAGGCGCTGGTCAGCAAGTACTACGAGACACACAAGTCGCCCCTGCCGTGCACGGCGCTCTCCTCGTCGTGCTTCATCGATGCGTACTGGAATCTGTTCGCGTGCTCGATCTGGGACGCGAAGGTGGGCAATCTTCGCGAGAACGGATTCGATCTCGGAGCCCTGTGGGAGAGCCAGCGCCGGCGCGATTTGCGAGACGATGTGATCGGGGAGCGATGCTCGCATTGCTGGACGCCGTGCGAGGCGTATCCGACAATCCTTGGCAATCTGGCGCGCGCGGCGACGACGCGCGGTTCCCGCGAGCTGCAACCGCTTCCGGCGCAAACTTTGTAGAGCTGCCTCCAGCTGATCGACCAGCTCGACCACACAACCTGACGGCCTCGCTTTTGCTGCACCTGCCGGCGGAGGTGTGGAATGCTGGCTCGTCAGCACTTCTCGCTGCGCCGCTTTGCGGCTTACACAATTGTCGCGGCCGCTCTGTTGTCGAACGCGCAATTTGTCTCTGCGCAGGACGACAAGCGGTCATCCATGCTCACCGATACGGTCAGAGGCGTCGTCGTCGATCCCTCGACGTATGCGCCGTCTTTGATTTCTTATCATGCGACGATGCGCGATTGGAACACGTCTCAACCTTTTTTTCAGAACGGCTACGTAGAACACAACGCGCGCTTCACGATCACCGGGCAGCCGGACGACAGGGCGGTCAGCTACCGCGTGGGCCGGGCTCAGATCTTCAAGGATGCTGCCGCCGCTCTCGGTATGGCCGCGGCTCAGAACGCGACCAGCCGGCTGGTGGAACACGCGCTGTTGAGTCGATATCCTGATCATCGGAAGGCCGTGAAGACGCTCGGCTGGATTCAGCGAATCTCTGTCGCCTCGTTGATGTCCTATCGCTTGTCGGCGGATCATTACCGCCAGGCCGATGCGAACATCCAGCGCGCCGCCGAACTGGGGCTACGCTGACAAAAGAAAAAGATAAAAGGGAAAAGATAGAAGGTAGAAGGTAGAAGACAGCTTGATCGTCAGCGGATGATATCCGTTTTGATCTGCTGCGGGGATAATCCTCGATCGGCCGGATCGTAAATCCACACCTTTGTGGTGTGCTCCAACAGCCCTCTGGGCGCCCAGTCAAGTGCAGCCAAAGCGCTGCGGCTTCCGAATCGCAGATGAAATAGAGGTCGCTCCCAATCCTCGAGAGCGAAATACGGCTGGTATCCGTGTGCCCTCAGGAGCGCTACCACCGAGTCGAGCGAGTCGGGAGGAAGAAATTCGTATTGAATCGTCAAGCGGCCGGAATAATAGCGGATGCTGCCGCTATGCAGCTTGGAGATGAACACCGCGTTCTGCGGCAGGCTATTCGCGATGTATTCGCCGACCGCGCGTGATTTCCGCTCTCCTTCCCTGAACCGGAAAATCCCGTCGTGCATCCCAAATGAAACGCCATGCCACGCAAGCAGCCCGAGGACGAGGCCTGTCGCGACAAGACGGATGCCGCGCGTGAGACGGGCAAATGCGACGGCCAGGCCGGCGCTCATAAGCACAAACAGTGGCGGGAACGCTGGAAGGAGATAACGCAACCAGAACCAGCTGTTGTTCGGTTCGTGCAGAAGGTAGATGACGGCAACGGCCCCGACGAAGCCACCCAACAACACGGTGATCGCCCGAAACCGGGACTTCAGCGGGGTTCTCTTCGACGGCATCAATGGCGCGAGCAGCGCGAGCAGGACCGCGGGCGTTTGGGTGGTCATCAACCAGCCGGGATAACGATGGAGATTCGGCAGAACCCAGCTCCACCGGTATTCGATGTCCGTCGGGGCATACCCGGTCGCGAAAGGAGAGCCCCACAATCGCGTGTTGACGATTGCGATGATCAAACACGCCGGGATCGAGCCGGCCGCGAACAAGACAACCCGTTGGGCGGCGGATCCGGTGATGTCACGTGCACGAATGACTCTCCAGAGCAGCAGCCCGCCCGGAATCATCGCGAGCGGCACGAGATTGGGTCGCGTCAGGATCGCCGCGCCAGCTGCCAGCCCCGATGCGAGCGCTGCGCTTCGCCCGTCGGCCAGGAGCAGCGCCAGCGACAGGGCCCACCAGGCGGTGGCGGGCACGTCGCTCATGGGAAACATCAATTGGAAGAGAAACGCGGGGCTTGTCGCCAGCAGGATGGCTGCGGATACGCCCACGGTCTGTCCCCCGACCCGCCTGCCCAGGAGATAAGTGGCCCAGACGGCGAGGCCGCCGAGGAGCGGCACGACGTAGAACACCGCGGCGCGGTTGGCCAGGCGCTCGAAGACCGCCATCAACATCGGCAGTCCTGGTGCATAGATCGGCACGATCGCGGTCCCATCCGGGGTCGGACGATACGCGAGCGGCGTCAGCGCAGCCGCCTCATAGGGCCATCCGATGTCGCGCACGAATGGCTGCTCGACGTGCAAGCTGCCCTTTGCCCAGAGATCGGCCTGGCTCACATACCCGTATGCGTCGGAACCGCCCGCGTACGGGGCCCCTCTCAGCAGTCCAACGGCCACAACGGCCGCGGCTGCGACGCCAGCGAGCAGGGGAGCCAATCGCGGCGGCAGCCTGGCCGCGAAGCGCCCCGGTGGGCTCTGCTCGATCCAGGAGGCGAGGCCCGTCATCAGACGCTGACGGTCCGCCCGTGGCGTAAGGGCCCATGCTGCAAGCGCGCTCAGCAACGCCATGATGGCTGGATTTCTTGGTTCCCGCGACGAGAGGATCCGTACGGACCCGAGCCCGAGGAAAAATCCGCCGGACACCTGGACCACGACGGCCCAAATCGCAGCGATCGGGCCCAGAATCAACAGAAGGCGACGGAGACCGAGGCGGCTCATCTGACACTTTTTCGCTGGCGGCTGGTGTGATACGGTGCCGCCGGGACGCGAATCTCACCCATCGAACGATGACGTTTCAACAACTGCTTGGCACGGAGTTGCCGATCATTCAGGCACCGATGGCCGGTGTGCAAGGGAGCGCGCTGGCGGTCGCTGTGTCCAACGCCGGCGGGCTCGGCTCACTGCCGTGTGCCATGCTCAGCCTCGACGCCATGCGAAGCGAGCTGGCCGCCATCACGGCACACACCAAGAAGCCGTTCAACGTCAATTTCTTTTGCCACACGCCCCCCACGCCCAGCGTCGAGCGCGAAGCAATCTGGAGATCGACGCTTTCCCGATACTATCAGGCGTACGGGATCGACCCGGAATCCATTCCTGCCGGGCCGGGGCGCGCGCCATTCAGCGCCGACGCCGCCGAAGTCCTCAGCGAATTCACGCCAGCGGTCGTGAGCTTTCATTTCGGCTTGCCATCCGCCGAATTGCTGAGGCGCGTGAAGATGTGGGGAGCGAAGATCCTCTCGTCGGCGACCACCGTGACCGAGGCGCTGTGGCTCGAAGCGCATGGCGCCGACGCCATCATCGCGCAAGGTCTCGAAGCCGGCGGACATCGCGGCATCTTCCTGTCGGACGACCTGACGACCCAGCTTGGCACGCTGGCGCTGGTGCCGCAGATTGTGCAGAAGGTAAAGCTCCCCGTCATTGCTGCGGGCGGCATTGCCGATTCGAAAGGCGTGGCCGCTGCGATGACCCTTGGCGCCGCTGGAGTACAAGTGGGCACAGCTTATCTGCTGTGCCCGGAAGCCGCGACGGGCGCCGTCCACCGTGCGGCGCTCAAGAGTGAGAGTGCCGGCCACACGGCGCTGACAAACCTGTTCACGGGCCGCCCAGCACGGGGCATCGTGAACCGCATCATGAGGGAGCTTGGCCCCATCAACAGCGCGGCGCCCGCTTTTCCCTTTGCCGGCGCGGCCATCGCTCCTTTACGGGCAAGAGCCGAGAGCCAGGGATCCGGCGATTTCTCGCCGCTCTGGTCCGGGCAGAACAACAGCGGCTGCAAAGAGGTCGCAGCGGGC
>Ga0310810_10010760_pt1 | contig 10668 bp, 11 predicted proteins | sample NCmetagenome_FD_207641 | JGI IMG/M metagenome (GOLD analysis project Ga0310810, IMG submission 207641) | Soil microbial communities from experimental microcosm in Duke University, North Carolina, United States - NC | ecosystem: Engineered > Artificial ecosystem > Soil microcosm > Unclassified ... | reverse complement strand
CCCCACGGTGTTCACGAAGTAGAGCAATCCCACCGAGCGCCCGACATTGCCCGAGAGGCCCACGAGATAGTGGGTCAGAAGGGGCAGCGTTGCCCCCATCAGCACCGTCGGAACAAGCACGAGCAGAAAAGCCACGAGGCCGAGTTGAAGGTTCGACACCTGCGAGGTGAAGCCTCCTACCCAGCGGAAAAGCGGCAGCGAACCGATGCCATAGGCTGCTATGGCGAGCTCTATGGCGGCAAAAACCCAGAGAATCGGAACCTTGCGGCGCTCCGATAGCCAGCCTCCTGTCAGGCTTCCGATCCCCAATCCCAGCATGAAGGCGGCCACCACGACGGTAACCGACTCGATGTTGACGCCGTAGATGGTGAACAGCGCGCGCTGCCAAACGATCTGATAGAGCAGCGCCGGAATTCCGGAAACGAAGAACAGTGTTGCGACGACGGCGACCGGCGCGGACTTATCCGGTCTTGCCGCCAACCCGGGTCTTTTCGACATGCCCTCTCCAAGCGGCTCGCGTTCGGCCTCGCCCGACTGCCCTCAGAACCAGGATGCCTTGTCGACCTGATTGCGCAGCGGCTGCCCGGCGGCGAAAGCGCGGCAATTGTCTGCCATGATTTCGAACCGACGCTCGTCGAGGTAGGGCCCGTGCCCCGCCATATGCGGCGTGAGCAGCACGTTGGGCAGCGCCCAGAGCGGGTGCGCGCTCGGCAACGGCTCCAGCTCGTAGACATCGAGTCCCGCGCCGGCGATTTCGCCGGCCTGCAGCGCGGCGACCAGGTCATCCAGCCTGGTGGTCATGCCGCGACCGATGTTGATGAAGAACGCCGTCCGCTTCATGCGCCGGAAGCGGGCGCGGTTGAAGAAGCCCTCGGTCGCGGGCGTATGCGGCACCGTCAGGATGACGAAATCCGCGCGCGGCAGCAGGTCGTCCAGCGCCTCGGGCAGATGCAGCTCGGACACCCCGCTGGGCGCCGCCGTGCGGCGCGCATCGGTCGCCAGCACGGTCACGCCGAACGCCGCGAGCAGGCGCGCGGCCTCGGCACCGATGCCGCCCAGGCCGACGATCAGTGCCGTCGCTTCGGGCAGATGCATGACGTCGCCGGTCTCCAGCGGGCTCTTCTTCCACTCGTGGCGCAGCTGTTGCGGGATGAACACGTGCAGCCCGCGGGCAAACGCCAGCACGAAGGCCAGGATGTGGGCGCCGATGTGGTCGTTGTAGATCTCGCGGAAGTTCGTGACGCTCACGCGGTGCTTGACCAGCTCGGGATAGAAATAGCCGGCGGCCGGCGCCGCCTGGGGCGCCTGCAGCCAGCGCAGGTTCGCGGCCTTCGACAAGAGCTCCTTGCCGAGCCAGCCGAAGGCGGCTTCCGCGTCGACGATCTCGCGCGCGGCCGTGTCCGCATCCTCGGCAAGGACCACGCGGGCCTCCGGCACCGCTTCGGCCAGGCGCTTGGCCCAACCGCGGGTCGTGTCGGTCTGCGGCGGGAGCATGACGAACTTGAAGGAATTGCGGCTGACCACGATGGTTTCTCTTCTTTCTATGTGAGCTTGTACTGCCTCTGGAAGAACGCCGAATGCAGTCCGCCGTCGGGCGGCCTGGCGGCGATATGCTGGGTGATCTGGGCGTTTTCCGAACCGTTTCCGGCGACCATCAGCATGACGTGATTGACCGGAATGGTCTTGAGCGTCTGCCGCTTCAACAGCTCGTCAAGAATAGGCTCCGGCTCGCCCTCGGGAACGGCGATCCAATATCTCAGGGCTTTGAGCATGCTCTGCGTTGCCGGGTCATACGCCCTGTAGTCGCCGGCAGCATAGTGCGTCCCGAGAGTTTCAATCCTGGCGATGCAAATCGGCTCTCCAGCGACATCCGGGTCTTCTGCACTATGGTCGGTGTGCAGACCATGAGGTTGGGGAACCGTAAATCTTCCGTACGCATAGTGCCCCTTGCGGTAGCGTGCCGAAGGAACGAGGACGCGCATCATCTCATCGACGTCGTCGTTATAGAGGCGCGCGTAGGTCGCCATGGTGTCTGAAGTGCCGTTGGCAAACTCTTGTACGAGCCACCTGTCGTCGACATAGGCCGTTTTGACGTCGTCGAACTGCTTGGCATGCGCGTAGATCGTCTTCCGGGGTGCCGCGCGGAAGCGGGCAATCGGTATCGGCAGGTGAGTGTGCGCTTCGCGATCGTTGAAATTTTCATGCATGCACTCGACGAGAGACCAGTGCTCGGCAGAGAACTGCACGGGCTCCAGTATCTTCAGCCTGGGCTGCAAGCTTGCCCACGCCTGATGAAGAGATGTCATGATCTTTTCACCCGATAACCTTGCCGTCTCCAGAACGGTCGCCACGGCGCCCGGACCGACCAGCCTAGAGCAGATCGGCAACGGCGTTCCAGTAGCGCCGGATGGCGGCAAGATGCGCAGACAGAGACCGGCCCTCGATACGACGGAGGTGACCTCGCCCGGAATAGGTGCCGAGAGTGAGATCCGTGACGCCGCAGGATTTCCAGAACCGAACCGTGTCGCGCCAGGCGGCTTCATCGCCGATACCCGCCGTCACCCGGGTGTCGATTCCGATCTCGGCTGGATCACGGCCGGCCGCCTCGGCATACCCGCGCATCTTGTCGATCGCCGCCTTCGCCTCATCGCCCGGTGCATAGCTGAGCGGCATCCAACCATCGCCCCAACGGGCGACCCGGCGCAGCGTGGCGTCAGCATGGCCTCCGAGCCAAATCGGAATCGAACGCCGCGTGGGCAGAGGATTGATCCCGGCGTCCTCGATCGCGTGATACTTCCCTTTGAAAGTGACGTGGGGCTCGGCCCATAGCGCTTTCATGACCGCGACCTGCTCTTCTGAGCGGCGGCCGCGATCGCGAAACGATTCATTCAGTGCGACGAATTCCACTTCATTCCAGCCGACGCCGATGCCCAGGCGAAAGCGTCCCCCACACAAGACATCCAGGCAGGCCGCCTGCTTTGCGACAAGCACCGCCTGGCGTTGAGCGAGGATCAATACCTGCGTGGAAAAACCGATCGCCCGCGTACAGCCGGCAAGAAAGCCGAAGAGCACGAAAGGATCCTGAAACAGGTCCGCCGATGTGTTGCGGTCTCCCCACTGCGGACGGCTCGCTGCATTGACGCCGAGCACGTGATCCGGCGCGGACAAATCGTGGTAGCCAATCTCTTCCGCCGCCTGGGCAAAATCACGGATCGCGACGGGATCGCCACCAACCTCGGCGTCGATCACAGGCAATGCAACGCCGAGCTTCATTTGAAAACAGGCCCCGTTTGGTTTTCGACAAGCGCGGCCGACTATGGCCCAGCGCGGGGCATCCTGGCGAGCGCCTCCAGGATCAATCCATCTCGGTCTAGTGCTTATCGCCTAGCCGATCGGCGGGAGCCGCCCCCTGCGACCAAACTTCGATGACGTCGGGATCATCCGCGGGCTGCCGGTCGCGCCTTGTCATACCCACCGGGAGTTTGAGCAGCAGCTCTCGATAGGTGCCGCCCGTCAGCACGTCGCTTGTGGGTGTCGCGCCGATCCATTTCGCTGCCACGAACGAATCGGGATATATCAGCGGCGGCTTCGAAGGATGATCGTACACCAGCCAAGTCGCCGTCACCGGACTAGGTGATTGGGGTTTGAACAAAGCGCTGAGCACCCTACGCATGGCTTCCCTCCATGGTTGGTTTGCTAGCCGGACTTCCCAATACCCCGGCGGAAACTATCTCACGGAAGACGGGCGACCGGAAGGCATCGACCTGCACTTCACGTCATCGCGCTAGACATTGAGAATGGGGCGCAGTGCCGACACATCGGCCGGTCAGCGAACGGTGAATAGGTACACGCGGCAGATGCGTATATGCTTGGCGTTGGGGCCACCGGTCTCACAACCTGGCTTCGGAACGAGTTGTGCCAACTGGGCAGGAGGTCAGCATGCGAACGATCTTACTCAGCGCGCTTTGCACGATCGCAATGGTCGTGAGCGCAAACGCCGAGATCAAGGAAGAGGCTGTCACCTATACGGACGGCACGACCACCATGAAAGGCTTCGTCGTGTACGACGACGCCATCAAGACCAAGCGGCCGGGGATCGTGATGGTCCATGAATGGTGGGGCATCACCAATCATGTCCATAACGAAGCCCGGAAGTTTGCACAGCAGGGCTACACCGCCTTCATCGCCGACATGTACGGCGACGCCAAGACCGCCGACAATCCGAAGGACGCCGGAGCGCTCGCGGGTTCGGTGATGAAGGACCCGGCGGTGATGCAATCGCGCTTCAACGCCGCACGGGCGCAACTCGCCAAGCAGGCCTCGGTCAATCCCCAGCGCATCGGCGCTGTTGGCTACTGCTTCGGCGGCGCGGTGGTGCTGAACATGGCGCGCACCGGCGCCGACCTCGCCGCGGTTGCGGGCTTTCACGCATCGCTCGGTCTCAACACCCCGGCGCCGGCTGCGGGAACCGTCAAGGCGAAGATCCTCATCCTGAACGGCGCGGATGATCCCTTCGTGAAGCGGGAGCAGTACGACGCGCTCAAGAAGGATTTCGACGCGGCAAAGGCGGATTATCGCATCGTCGAGTATCCCGGCGCCGTGCACGCGTTCACGAACCCCGAAGCCACGGAGCTCGGCAAGAAGTTCAACCTGCCGCTCAAATACGATGCCAAGGTGGACCAGGAAGCGAAGGCCGAGGCGGCCAAGCTGTTCGCCGCGAACCTGCAAAAATAGTCGACACGCCGCGCCCAGGGGCCACTCTTGGGCGCGGCATGCTCGCATACCCTTCCCGGAATTGTGTCCCCGGCTTCTATTGCTGCGTCGACACGCCCGCGCCGCTTCGGTCGACTTCGAGATTGTTATCGGCTGAAAGATGTAATCCCAGAAACAGCAGGGCAGCGGCAAGCACGCCCCACGCCAGCCACGGCGCGAGCCCTGATTTCATCTCTTCACTGCCGATGGGTGGGGCTTTTGCCAAGGGGATGGCCTGTGCGGTCCGCCCCGGCAGGCAGTCCACCAGACGGGCCGCGATCGCCTCCGACTCCGACGCCTTCCAGTTCCCTTCGGGGATCATGGCGATTGTCACGGCGAAGACCCGGGCTGCGGTTTCCCTCGGCAGAGCCGCCAATCGGGCGGCCTCCCGCCACGGGTCGAAGCCGAGCCGCGTCAACGCCGTCAAGACGGTGAGCGGCAGGCCGAAGGCCCCCTCGCCGACGGCGGCGAAGAGAAACGGATTGTACTCGGAGTGACCGAGGGAATACTCGGGACGCAAGGTCATGACGCCTCCTGTTCGGTTGGCACGAGCGCGGCGGGCTAACCCATGTCGCCGCCGCCCGGCATGCCGGACGCGCCGTTCTTGGCGGGCGCTTCGGCCACCATCGCCTCGGTCGTAATCAGCAGCCCGGCGACCGACACCGCACCCTGCAGCGCCGAGCGGACGACCTTGGTCGGATCGATGACGCCGGCCTTGATCATGTTGACGTACTCGCCCCTCTGGGCGTCAAAGCCGAAATTGACGTCCTTCTGGTCGAGCATGCGGCCGGCGACCACCGCGCCGTCGAAGCCGGCATTCTCGGCGATCTGGCGGACCGGCGCCTGCAGGGCGCGGCGCACGATGTCGACGCCGACCTGCTGGTCATGGTTGGCGCCCCGCTTGGCCTCGAGCACGCGCGTCGCATAGAGCAGGGCCGCCCCGCCCCCGGCAACGACGCCTTCCTCGACCGCGGCCTTGGTCGCATGCATGGCGTCCTCGACCCGGTCCTTCTTCTCCTTGACCTCGATCTCGGTGGCGCCGCCGACCTTGATGATCGCTACGCCGCCGGCCAGCTTGGCCAGGCGCTCCTGCAGCTTCTCGCGGTCGTAGTCGGAGGTCGTCTCCTCGACCTGCGCCTTGATCTGCGCGACCCGGCCCTCGATGTCCTTCTTCTTGCCCGCGCCGTCGATGACGGTGGTGTTGTCCTTGTCGATATGGACGCGCTTGGCGGTGCCCAGCATGTCGAGGGTCACGTTCTCGAGCTTGATGCCGAGGTCCTCGCTGATCTCCCGCCCGGCGGTCAGGATGGCTATGTCCTCGAGCATCGCCTTGCGGCGATCGCCAAAGCCCGGCGCCTTGACGGCGGCGACCTTCAGCCCGCCGCGCAGCTTGTTGACGACCAGGGTGGCCAGCGCCTCGCCTTCGACTTCCTCGGCGATGATCAGCAGCGGCCGCCCTGACTGGGCGACCAGCTCGAGGAGCGGCAGCAGCGCCTGCAGGCCCGCCAGCCGCTTCTCGTGGATGAGGATATAGGGATTTTCCAGCTCGACGATCATCTTCTCGGCGTTGGTGATGAAATAGGGCGAGAGATAGCCGCGGTCGAACTGCATGCCTTCGACAATCTCGAGCTCGGTTTCCATGCTCGTGGCTTCCTCGACCGTGATCACGCCGTTCTTGCCGACCTTGTCCATCGCCTTGGCGATCATGTCGCCAATCGTCTTGTCGCCGTTGGCGGAGACGGTGCCGACCTGGGCGATCTCCTGGCTGGTCGAGACCTTCCTGGAGCGAATCTTCAGTTCTTCGATCACCCATTCGCCAGCCAGATCGATGCCGCGCTTGAGGTCCATCGGGTTCATGCCGGCGGCCACCGACTTCGCGCCTTCGCGCACGATCGCCTGGGCGAGCACGGTCGCCGTCGTGGTGCCGTCGCCGGCGGCGTCCGACGTCCGGGTCGCCACCTCGCGCACCAGCTGGGCGCCCATGTTCTCGAACTTGTCCGAAAGCTCGATCTCCCGGGCGACGGTGACGCCGTCCTTGGTGATGCGCGGCGCGCCGTACGATTTGTCGAGCACGACGTTGCGGCCCTTGGGGCCGAGCGTGACCTTGACCGAATCGGCCAGGAGGTCGACGCCCCGGATCATGCGGGCGCGGGCGTCGCCGCCCAAACGTACTTCTTTTGCAGCCATGGTTCTTATTCCTTGTTCAAAATGCCTGGGCCATCCCGACCGGCCTTACGCGGCCTTCCTGGTGATGGCGATCCGTGGGCCCGAGATGACGCCCATGACGTCCGCTTCCTTCATGATGAGGAGATCCTCGCCATCGAGCTTGATCTCCGAGCCGGACCACTTGCCAAACAGGACGCGGTCGCCCCGCTCGACGACGAGGGGCACGATCGTGCCCTTCTCGTCGCGGGCGCCCGGACCGACGGCGACGATCTCGCCCTCCACCGGCTTTTCCTGGGCCGTGTCGGGGATGAAGATGCCGCCGGCCGTCCTGGCTTCGGCGTCAACGCGGCGAATCACGACGCGGTCGTGCAGCGGCCGGAATTTCATGGCGTTCCCTTCAGTTTTTTCGGGTTTTGCTGCGAGCGCGTGGAGCGCGATGCAACAATTGGTAGAGAGATGGTGTATTTTGACCAACTAACAAGAGATATCTGCTCCAAATGATCCCAAACCTCGGTTTTTCCGGTCGTAGCGGGCAGAACGGGACTTGGTCACGCCTGTCCGCGTGTACGATGTCGACCGGTGCATCCTCCGGAAAGACGACGATGAAGCCACGCTTGCCTGCGCTTGCGCTGTTCGCTGCCGCGGCCCTCTGGGCCTCCGTTCTGGCCCCGCCGAGAGCTCGCGCCGCCGACCTGGCATTGACCCCGCTGGTCGGCGACGTCCTGTGGGCGCCCCGCGTCGCGCACGGATCGGACGATCGACGCCATCTCGTCTACGAGCTGCGGCTCGCCAACCCGACTCCGGCGGCGATCGATCTCGCAAGGATCGAGGTCATCGATCCGAAATCGGGAAGGACATTGCTCGAGATCGGCGCCGCCGACATCGGCAAGCGATTCTCGATCGGCGGGCGGCGCGGCGCCGAGGCGACCTCCCTGACGCTGGGTCAGTTCGGCGTTCTGTTCGCTCACGTGCCGCTGGCGGCGGACGAGGGCGTGCCCGCGGCGATCGCGCATCGCGTTTCGGGGGTTCTTCAGCCCGGCAGGGCGTTCACGCTGACGACGGCCGAAACGCCGGTGATCGACGCCAAGCCGATCGTTCTCGGTCCGCCGCTCATCGGTACGGGCTATCTTGCGGGCGACGGCTGCTGCGACTCCATCCGGCACGTGCGCGCCCTGCTGCCCCTCAACGGCCGCTTTGCCCTCGCCCAACGATTCGCCATCGACTGGGAGCAGATCGACGGGGAAGGCCGGCTCGGCAAGGGCGACCTCACGAAGGTCGAGAGTTCCACGATCTTCGGCAAGGACGTGATCGCCGTGGCCGATGGAACGGTGACCGCCACGCGCAACGACCTTCCCGAACAGGTTCCCGGCAAACTGCCGGACAACATGAAGATCGACGAGGCCGACGGGAATTTCGTCGTGCTCGATATAGGCGATGGCGCGTTCGTCCTCTATGCCCACATGCAGCCGGGCAGCGTGCGGGTGGTGGCCGGCGCCAAGGTGAAACGCGGCGACCTGCTGGGCAAGGTCGGCAACAGCGGCAACACCTCCGCGCCCCATCTTCATTTCCATGTCATGGACGGCCCCTCGCCGCTCACGTCCAACGGCATCCCCTATGTCATCGATAGATTCAGGATCCGCGCGATCGACAAGGCGGGCACGGCCGACTACGACAAGGCGGAGGCGACCGGCACGCCTCTGACCCTGACCCCGGTCGATCCGCCGGCGGACAAGCGCGATGTCCTGCCGATGGACCTCACGGTGGTCGATTTTTCGCGATGAGCAGGCTCGCCCTGAGGATACTGCTCGCCGGTGGGCTCGCGTGCGCGATCGCCCTCGTCTCGCCGCTCGCACAGCCCGACAGCCGGCCCGAGACAGCGATCCGCGAGGCGTTGTCGGCCTGGACGCGCGACTTCAACGCGCGCGACACTTCGCGGATCTGCGATCTGTTCGCGCGCGATCTGGCCTACGACTATCGCGGGTTTCCCGAGCGCGGCTATGACGCGCTGTGCGATCTCCTGCAGCGCTCCCTGCGAGACCCCACGAAGCGCTTCGACTATGCCCTCGACATCAAGGAGATCATCGTGTCGGGTGACATGGCGGTCGTTCGCCTCGTGTGGATGCTCCGGGTGACGTCCGGCGCGTCGACCGTGGAAACACAGGAGCCCGGGCTCGATGTGTTCCGCCGGCAGTCGGACGGCCGCTGGAAGATCATCCGGTACATGGGTTATGAGGCGCCCTGACATGGCTATCCTGCAGCGCCGGCTCGCGGCCATCGTTCATGCCGACCTCGCGGGCTTCACCCGCATGATGGAGGGCGCCGAGACCCGCACCTTCCGCCATCTCAAGACGGCCCAGATCGACGTCTGGCGTCCGGCCATCCAGGCCGGCGGCGGCCGGCTGGTCGGCACGGCCGGCGACGCCATGCTGGCGGAGTTCGGCTCGGCGGTGTCGGCGGTGTCGGCGGCAACCGACATCCAGGAGCGGATGGCCCGCTTCAACGAGCCGCTCAGCGAAGACCAGCGCTTGCTGTTCCGCATCGGCGTGCACTTGGGCGAGGTGATTGTCGACCAGGAGGACCAGAACATCTTCGGCGACGGCGTCAACCTCGCCGCCCGCATCCAGGCGATCGCCGAGCCGGGCGGCATCGCCGTCTCGCGCGCCGTACGCGATGTCGCGGCGCTCAAGGTCGAGTACGCCTTCGTCGACGGCGGCGAGCATCAGATGAAGAACCTCAGCCGGCCGGTGCACGTCTATCACGTCCGGGTGGTGCCCGACGCCCCGGTCAAGACCACCGCCAAGGCGCTGCCGCAGGTCACCCTGCAGTTCAGCGGCGCCGATTCGGAGGGCCGGCGGTTTGCCCTCGAGCTTCCGTTCCATCAGTTGATGATGGCATCCCACGGCGTGGTGATCGGTCGCGCGCCCGACCAGTGCCAGCTCGTGCTGGCGCATCGCACCGTGTCGCGCCGGCATGCCCGCATCACCCTGGCGGACGATAGCCTGCGGATCGAGGATCTTGGCTCGACCAACGGCACGGCCGTCGACGACAGGCCGTTGCGGGCCGGCAGCGCGGTCGATTTCCAGGCCGGCGCCAGGCTCAAGCTCGGCGACGTCGCCCTGACCGTCGGTCAGAAGTAGCGCTCGGTTGCGCCGCGCCCGCGATCGTCAAATACTGGCGGGGCAACGCCCATGGAGGAAGACTTGGCATTCTATAGAGGCATGACCTGCGAGAACGTGACCATCAACGGCGACAAGGGAACGCCGATCGTCGCCTATGTGGCCAAGCCGTCCGGCGCGGGCCCGTTTCCCGGCGTCGTGCTGGTTCACCATCTGCCGGGATGGAGCGAGTTCTACATCGAGACGACGCGCCGGTTCGCTCACCACGGCTATCTCGCGATCTGCGCCAACCTTTATGAGCGCGAGGGCGGCCAAGCCAACCCTGACGACGTCGCCGCCAAGGTGCGCGCCGACGGCGGCATCGCCGACGCCCAGATGGTCGGCGACACCGCAGCCGCCGTGAAGTGGATGCGCGGGCAGGCCAATCACAACGGCAAGGTCGGCGTGTTCGGCTCCTGTTCCGGCGGCCGGCATGCCTTCATCTACGCCTGCCAGAAGAAGGACGTCGACGCCTGCGTCGACCTGTGGGGTGGCCGCGTCGTGATGGGCAAGGAGGAACTCAACGCCAAGACCCCGGTCGCGCCGATCGACATGACCAAGGACCTCTCGTGCCCGCTGCTCGGCCTGTTCGGCA
>Ga0310810_10010758_pt1 | contig 10670 bp, 10 predicted proteins | sample NCmetagenome_FD_207641 | JGI IMG/M metagenome (GOLD analysis project Ga0310810, IMG submission 207641) | Soil microbial communities from experimental microcosm in Duke University, North Carolina, United States - NC | ecosystem: Engineered > Artificial ecosystem > Soil microcosm > Unclassified ... | reverse complement strand
AGGGTACCTTCGGGTTGTACGTCGGGGTTGCCATAGCCACCTCTTTCCGAGAATGTTCCCTGCCTTTTGGCGGCGAGGCTAGTATGTCAGCACTCCTTAGAACCCCTAACAAAACCACCTCACGTAGAGTGGTCTTGTGCTCATTTACTTTACTCGGTGAGCGATGTGCAACTCGGATTGATACTTGTGGACATTACGCACAGAACTGACGATCGAAATAATCTTGAACGAGAGAACGAGATAATATAAGGAACAAGACCGAGCGTTGCCGTCAGGGGATGGCCTCGTTTCAAGTGGCCGAGCCGTTTCAGGAGGTGGAAGGGTGGATCTGCTAGCTCCTCATCCAATCTGCTCGGAGGAAGTTCCAGCAGATTAGAGCACATCCAAGCGACAAGAATGCCTCGTGGATGTCAGCCCGCTTTTCATAGCGGACGCGCAGACGGCGAAACTGGCTAAGCCAGGCAAAGGTTCGTTCTATCACCCACCGCCATCGACCCAGCCCACTGCCGTGTTCGGTGTTTCGCTGGGCCAGCCAAGGCCTGATCCCGCGAATTCTTAAACCGCGTCGAATCGCTTCTGCATCATAACCACGGTCGCCTATCACACAATCCGGCCGAGAGCGTGGCCGTCCTCGTCCTCCCTGTAGGAGCGGGATAGCATCAACAAGTGCGAGTGCCTGCTGCGAATCGTTGCGATTGGCCCCGGTGAGTTGAACAGCCAGCGGAACTCCGCGCCCGTCGCAAATCAGATGACGCTTGCTGCCGAGTTTAGCCCGATCGGTGGGATTCGGACCGGTTTGCTGCCCCCAAAAACCGCTCGTACAGAGCAACTATCCACCACAGCTCGGGACCAGTCGATCTGATTGAAGCGACAAAGCCAGTCCAGCAGTGCAAAGTGAATCAATTGCCAGATACCAGAGTCCTGCCAATCTCGCAGGCGCCTCCAACAGGTCATGCCCGAACCACAGCCCAATTCCTTCGGCAACATCTCCCAAGGAGTGCCACTGCGAAGGACAAATAGAATGCCCCTAAGACAGGCTCGATCGGGTAGACGCGGCCGACCGCCTTGCGGCTTGGACTTCGGTAACGGTAAGAGAGGCTCAATCACGTCCCACAAGCCGTTAGGAACCAGTGCGGCGGTCATAACAGTGCATCTCCACGGCGGGCGAAGATCGGATTGTTCGTCCTCGCTCCGAAGCTGAGAAAATCAATGATGGGCACGCTGTACGTGCGAGCAGCGGCGTCATCGTGCGTCGCGGACCATTGTCCACGTTGTTCAGTTCTGAATAGTTACTGGCACGTGTTGGAGGACGGCGAGATTGCCGATGGAATCGACGGCCCTGACTTCGATCGTGTGCGCACCATTTCCATACTGGCTCATGGTCATGGGCGGCTGCCCACCAGTGAAGTGATGAAAGTGGAGACTTTCTAGGTAAAACCCATAACCGATTGCGGCGGGCTCGTGTGGAAAATCGTGGTCTCATGAGCTCCTCACCGAATAGCCGTGGCAAAAAACCCGTGATTGCCTGTATTGTCGAAATTCGTCCCAACCACCTCGTTCCGGTCATTGATACCCGAGAGCGTGACCTGAACGATGTTTGGAACAAGGTTGACCGCGCTGAAACGATTGTGGCGCAGAAGGAAATTCGTGCTGCCGCCTCCAGCCCTGAAAAACAATCCGAGAATTTCACCCCTGTCATTAATCCCTGAGAGGATTGTGGCCGAGGAGTGCGGAATGTCAATCGTCGTAAAGCGGCTGCCGCGTAACAAAAAGCCGTGTATCACGCCATCAGCATCGCTGTAGCTTCCGACGATATCTTCACGGGCATTGATTCCGCTGGGCGACGTGAACGGTACGAGAACGGAAACCGGAAAGTCGATTGTGTTGAAGTTGCCGCGCCTGAAAATAAAGCCGTGTATTCCACCATGGTTATCTGCGTATTTCCCCACAATCTCACCCCGGTCATTAATCGCATCTGCCTCTGTGAAACTGCTGCCAGGAAAATCGACGGTGCTGAAATTTCTTCGTCTCAGCAGAAATCCATGTGATTGCAGGTTCGCGTCCAAATAGAATCCCACAATTTCACCCTGTGCGTTGATTCCGTTGGGCCGGGTCAATAAGGCGCCGGGGAAGACAAATCTACGAAAGGCACCCGTTCCTTCGCAGGAATCCGATGGTGTTCGGCGCGGTTTCGAATGACAACGTCCCCACAATGTCCCCGCGCGCGTTAATCCCGTTTGGCATGACGAAGAAACTGCCTGGAAACGTTAGTTCATGCACTGCAAAAGTAGCAGGAAGAGACGCGTTCTCCTGTCCGGCGGTGAAAGGAACGGATGCCATCACAAGAAAAGCTCCGAGAAGAATTACTCGTCCCCTGAACATCAATGTTCTGGATTTCATGTTGCCTCCGTGCGCCGGTTCAAAACCGGCAAGGTGTTGTGAATGAAAGTTTCATACGTTGAAGGGTAGGGAGCCACAACGGCCTGTCATGCGTCTGCGTCTATAAAGACGAAGACGAAGCGTTGACAGAGGAACGCACAGGCTGGGTATTGAGCCGCGAAATACATGCCCCGTCGCGAAAGCGAGTAACCTCGAGAAACTGGAAGTAGCGATGCAGCTGCCGAACCTGTGTTGATGGTCAGGGTTGCAGTTGCGTTGCCATGCCATCTCCATTGCCAAGTAATACACTCACCCCGCCATTGTCGTTGGCATTTGCATCTCCGAAGTTTGCGATCGCGAGATCGGTCTTGCCGTCGGCGTTGAAGTCTCCAGTCGCCACGGCAATCGGGGCGGTTCCTACTGCATAGGTCACCGCAGGCTTGAATGCCAAAGTCGCGCCATTGGCACAACTGCTCACTAAAACCAAGAATTCCAGTAACCGCAGAAGAATCGTTTTTTGCTGCATATTGGCTCCTTCACACAACTGCTGAGGCTGAAAATCAGACCCCGATCCTGATCTCGCGGTTTGTCGTGTTCATATGCCTGAGTTCGTGCTGACGCCCAAGATAAGCGAGTGCCTCGGCGCAGCCTAGTTCTTCGGCCCTCCCGGAAAGAGTCTCGTCACGTCAGAGGTGAGGACTACAGGCACATTGGTCCCGTTCGCTAACGTGAGCGATTGGAAGATGTCTCGTGCATGATTCATGTTCGTGTCATACACTGCAGCTAATACCGCTGCGCGCTGAACCTCTCCGTTGACCAGCACGTTGATTGTTGCCGTGGCAGTGCAATCGGCGTTTACGGTGACGGTTCCCGTGATGTCTTCAGCGGCAGAATTTCCTCCGACGCTGCGAACCTGGCTGCCGCTGATATTGCCCGCCGCGTCTTGATGAAAATGACCGACTGCGGCCGCAGGCACAAAACCGTTCTGGGTCAAGATGCTTCCCGTATAGGTGTAGGCCCAATTCCCCCCCACCCTGGCAGTAGAGCAGTGTTTACCTTGCGCTTGTAAAGGCACTGTAGCCGATGCCAAGACTGAAACCATCAGCAATGTACGCACACACTTGTTCTTCATGGTGTTTCTCCCATCGAGGTGAATTTTGGTTCGTGTGCAAGCACGGGCTGTCGTCCCCCAAACTCCCGTCCTCGTCTATTACGTAACGCGTCGTTTCTGAGGAAAAGCGTCCATTGACTGAAATCCGATCAGCTTCGGCTGGTAAGAACCGGCGTACAATATGGTCCACTACCAAGCTGCCTAAGCTAGAAGAGCTCGGGAGGCGCAGAGTGGAGCCCGTCCCGCCTGACGTAACTTCGCTGCTGAAAAAGCTTGCCGACGGCAACCAGGAAGCCGCCCGCGAACTGATTCCCCTGGTTTACCGCGAGCTGCATCGTCTCGCGGCCAGCCACCTTCGCCGCGAACGGCGGGACCACACTTTGCAGGCGACCGCCCTGGTGCATGAGGCCTATATCAAGCTGATCGCGCAGGGCAACGCCGATTGGCAAAACCGAGCTCACTTCTTCGCAGTTGCGTCCAACCTAATGCGGCGCATTCTGGTGGATTACGCGCGGCGGCAATTGCGAGCCAAGCGCGGTGGGCGGCCCACAAAATTGTCGCTTGATGAAATAGTACTTCTCTCGCCAGAATCTCCGGATAAAATGCTCGCGCTTGACGAGTCTTTGACCAGGCTAGAGAAACTCGATGCCCGGCAGAGCCGCATCGTGGAGCTTCGCTATTTCGGGGGCCTAACGGTCGACGAAGCGGCGGAAGTTTTGGGAGTTTCCCCGACAACGGTCAGGCGGGAATGGACAAGTGCGAAAGCGTACTTATACGGAGAGCTGAAACAACGTGATGGAACTCACGCCTGACAAATGGCGGCGGGCAAAGGTCCTTTTTGATGCGGTCTTGCAGCGGCCGGCTTCGGAGCGATCCTCATTTCTGGCTGCGACGTGCCCGGAAGACGATCTGCGCGAGCAGGTCGAGCAGCTCTTACGCAATCACGACCAGGCGGGCAGCTTTCTGAGCAAACCCGTGATTGAGCTTCCCAAGTCGGACCGTTTTTCCCCGGGATCGATTCTCGCCGGACGCTTCAAGATCGTGCGTCTTCTGTGCAAAGGCGGCATGGGAGAAGTGTTCGAGGCCGAAGACCTGAAGATGTTCCACCGCCAGGTGGCGCTCAAGTTTCTGCCGGAAGAACTCTCCCGTGACCGGCAAGCACTGGAGCGCTTCGAACGTGAAGCGCGCGCGGCTTCGGCGCTCGATCACCCTAACATCTGTACGGTGTACGAAGTCGGAGAGCACGAAGGGCGGCCGTTCCTCGCCATGCAGTACCTCGAGGGTCAGACGCTCCAGGAATCCGTCCAGGGGAGACCACTCAAAATTGCTAACCTGCTGGACCTAGGAATTCAGATTGCGGATGCGCTCGACGCCGCACAGTCGAAAGGCATCATTCACCGCGACATCAAACCGGCGAATATTTTCGTAACCGGTCGTGTGCAGGCAAAGATTTTGGATTTTGGCCTGGCCAAGCAGGAACCGGCAAAGCATGCGAAGACAGTGGAAACGCTAGCAGGCTCTACCGTCTCTTTACCGGAAGAATCACTAACCAGCCCGGGCTCCGCGCTGGGCACAGTCGCTTACATGTCGCCGGAGCAGGTCCGGGGCGAAGACCTCGACGCGCGCACCGACCTGTTCTCGTTCGGTGCCGTGCTCTACGAGATGGCCACAGGCCAGCACGCATTTTCGGGACGCACGACTGGAATCATTTTTGATGCCATTCTGAATCGCCAGCCCGCTCCAGCGCAGAAAGTCAACTCACAAGTTCCACCTGAGCTGGAACAGATCATTTCGAAGGCGCTCGAGAAAGATCGCGACGTCCGCTACCAGCACGCCGCCGAAATGCGCGCGGACTTGAAGCGGCTCAAGCGAGACACTGAATCGGGGCGCTTGGCTGCCGCTAAGACGCCGAGCCGGGCAGCTCCAACGAGTGGATGGAATCAGATCGTTTCGAGACGCTGGCCGCTGGCTCTCATCTCGGCAGCAGTGCTGCTGGTGATAGCGTTGCCAGTTACGTGGGTCGCCATTCGCCGCGGTTCCTCCAGACCGGCGGCAGGGATTAATTCGCTCGCCGTGCTGCCACTGGACAACCTCTCCGGCGAGCCCAACCAGGACTATTTTGCCGATGGTATGACCGAGGAGTTGATTACCGATTTGTCGCAGATTAGTGCCCTGAAGGTAATTTCCCGCAAGTCAGTCATGCGCTATAAGAAAAGTGACAAGTCGTTGCCCCAGATTGCACAGGAATTGGGTGTAGACGCTATTGTGGAAGGAACGGTGCAACGATCCGGGGACCGGGTACACATCACGGCGCATTTAATCCAGGGACCAACCGAGAAGCAGATATGGGGAGACCGTTACGAACGTGCGCAGAAAGACGTTTTGCTGCTCCAGAGCGAAGTAGCGCAGGACATCGCCCGTCAAATCAAGCTGCAGATTACCCCCCAGGAGGAAGTACGGCTCACTCGTGCGCAACCAGTAAAACTCAAAGCGTTGGAAGCGTACCTCCAGGGCCAGTCTCACCTCGACAAGCTACAGGCAAGCATGTTCAGGCAAGGATGGCTCAAGACTAGGGATGAAGAGGTAAAAAAAGCTTTGGATTATTACCAACAGGCCGTCGAAGAACAACCAGATTACGCTCGAGCTTATGTCGCCATCGCACAAGCCTGGAATAACTGGGGTCCTGAAGGTCCGGAAAAGCTGCCGAATGCTAAGGCGGCGATCGACAAGGCGTTATCTCTCGATCCCGACTTAGCAGAAGCCCACTTGCTTCGTGCCCAAATCGCAGAGGGCTCGTGGAACTGGTCGCAAGCAGAACAGGAATACAAACGGGCAGTTCAGCTCAATCCGAACTCTGCCGACGCACATGACGCATATGGCCACTATTTAGACGCAATGGGCCAACTCGATGAGGGGATGAAGCAGTATCGCCTAGCCCAGGAGCTTGACCCAGGCAAAGACCACTTACTCGGAGCGTTGCTCGATCAGCATCAATATGAGCGAGCCATCCAACTGCTACGGAGCGACGCTGGAGCTCAACCAAATGAATGGACCAACCATTGGTTTCTTGGAATTGCATACGAGCGAGTGGGGAAGACGAAAGAATTCGTCGCGGAGACTGAACAGGTCCTGAAAATACTCGGATACACCGAGTTGGCAGAGGAGATCGGGCGTACGTACCTTGCTAGCGGTTATCGTGGCGCGGTATTGAAACTCACAAAGGTGACGGAAGAAGGCGCCCAAAATCATGTCTTCAATACCTGGCTGCCGGCGTACTACTATGCCATCCTCGGGGACCGTGGCCATGCCTTCGCCTGGCTGGAAAGATGCTACAAGGAACACGACGGAGAATTAGAGAGCCTTCGGGTCGACCCCTACTGGGACAACATTCGCTCAGATCCCAGGTTCGCCGATCTGGTACGCCGCGTGGGTTTGCCCCAATAATCTTGCTTTTCAGGTTCAGAACACGATCCTCAGCCCCACCTGGCCTTCGCGTCCGGGGAGCACTTGCGTGACGGTGCCAAAGGCCGGCGATAGGCCGACCGCCTGCTGCACCTGCGCCGGATTCCTGCGATTGAACAGATCGAAGAACTCAACCAGCGTTTGCAGCCTGACTCGGTCCGCCAGACGAAACCATTTCGCCATGCGCAGGTCGAGGTTCACGTATGCGGGGCTGGTGAAATGATTGCGACCCGCCGTGAAGTCGTTGAAGTTGGGGATGGCATCGCCGTCTACATCCGGAGCATTGACCAGGCCACGACCGTAGCGGAATCCGCTTTGCGCCCGGAAAATGGCAGAGACTTCAAACTTGCGAGGGAGCTGCACCAGTCCATGAAGCAGCAGAGTGTGCGTAAGGGCCAGGTCCGAAGGCCCCCAGTCCAGGTTGGGACCATAGTAGGACTTGCCCGCCTGGGGCACGGGATTGCCATTGCTGGCAATGAATGATGCGCTGGCGTTGGTTTGCCCGCTGATCGCGTCAGTGACCACTGGCGGGACGCCCACAAAACTGTCACTGGGTCCGCCGAAAGCAGTGAGCCGCACACCCAGCCCGGTCTGAACGTCGCTGATGAAATTAGAATTCAGCAGATTGTCCACCGCATGGGCATAGGTGTAGCTCGCCTCCAAGGTGAAGCGCCGGCTCATGCGATTTCTGAAGCCGACGATCGCTGCGTCGTATTGGCCGTTGAACCAAGGACCATAACTGTTGATGAGCTGGTCCCCGGTGCCAGGAACTGTTTCGCCGGTATGTCCCGGAAGTCGGGCCTCGAATGCGAGATTGGTGATGCGCACCCCAAGCACATTGCGGATGTCTTTATGAAACAGATCTACATAGGCGACCAGATTGCTTGTAAGTTCTCGCTGCAACCCGAAGTGAAGGGCGCGCGTGTTGGGGGTGCGGAATCCCGGGTTGACGGTGATTGGGACCTCAAGAGTCTTGGCGCCAAGCAAACCCACTGAAAGGTCATCGAAACCGCCCCAGTAGAAGAACCCGGGCGCTTCGCCCACGGCGGAACTGGCAGCATCCGCGAACTGCTGCGGCGTGAGGCCGGTCAGGTTTTCGACAGTTTGCATTGTGACTGGGGAATTGGCTGCAATCGGCGCACGGCCGGGGGCAACCACACCGTTCAAGTGGTCAACGCCGAAGAACGGCAGAGGGGCGAATGGACAAATCGCTCCCGCAACAGCAATTTCCGCATCGGTGAACACAGGTGATAGACAAAGCCCGCCCAGGATGGGGCCTGTGGAGGGATCACCATAGAACAGCCGAGGGAAAGAAATGTCTTGCGTGACGGAGATGTCGGCACCACCGAAGCTCGGGATGTCTCGCGCCAACCCCATTCTGAAGTGGTCGTAGAAGACCCCCCAACTGGCACTCACGACCGTCTTTGGGTTCAGTGACCAGGCCACGCCCAGGCGTGGCGAGAAGTTGGCTTTGTTGGGAAACTCCGAATCGTGGTCCCAGCGGACGCCCAGGTTCAGGGTGAAGTTGTTTCTTAACTTCCAGTCATCCTGAACAAAAAGCCCGTTGTAGATGTTACGTAGGCGGATGCGGTTGGTGTCGGGCGTGGCTCCCGCCTGCGAGATCAGCAGATAAACGCCAGAGTTGACCAGCCCAAAGCGATCGAAGTCTGAGGCTGTGGCAGTAAGAAATTCAAAGATATTGCTGGCTTCAGTGCCATCCACCTGCGTTCGCTGAAAATCCCAGCCGAATTTGACTACGTGGTGATTGATCTGCTTGCCCAGGTTCACTCCCGTCGAGAGGTATTTCTGTTCCAGCCGCAAAGGTGTGAAGCCCGGACCGAACAGCAGTTGGGCAACGTCGCCGAACTCCTGTCCTGTGTTTAGGCCGCTGAACAGATTTATGAACCTGAGGGGGAGGCCAGCCTCGGGATGAGCGGCTTTGTGTACCGAGGGCTCACCCCGGTACTGCAAATAGCCGGTGAGGAGGTACGGATTACTCTGGTCGCCCAACGTGGAGGTGTCGCGGAACCCCCACATCAAACGGCGGAGGTCATCGTTCGTGCGCGTCGATGGTACAAACCCGTCGTCAGTCACATGCATGTTGTTGAGGTTCATCTCTTGCGTCAAACTATGATGACCCAACCGCTCGTCCAGTCTTGCAAAGGTTCGCGTGTCGTAGGTCGAATTGTGTTTGTCCAATCCCCTCTCTTCCACTAACAGGGAAGACGGCGTTTCCGGCGGCAACTGGAAATTGGATTCACGGCTCTCGCGGATGCGTTCAGCCGAGCCGTAAAAGAACACGCGATCCTTGATCACCGGCCCGCCCAATCCCGCGCTGAAGTCCCAGCGCAATAAGAACGGTCGATCTTTGTGAGGCAAATTGGACGAGTCCAGTAGATAGTTGCGATGGAACAATGAGATGCCCCCGTGCCAGCGGTCAGTTCCGCTCTTGGTGACAACATTGACAACGCCTCCAGAGCCATGGCCGAATTCTGCTTTATAGCCGGAGGTCAACACCTGGAATTCGAGAATGGTGCCTTGATCAAACTGTGCGGCAGGGCCACCGTTCAGTTGGTCCTCATTCGGCTGGCCATCGATGAGAAATACTGCATTCCCTGCTCGCTCCCCTAGGATGGGTGCAGCATCATCGCCACTCGCTTCTGGGTTGATTGCAACGCCGGGCACCAGTTGCAGCAAGTCGAGATAGTTGCGCCCGTTGATGGGCATGGATTCAATCTGCTCCGGCAAAATCGTACTACCGGATGAGGATATGCTCGTCTCCAGGAGAGGAGGATCGGCGTTGACGCTTATCGCCTGCTCCACGCTGCCCACGGTTAACGTGATGTCCCAGCGCAACGTCTGGTTAACGGTCAGGACCAAGTCCGCGTAGATCTGAGTGGCAAACCCCGCCCGCCTGGCCTGTAACGTGTAGGTTCCCGCAGGTAATCCGACCAATCTATAACTGCCGGTAGAGTCGCTGCTGACCTTGTTTTCGATCGCTGTCGCGGAGCTGCTCACGAGAAGTTCGGCACCGACAATCGGCAAGCCCTGCTGATCAATCACTCTTCCCTGGATCTCGGAAGCGGTTTGCGCGAAAAGTTGAGGAGGCACCGGGGCGGCGAGGCAACCTAAGAGCAACACCACAGTCAATGGCCCGAAGCGGTGGTGAGCAGGCGCTGAACCCGAGAATGAAGAACGCCTCATAGCGGCCTCCGCAGGATTTCCGATGTCCGCGGGAGCTCACTTGTGAACTGTCGATCTCTTCGCATCTGGCCTGCGGGAATTATGTCGCGTGGAGGGCATTGCGAAGAGACGCGAGGCACATTGTCACATTTGACGTATAAGCTGTCAAAAGGAAAACAACGCGTATTCAGCGTTCTGCCTGGGCCAACGTGCACGTTTCCATCTGCAGCTCCCTTTCACCCGAGTCGAGAGTTGCGCGCAAACTTTTCAAGTTGTTCAACCACGCTAACCGCGACAAGCCTATCAGCGACATCAGCGCGGTTGAGGCAAGGCAGTATAGATGCCAGCACCGGTCATGATCCTTAGCCGTGCGAAGCCACATGTGTCCCGTGCTGTCGAACCTATGGGCCCCACTTTTGTTGCACTTGGGAGCGATGAAGGTTTTGTTAGAGGCTCTTAAGCAAACTTCGCAGTGGCTGTGTCCCCCATCGTTTTGGAACACACCGAGACCGATATGTGAGATACGGTTTCATGA